>VFSW01004161.1_pt1 | contig 21560 bp, 24 predicted proteins | sample 5358111 | NCBI WGS metagenome assembly VFSW01 (sample SAMN11554181, study PRJNA540505) | mine drainage metagenome | isolation source: sediment from site ElyBrook_90M | place: USA: Ely Copper Mine, Vershire, VT | collected 2017 | reverse complement strand
CCCTCGCCATGCCCTTCGCCGCCATCGAGGCCGCGGCCTACAAGCCGTAGGCGGATGGCCGCGGCGAGATCGCGCTGCAGCTGGTGCGCAGCCAGCGGGTGGGCTTTCTGGTGAACTGGCCGCACCTGCGGCCCGGCCACCTGCTCTACCCGCAGCCCAGCCTGCGCGCGCTGCGCGCTGCGCGCACCGCCGCCGATGTGCTGGGCGCGGCGCTGGCCGCCGCGGGCGGCGCCAGCCGTGCCAATCCCGCCCCCGCACGCCCGGCGGGCGTTGCCCCGCGCGCCGCGGCGGTGGCCTGAGCCATGGGCGCGCAAACCCTGGATCGCACCCTGCCGCGCGGCGCGCTGCTCGGCGCGGCGGCCATGGTGGCCGGCTCACTGCTGTTGGTGGGCTATGTACGCCTGGCCGGCATTCCGCCCGAGCGTCCACCGGCGAGCCGCGTGGTGGAGAGCTACGACCTGCGCTTCGAGGATCGGGCCGACGGCAGCGTGCTCATTTACCTGGCGGGAGCCGATCGACTGGTCGATACGCTGCAGCCCGGCACCAATGCCTTCGTGCGCGGCGTGCTGCGCGGTATGGCGCGCGAACGTCGCGCCGACCAGGTCGGCCCGCAGCCGCCCTTTCGGTTGACCCATTGGGCCGACGGCCGCTTGTCGCTCGACGACCCCTCGACCGGCCGCCATATCGATTTGGAAGTGTTCGGACCCACCAATGCCGGCGCCTTCGTGCAGATCATGCAGGCGAGCGCGGCTCATAAGGATGCGTCATGAGCGATGAGTTCATCGATGTCGACTCGAGCGAGTCGGCGACCCGCAAGGCCGAGGCCAATACCCTGCTCACGCCGCGCTTCTACCGCACCGATTACGCGGCCCTGGAAAAAATAGACGTCGCGCCGGTGCGCCGCGAGTGGGACCAGATGATGGCGGAGTTCGCGGGCGACGGGAACCGCAATCACTTCGAGCGCGATGCCGCATTCGCGGCCGAAGTGCGCCAGCTGCCGCCCGACCTGCATCAGGAGTTCCTGGATTTCCTCATCAGCTCGGTCACCGCGGAATTCTCCGGTTGCGTGCTGTACAGCGAGATCAAACGCCGGGTGCGCAATCCGGACGTGCGCGAACTGATGAGCGTCATGGCTCGCGATGAAGCCCGCCATGCCGGCTTCATCAACCAGTCACTGAAGGATTTCGGCGTGGGCGTCGACCTGGGGTTTCTGCGGCGCGACAAGAAGTACACTTACTTCAGGCCGAAATTCATCTACTACGCCACCTATCTGTCGGAGAAGATCGGCTACGCCCGCTACATCACCATTTTCCGCCATCTTGAAAAGCACCCGGAACGGCGCTTCCACCCCATCTTTCGCTGGTTCGAGCGTTGGTGCAATGACGAGTTCCGCCACGGCGAGGCCTTCGCCCTGATGATGCGCGCCGAGCCAGGCCTGCTGCGCGGCCATAACCGGCTGTGGATCCGCTTCTTCCTGCTCGCGGTGTTCGCCACCATGTATGTGCGCGACCATGACCGGCCGCTGATGCATGCGGCTTTCGGGCTGGATCCCACCGATTACGACTATCGGGTGTTCCGCATCACCACGGACATCTCCAAGCAGGTGTTTCCGCTCTCCCTCGACATCGATCACCCGGTGTTCCGCCGTGGGCTGGAGCGCCTGCGGCGGATCGCGGCGGCCAGCGCCGCGGCCAAGGCCCAGGGCGGGGTGGTGGGTACGCTCAAGCGGCTCGCGCTCGGCGCCGCCGCGGCGGCGACCTTCGCGCGCCTGTACGCGTTGCCGGTGTTGCGCCACGACCTGCCGGCAACGGTGAGAATGGCGCCGGCTTGGTGACCGCTCCTGACGCGCCATAAGGGACATCAATGCTGACGGCCTTCGCCGTACCGGCGGCCTTTGCGATTCTCATTTGGTGGTTCGCCACCGGCGCCATCCTGTTCCTGGACGGCCTGCCGCGCTCGACCTTCCGGCTGAGCCTCAGCGCGGCCGCTGTCCTCGGCTTGTGGGCGGTGTACGAAGTTCGGCGCAGCGCCGCAGACCCCACGGTGGACGGCGCCTACGCGGCCTTCCTCGCCGCCATTATGATCTGGGGCTGGCTGGAAATGAGCTTTCTCATGGGTTTCATCACCGGCCCCCGCCGCCATGCCTGCCGCGAGCATTGCGGCGGCTGGGCGCATTTCAGGCATGCCACCGAAGCCATCATCTACAACGAGCTGGCCACTCTCGCGGCGGCGGCGGGCCTGTTCCTGGTCACCCGCGGCGCCCTCAACCGGGTGGCGCTGTGGACTTTCCTGGTGCTCTGGGGCATGCGCCTGAGCGCCAAGTTGAACCTGTTCTTCGGGGTGCCGAATCTCGGCGAGCAATTCCTGCCCGCGCACCTGCAATACCTCAAGTCGTTCTTCCGCCGCCGCGCCCTCAATGCCTGGTTTCCCCTCTCGGTTAGCATCTCGGCGGGCGCGGCCGTCGCGCTGCTACGCGGCTATGCGCGCGCCGGCGATGCCTTTCACGCCACCGGCTATGCCCTGACCGGCAGTCTGCTGCTGCTCGGTCTGATCGAGCACGCCTTCATGGTGATTCCACTGCCGAGTGAAAAGCTGTGGACTTGGGCGATGCGCCCGGCCACGAGACCCGCTACGCGGCGTGATCCGCCTCGACCCTGCCTACCGCCGGTCGGGCCGCCATGAGCGCGGCATGCGCGCCCAGGTGCGGCAGGCGCTCGTGCAGCGCCGCCCGATCCCCGCTCCACCACGACGCCAGCATGTACAGGTAGGTGTCGGCCACCGAGTACTGCTCGCCGAGCAGATAGGGTCTCAGCTCCTGTTCGATGAGGGTGAGGCTGGCGAGGAATTGCTCACCGGCCTTCTCGCGGATGCCCGCCGCATCCGCTTCACCGCGGCTCGAATAGCGTTCCGCGTAGTACATCCGCAGCACCGGCTCGTACAAGTTCGCCGAACAGAACACCATCCACTGCAGGAAGCGCGCGTGCAGCGCGCTTCCCGGCGCCGGCGCCAGCCGCGCCTGCGGATGGCATAGGGAGAGATGGATGAGCATCGCCGCCGACTCGAAGATCACCGTGCCGTCGCCCAGATCCAGCGCCGGCGCCCTGCCGGTGGGATTCAGGCGCCGAAAAGCCGCCAGGCCGGCCTCATCTCGCTGCACCCACACCCGTTCGTACGCGGCCCCCGCCTCCTCCAGGGCAACCTGCACCGCGAAGGCTCCCGAGCCGGGCCAGCCGTAAAGGCGGTACGGTCCGTTCACGGAGTGCTGGAGGGCTTGGCCGTGCTGGTGGAAGCCTTGGCCGTCCCGGCATTCTCCTCGTGCAGCGTCTCCTTGGCCTTGCTGTAGCCGGCCTTGGCTCCGGCGGCCACCGCATGCGCACCCTTCACCGCATCCTGGGCGACGGTATGGGCCGCATCCTTGGTCGCCTCCCCCACCTTCTTGGCGTCGGTCTTCACTTTCTCGCCGACCACGTGGGCATCTTCCTTGATCTTCGCCCCCACCGTCTTCGCGTCCTGGGACAGCTTGGAGTCGCCGGTCTCATCCGCGGCGCGCACCGGCGTCGTGGCGGCGCCCGCCAGGGCGGCGACAAAGGCCGTGAAAAGCAGGAATTTCTTCATGGCTTCAATCTCCTCGCTAAGCCCTCCGGGTCGGGGCATTGGCGGAGGAGGATAAACCAAGGCCGACACCCGAGTCGACCCCGCGGGGCCGGGCGGATGGCCGCTCGCCGGGAATGCCCCGCGAGGGGCGTTCCGGCGAGCGGCTCCGCCTGCGCTACCGCTGCCCGGGCGCGGTCAATGCCGCCGTGGGCGGCGCGGCGGCCGGTGCCGGTGCCGTGGCGTCAGGCGCCGCCGGGGCGGCCATCACCCCCTGCAATTCCGGGTAGTCCTTGGCCATGCTCTCGCCATACAGCGGCTTGAACACGCCCTGATGGCAGGTCGTGCAGTTCACCTTGGCCACATCCCCGAGCACCCCCAGCCGATGGGCCGGGAAGGTCGGCGTCAGCGGCACCAGGTAGTCGTGTTCAGGTCGCGAACCATGCGAATCCAATACCAGGCCGTGGTGCGCTTCGGGGTGCTGAGCTCCCAGGAGGCGAAGGCACGCGAATTATGGCAGTAGGTGCAATTGACGCCCAGCGAAGACGACATGTGCATCATCAGCCCGTAGGTGACCTCGGCGGTCTTGATCGAGGCATGGTCGCCGCCGGGCAATGCCTGGGTCGAGTTCACCCGGATCTCCCCGCCCTTCAGCAGCAGGGCGGTGAACGGATCGTAGGGCAGCGAGGCGTAACCCACCGCGGCCTCGGGCTTGTTCTGCCCCGCATTGCCGGCGATCAATCCGCTGTCGGCGGATTCGCCCGGATTGGTGAACCACACGTACTTCGGCACGGCGTTGCCCCGATGGCAGGTGTAGCAGGTGACACCGGTCATCGCCACGTGGCTCTTCCAGTCCGAGTTGATGTGCCTGACCATCTGCAGCATGCGCCGCGCCACCACCTTGGTGTACTTGTCGTCACTGGCCATATTGGCGCCGTGACAGTAGTTGCAGGCCTGGTCGGGCGGCGCCACCCACTGGGTCATCGCCACCATGACGCGCGTGAACTGGGCGACGTTCAGATCCTTCAGAACCTGGATGTTCTGATAGACGCTGCTCGCCGGCGGGCCGTCGGTGGGCGCCGCCGGGATGGCCGCGGGCACCTGATTGGCGGCCGCCTTGACCGCATCGAGACGCGGATTGATCAACTCCTCCATTCCCGTGCCGCGATAACCGCCCTGCAGCGACTCGATGGGGGGCCGTTCGCAACCGCTCAACGCTCCCAACAGGGCGACGCCGGCGAGCAGCAGACGCGGAGCGACGCCGCGATCGGTCGAATTTCGATTCATGATGCTCATTTCGCGACTCCCGGAAGCGTGGCGGGATCGATTACCGGCGCAAACACATGCGGATACATCGGCGCCACATGGTGCTTCACCGCCCACAGATACCAATTGTCCACCACCGTGCCGGTCAGCAGGATGCCGATGCCGCCCACCAGCGGGGTGAGCACCGCAAACCACCAGGCCCACCGATGGATGGACTCCATCGTGGCGTTGAAACCCATGGTCCAGCGCCAGAACAGCGCCGCCCGCTCGACCGCCGTGCCGCGATCGACGATCTGCTCGAGCTCACGCTCGCCGCCGTAGCGGCTCACCGCGAGAATGGTCCCCGCATGCATCGCGAACAGCAGCGCCGAGCCATACAGGAAGGCGATCGACAACGCGTGGAAGGGGTTGTAGAACAGGTTTCCATAGCGCAGCGAAAATGCCGCCGTCCAGTCGAGATGCGGGAAGATGCCGAACGGCACCGCCTCGCCGAAATTGCCCATCAGCACGGGGCGGATGAAGCCCAGCACCAGGTACAGCCAGATCGCCGACAGAAAGGCCCAGGCCGTATGGGTGCCGAGGCCGAGAGCGCGAGCGCGCCGGTACATCCGCACCCACCACAACAGCAGCGCCGTCGTCAAAAAGAACCCGGCCATCAACCACCAACCGCCATCCTTCAACGACGGCAGATGCAGCCCATTCGCCGGCGACGGCGGTTCGAGCGCCAGCCACGGCAGCTGGCGCACGAACTGCACCGGGTTCCAGTGCACCGAGGCGAACATGTTCAGACCGATGATCTCGAAGGCGATGAAGCCGCAGATCAGCGACATGAGACCCGTGGTGCCCAGGTAAATCGGCCCGATCTGCGCATCGCCGAAGCGACCGAACAGGTGGTTGAACCCACCCTTGCCCTGCCGGGTCCAGACCCCGCCCGGCAGCGGCGTGCCGGGATAGGCCGGCGCACGGATTTGTACCCGCGTGAAGATGTTTTGATATTCAGCCATGATAGTCCCCTGATCGTTGCCGCATCACTTCCAAATCGACAGGTTCAGCCACCAGCCCCACCATTCCGGCCAGCCCCGCGTCCAGAACGGTCCGCTGATCACGATGCACACCGCGCTCCAGAACACCGCACTGACCGCCAGGAACAGACCCAGGCGATGGATGCCGAGGGTGCCGATCGAGTAGCCGATGGTGTCGCGGTAATACGTGTTCTCATGCTCGGCGGTCTTCATCGGCTCGCCCTTCGGCGGATTGCTCGCCGACAGCACCAGAGAACCGTGCAGCGCGAGCGCGAAGCAATTGGCGAAGAAGAAGCTCACGGCGATCATGTGCGCCGGGTTGTAGTGGAAGTGCAGATATTGATAGCCGGTGTTCGACACCCAGTCGAGGTGACTGAAGATGCCGTAGGGGAAGCCGTGTCCCCATGCCCCGAGCAGCAGCGGCCTGATGACCTCGAGCGTCACGTAGGCGAGGATCGCCATGCTGAAGGCGAAGGGCACGTGGTAGCCCATGCCCAGCTTGCGGCAGATCTCCACTTCGCGCAGCGCCCAGGAGACGAAGGAACCGACCGCGCAGATCGTTATGAGCTGCCACAGCCCGCCGTCGCGCAACGGCGCGAGCGCCAGTCCGTACTTCAGATCCGGCGGCGCGATGTTGATCTGCCAGATGTTCCAGGTCGGACCAATGGCGGCGCCGTAGACGATCAGTGAGGTTCCCAGCAGCGCGAAGAACATCGTCGTCACGCCGAAGAAGCCGACGTAAAAGGGCCCCACCCAGAAATCGAACAGATCGCCGCCGAGCAGGGTTCCGCCGCGTACGCGGTACTTTCTTTCAAAGCTGAGCATCGACATGGTTGTGCTCTCACATCCGGAAGTTGGCCACGATCAAAAAAACCACGCAGACCGCCTCGGGCGGCGGCGGGGGGCGCGAATCCTCGCGGGTTCGCCTCCCCGACCGCCGCCGTCGGCGCACAGCGCTACGGCTTGGCTGAATCCGGCATCGTCGACATATGCGACGCCGCAGCCGAGGGCGCCGCATGGCCGCCCAGCCAATTGAACCTGTCGGTGCTCAGCAGGATGAAATGAATCAACAGTGCCAGCACGAACAGGAACGTGAACAGAGCCACCAGGGCCCTGCGGGGATCGAATAAAAGCCAAATACGCCACATTTTTCAGTCTCCTATGCCTAACCGGGAATCGCGGAACATGAACTCCAGCAGCAAGCTGCTAGAGCCACGGCCGCCATTGCCACACGAGAAAGTGCGCGACAATTGCAATCACGGTAAAGATGATGAAGCTCGTCACGAAGATCCCGTGAAACTCCTTGGCTTCGCTCTCCGTCAGCCCGGAAAGCGAGCCCCTCTTTTCGTCAGCCATACCTCTCACCTCCACAAACAGGCCTTGCGGCCGTCATTCGCGCTTTGCGGTCGCGCGAGTTGAAAACCACGGCGGTGCAAGTCCCGCCGCAGCACACCCTCGCCCGAAAAACTTCGGACGAAATTCCTCTGCCGACCGGGCGTACCGGCTCCGGTCGGCGAATTCATGCGATCTCCGGGCGGCCGGCCGCGGCGCGCGCCGTCGGCAGGCGTTCGATGCCCACGTGATCGGCGCCGGCCTGCTGGGCGGCACGCTCGGCGTTGTCGCGCAGGCGCTTTGCCGCCGAGATGCGCACCAGCACCGGTTCCGCCTCCACCAACTCGTCGAGCGCGCGCTTCGCCTCCTCTGTCCAGCGCAGTTCGCGGTGCAGGCGCGACGGGGTGGCGTCCACCCGGTCCAGGTCGCCCGCCAGCGGCAGGATGTTGAACAGCGCGTCGAACAACGCGTTGCAGACCTCCTGAACGATGTAGGTCGCGCCGGCGTAGCCCATGAACGGGGTGCCGGTGTGGCGGCGGATGATGGCGCCCGGGAAGGATGCCGGTATGTACATGGCGCGCACCGCATGCTCGGCCATGTACATGCGCTCGTTGAAGCTGCCGAACATGATCAGCGGCGGACGCTCCTTGATCGCCTTGCGGACGGCCTCGTTGTCGGGCTTCACGCCGGCGCGGCGGGCGAACGAGAAAGTGCACGGCAGACCCATCTCCGTCTCGAGGAAATGGCGCAGCCCGCGTGCATAGGTTTCGTTGGCCACCACCGCGAAGCTCGCGGTGCCGAAGAAATCCTGGGTCACCGAGCGCCACAGATCCCACAGCGGCTTGATGGTGGTGTGCTTCTCGCGTTCGATGAAGGGCTCGGGGTCCAGCCCCAGCAGTTCACCCAGGGTGCGCAGGAATTTGGTGGTGCTGTGCAGGCCGATGGGCGCCTGCAGATACGGGCGCTGCAGCGTCTCGCACAGCAGCCGGCCGAACTCGCGGTACATGCAGATGTTGACGTCCGCGTCGATCAGACGGGGCACGTCCTCCAGATGGCTGCCCAGCGGGAAAACCAGATTGATTTCGGCGCCGATGCCCTCCACCAGGCGGCGGATCTCGGCCACGTCGCTCGGAGTGTTGAAGGTGCCGTAGATCGGCCCGATGATGTTCACCCGCGGCTTCGGACCGCCGTCGCCGACCGTGCGCGGCTTGCGCTCGGCGATCTTGGTCTTGCCGTATTCGGTCCACAGCCAGGTGAGCGCGCGATTGGCGCTCTGCCACTGGTCCTCATCGATGGTGCGCGGCAGGAAGCGCTGGATATTGCTGCCTTCCGGCGTGACGCCCCCGCCGATCATCTCGGCGATCGAACCGGTGACCACCACCGCGGGCAGATTCGGATCCAAGGTGCGATGGGCGCGCCTCATGGCGCCCTCGGTCCCATGCTGACCGAGTTCCTCCTCGGCCAGCCCGGTCACCACGATCGGCAGCTCGTGCGGCGGCAGGCCGTCGGTGTAGTGCAGCACCGAGGTGACCGGCAGATTCTCGCAGCCCACCGGGCCGTCGATGATCACCTGCAGCCCCTTGATGGCGGTGAACACGTACACCGAACCCCAGTAGCCGCCGGCGCGATCGTGATCCAGGATGAGCATCACACCATCTCCTGCGCCTTGCGCTTGGCGGCCAGCTTGGCGAGCTGCGCGCGATAGCGCTCGCGGAACTGCGGCCGGTCCACCGGCAACTGCTGCCAAACCCCGGCGCTGGCTCCGCTGCCCACGCCCTCGAAGAAATCGCGCATCTGATCGAAGCGCGCCTGGTTGCCGAGCGCCGCGTTCACCACCTGGGCAAGGGAACCCGCGCCGGCCGGCCCCATGAGCGGGCGCGCGGAGATCAGGTTGGTGAAATACAGCGCCGGAATGGCCAGTTCCTTGGCCTTCTGCACCACCGGCGTCGTGCCCACCGCGAGGTCGGGCGAGAACTCCCCGAGCGCCGCCAGATCGTGCTCGAGCGAGGCGCGGTATTGCACCCGCACGCCCTTCGACTCCAGCCACTCCCGATCGGCTTCCGACCATGGGGTGCGCGGGCAGGCCGTGCCCACGTAGCGCACGTCGGCGCCGCTGTCCACCAGCAGCCGCGCCACCAGCAACTCGGAGCCCTCGTAACCGGAAAGCGTGATGCGCCCGCGAATCGGTGCCCGCGAGAGCGCCGCCTTGATGCCCGGGAGGATGCGGTTCTGCGCCTCGGCGATGCGCTCGGCGCCCACGCCGGCGGCGGCACCCACCGCGGCCAGCCAGGCCGCCGTGCCGTCATAGCCCACCGGCGCGGAACCGACGATCGGCCGCCCAGCGGCGGTGAATTCACGCAGGCTGGCGGTGTAGAACGGATGAATGGCGGCCACCACCGCGCAGTCGAGCGCCGCATACAGTTCGCGCCATTCGCGCGTGGGCACCACCGGTCCCGCGGCCAGCCCAAGCGGCTCCAGCATGGCGCCGATCCCCACCGGGTCGGCGGGAAAAACCTCGCCCACGAGGCTCACCGTCGGGCGCGCGCTGCGGCCGCCGCGCGGCGCCTGCACCGGACCCAGCGTCGCCTCGCTGCGGGCATACTTGAGCATCGCCCCGGCCAGCACGTCCTTGGCCTCGGCATGGGTCGGCACGCCGAATCCCGGCACGTCGATGCCGATGATGCGCACCCCGTTGATCTCCTTGGGCAGCAACTGCAGCGGCACGCCGGAGGCGGTCGGCACGCACAGGTTGATGATGACCACGGCGTCGTAGAGCGCCGGATCGGCGAGCTGAAACACCGCCGCGCGGATATCCTCGAACAGCTTGCCGGTCACCAGCGTCTCGGAATTGAACGGCACGTAGCCGACCGTGCGGCGCGCGCCGTAGAAGTGCGAGGTGAAAGTCAGGCCGTAGACGCAGCACGCCGACCCGGATAGCACGGTGGCCGTGCGCCGCATGCGCAAGCCCACGCGCAGCGAACCGAAGGCCGGACACATGCTCTGCGGCTGATCATGGGCGCCTTGCGGGTAATCCTGCGCATATCGCGCGAGCGTCTCGGTCTTGCCCGCCGCCGCGGCGGCGCGGCGCAGTTCATCCCGTCCCGCATGGCACCCCTGCCCGTTGGTGGTCCCGACCGGCATGGCGGTGGCGCCGGCGGCGGCGGTCCCGGGCGTGTCGGTGTTCATGGCGTCAGACATCGTCGTAGACGACTTCCAGGGTCTTCTTTTCGACCGTGCTCACGCCGCACATGTCCTCGACGGTGGCCGGTTGCAGCGTGACGTTGCGGCCGACCACCTCGCCCTTGAACAGCCCGAGCAGACCGTCCTGGGTGAGCGGCTTTGGCCGCAGCGGCGGGGCCTCGGCGACATTGGCCGCGAGTTGCTCGAACAGCGGGGCCCACACCGTGCCCGGACGGCCGACGATGTCGTAGTTGGCGCTCTTGCGGCGGATGTCCTCGTTGGCGGGAATGGCCGAGAGCACCGGAATGCCGGCGGCCGCGGCGAAGGCTTGAGCCTCGCCGGTGCCGTCGTCCTTGTTGATCACCAGACCCGCCACGCCGACGTTGCCGCCGAGCTTGCGGAAATACTCCACCGCGGAACAGACGTTGTTGGCCACGTACAGCGACTGCAGGTCGTTGGAGCCGACCACGATGACCTTCTGGCACATGTCGCGCGCGATCGGCAGGCCGAATCCACCGCAGACCACGTCGCCAAGGAAGTCGAGCAGCACGTAATCGAAGCCCCACTCGTGGAAGCCGAGCTTCTCGAGCAGTTCGAAGCCGTGGATGATGCCCCGCCCGCCGCAGCCGCGGCCGACCTCGGGTCCGCCGAGCTCCATGGCGAAGACGCCGTCGCGCTTGAAACAGACATCGCCGATGCTCACCGGCTCGCCGGCGCGCGTCTTCTTGGCGGAGGGCTCGATGCTGGTCGGGCCGGCCCGTCCGCCGTAAATTGCGTTGATTTCTGTCTGATTCGCGGGCGCCGCGGTGGGCACTGGTTCCGGCGCGAGCGCCGCCTCGGCGCGCAGCGCCTGACTCCGATTTTGTTCGGCGCGCAGCGCCGCGGAATTGGCGGAAGATGTGCTCATGTCAGGGCTCTCCAGTCCAGAATCATCTTCAGGCAGGCCGGATCGGTGAATGCCGTCCGGTAGGCTGCGGGGGCGTCGGTGGCGGGTTGCCGGTGGGTGATCAGTCCGTCGAGGCGCAGCCGCCCCCCCTCCACCAGCGACTTGACCGCATGCAGATCCGCTTCGCGCCATTCGGCGGCGACGCGCATGCGCGCCTCGCGCATGAAGGCCGCGGGAAAATCGAATGACAGGGCCGTGCTGTAGAAGCCCGCCAACACGATCTCGCCGCCGTGGGCGAGCCGTCCGATCAGGGTGTCCAGCAATCCGGGGTCGCCGCTGACATCGTAGATGGCGCGATAATCGCGGCGCGGATCGGCCTCCGGGTCCCGGACCTCATAACCCACGGCGCCCGCGGCGCGGCTGGGATTGCGTTCCCACACCATGGGAGCCGCCGCCCCGGTGTCGGCGGCCAGCGCCACCGCCAGACGCGCCAGCAGTCGGCCGAGCACACCGTGGCCGACGATCAAGTCCGGGGGAAGCGCCTGGGGCGCGGCGAGGGCGTGATAGGCCGTGGCCGCGAGCGCGAGCAGCACCGCCTCCTCGCCCAGGGAATCACCGATGGGCGTGACCCGACCGGCCGGCACGACGACCCGGGCGGAGGCGCCGCCGAACAATCCCTTCACCTCACCGTAGCAGCGCGCCCCGGGCACGAACACTCGCTCTCCCACGCGCCGTTCGCTGCGCGCGCCGGCGTGGGCGACCCGACCCACCGATTCGTAGCCCGGCACCAGCGGATAGCCCAAGCCAGGAAACGGCGGCATCCTCCCCGCCCATAACAGCCGCTCGGTGCCGGTGCTGATGCCGGACCACTCCATGTCCACCACCACATCCTCATCACCGGGATCGCTGAGATCGAGACGGCTCAATACCAGGGTTTCCGGCTTCTCCAGCACCACCGCGAGGGTGTGAAGCGAAACGCCGTTGGAACTGAGACTCATGCGCCTGAGGGACCTTTGAGGAGCGAGGCGATGGGGAGCCGCTGCATGGAGTGTCACGATACTCTGACTATTAAACATGTCAACATCTCTTAACACTTTCGCCGTTACTTTTTGTGCGCCACGATCACGCGGCTCTGCAAAGGCTGCCGGGTACGCAACACCTGGCTGCGCGCGAAGCCCGCCTCCTGCAGCATCCGGCGCAGCATTTGCGGCGAGCGGGGCCGGCCCCGGCCCATGGCCAGCAGGTAGAAGCCGAAATACGCCTCGCCCACCGGTCGCGCGCCCGGGGTGCCCATCATCGGTTCGGCGAGCAACAGCGTGCCGCGCTCGGGCAGGGCCTGCGCCGCGGCGTGCAGCAACGCGCCGGCCGCGGCGTCATCGTGATCGTGAATGACGCGGATCAAGGAGATCACGTCGGCACCCGCGGGCAGCGGTTCACAATGGAAGTCACCCCCGATGGCGCGGGCGCGCGTCGACAGTTGCAAGGCCTCGAAACGGCGAGCGGCGCCCTGCGCCACCGGTGGCAGATCGAACAGCATGAGAGCGAGTTGTCGATGCCGCCGCGCCGCCGCCAGCAGGAAGCTGCCGTCGCCGCCGCCGACGTCCAGCAGACAGCGATGCCGGCCGAGCGGATAGGCGTCCAGGATCTCTTCGGCCACCAGCGGCTGTGAATCGGCCATCAGCGCGGTGTAGCCCGCGGTCTGCGAGCCCGCCAGTTCGGCCGGATGCGCGACCGCGGCATAGGCCCAGTAGCGCGCGAGCTCGGTGTCGGCCACATCGCCACGCAGCAGCTTCACCGGATCGTGCAAATCGGCATACAGCAGGCGGTGATGTTCGACCATCGCGCCGATGCCGGGATTGCCGATCATGGCCGCGCCCAGCGCACCCAGCCCGTAGCGCTGCGCCGTGCGTTGCTCAACCAGTTCGAGGGACTCCGCCGCCTGCAACAGTCTCTCGGTGGCCTCGAGCGGCAGATCCAGGGCCGCCGCGACATCCGCGGCGCTGCGCGGCCCGCCCGCCAGCAGTTCGAACAGCCGCAACTTGACGCAGGCGAAGAGAATCTGTGAGTAGACGAAGCCCGCGCACACGTCGAACAAGGCCCGCGCGCGCCGCCGGGCCGTCGGCCGGGTCAGGGGAAAGGCCGCCGCCCAGCGCTGAAATCGCGGGCTCGACAGCCATCGGTCACGAATGGACAGATAGCGGTCGCTCCAGGCCATGGCGGAACGCTCAGGCCGCCGGCCGCGCCAGTTCCCTCGGCAGCAGGCGGCTCGCCTCGGCCAGGATGTGGGCGCGCAGCTCATCCGCGCCCGGACACTTGGGGATCGAATCCATCGCCTCGCGCACCAGGCCCTCGAGGCGTTCCACCGCAGAGCCTATTCCCAGACGGCGCACCGCGTTCGGCCGGTCGAGCAATTCGTCCCGGCCGGTGGGCTTGCCGAGATCCTCCGCGCTGCAGACCACGTCGCGAATGTCGTCGGCGATTTGATACGCCTCACCGATGCGTTCGCCCAGGGAATGCCAGGCACCCGGCTCATAGCCGGCGGCGCAGGCACCGGCCGCCGTGGCCGCCGCGAACAGCGCGCCGGTCTTGGCGCGTTGATAGGCCGCGAGCGCGATCTGCGGTTCACACTCCCAGGCCTGCCCGGCAATGATGCCGTGCGGTGCGCCCACGGCGCGCGACACCACGCCGATGAGCAACCCGAGTCGGCCGGGCACCGGACCCGCGGCGCGCGCCATGGCCTGGTAGCCCAGAACGATGAGCGCATCGCCCGTCAGCACGGCGATGCGCTCGCCGAACGCCCTGTGCACCGACGCTCGGCCGCGCCGGGGGGTGGGATCATCGAAGCAAGGCAGATCGTCGTGCACCAGGGACGCGCAGTGCAGCAGCTCGATGGCCGCGGCGGCGGCGGCCGACAAGGTCGGCCGATCCTCCCCACAGGCCCGCGCCACTGCCAGGCACAGGCGCGGGCGAATGCGCGCGCCGCCCGGGAATACCGCATAGCGCAGCGCGGCCAGCAACAGCGGAGGCCCATCCACACCCTCGGTCAGGCCCAGCGCCTGGCCTAAAGATCGCTCGATACGCGTCATGGCATCCACGGCGGCCCCCTCGGTTGTAAACAGAACTTGTCACCTCTGGCTGTCAGGTAATATAGACATCCGTAGGAGGGCGGTCAACGCCCATCGGAGAGTGGGGTTGTCGTCCAAATTACGCATCGGCATCATCGGCGCCGGAGTCGCCGGGCTGGCGGCCGCGGTTGACCTGGCCCGCCGCGGATTTGACGTGCGATTGTTCGAGCGTGCCGGCGCTCCGGGCGGCAAAATGCGCCAAGTCGCGCCCGGCGGCGTGGCCATGGACGCCGGGCCGACGGTGTTCACCCTGCGGCACATCTTCGACGAGCTGTTCGCGGCGGCCGGGGACCGGCTCGAGCGCCATCTGCGCCTGACGCCGGCGCAGCTGCTCGCCAGGCATGCCTTCGCGGACGGCGGCGTGCTCGACCTGCACGCCGACCTCGAGCGCAGCGCCGACGCCATCGGCGCCTTCGCCGGTACCGCCGAGGCGCGCGGCTTCCTGCGCTTCGCGGCGCAGGCGCAGCGCATTTACGCCGCGCTGGAGCATGCCTTCATCCGCGCCCCGCGCCACTCCCCCTTCGGTCTGGCCCAACGCATCGGTTTGCGCCATCACGCGGAGCTGTGGAACCTGCGGCCCTTCGCGACCTTATGGCGCTCCCTCGGCGGCTATTTCACGGATCCGCGGCTGCGCCAATTGTTCGCACGCTACGCCACCTACTGTGGCTCCTCGCCATTCGCGGCGCCCGCCACCTTGATGCTGATCGCGCATGTGGAACAGGCCGGCGTCTGGACCGTGGACGGCGGCATGCATGCCCTGGCGCGGGAAATGGCGGCCCTGGCCGAACGCCAGGGCGCGCAGTTGCGCTACCACGCCGAGGTGCGGCGCATCCTGATCGAGCGCGGCCGAGCCTGTGGCGTCGAATTACCGGGCGGCGAGCGCGTGGCGCTCGATGCGGTGCTCAGCAATGCCGACGCCAACGCCCTCGCCTCGGGATGCTTCGGCGAACCGGCGACATCGGCGGTGCGGCGCATCCGGCCGGCGGCGCGCTCCCTGTCCGCGGTGACCTGGAACCTGGTCGCCACCACCACGGGGTTCGAGCTGGCGCATCACACGGTGTTCTTCAGCGCCGATTACCGCGCGGAATTCGCCCGCATCCTGCGCGCCCGACGCCTGCCGCCCGCGCCGACCGTGTACGTCTGCGCGCAGGATCGGCGCGACGACCCAAGCGCCGCCGCGCGCGGCGCGGCCGCCGAACGTCTGTTATTGCTGATGAATGCGCCGGCGGACGGCGATACGCACGACTATGGTCGCGAGGAGATTGAAGCATGCACGACGGCAATGTTCGCAACGCTGGCACATCATGGACTGCAGGTGCAAAGACGGGAGGAATTGACCCAGGTGACCACGCCGACGGACTTCCATCGGCTGTTCCCGGCGACGGGTGGCGCCTTGTACGGCCCGGCCTCCCACGGCTGGCTCAGCTCCTTCATCCGGCCCGGGGCGCGCAGCACGATCCCGGGACTGTACCTGGCGGGCGGCAGCATCCATCCGGGACCCGGAGTGCCGATGGCGGCCCTCTCGGGCCGGCTGGCGGCGGCGGCGATCGCCCAGGACCACGCTTCGATGTGACGGTACCGGCCGGCGGCTACCAATGGTGGTACGTGGATGGATTGAGCGAGGACGGACGCTTCGGTTTGACGCTCATCGCCTTCATCGGCAGCGTTTTCTCCCCCTACTACGCCTGGGCGCGGCAGCGCGGACCCGGCGAGCCGCTGGCGCACTGCGCCTTCAATGTCGCGCTATATGGCCCGCGCGCGCAGCGCTGGAGCATGACCGAGCGGCCGGCGGCCCGCGTGCAACGCTCGGCCGGCGCGTTGTCCATCGGCCCGAGCACCATGTGCTGGCGGGACGATGCGCTGGAAATGACGGTCGACGAGGTGTGCGCGCCCCTGCCCTATCGGCTGCGCGGCCGCATCCGCCTGCGACCCGCGGCTCTGCAGGACCACGCCTTTGCGCTCGACGGCGCGGGCGTGCACCGCTGGACGCCGTACGCGCCCTGCGCGCGCGTCGAGGTCGATTTCCACTCACCGGCGCTGCGCTGGTCGGGTCCCGCCTATTTCGACTCGAACGCCGGTGAGGAACCGCTGGAGCGGGCTTTCGAGCAATGGACCTGGTCGCGGGCCAGCCGTCCGGATGGCACGGTGGTGCTGTATGACTGCGCACTGCGCGACGGCACGGCGCGCGGTCTCGCGCTCGCGTTCGCCGCCGATGGCAGGGCGCGCGCCATCGAGCCGCCGCCGCTGCGGCCGCTGCCGCCCACCGGCTGGCGCATCACGCGCAGCACCCGGGCCGACCCCGGCTCGCCGGCGCAGGTCCTGCGCACGCTCACCGACTCGCCCTTCTACAGCCGCTCCTTGCTGCACACCTGCATCCACGGCGTCGCGGCGCCGGCGATCCACGAGAGCCTGGATTTGGGGCGGTTCAAGTCCGCCTGGGTGCGCTGCCTGCTGCCCTTTCGCATGCCGCGGGTGACCTTCTGAGGGGCTGGGCCGTCACGCGGCAACGCCGTTACGACGCGCTCAGGGAGTTGCGCTCGGCGCGTTCGCGACGCTCGAGCCGTTCGAACAGGTCCACCAGCCACGCCACCCGATCCTCGACCCGTGGCCAGCGCGCCCGTTCGCGCGCGGTTTCCGGCGGCGGCGCCGGCATCGAGGCCGCCGTGAAAGCCGCGCCGTCGAACAGAAACTGGGCCTCCGGGAGCGGTGCCGTGGCCGCACCCGCGCCGCCGCGGGTCGCCGCCATCATGGCCTCGCCGAGCAGGCGCGCCTTGCGCTGCCAGGGAACGACGGCGCGCTGATTGACCGAATCGTAATCCCGTCGCGCCACCTCGTGGCCGATCTCGGCGTACAGCAAGCGGGCCGCATGCATGCCGGGGCGGCAGGCCGCCGGCAGCTGCGCAATGCCGGCGTCACTGCGCCGGTACAGCGCATCGGCCGCCGCCAGCAGACGCTCGATGACGCGCGCCAGAGCGCGCGAGAACAGCGGGCGGCGCAGCCAGGCGTCGGCCTCGATGCCCTCTTCGGCCAGCCAGTCGAGCGGCAGATACAGCCGCCCGGCCCGGGCATCCTCGCCCACATCGCGGGCAATATTGCTGAATTGCATGGCCACGCCCAAGTCGCAGGCACGCGCCACCAAGTCCGGCCGGCCCACCCGCATCACCATCGCCAACATGGCGCCGCCCGTACCGCCGACGCGCACCCCGTAGGCGGTCAGCTCCGAGAGATTGGCGTAGCGGCGATTGGCCGCATCCCAGGCGAAGCCCTCGAACAGGGCCTCGGGAAAACGCCGCGGAATGGCGTAGCTCGCCCCGCAGTCGGCGAAGGAGCGATCGGCGGCCTGCGCGCCGGGCGACCCGGAATAAACCTGCTCCAGCCGCGTGCGCAGATCGGCGAGGGCCGCGGTCCGGTCGGCGCCATGATCGATGGCGTCGTCCGCCATGCGGCAGAAGGCATAAAGGCCGGTCGCCGGCTGGCGCACGCTCTTGGGCAGCGCCAGCGAAGCGGCAAAAAAAGTGCGCGATCCGTCACGCAGCATCGCCTTGCAGGCCGCGACGTCGGCCACGGAGGCGAACGCGGCCTGCGCGGCGCCGGACCCGGCCTGCGACGTCAAAGGCCTATCTGGCGAACTGACTGGCATCGGGCACCACTTTATCAAGAACACGCGCCGATGAAAGCACCCCCGGCACCCCCGCCCCCGGATGCGTGCCGGCGCCCACCAGGTACAGACCTTCGACCTCTTCGCTGCGGTTGTGCGGCCGAAACCAGGCGCTTTGCATCAGGGTCGGCGCCAGGCCGAAGGCGGCGCCGTTGACCGACAGCAGGCGGTCGCGAAAATCGAGCGGCGTCATCAGGCGCGAGCTGACCACATGACTCTCGAAGCCTGGCAGCAGCGTCGCATCCAGATGCCGGGCGATGCGCCGGCGGTACTCCTCGGCGAAGGTGCTCCAATCGGTGTCCCCCTGCAGATGCGGCACCGGGGAGAGCACGTAGAACACATCGCAACCCGCGGGCGCCAGGGTCGGGTCCGAGGCCGAGGGTCGGTGCAGGTACAGGCTGAAATCCTGCGCGAGCACCTTGCGCTCGAAGATGTCCTCGAGCAGCTCGCGGTAGCGCGGGCCGACCAGGATGGTGTGATGGGGGACGTCCGGATATTGGCGCGCGACGCCGAAATACCAGACGAACAGGCTCATGGAGTACGCGGCGCGCGCGATGCGCCGGTCCGTCCAGCGGTGTCGGCGCACCTCGGGCAGCAGGTCGCGGTAGGTGGCGGCCGAATCGGCGTTCGAGATCACCACATCGGCGTCCAGCCGCTCCCCATCGCGCAGGCGCACCCCCACGGCACGTCGAGCGCGGGTGAGGATCTGCGCCACCTCTGCGTGATAGCGGATTTGATTGCCCTGACCGCGGATCAAGTCGGCCATTCCGGCGACCAGACTGCCCGTGCCCCCAACCGCGCAGTGCACGCCCCAGCGCCGCTCCAGGTGCGCGATCAGGCCGTACACGGCGGTGGTGCGGAAGGGATTGCCGCCGACGAACAAGGGATGGAAGCTGAGGGCGAAGCGCAGATGCGGATGCTTCACGAACGAGGCGACCAGCGAGTGGATGCTGCGATGACCGCGCAGCCGCAACAGCCTTGGCGCAAGCTTCAGCATCTGCGCCAAGGAATCGAAGGGCGAATCCGCGAGCTGCACGAAGGCCACCTCGAAGATCGCCTCGCTCATGCGCATGAAATCCCGGTAGCCGGCCAGGTCGCCGGGCGCGAACCGCTCGATCTGGCGGGCCATGGCCGCATCGTCGTCCGAGCAGTCGAAGGTGGCGCCGTCGTCGAAGCGGATGCGATAGAAGGGCCGCAGCGCCCGCAGCTGTACATGGTCCGCGAGCCGCCGGCCGCACAGCGCCCACAGCTCCTCGAGCAGGAAGGGCGCGGTGATGATGGTCGGGCCGGCATCGAAGGTGAAGCCGTCCTGACGGAAAACATAGGCCCGCCCGCCCGGCGCGTCGAGTCGTTCCAGCACCGTGACGCGGTAGCCGCGGGCCCCGAGACGGATGGCGGCGGCCAATCCGCCGAAACCGCTGCCGATGATGATTGCGTGAGGCGCTTGCATGCTGCGGCGGAAGTCTAGCAGGCCGGATGCGTGACAGCCGAGGCGGATCACGCTAACGTTTCGCCCCATGGTGGCCGAGAGCAAGAAGGCGGATCTCGATCTCGAGGGCATCGGCCGCTCGATGGTGCGGGTGCGTGCCTTGGTGCCGGAGGATGCGCTCACGGCCGGCGTGCTCGGCCTCGAGCGGGTGGGCAGCGGCATCGTGATCGACGCCCGCGGCCTGGTGCTCACCATCGGCTACCTGGTGACCGAGGCCACCGATGTCTGGCTCACCGGCCCGCGGGCGACGGCGGAGACGGCGGCGCATCCGCTCGCCTACGACCAAGTCACCGGCTTCGGGCTGGTGATGCCCCTGCAACCACTGCACCTGCCGGCATTGCCGCTGGGCTCGGCCCGCAAGCTGACCACCGGCGATACCGCCCACGTGGTCAGTTTCGGCGGCTTTGCCGCGCCGCAGGCGGTGCGCGTGGTGGCGCGCCGCGAGTTCGCCGGCGCCTGGGAATACCTGCTCGATGACGCCATCTTCCCCGCGCCCGCCAATCCGCATTGGTCGGGTTCGGCCTTGGTGGACGCCGACGGTCGGCTGGCCGGACTTGGCTCCTTGCTGGTGCGCGAGACCGTGGCCGGGGTGGAGACCAATGCCAACATGTTCATCCCCATCGATCTGCTGCCGCCCATCCTCGAGGATCTGGCGCGGCGCGGCCGCGCCAACCGGCCACCGCGGCCCTGGTTGGGACTGTACGCGGTGGAAACCGAGGGCAGGATCTATGTGAGCGCGGTGACCCAGCGGGGACCCGCGCATCTGGCGGACATCCGCGAGGGCGATGTCATCGCGGGCGTCGCCGGACAGCAGGTGGACAGCCTGCCGGAATTCTACCGCCGGGTCTGGGACTGCGGGCCCGCCGGCAGCACCATCCACCTTACCCTGCTGCGCCGGGGTGCCCGCCAAGAAATCGCCGTGGCCTCGGTGGACCGCAACGAGTTGCTGAAACGCCCGCAGCCGAACTGAAGGCGCCCGTCGGCGGCGCCGGGTCGTGCGCGCCCCATCGGTGTCAAGGCGCTGCGCAGATGCGCAGGATCACCTCGGCCAGCCGCTGCGGCCGCTCCTCGTGCGCCAGGTGCCCAAGCCCGGCCAGATGCTCGATGCTCGCCTGCGCCACCCGCCGCTGCACCTCCAGAGCCTGGCGCGGTGGCACCGTCAGGTCGTTGTCGGCCACCAGCAGGGCAAGCGGGGTGCGCAGGCGCGGCAGCTCGCGGGCGAACGCGGCCAGATCCCAGTCGGCCATCATGGCCAAGGCCCCTTGCAGGTGGGCGGGTTCGCGCACCAGTCGCGCATACAGGTCGATTCCGGCGGCATCGAGATGGGAGCCGGTGCCGGCGATGATGCGCGCCACGCTGGCCCGTTCGCCGGCGCGGCGGGCGATCAACGCGCGCATCAGCGGGCTGCCCGCGAGCAGCCGCGCGAAGGGTGCGAACAGCACGGCGGCGGCTCCGGTCAGCGGCAGGAAGGCGCCGTTGAGGGCGAGAATCAGGCGCGGCTCGATGGCGCGTTCAAGCGCCATGCGGCAGAGGATCACCGCACCGGCGGAATGGCCGACCGCGTAGCGCGGCTGGAAATCCACTGCGCGCAGCAGCCCCGCGAGCGCCTCGCTCATGCCGCCGATCGTGCAGCGCGAGCCCAGCAACGGTCCGCTGAACCCATGGCCCGGCAGGTCCACCGCGAGCACCGTGTAGGTGCGCGCGAGCAACGGCAGCAGATCACGCCAGGAGTGCGTCGACGCTCCCGTGCCATGCACCAGCAGCAGCGGCGGACCGCTGCCCGCCGTCTGCACATGCCAGCACAGCCCACCCGCCTCCACCAGCCGGCCGTAGGCATGATTGGGCCAGGACGACGCCTCGCGCCGATAGCGTTCACGTTCCCGCTCGTGCACGCCTCAACACCTCCTCAGCGGCCTGCCTGGGGCAGCGACGCCGATCGCCGCAGCACTCGCGATTCTACCAAACATTTATCTTTAATACTGTTACTCAAATAATTGATATTACTATATTT
>VFSW01004160.1_pt1 | contig 21562 bp, 20 predicted proteins | sample 5358111 | NCBI WGS metagenome assembly VFSW01 (sample SAMN11554181, study PRJNA540505) | mine drainage metagenome | isolation source: sediment from site ElyBrook_90M | place: USA: Ely Copper Mine, Vershire, VT | collected 2017 | reverse complement strand
TCTCACATATCACCGGGTTCCTCATTATAATTAAAAACGGGGGCAAACGTCTTGGGCGACCACGCCCTGCCACGTCGTATATCGCCCTCCGCAATACCGTCGTATTACTCCGGGCCGGTCTCCGGACTCACGAGCGGGCATTCCCCGAACCTGCGCCTTCCCGTGCTGGAGCACAGTGGCATTGAGCAGGCCCTTGACTCGTTTACCGTTGCGGGGGCAGCGCCGGGATGGTTCCTGAGAGAACGCACCGGCTTCCCGTTTCACCCCACGGAAAAGAAATCCGCGGGGAACCTGAAGTAGTGGAGCGACTCTAGCGGCTGGGTGATCACACTGTCAAGCGCAGAAAGCCTGGGCATTGGTTGGTAATCACGGCCGGAACGGTGTTCCTGTACCTAAAAATATAGGTATCTTGGGCCCAGTCCTGGATTTCCTTGCCAGCCAGCAGAAAAATTTGCGCCAATTTACCGAACCACGGCAGCGGCGCGCCAAAGTTGCGTGTGTAACACCATGATTAATTGACGGTCCGTGCACGGATCGAACGTGCGACCTGCCGCTCGGGAATGGGTTCGGCATCTTGGCTTTGAACCAGGAGCCTTCAGGAATAGGCACTGTTTCATCAATAACTTACCGTAATTCCCGAGAACTCCAGGATTCTCCCTTCGCCTTTAGTGGTTATGCCAAATTTATGCCCGCTTTCTCCGGTGGTGATGCAGGTTCGGGTCGTCATTGAGGCATTGCGACCCGCGCTCCCCTGAAACGCGAAAGCGAGTGACAGGGGGCTGTGCCATTACTACTTTATTGTTTCAAATGAGACTGCGTGCCGTTTGCTTGAGATGATTAGCGTAAATTCCGATCGCCAGAGGCCTGGACCGACCGGGAAAACTCCCGGCCTGGCATCCCGTCTGGCAGGGCATTACTCGTGGGACAGCAGTTCACAGAACAGCAACAGCCGACGTGGCACGCACGTTCTGTTTTGTCGCCTGGCCGACAGATGCGCGCCTTTGTCCTCAATGAAGTGGTGGTCTATATATGTGGGTGATGCTGGACAAAAAATGGAGATCGCATTTTTATCCGCAGGGTTAACCGGTCGCCTTCTTCAATTAATTTGCCACGGAGAGCAGTAATGCGATTTCGCTTTGTGAGACGTATCTTTGTCCTGGCGACAGTGTCCTTGTCGCCGTTTCTGTTTTCCTCCGTGGCCATGGCCAGTCAGCCGGTCGGAGTGACCGCCGGTATCGGCACGCTGGGCTTGGGTATTTGGGCAGGTACGTCGATCCTGCCCGATACACTCAACGTACGCGCCGGTTTCAGTCATTGGGCGAAGTCACGCAGCGGGACTTATAACAAGTCCGGAACGATTCTCGACTATACGGGAACCCTCACTCTTGGTTCCATTCCTGTGTTTCTGGACTATTTTCCGTTTCACGGCGCCTTCCGGCTGACCGCTGGGGTTATCGACAACCGGACCAAGTTTGAAGCCGAAGCCATACCGGCCCCGGGCGCCACTGTGACGATCAACGGGAATTCCTACAGCGCGGCACAGGTCGGTTCAGTGAGCGCTACCATCGACTATGGACGTCGTGCCCAGCCCTATCTCGGGATCGGGTGGGGGAATCTCGCCCGCAGTCATCACGGATTGACATTCGGTATGGATCTCGGCGTTGTATTTACCGGTTCGCCAACTGTCTCGCTGGTCGCCAGCAATCCCACCAACAACGCGCACCTCGCGGCCGACGTAGTGACCGCGCAGCAGACGGCGCAGGCGGACGCGAATTCGTCACGCTACTGGCCGTTGATCCAGATCGGGATCGGGTATAATTTTTGAAGAGGGTATTCTGAATGACGTTCTATGCTGCACTTTGGCAGCACTGACAAGTTCTTCCCGCTCTTGACAATCGCTATTGTCACTCTGCTATATGCAAGAGGTCCCAGAGGAACGCTGCCAATCCGGCACTTGGGTTGCATTCAATTAAAGAGAGGACAAACATGACTATATGTACTGGTCATGAAGGAACCGACATGAGTGTCAATGCCGCTGAGTTCAAATCCAAGTGTCTGAAACTGATCGACCAGGTTGCTGCGACCCACGAACCGCTGGTAATCACCAAACGTGGCAAACCCATGGCCAAGTTGGTTCCCATTGAGCGCGAAACGCCGATCAGTCTGTTCGGCTACATGAAGAACACTGGCCAGATTCTGGGCGACATCGTGGATATATCCCATGATCCCTTTGCTGCCGAAACCGGAGAAGAAGACGGCCTCTACGCCAATTTCAAACCTAAGAAAAAGGGCCGACTTGGGCAGTTTGCTCCTGGATAGCCACGTCTGGCTCTGGCTGGCTTTCGGCGCGCCAGAAGAAATCAAGGCAAGCACACGCAAAGCGCTGGAGCAAGCCAGCCCAGACGAACCATTGCTCATCTCGATCATTTCAGTATGGGAAGTGGCCCTGCTGGAGGCGATGCAACGCTTGAGCCTGCCCATGACAGTGGAGGCATGGGTCGAACGCGCCCTGGATCGCCCCGACATCCGCCTGATCGGCTTGGATCGCCCCCGAACAGTTATCGACAGTTGTCGCTTGCCCGGCGATTTTCACCCCGATCCGGCGGATCGCCTGTTGGTTGCCACTGCCGGCAGCGAGAACGCTGTGTTCGTCACTCACGACAAGAATATTCTCGACTAAGGCGCCGCCGGACACGACAAAGTTCTGCCGACCTGATCGGCCACCGGCTAAATTTGCCAATCACTCCGGGTTTGTTCCGCTCTCCTTATTAAGGCTGTAAAACCGAAGGCACTTTCACCGGAGACACGCCATAGCCGATAAGTTCCGGGAGGTTCAGTCTCCCGCGGTGGTGTCGTTCATGCCGTTGCCATTGTCTGTCACCCAGACGTCGGGGCCTCCCTCAACACTCCGCCGCGGCTCCATCATTTTTTTGCTGTAATACGCGCCGATAGAATTTATCGGTAATCCCCGGCACTTATCGCCCCTATCGATCTTGAAAAACTGATAGTGTGCGGGCTTTAGTCGGGAGTCGGTCGTCGGCCCGACCTGCGCGCGCGAGGAGCGGGATTTTGCGTGCCTTCGCACGGAAGACCGCGCGGAATGAAACAAGGGTCTGGTGCTATATCCGATCAAGGCGCGATCATCATTCTGGTGCATTGATCCACTGAGATGGAATAAAGAGTGATCGTCCGGCACCAAGCCGGTGCATTTTTGTGAGTGTCAACTTAAGCGAGGGGGTCTACGTTATCCCATACTAGATGAATAGTGATCATCAGATGAGGCGCGGCTTTGCTGAGCATTGCATATACTTTCTTTAAGCTGACTATTAGCTCAGCGATAGCGGTCGGCGTTAGCGCTGCGAAGGAGAGGTTCCCATTATTATCAAGGGCGGCATCCGTCTTGGCTTTTTTGTCGCGATCCTGATCGCCGAATCGGCCTGTGGTACCCAAGGCGCTTCGCCAGCGCCGTCGGCGCCCGCCATTGTGTTCTCGGCGTTGCCGGTGCAGTTGTCATCACAGACGTCGCCAGGCTCAGCGAACGCCGGCAGCCCTGGCATCGTAGTGACTGCAAGCGGTTTTCCCGCCGGCACGCTGCAACCGGATTACTTCACGGTCTGGTTTACACCGACCTGTGGGGGTACCGGGTCCACGACCACTGTCCCTGCATCTGTCGTAGCGAACGCCGGCGGGGGCAGCTACGAGATTGGGTTTGCGGTGCCGCAGCACCTGCTCACAAACACATACTACGTGACGATCACGGGCACTACGGTGGAGGGATCGAGCTTCACCAGCGCCAATTGCGCACAAATCTCGGTCATGGGCACACTGCCTGCGCCGGTCATCAATGTCGTCCAGAACGGCGCCGACCCTACCGGCCAGACGGATGATACGGCGGTTATTACGCAGGCAATCGCCCAGGCTCAAGCGAATGGCGGAGGAACCGTGTACTTCCCGCCCGGGACCTATCTTGTGGGAGCCAGCGCAACATCAGGGAGTAGTAGTTTTTCTATCAGCAGCGGGCCTCCGATTACGCTCGCCGGAGCCGGCATGACCCAGTCTACGCTCGTGGAAACCGACTCGGCGGAAGACCTCCTCGATATGCATGTGGACGGGATGGTAGTGGAGGATCTGGGTTTTAATACGGCCCTCTATGGTGCTGGCCACTGCGTCGGGGCGATCGCCAACAACATTACCCTGGAGCGGGTGAATCTCGTCGATGGCAGCAGGGCTTTCTCCGTCTATCTTGCGGGCCCCGCGGGAGCAAGCGCCTCCAATCTTATCTACAACACGGGTAATCAGATACTTGATTCCACCATTATCGACAGCATCAATGACGACAGCTTGTCGTTTTCATACCAGCAGAATGGCACCATCCGCAATATTACCCACACCGGATCCCGACTGGCGTTGTTTATGGACCAGAACGTTACTGTCACCGACTATCGGTATGCGCCAGGTTCCCAGAGTGCCTCTGTCCAGAATGGGTTCTATATCACGCCGCCCACCAGTGGTGTCACCATACGGAATTTTGTTTCATCGGGTCAGGGCGGTGTGATCGGCCCGAATTCCGCAGGCAGAATCAGCTCTAACATCACCATTATCGGAGAGACGCTTCTTAATCCGGGCTATTCGCTCTATATCGGCGATGCGAATGGAGTCACGCTTGAGAATGGCTCACTCGTCGGCAATGGCTCCGGAACGGGAAGATTAGCGTTTGTCCCGGATATCGCTACCTCAAACGTGGTGGTTGAAGATATGACCCTGCAGGCCGTTACGTTTGATCCCCAGGCGAACGCGTCTATCACCGGGATTAATTTCAACAATGATTTTTTTCAGCCGTTCACTCCCGAAGCCGCGACTTTCACTACTCTCAACACCGGCGGGACGGTGAACTTTGCCGTCACCGATGGTGCGTTCTGCAACACGGGCGGTGGGTTCCAGAGCGGTCCCAACACTACCTACTCGAGTACCATTGGGCCCTGTCAATAGTCTTGCCTCCCCGGCGATCGCGCAGCCATGTTTGCCTTTTGCGATCGGCAGTAATCGGCGGCCCGCCGGCAGCTCTGGGTGACGTTCGCGAAAGACACGATACGGAATTTTGCGCATCGTAAGCCATCAATGTCATTGCGAGGTCGATTGACAGGGTGCGTCGCTTTCGGCGCCAAGAATGAACGTGCGGAACGGGAAAAGGCGCGTCAATATCGGTCAGACGAGATCATCATCTTTACATCGCCATGTTGCTCGCCGGCAGATCGCTCGCGAATGCGATGCGGAGGCGCCACGGCCTCGGAGAAAATCTCCCGAGGCCGCAGACATGCGGTTCGACGCCTCTCCTTCATCCCGACGTTGGCAGATGGTCGGGATTCCGGTTACTAGCTGTGCCGACGCGCTATACCCGCCAGCCCCAACAGCCCCGAACCAAACAGCCAGAAGGCAGCCGGCAGCGGTACCGGCGCCAGGAATACCCCGGACGCGGAGGTATAGGTTACGCCGGTGGGTAATTGCAGCGACAGTTTCGGCGGATCGTACAGGTCTGCCGTTGCGCCATTGAAACTGTTGCTGGCAGTTGCGAACAGCGCGGCATAGAAATTTACAGGGTTACCGTTGATGATCGAAAATGACGCGGTCAACGTCTCTGATGGATTGGTGCTATTGAGCGGGGTCGTAGAAAAAGGATCGCAACTCGCACCAACAACACTCGGAATGACAGACAAACAAGCGCCTCCATTGCCTACGTCCGTGAATATCCCCGGCACTGTCAGAGTTAGTGTTCCCGTTGATGACGATCCAATCGCTCCCGAGAAGAAGAGAGTGTCCCAGTATGCCGCTCCGGCGGCGCCGCTCGCCCCGGTGATTCCGTTTTCCTGCGCAATTGCCTGAAGCGATCCAGTACGCAGCGAGGCGGCGCCCTGAGCCGATCCTCCGAAGGGTGAATTCTCGGAGATCGAGGTGCTCGATTGCGAGAGACCTCCGTTGGTCCCCTGAAGACTGGTGCCACCTTCGAAAGCGCTCGCCGCGGTAAATGCCCCGAAAGTCCCCGTAGTCGAAGGGATAACTGTTGAGAGCTCGCTTTGCACATAAGATAGATCCGAGGCGTAGACCGAAGCCGACCACGCCAGGGCAATGATGGCAATTGCAGATCCGCTTAAAGCGGAAACAGCAGGTGCCCGTGATTTGAATGTATGCCGCCTTATTTCTTGATTCCGGACCGCAGTGCAAAGATCATCGGTGTTCATCTTAAAATCTCCTCCATGCTGGTCAAATTTAACAACAGTCGCCCCAAAAATACTGCTGCTGTCCAACGGCACGATTTATTTTGGACAAAAGTGTTTTATGGCAATGTTTTTCATGATGTTCCCCCCAAAACGGACAAAACACCAACGACTGGCTTATGGCCCCTGTGCGAAATCCCGATTGCGCCGCCGTGCGAAACACAACGATACGAGCCGCCTGGCATCGATATGCAGATCGATGTCAGTAGGTGAACGTTGGCCCTGCCGTCAACGGACCTGAGGAGATCACTAATTGGTTCGTGCTGGAATTGCTGACGATCGTGTTGCCGAATGGGTCGACCAGCATCCCTTCCGGACTGTCATTGCTGCCCGGAACCGTGGAAATCGCTGTAACCGGCGACGGACAGGTGCTGGAGCCGAAGAAACTGTTGAAGTAGTACCCCAGGACGTCGCCCGCATAGAAGTTTGTCACCCATAGCGTTGAATCGCTGTAGGGGCCGCCCGAGATTCCCCCCACGCGCATCGCGAATGCGGTCGGCCCACCTGGGGCGGTCGGGCAACCCGAGGTGGACATCGCAAACAGCGGAGTGGATGTCGGAGTGAACGGCGTGCGATAGAGCAGCACACTCCCGCCACCAGTGCCGATGAACAACAGGTCACCATAAGACGCCGAATAGAATGCCATCGCGCCGGGCGCGAAAAACGAATTGCCTGATGCATCCGCGCTGATCGGGCTGAATGAAGCCTCGGCATATCCGCCACCAGTCTTTGGCTGGAACACGGAAATTGCATTGCCCGAGTTTTCCGCGACGTACACGTTGCCGTTTCGGTCGACCGAAATGCCGAGTGGCCGATTGATGCTTCCACCGGTGATCTTGCTGGCCGTAAAGCGCCTGGTTGCTGAATGGGGTGAATGAAATGGCTCAAAAACTGACGACCCACGACCCCGCCGAGGATTTAGCTTTCGTCGAAGCAATGGCAACTTTCATGGCCGGAGCTTTTGAGACGAACGACGCTGACTGCATCGCGCACGCAGTTGGCGTCATCGCCCGGGCGAAGGGTATGGCGCAAATTGCCGGACAAACCGGACTTTCGCGGGAACAGCTTTATCGCTTTTTCAGTAAGAACGGTAATCCGACCCTGAAAAACCACTCTTGCCGCGATGAAGGCACTTGGAATCGACCTGACAGCCAAGGTTCATGCCTGACTGCGCTCGCCCCGGTTTGACCACTTTTCTTGTCCGGAGATGTAGGGCAATAGTTTCAGATTAATAACTTACCCGATTAGGTTGGTTCTTCAATGAATTACGGTGACTCTAGGCGACTTTTATTTGGCTCTAATTGACTCTGAGCTTACGCCACTTTTTTGTCTGAAATGCCGCTGCGCACTTCGATACGTCAGCTTTTTCGTGGACTATTCCTTGCCCTCGAATGTCATTACTGACCGAAATGCCGCTTCGGACCGGTGCATCAGGGACGGGTGCAAGATGCCGAGCTTTGGTTGCTGACCAAACGGCATGCCAGGTGGCACCGAGAACCAGCGGTCGTTGTATGGCAACTCAATTCGCTGCCCGAAGTTGAATTTCGTTGGATAGCTTAGCCCTGAAACCGCATAGGCCGCGCCGTCCGCCGGGGTGATGGCAAATTCGCCTGCAAAGAGCCGGTCAACCTTCTGGCTCGTCCCGTATACGATAGTCACTGCGGCCTCGCCAGCGATCACGCCAATCTGTAAAACGAGAGCCGGCCGCGCCTTGGCTCCAGGCCGCGGGATCTTCTCCTGCGGGAACCGGCACCAGACGATGTCGCCCGGCTTTGGTAACGGAAACGTGCGTGGCCGCGAACTCAAGCGCTAAATAGGCTTTCGTGCACTTCCAGGCGACCTTGCGGCTCAAGGCGCTTAATGGCTTTTAACTGGGCTGCGGTCAGCGGGCCCTCGTCGGGTTCATAGCGCGGTAGGGTCTCCTGGGCCAGCCGGGCGAGCGCCAGGTGAATCGCCTGGGTTTCGGTGAGTCCCAGGGTCTTGGCCAGACGAAGCGCGGTCTTGCGCGAGACGCCGGCCAGTGTGTCCTCGCCGCGGTAGCGGAGCAGCAGTTGGCCTGCGCCCGCTGGGCGCGGTGAGGTCTTGATTCGGGCAGTGGATTTGGCAGTCATGGTCCAGTCTCACAGATATCAAAAAGATATCAATATCATAACACGTGGCTCTCGAGTGTCCAGCCGGGGGCTGAGTTCCTGGTCGCTTTGAGGTTCAGGCGCAATTGTGAGTGCTCGTTTCGCGCCTAAGTGATTGAAAAATGGTGCCCCGAACACGAATCGAACGTGCGACCTGCCGCTTAGGAGGCGGCTGCTCTATCCACTGAGCTACCGGGGCGTTTCGGTCAATATTCTAGCATCCCTTGAAATGATCTTGGATCAAGTACTACTGCCGACTGGGCGGAGTTTAATCGATAACTCCCTGCATTTCGGAAAAGCAAATGCACTTGCCTAACACGCCGCTTTATGCCAAATGTCCAGCATAAGTCGGAAAAGTGATCCACCTTTGCCGAATTAGCTGAAAGCTTCATTGATCGACCAGGGCCAGGGTGTGGGCGGCTTGATCCGTTGTGGTGCGGCGCCGAGGAAGCTTGATCGACTCTGGGGAATAAAGCGATGATAAATTTAACTCAGTTTTCCGTTAGAGCCCTAATGATATGAGCAAAATCAGAGGGTTGCTCTAATGGCTTCCATTAGAAATAACTCTTTAAAATTGAAATTGTTCAGTTTCTAACGGAAGATCTGGGTTTAGTTATGAAATCCCTCATGCCGGAGACCAAGCCGATCAAGTGCAAGACCAGGCGACACGAAGAAATCGCCAGAAAGCAAATCCTGAGTGAGGACGATCCCAGTATTTTTGTGGGCAGCCTGTTCTCGGCGCAATGAAAACTTTGAGCGAGTCTGGTGACTTTTTTGTAGCGCGGCCTTGCTGGCCGTGTGCGCGGCGACAGCTAGACCAGTTGCGAACTTTTTGGACATACCAATGCGCAGCGCTGGCGTAGTGGCGGAGGGAAAACCGTCATCACAGGAGGGCGCGACAGCGACAGCGCTGCAGCGCAGCGTCGAAAATAATCCGCTCTTTACGATTCCGGCAGCCAGTGCGGGCCTGGTGGCCTGCCACGTGCGTTATCTCCCATGCGGCGAAACTGTTCTGAAATATGAATTCCGGGATCATGCTTGGTTGCGCGTTGCCGGTAATGAGCACATCGAATATATGGAACAAACTGCCAGATTCAATCACTTCCGCGGGAAAAGGAGCCAGAATCCATCCTCGCCCGTATCGAGGATGAGGTTTTTGGGAAAACGGTTGTGACATAGACTGGAGTAAACCCGAATCGAAGCCGCTTCAAGGCGATTATGTCGCGCGGGAGATTGTCGTTCATGGTGAGATTTGCAATTGCCCGGCGCGTATTCGCCGTAGCGGAAATTGCCGTAAACCTGGGAGCGACCTGATTGATCCTTTCCCAGCGCCACATGGATTAGCGGAGTATTCGGCTTGAGACCACAATGCCATTAATGCCAAAAGCATGTGTCCCGGAATCGTCCCTGTCTGGAAAATAAAGGGGCCTGTCAGCCCCAGCACGAGATCGTGGAGCGGAAGGGTCGATATTTAGGATATCTGCATTGCGAACGCAGTGAAATCTGTGCCTGGCAAATTGTAATTCGCCAGGCACAGGCGTGAGCGGAATCAAATAGAAGCGGATCCCAAGATGGACGCCCGCCGAGCGATTGCTTCCGTTGGCAGGGCACGTACTGCAATGTCAGTCGGACATGTTAAGTGGGCGGAACGTTAAGTTGCGGAGTATCCCGCTGGCCACGCAGCTTTGGTTGATCAACGCATCGAGATCCGCCTGTCGACGCAGGAGGTCTCCGAATGTGCGCGGAACGCCTGACACCGGATCTGAAATTGTCTCAGTGTCCGGGACAAGCAGAGTCCCGCTGGCGTCCCCGAGAAGGAATCGCGAGAGCTGAGATTCCGCGCCCGGCGCCCGGGTGAAAACTTGAAGGAAACTGGTCTGCGTCTCGCTGCCGTGGCAATCGTTGCAAGTTCCAAGCGCGAACAGATGTCGAGCGTCGTTCAGGGGATTTGCTGGCGGTGGCGCATTGGTTGGGATCCCTGGCGCACTCCACACGGTCTGTTCGTTCAGGGCCGAGCCACCCAGAAAAGGAGAACTCCCCGGGAACGTGGCCGGGACGGTATATGTGCCATTCTCAATCTGTGTCTGGGATGCCTGAATGTAGCTTGACAGATTCCCGCTACCGTTAAGGGTAAGGTCTGGCGTCTGTGCAACAGGAGCCACGTGGAGCAGATGGTCGGATGCATTCAGTTCGAACTGGCGTAGCTCCCATGGGAACGAAAGCGCGACCTCATCGGTACGTAGCTGATCGAGCGCGCTGCCATTTGGTTTTGAGGGGTCGGCGCCAGCCGCGGTAAAAGTATCGGTGATCGCCTGGAGCGCATTATTGAAAGCAGGTGTCCCTAACGTCATGCCGCCAAGCGCGTGCCATTTATTACCCCATGCTTGAATCGCACTGCAGCCGTTGATTGGAACACCATATTCGAGGATGACCGTAAACTGTATGGCATTGCAACTGCTGGCGCCATTGTTGGCGACGACGCCGAACACGAAACGTGCCTCGCCGGCTTTGCCTGGCACGTAGGCACCGCCGGTGCGAAGGTCAACTCGGTTGACGATTGCCAACAAACGCATCGGAGCCTTGGTGAGGTCGAGCTTTCCGTTGCTCAAGCGCGGCCAGAGACTTAGCACGTTAGCATCAATCGCCGGACGTGCGCCGACCGAGAATCCATTGACTGTCTGCGTCGTCTCCCAGGTCTTGAGCCACTGTTCGACGAAGTCCGAGGGATCTTCTCCGGTAGCTGCCTGGTTTGCCATGTCGGTGATGAGCTTGCCGAAAGTCCACGCCCCGTTTGGGGTTCCCCTTCCGGTACATATGTCGAACGTCCGCGTTGGATCCTCGACGACACTCAGATCCGTGATCATTAATTCCTGGGCCGGATTGATTGCATAGGGGATACCCGTAAAAACGCCGGGCGAAATCCGGATCGGTGTTTGATTGGCCACCGACTTTCGAATCAAGGCCGGATCAACGAACTGGATTGGTCGGCGCCCTGTCAGTTCGCGTCCTTTAAAGACAGGTATTGAGGCATACTGGCGCGCCAGGTTTTTCCGGCGCTCTTGCTCAGCGATAAAGGTGTTGAAATCGAAATTCAACGTCCCTTTAAATTGTCGTGAGTTGACCGGTGAACGGTGCAGTGTGGTTTCAAGGCCTTTTACATGAATTGTTTTAGCGTGCGCGAGCCTTCGATCAAATTTAAAGTAGACCGTGACAGTGGCATTTCCCGCTGCGGTATTGCGGTGTGGCAGCAGCACGATATTTTGGATTTCAGGTGGTGCGTTCTCGAACTCAGCACTCATCGGAGCAATGCGGGTTTCCTGCCCGTGAGCGTTTGTTGCTGCAAGAAACACGAGTGTTAGCTGAAGAAAAACAAGTACCGTGATACGTATTCTGATCATTGCAATCTCCCTTTGTGTGATCGAATTGAATGCGGAATATTTCAACAGGGCGGCAAATAAAGCGATCCTCCAATTGCGCCAAGTTGCTTACCGATTGGTCGAAACAGAAATTGTCGCGTACCTCCAGAATTCCAACGACTGTCAGCAGCAGTCACCATGGATCCCCAGCTGACCCGAACCGAGGCGTTCGTGGAGGGCCGCTGGCACACTTGCCAAATCGCCAACAAGATGATCCGGATGACTGGAGGAATGAGGAATTTTGATGCAGGTCTGCGACAGGAATCGATCGCCGCAGAACGCTGTCGTCGATGCGCTCTCGCTAAAGAGAGACAACAGCGCATAACGACAGCTCACCGGTGTGGCGCGCGAATCCACGTGCCCTCCTTCCCGTACTGTCTAACACTGCTGCTGGCGTCTGAGCCGCTTGCTATTTCAGAAAAATTTATCCTGCAGTGGCGGCCAGGCGGCTTAACGTATTGCGCGGAGTTAGCAATCCTAGCTTAACCATACGCACAATACGGTATCGAGAGCGTTTTTGATTGTCAAGCGTCCGAATTGCCTCATCAAAAATCTGAGTGAAATCGATTCGTTGCCTCACGTAAGTAATCTAAGTGAAATCGCTTCCTTCTCAGGCCGGGAAGGAGGTCAACGTGAAGCCAATCTGGCGAAACGGGGCTATCAATAGCGGAACTGCGTGCGTGGAAAACGGGGGGAGGGCTAGGATAATGCCGATCGATGCCCCAACACTGACATGGATGTGCCATATCTCGGGACGAGGTGCTCGTCAATATGAGGCGGCATCGTCCCTCCTCATTTCCGGAAAGGGAAACAGGGCCTGGCTACTTGCCAAACCCCTGTTGGGGATGGTGGAGCGGCGGGGGATCGAACCCCGGGCCTTCGCATTGCGAACGCGACGCTCTCCCAGCTGAGCTACCGCCCCAAGAAACTGCGTTGTCACAAACCTGAATCGTGCTGCTTGAAAGTCAATTCAAGTGTGTAAAGGCTATTCTAACCGGTTTGAAGAGGTCACGGAAGGACCGGACCAGACAGCCCAGAACGGACTTTTCGGTCTAGAAGAAACCCGGATTCTCCAAAGTGCCAATTTTGGATAGACAACCCCCCAATTACGGTACGTAGCCTAATGCTGGGGCAGCGGCCAGTTGTTAAGGCTCCTTGGTGGCTGCGAACTTAATTAGTAGGTCAGCGTTAGGGATGTGTCGAGCTAGTCAACCTGAACGGCGAATTTCCCTGGCCGTACGGAATATGGCATGTATCCAGTATCCGGGATCGTGGTGTCACAGTGCGCCCATCGATATACTGGTTCCGGTCGCAATATAGTCTGTGCGGTTGCTATTGGTCCGGGAGGAATCATGAGCCACGATATTTTGCACGCCACCATCGGGCATGTCCCATTGTTCTCGGGATTGGGTGACGGTGAAATAGACCTGCTGCGGCAGGTCGGAATCAAAAAGACATTTGCGAAAGGCACTTTGTTAATGTCCGAAGGCGGCCACGGCGAATCTCTTTTTATCGTTCAGACTGGGAAGGTTAAGGTATTTCTCAGCGATCCCGATGGCAAGGAGGTTATTTTATCGATCCTCGGTCCGGGCGACTTTATCGGGGAAATGGCCTTGATCGATAACGAGCCACGATCGGCCGGCGTGATGAGCATGGAGGCGGTTGAGCTGTTCGTCATATCGAAGGCCGATTTCAGGAGCTGCCTTGCCAAGAACCCGGAACTTGCCGCAAATCTGATGAAGGGGCTGTGCCAGCGGCTGCGCGCCGCTGACCGGCACATCGAGAGCCTCGCCTTGATGGATGTTTATGGCCGGGTTGCCCGGGCGCTCCTTGATCTCGCGGAACACGCCGACGGGAAGCTCGTGATCAACCAGCGCCTCACCCACAAGGATATCGGCAACATGGTCGGCGCATCGCGCGAGATGGTGAGCCGTATCTTTCGGGATCTGACTAACGCCGGTTATATTCGCGTCGAAGATCGGCGCATTATCGTTAACGACATTCTTCCTGCTCTCCCCTAAGGATAGCTCTTTAAGCGCGGTCATGTGACGCTGTTCACAGTAGTGCCACGCAGCGAGCCTAAAATATTGTTGCGCTTCCCAAAGCAATCGCTGCGCTGCGGATTGACGGCATGCGGGTCGTGCGCCGGGCTTGTCAGCCCATTGGCTCGGTTTTCTGGAGGCGTAACGATGAAATGGGCAATAGCGTTGCGTACAAGGTCCAGCGAGGCCGGAACACGGATACGCGAGCAGGCCCCGGACGTCAGTAATGTGCTCACACTGACGGCACCTCCGTCCGGACCCCGGTCAGGCACCAAGTGAACCGGGTTCCAGTATCGATACCAGTCTCCAAGGTGGTGCCCCGTTACCCCGGATCCAGTGAATGAAATTGCCCGCTTGCCGGACGATCCCGGCGCAGGCGCCGATGGCGGCAGCTGCCTTCCTGGAACCAAATCCTGTCGGTAGTGCGGCGTTTTGCGGATTCTCGAGCTTCAGGCTCAGGGAAGGAGACGCGAGGCAGCGTGCATGTTGGGGGCTGCTGAAGCTGATTGGCGCACGCTCGATCCGGAAAGTGCGACGACGCCGGAGAAGTCGATCGTAACCGGCTGGCCCCGAGACGTCACCCCGGGCGGTGACCATCGCAGCGGGCCGTATCAACGCGGAAGCCCGCCGGCAGGATCCGATCGCCTGTTTTCAATGGGGTGAAACTGCTGGAATCGGCAAATCGGGGCTTTTACCTACGTTCATTGCAATCCGTCGTGAGCTCCTCCGAAAGGCAGCGATCGATGAGCAGTCTTAAGCTAAACCCCTGCACCTAGTTAGTTTTTTGGGCAAGGGTGGATATAATGCTGACTATGAATGCTACGGCGCCCGGGCAGCTCACGCCCGCAGGACGAGACATACTTGCAAGCTTTTGGAAGGGACTGCAGACGCTGCTGGCACAGCGTTGGCTCCCCGGGGCGGTTAATATTGCCGCTCTGGTTGTTCTTGCCTGGGGAATGGCGGGCTGGACCTGGATGCTGCTGGCGCCGAACGTACCCGAGGTCATTCCTGACGGCAATGCTGCTTCCGCCGGCCAGGCCCGGTTTGACCTGCAGCCGTTGTTGACGTCCCAGCTCTTCGGTCAGGCACCGAGTCTGCCGGGAACTGGCGGTGTTTCCCTAGACGCCATTCCGATCAGCAGTCTTAATCTCGTGCTTGCCGGTGTCGTAGCTGCTGGCGGAGCCAGCTTTGCACTGATCAGTGTCAATGGTCAGCCCCAGGAGCCGTTCGCCATCGGCCAGGAAGTGACTGCGGGGGCGATATTGCAGGCGGTATATCCCGATCGTGTTTTGCTTACCCGACAGGGGATAACAGAAAGTCTGATGCTGGAAGGCGTGAACGACAATGCCAGCAGCGGTGTATCGTCGGGGACTTTACCGGGAGCCGCAGGGGGTATCTATCAGCGCAGCCAGAATGATTATGTTGTGCCGCGCAGCGTCGTCAACGCGCAGCTACACAAGCCGCAGGACTTTCTAAGCCAGGCACTCATGGTACCAAACCCGACCGGCGGATTTCTGGTGCGCGAAATCCAGCCAGACAGTGTTTATCAGAAACTCGGCCTGCAGGTCGGGGATGTCATACGCAGTGTCAATGGTCAGCCGGTAAATTCACTGCAAGATGCCATGCGCGCCTACCAGCAGGCGGCCAATTTGTCTGACGTGCGCCTGGAAGTAGTTCGCGGTGGCCGGCCCCAAGTCCTGCAGTACCAGATTAAATGAGCGCAACCGACCCAACTTTGATGCTGGCCGCGCTGCGATATTCCCGATATTACGGAGACGCCGTTCATCCATGATTAATAGTCAGTTTCGATTGGCAGCGGTCTTAGCCGCAGTGGTTGGGCTGGTGTGCGGGCCGAGCAGCCCTGCCCGCGCAGTGGAAATGGTCCCGATTCCGACCGCGGAAGATGCCCCAATGCCGCCGCCTCGGACGCCAGAGTCTTCAACCCGCGCCAACCCGTCATCTGTTTCACCGGCCCCGCCTGTCGCGACACCAGTGCCGTCATACCAGCCGCAACCGACTGGCGCATTTCGGCCGTCGCCGAGTTTTTCCGGAGCAACGCCGGTGGCCGCGCCTGTTGCTACACGACCGCTGCGTCCGGGCGAGATGCTGTTCAACTTTCAGGACGCGGATATTCAGGCCGTGATCAAGACGGTGTCGCAGATCACAGGGCGCAATTTCCTGCTTGATCCGCGAGTCAAGGGAAAGGTAACGATCATCTCCTCGACACCGGTATCCAAGACCGCTGCCTACCAGATATTCATTTCGGCGCTGAAGGCGCAGGGATTCACCGCCGTCAATGGTCCAGGCGGCATTGTCAAAATCATTCCGGAGGCAGAGGCCAAGTCAGGCGCCACCGTGAGTTTTGGTACAAACGAACGAAACAGTGATCAGTGGACGACGCATGTCGTGATCGTGCAGCATGCATCGGCGCCGCAACTGATTCCGCTGTTGCGGCCGCTGATGTCGCCGAGTGCCATGCTGTCGGTCTACGTTCCGGCCAACGCCCTGATCATTACCGATACAGCGTCGAGCGTGCGCAACGTGCTGGGAGTGATTGACCGTCTCGATCAGCCCGGCAGCACGGATATCACGGTGATCCCGCTGGTCCATGCCTCGGTGCTCGATGTCGCGCAGGTAATAAGCCATTTTGCCGAAGGCGCCAGCGTCGCCGGTCAGCCAGGTCAGCCGGTGGGTCTGCCGGGCCAGTTCGGTGGCGGCGGTGACAGCCGTCTTGTCATCGTTCCTGATGTGCGAACCAACAGTCTTCTCGTGCACGCAGAAAATCCCGGGCGTCTGCTTGAGCTGCGCTCCCTTATTACGAAGCTCGATGTCCCGGCCAATTCCGGTGGACAGACCCATGTGGTCTACCTGCGCAATGCCGAGGCGTCCAAGCTTGCCGAGATTCTGCGCGGTCTGCTGTCTGGTGAGGCGCGCGCAGCGAGCGCCTCACCGAGCATCTCGGGGGCCACCGCGGTCGCATCATCTGCGACGGGCAAGACTGCCGAGGCATCGCAGATTCAGGCGGACGAGGCGTCAAACGCGCTCATCATCAACGCGCCGGACGCCGTGTACAACAGCCTCCGAAGCGTGATTGCGAAACTCGATATACGCCGCGCCCAGGTCTTCATAGAGGCCTTGATTGCCGAGGTCTCGAGCAGTCGCGGCTCTCAGTTTGGCATTCAATGGGCTGGGCTCACCGGAGCCGGCTCGGGCGGCATTGCTGCCATAACCAACTTTTCAGCTGCGCCAGGTATTATCAACACCGTTGCAGATCCGACCACTACGCTTGGGTCGGCCAACGGCTTGTCGATTGGTTTCGTTGGCCCGCAAATCGTATTGCCGGATGGTACGGTGACACGCGGCCTTGGCGCGCTCGCGACTGCGCTTGAAACGGACGCTAAAGCCAATATCCTGTCCAGCCCGAATCTGCTCACCCTCGACAATGCCGAGGCGAAGATTGTGGTGGCGCAGAATGTGCCGTTTCTCACCGGCAGTTTCGCTCAGGCGACTACGACCACGGGGACGGTAAATCCCTTCCAGACCATAGAGCGCAAGGATGTCGGCCTGACCCTCAAGGTAAAGCCGCAGATTTCCGAAGGCGGCACCGTAAGGCTTAAAATCTCCGAAGAGGTCTCGAGTGTCGTCCCCTCGGCCGATCCGCTGACCGAGAGCACCAACAAGCGCACCCTGGACACGACGGTGATCGTTGATGACGGCAATACGGTTGTGCTGGGTGGTCTGATCCAGGACAGCGTCAACGATAACGTGCAGGCGGTCCCGTTTCTCGGGAGAATTCCCATTCTCGGCGCGCTTTTCCGCTATCGCGACGTGCAAAAGAGCAAAACCAACCTGATGATCTTCTTGCGGCCGGTGATTGTGCGCAGCAGGAGTGACGCCGCAGGCTTTTCCACCGATCGATACGATTATATCGAGGGGCAGCAGCCGTCGCTGACGCCGGCGCAGCAGACGCTGCTCAATCGTTTCAATCCGCGCAATAACGCGGAGCCGAAACCAGGGCCGGCCGACCGCGCAGACAAATCTGAAAGCGGCGCACTGCTCGGCCCCCCGGGCATGCCGGCAGATTCGCCGATCGACGTGGATAAGCATCCCGCCGCGACGCACAAGCCGTAGGAATCAATCGGATCGATGAGCGCTATCCCGAATCTTGAGTCTCTTGACCCGGAACTGTGTCATCGTCTGCCCTATCATTTTGCGAAGCGGCACGGCGTACTCAGTGCGCGCGAGATCGATGGCGGATTCGAAGTGTGGGTCCGGCCCGGTGTGTCGACTTCGATTCTCGCCGAGCTGCGCAGGGTGCTCGGCCGGCCGCTGCAGTTGTGCGAGCTGAGTGCGGACGAATTCGAGTCGGCGCTTAATCGCGCCTATGAGCGCGGCATGAATCATGCGATGCAGATTGTCGATGATCTCGGCGATGACATGGATTTAGCCGAGCTCACGCAGAATCTGCCGCGTGCCGCGGACCTGCTCGAGAGCGAGGATGACGCGCCGATAGTGCGGCTGATCAATGCGCTCCTGACCCAGGCGGTGCGCGAAGGAGTGTCGGATATTCATATCGAACCCTTCGAAACCCGTTCGGTAGTGCGTTTCCGCCTTGACGGGGTGCTGCGCGACATCGTCGAGCCGCAGCAGGTTCTGCATGGGGTGATCGTATCGCGCATCAAGATCATGGCGCGTCTGGATATCGCCGAAAAGCGCCTGCCGCAGGATGGCCGCATTACCCTGCGGCTCGCCGGCCGGCCGGTAGACGTGCGCGTGTCGACCCTGCCTACCGGGCACGGCGAACGCGTTGTGATGCGCCTGCTCGACAAGCAGGCCGGGCGGTTACGGCTTACCGGTCTTGGCATGGCAGATGCCACTCTTGCGACGCTGGATCACCTGATTCATCAGCCCCATGGCATCATACTCGTTACCGGACCCACCGGCTCGGGCAAGACCACCACGCTTTATGCCGCGCTGTCGCAGCTCGATGCCAAGCGCCACAACATCGTCACGGTCGAGGATCCGATCGAGTACGATCTCGATGGGATCGGCCAAACCCAGGTAAGCCCCAAGATCGAACTGACCTTTGCGCGCGCGCTGCGTGCGATCCTGCGTCAGGATCCGGACATCATCATGATCGGTGAAATCCGCGATCTCGAGACTGCACAGATCGCAGTACAGGCGAGCCTGACCGGCCATCTCGTACTTGCGACCCTGCATACCAACGATGCGGTGGGTGCAGTAACGCGCCTCGTTGACATGGGCGTCGAGCCGTTTCTTGTGGCGTCAAGCCTGCTTGGCGTGCTGGCCCAACGCCTGGTGCGCAGGCTGTGCGCGGCGTGCCGGCAGCCGTACGTGCCGACGCCAGCGGAGGTGACGCTGCTTGAAATGGCTCCGGAAGAGGTGGCGCAGGCAACCATCTACAGGGGGGTCGGCTGCGCCGTATGTGGCAATACCGGTTACCAGGGGCGTACCGGCGTTTACGAGCTTTTGCCGGTCGACGATACTCTGCGCAGTCTCATCCACGACGGCGCATCCGAAGGTCGGATCCGTGATCATGGACGTGCGCACGGAATGCGCGGTCTGCGCCAGGACGGCCTGCGCTGGGTGCGTGCCGGCGAGACGAGTCTTGAAGAAGTGCTGCGGGTGTCGCGTGAGGATTAGACGCACGCAGGGGCTGGCGGCTGCAGGCGTCCGGGTGAGGGCAATCGCGGATATGCGGCCGTACGGAATTTGCACGGCTGTATCGTGTTGCACGCGATTCGTGGATCATTTTGAGCGGATTGCCCGTGGCCGCATTTGAATATCAGGCGCTGGATGCCAAGGGGCGCTCGGTAAAAGGTGTGCTGGAAGGTGACGCCGAGCGTCAGGTGCGCATGGTTTTGCGCGAGCGCGGTCTTACCCCGATGCATGTGGTACCCATTCACACCGGCGCGGCCAGCGTCGAGGCTGGCAGCGTGCGGCGCCGGTCGTGGCGGCGCGGCATATCCGGAAGCGAACTGGCCTTGCTGACGCGCCAGTTTGCAACGCTTGTGCATGCGGGACTTACGATCGAGGAATGTCTCAATGCGCTGATCGAGCAGACCGGTTCGGCGCGGGCACGCACGGTGCTTGCCGGCGTGCGCGGACGCGTACTGGAAGGCCAGGCGCTGGCGCGCAGCATGCGCGATTTTCCCGAGGCGTTCCCGGACATCTACCGGAACATGGTGGATGCCGGCGAGCAGTCGGGTCGGCTCGATGAGGTTCTTGAACGTCTTGCCGACTACACCGAAGAACGCCAGGCCTTGCAGAACAAGGTTCTGCTCGCCTTCATTTATCCGGCGCTGGTTACGTTCGTTGCCATGGCAGTAGTAGGCGGTCTGCTGATTTACGTGGTGCCGCAGGTCACGCGCGTATTCATTGACACCGGCCAGGCGTTACCGCTGCCCACGCGCATCCTGATCGGAATCAGCGGCTTCGTGCGTGCTGTCGGGATATGGTGGCTCATTGGTGCGGCTGCAATTTTTTTTGGCGCGCGCACGGCGCTGAAGGAGCCGCATGTGCGCGCAAGCTGGCACCGGACATTATTGCGGGTTCCGCTCTTCGGGCGGCTTGTGCGCGGCATCAACGCCGCGCGCCTCACGAGCACGCTCGGCATCCTGACAGCAAGTGGTGTACCGCTGCTCAGCGCGATGCAGTCGGCGTTCCAGGTGGTTACCAATCTGCCAATGCGCGCCGCCGTGGAGGATGCCCTGCGTCAGGTGCGGGAAGGTGGCAGTCTGTCGCGTTCTCTCGGTAAATCGAGGCTTTTCCCACCGCTTGTCATCCACCTGATTTCAAGCGGTGAGGCTAGCGGCAGTCTCGATACGATGCTGATGCGCGCGGCCGAGGCGCAGACGCGCGAGCTTGAGAACTGGGTTTCGGCCCTGACCGCGCTGCTCGAACCTGTTCTGATACTGGTAATGGGGGGCATAGTGCTGTTCATCGTGCTTGCCATCATGTTGCCGATTATCGAAATGAATCAATTGATCAAGTGAGGATTGCAATGTTAAAGAAGCATCTCGGATTTACCCTGATTGAAGTGTTGGTGGTTATCGTTATTCTTGGAATCCTCGCGGCGATTATCGTCCCGCGCATCATGGATCGTCCTGATCAGGCGCGCGTGGTGGCGGCAAAGAACGACATTCGCGCCATCGTAAGCGCGCTCAATCTCTACCGCCTCGACAATGGCAGCTATCCCAGCACTGATCAGGGCCTGGCGGCTCTGGTACAGAAACCCACAACCGGCAATATTCCGGGTAACTGGAAGGCCGGCGGCTATCTGGACCACATGCCCAAGGACCCTTGGGGTCATGATTACCAATATCTCAATCCTGGCGTTCACGGCGAGATCGATGTCTTCACCTATGGCGCGGATGGCCAGCCCGGCGGTGATGGTTACAATGCCGATATCGGAAACTGGAATCTCGATCAATGACGCGATCATTGGCAGCGCACGGCCGGTTTGGCGCTGCCGGGAATCGGGTTGTAGCGGGACACGTTTTCGCGTGCGTGCAATGGCGCGGTTGCGCGCGCACCGAAAGATCACTACCGTATTGCCAACGAAAGCCGGCGGCAGACCTGTTGCCCGAAAATCGCGCAGGTTTTCCTTGCGGAAATCGGTCTGCGTTCCTAGTGTAGTGCTTCGTAATTAACGGAACTAATAGACTTCTCTTCTGTCTGAG
>VFSW01004159.1_pt1 | contig 21564 bp, 21 predicted proteins | sample 5358111 | NCBI WGS metagenome assembly VFSW01 (sample SAMN11554181, study PRJNA540505) | mine drainage metagenome | isolation source: sediment from site ElyBrook_90M | place: USA: Ely Copper Mine, Vershire, VT | collected 2017 | reverse complement strand
TCTCGAGACGGATCAACAACGTCAACCGGGCCGTGGGAACCTTGAGCGGCAGTGCCATCACGCGCGCGCTGGGCGCACGCACCCTGCGTGACGACCTCATCGAGATCGATCTCGAAGGCTCCTCGGGACAGAGTCTGGGCGCATTCATTCCCGCGGGGCTGACCCTACGACTGGTCGGCGACACGAATGACTACGCGGGCAAAGGTCTTTCCGGGGGTCGGATCGTCATCAAGGCTCCGCCCCAGTCGACCTTCTCGAGTGAAGAGAACATCAGCGCTGGCCACGCGCTCGGTTACGGAGCGACCGGCTGCGAGATCTGCGTCCGTGGCGTGGTGGGTGAGCGCTGCGCGGTTCGAAACTCGGGGGCCACGATAGTGGTGGAGGGCACCGGTGACCACGCCTGTGAGTACATGACCGGGGGTGTCGTGGTGATCCTGGGCCAGGTCGGACGCAACCTGGCCGCCGGCATGTCCGGTGGGACCCTCTACCTCTACGACCCACTCGAACTGGTCCACGACCATCTGTCGGCCGGCGTCTACGAGATCGATCCTCTCGAGTTCGAGGACGACGAGCGATTGCGTGAATTACTCGTGCGCTACCGCGACGAGACCGATTCGAAGAAGGCCAGTCACATCATTGAGAACTGGCGCGAGGAGCGCATGAAGTTCATCCGCATCGAGACCTCGGAGTACCAGAGGGTCAGAGACGAGCTGCGCAATGGGTAAGGTGACCGGGTTCCTCGAGTACGCGCGACGCGGTCCCGCTCTACGTCCGGTGCCGGTGCGACTTCGCGACTGGCGCGAGGTGTACGAGCCCCAAGATGATTCAACTATCGCCGAGCAGGGCGCACGTTGCATGGACTGCGGGATTCCCTTCTGCATGCAAGGCTGTCCACTGGGCAATCGGATCCCCGCGTTCAACGACCGTGTCTACAGGTCGAGTTGGGAGCGTGCCGCCCAACAGTTGTTCAGCACGAACAACTTCCCAGAGTTCACGGGAAGACTGTGTCCGGCCCCGTGTGAGTCAGCGTGCGTGCTGGGCATCTCGAGCGATCCGGTGACGATCGAGCGCATCGAGTACGAAGTCGCCGAGCACGCATTCACCAACGGCTTCGCCGTTGACCGCGTCAACGAGACCGAGACGGGAAGGCGGGTCGCCGTCGTGGGATCGGGTCCCGCCGGTCTCGCCGCCGCCGCTCAACTGCGTAGCGCCGGTCACGAGGTGTCGGTCTACGAGCGCAGTGACGCCATCGGCGGTCTCCTGCGATACGGCATCCCCGAGTTCAAACTTGAGAAGTCGGTGCTCGATCGACGCCTGTCGGTGATGCGCGCGGGCGGCATAAAGTTCCACCCGAACAACACCATCGGCGCGGGCGGCACCCCACTGGCGGTGCTGCAGCGTAACTACGACGCGGTATTGCTGGCCCTGGGCTCGACGCGCCCGCGGCTCATCGAGGTCCCCGGCTCAGAGTTGACGGGGGTCTATCCCGCGATGAGCTACCTCGAGGCGTCCAATCGGGCCCTGGTTGATGGCGCAAAGTCCGACCTCGATGCCTCGGGCAGGGACGTGGTGATACTCGGTGGTGGCGACACGGGAGCGGACTGTCTAGGCACGGCACACCGCCAAGGAGCGCGCTCCGTGGTCCAGATCGAGATCATGGACCGGCCACCCGAGGTGCGCCCGAGTGACCAGCCGTGGCCGACCATGGCGCGTCTGTTCAAGACCTCGTCGGCGCACCAAGAGGGTGGAGAACGAATCTTCTCCACCGAGACCATGGAGTTTCGAGGCACCCCCGGGGTCCAAGAGATCGTGGTGCGAGATCAGCTCAGCGGCGAGACTTCGAAGATACCGGCCACGCTGGTATTGATTGCCGCGGGGTTCGTCGGACCCGAATTGGATCGACTCGGCCTCTCGACCCCGACGTATATGACCTCACGTGAGACGTTGTCGGTTGACGCGGACTGGCGTCTGGCCCAGCTGGGCGGCGATACACCGGTATTCGCGTGCGGTGAGGCGGTGCGTGGTCCGAGTCTGAGCGTCTGGGCCATCGCCGAAGGCCGTAGCGCCGCTGCGGCCATTGACGCGCACCTCGGACGCGGCGTGACGTCATTGCCATCTCCGGTCCAGCCCTACGCCCTCTCGTGGTAGTGCGTTGAGGCCGAAGTGAAGTTTGTATCATCGAACTGATCACGTCCGTTCAAGGGGGAACCATGAAGAGCACGATGCAGGATGCGCCACTACTCATCCGCGACATCATCCGACACGGCGAGTCGATCTACGCCGACAAGAAGATCTTCACCGTCACCCCGCAAGGAGTCGACGAGGCGACGTTCTTCGAGGTGTCGAAGCGCTCGGAGCGCCTCGCGGCGGCGCTGCGCAGATTGGGTGTGGGACCGGGCGATCGGGTGGCGACCTTCATGTGGAACAACCAGGCCCATATGGAGACGTACCTGGCCGTTCCGAGTATGGGGGCGGTACTACACACCCTCAACATCCGACTCTTCGCCGAGCAGCTCGCCTTCATCATCAACCACGCCGAGGACCAGGTGATCATTGTGGACAGCACCCTGATCCCACTGCTCGCCAAGGTGCGCGACCAGATCCCCTCGGTGCGACACATCATCGTGCACGGCCCCGACGAGAGCGGGGTCTTAGGCGAGACCATTGACTACGAGTCCTTCGTGATGTCTGAACCGGCGGGGTTCGAATGGCCGGACCTCGACGAGCGCGACGCGGCCATCATGTGTTACACGTCAGGCACCACGGGCAATCCCAAGGGTGTGGTCTACTCGCACCGCTCCATGTGGCTCCACTCGCTGGCGTCCACGACCGCCAATTCGATCGCCATGTGCGAGAAGGACCGTTGCCTGCTCATCGTGCCGATGTTCCACGTGAACGCCTGGGGCGCAGCGTATACCTCGTTCCTGGCCGGTACCGAACTGATCATGCCGCAGATGTTCCTCCAAGGTGAGCCCATCGTGAAGATGATCGCGCAACTCCGTCCCACGATCTCGCTGGGCGTGCCGACCATCTGGAATGACGTCTTGCGCGCCGCCGCCGACGCGCCCGACGCCGACTTCTCGAGCCTGCGCGGCATCCTCGCCGGCGGCGCCGCCGTACCAAGGGTCATGATCGAGACCTTCCGCGATCGCTACGACGTCGATGTCTTCCAGGGTTGGGGAATGACCGAGACCAGCCCACTGGCGGCAGTGTCGATCCCTCCGTCAGGCACGCCGATCGACCAGGAGATCGACTTTCGAGTCAAGGCCGGACGTGTCGTCGCCGGTGTGCAGGTTCGAGTCGTGGCCGAGGATGGAACCGTGCTGCCCAACGACGGCAAGACGGTCGGCGAATTCGAGATCCGCGGGCCCTGGATCACCGGTGCCTACTTCGGAGTGGACGATCCCGACAAGTTCCGTGACGGCTGGCTGCGCACGGGTGACATCGGAACCCTCGACGGTCTTGGTTTCATGGTGATCAGTGACCGCACCAAGGACGTGATCAAGTCGGGTGGGGAGTGGATCAGCTCGGTCGAGCTCGAGAGCACCATGATGGCCCATCCGGCAGTCTTTGAGGCTGCGGTAGTGGCGGTTCCCGATGACAAGTGGACGGAGCGACCACTGTGTTGCGTGGTGCTGCGCCCCGGTATGAGTGCCACTCCCGAGGAGCTACGCGACTTTTTGGCCCAGCGCGTTGCCAAGTGGTGGTTGCCCGAGCGCTGGACCTTCGTCGAATCGATCCCCAAGACCAGTGTGGGCAAGTTCGACAAGAAGGTGCTGCGCGCCCAGTACGCCGACGGAGCCCTCGACGTGGTCGTCATTGGCTAATGGAACAATTCGATGAGTTGGCCGATGAAGTATCGGCCCTTGAGAGCCGCGTCGCTGACGCGATCTTCGAGGCCGTGCAAGCGCAGATACGTTCGAGTACCGACGACGAGGCCAAGGAACTCGAACGAAGGCTCGCCAAGGTTCGTCGCAGTCTCCTAAAGGCCGAACAGTTGCTACGCGGAGCCGACGTCTAGCAAGTCCACTGATTGACGATGTCGATCAGGCGACGCAGGTTGACGAAATTGCGTCCGTCGAATCCGAAGATCAACGTCTGAGCATCCTCTAAGGCGTAGTCCTGACCCCGTCCGAAACTGGGAATCAACTCGGTGAGCTCTGAGACCTGGTCTGCGCTGGGCGCATGACGTAAACGAACCCGGGCTTGCCCATTCTCGACCGAGAAGGTGCGGTAGTTGGAATAGAAGAGTTCGATCTCACCCACCGCTTCGTCGACCGATGAGCAGATGCGAGCCAACGACATGTCGTTCTCACCGATGTAATCACCAGCGACCAGCGCCGAGGTGACGAAATCCAGCCACTCGTGCCAGAAGGTGCCTTCGGGCGTGTCGATGAGCACCACGGGCGCGGGTGTCGTCTTGCCCGTGTGGAGCAGCGTGAGCACTTCGAAGGCCTCGTCCATGGTCCCGAACCCTCCGGGAAAGATGGCGAAGGCGTTCGACGGACGAGTCATGGCGACCTTGCGTGTGAAGAAGTACTGCATGGCCACCAACATGGTCTCGGCGTCGATGTAGGGGTTGGCGAACTGTTCGAACGGCAGTTCGATGTTGACGCCCAACGTCATCTTCTTGCCCGCTCCCTTCGCCGAGGCCTCCATGATCCCCGGACCGGCCCCCGAGACCGTCATCCAACCCCGAAGGGCCATCTCGTGGCTCAACACGCGAGCCATCTCGAAGAGTGGATTCTCCGCGGTGGTACGGGCCGAGCCGAAGACCGCCAACTTGGGGTGGTCGCGCCACTTCGAGAACATGGTCGAAGCACCGAGTAATTCATCGAGCGCGGTCGCCGCCACACGCAGGTCGCCCAAATCAGTGTCCACCTCGGCGAGGTTGACCAGACGAACCACCATCGAACGCAAGATGGCGAGGCGTTCGGGCGACTGTTCTGATAGCCCCTGCAGGTCGTTCAGGAACGCCTCGATGGTCTCTTCGTACATGCTCAGAGCGTGTGGTACAAGGTGTTTCGCTGGGCGAGCGGGCGACCGAGTGGTTCCACGAGGTCGAGAAGGGTATTGACGTCCATCTCTTGGCCGTGCGAGGCCCCCGCGGCACGCGAGATGTTCTCATCCATCAGCGTCCCACCGAGATCGTTGGCCCCGGCCTGGAGAATCCGCCGTGATCCCTCGACGCCCATCTTCACCCAACTCACTTGGACGTTGTTGATCAGCGTCGCGTAGTGGAGTCTCGCCACCGCGTGCATCAGCACCGCCTCGCGAAACGTCGGGCCCCGCCTGGCGCGTCCGTTCAAGTAGATCGGTGTGGCCATATGGACAAAGGGGAGCGGTACGAACTCCGTGAAGCCCCCGGTCTCCTTTTGGAGCTCTCGAGTGAGCATCAGGTGGGTCACCCAGCTATTCACTCCTTCGACGGCGCCGAACATGATGGTGATATTGGAGTTGAGTCCTACGCTGTGTGCGGCCCGGTGCACGTCGAGCCATTGCTGGGTCTTGATCTTGTCCGGACACAGCACGGCTCGCACGTCGTCGTCGAGAATCTCGGCGGCGGTGCCGGGAAGGGTCCGCAGTCCGGCGTCGCGCAGTCGGGTGAGGTAGGTCACCAGGTCCTGTCCGGAGCGACGTGCTCCTTCGAACACCTCGAGTGCGCTGAAGGCGTGGATGTGCATCGACGGCGAGCCCGCTCGTACCGCGGCGACGACGTCGATGTAGTAGTCGCCGTCGAATTTGGGATGGATACCCCCCTGTAGGCAGACTTCGGTTGCTCCCTTGACCTCGGCCTCGCGCACCCGTTCACTGATCTCGTCGAGCGTCAGCAGATAGGGATCACCCCGCAAGTTCAGCGACAGGGGTCCTTTGGAGAACGCGCAGAACCGACACTTGAAGGTGCACACGTTGGTGTAGTTGATGTTGCGATTGATCACGAAGCTGACCGAATCACCGACCAGGCGCCGACGAACGTCATCGGCCATCTCCACCACAGCATTGAAGTCCGCCCCGCGCGCTTCGAAGAGGGTCGTCAGCTCCCGGCGATCGAATTCGTAGCCCGGCTCGTATCGTTCGAGCAGCGAGCGAAGCTCACTCGTGCGTGCGGCGCCACGTGGAGCGCACGGTGGGGCCACCTCAGAGCCCGACGCCCAAGGATCGTTGCGAGCTAGGAACGAGGCGTCAGCGTGGGCTAAGACGTAGGGACGAACCTTCTCGTCGAGGAATCCCGAACGCTCGACGAAGCTGGGGTAGATCGTCAAGCGCGGCACCAGATGAAATCCTCGCGCGTCGCACTCTTCGCGCAGGACCTCAACAGCGGGCCAGGCTCGCTCCGGGTTGACGTGGTCCGCCGTCACCGGCGAGATGCCGCCGAAGTCGTCGATCCCGTACTCGAGGAGGCTCGTCGGGTCGTCACTGAGATTGGGCGGTGCCTGCAAGTGCACCGAGTCAGGTAGTACGAGTCGAGCGGCGGCGATCGTCCAGTGGAACTCCTCATCGCTGGGCGCGGGCGATGCGGCCATGGCGGTTCGCGCCTTGGGCAGGAAATTCTGGATGATGACTTCCTGGACGTGTCCGTATCGTTCGTGAGACTCGCGAATTGCCTCGAGGGTGTCGAGGCGATCTTGACGGGTCTCGCCAATACCAACGAGGAGCCCCGTCGTGAAGGCAATGCTCTGTTCACCAGCGAGGCGAAGGGTCTCGAGTCGACGCCGGGGGTCCTTGTCCGGTGAGAGTCGATGAGCGGGCAAGTCCGCCAGTGACTCGAGCATCATGCCCTGCGAAGCCGAGACCGCTCGCAACTGTGCCAATTCGGTGCCAAAGAGGGCGCCCGCGTTCGAGTGAGGCAACAGCCCGGTGCCTTCGAGCACCATCTGTGCGGCATTGGCCACGTAGTCAACGGTCGAGCGGTATCCGCGAGCGGCCAGCCACCGGGCAGCTTGGTCGTAACGAAGTTCGGGTCGCTCACCCAAGGTGAAGAGGGCTTCGGTACATCCCGCGGCCAGACCGGCTTGGGCAATCGCCATCACCTCGTCGAGCGACAGGTACGGCGATGACACGTTGGCCGGTGCCTGGGCGAAGGTGCAGTACCCGCAGCGGTCGCGACAGAGCTTCGTCAGGGGGATGAATACCTTGGGGGAGTAGGTCACCACGAATCCGAAGAGACTACGAGCGCGTGCATAGGCGGCTGTGGCCAGTTCGTCCAGTGGCGCCTCAAGTAGGTCGGCGTGGGTGTCCGACTCTCGTAGCGACGTCATGGATGAATACTACGACTCGCCGCTGAACTGCGGCGCAGTCTCGTCGAGACGTCTCTTCGCTCAATCACCGTACCCGGTCGCCGGCGCGGCGAACGACCCAATGTTCTTTATCGAACTGGGTCCAGAGCGAGACCAGTTTGCAAGGGCGACAACCTTCGAAGCACCGGCGCCACTCGTCGGACGTTGCAGGATTGGCACCAGCAGTGGAAAAATGGAGTTGGCGTGGCGTCTCGCCGCTCTCCAAGTCGAAGGGTTGGGCGTGCGGACGTGGTGATTACGCGAAGGTGATGAACATCCCGTCGTGGCATGTTCGACTTCGAGGATGCGTTGAGTTGCCGTACCGACAGACGTTCGGTCGCCCGGTCATCTCGTTCGTTTGACCTTGGCCATCACCGTTTGGAGGAGTTCCTCGTAGGAGTCGACGAACATCGAGACCCCATCGCGTTCGAGTCGATCGGTCACCTCTTCAAGCGAGACGTTGTCAGGCAGTTCATTGAGTTGGGCGGCCGACCTGGCGATGCTCTCGTCGCTCGACAGCAGCGACGTCGAGAAGTCTCCATGATCGATCACGGCGGCCAGCGTTGCGTCGGGCATCGTGTTCACCGTCTCGTCAGCCACGATCGAATCGACGTACAGCAGGTCGAAGTACGCCGGGTTCTTGGTCGAGGTCGAGGCCCACAACGGCCGCTGGACCTGTGCCCCCGCGGTCAGTAGGTCTCGAGCACGTGGTGATGCCATGCGTTGGCGGTACGTCTCGTACGCTCGCGCGACGTGGGCGTTGGCCGTTCTACCCCTTCGATAATCTCCTGCGGGCAAAAGTGGGTAGACTGCGGCATCAACGCGCGAGACTAATAATGACGCCACGCTGGCGATCGACGCGACCGCGTGGCCACGACTTCGTGCTCGTTCGATGCCATCGAGCCAAGCGCCGATGACTTCGTCGTAGCGCTGTAAGGAGAAGATCAAGGTCACGTTGACGTTGATTCCCGAACCGAGCACCTCACGCACGGCCCCTAGGCCTTCTCGAGTGGCGGGAATCTTGATCATGACGTTGGCTCGCCCGACCTGGGCCGCCAGGCGTTTGGCGGCGTCAATCGTGCCTTGAGTATCACGAGCGAGGAGTGGAGAGACCTCGAGGGAGACGAATCCGTCACAGTAACGTCGTCGACCTTCGAGGAACTCACGCGTTGACTCATCGTGGACACCCAGCAGTACATCACAGGCGTCGGCGACGTCCTGAACGGCCAACTGTTCGAAGAGCTCTTCGGGGTCCGTGGCCCCGGCCTGCGTCAAAATCTCATCGTAGGCCCCTGACGTCGCCAGGGCTTTGGCGAAGATCGCCGGATTGGACGTCACTCCTCGCACGCCTTGATCAACCATGCGTGCGAGAGTGCCGTCATTGAGCCAGTCACGTCGAATATTGTCGATCCACGGGCTCTGCCCATAGGTCTCGAACAGAGTGCCTAGCCGATTCAATTCGTCGCTCCAAGTTCACGAATCACGTGTTGGACCACGGCATCTGAATTGATGTTGAAGTGTTCAAAGACGTAAGGTCCCGGCGCCGAGAGACCGAAATCGTCGATCCCTAAGGCCGCGTCGACGTACTTCGCCCACCCGAGCGTCGCGCCGGCTTCGAGCGAGACCGACGCCAGTGACCGGCGCAGAACGTCATCCTGGTACTGCTGGTCCTGGGCGTCGAAACAGCGCCAGCAGGGGATTGCCACGACCCGAGTACGGATACCGCGAGCGCTCAACTCATCGTGCGCTTGCAGACAAGGGGCCACCTCAGTACCGGTGGCGACGAGGGAGAAGACGGCCTCGGGATCTTCTCGCACGACGTACCCACCGCGACGAGCACCACCGCGCGACGCCTCTCGATCGGACCCGCTCAAGACAGGGACGTCCTGGCGAGAGAGGATGAGCGCGGTCGTCGGTGGTTGCGGATCGCTCAGATACTGCTCGACCAGGTCGAGGGTCTCGTTGGCGTCGCTCGGTCGCACCACATGCAAGTGCGGCATGGCACGAAGCGACATCAGGTGCTCGACCGGCTGATGCGTCGGACCGTCTTCACCCACACCCACCGAGTCGTGGGTGAAGACAAACAACACCCCGGCTCGGCTGATCGTGGCCAATCGAATCGCGGGACGCGCGTAATCGCTGAACACGAAGAACGTCGATCCAACCGGTCGAAGGCCCCCATGGAGTGCCTGACCCACCATCACTGCGCCCATCGCGAACTCGCGTACGCCGTAGTAGATCTGGCGAGCGCCGGGATTCACAGCTGACTGGGCCAGCGATCCCTTCAACACGACCCCCGTGTTGTCGGTCAGGTCCGCCGATCCCGCGGTCAGGCCACTCGTCTGGGGCGCGTAGACGTCCATCGCGCGCTGGAGGGCCTTGCGAGTGGCCACCTCAGCACCGGCGTCGAACTGTGGCGCCCGTTCGTCCACTTGGGCCGCTCCGTTATGGGCCAGCTGCTCGAGTAGCCGCACCCCCTTCGAGCCGGACTCGCGCAGGCGCTGCTCCCAGGCGAGTCGCGATGTCCGCTGCGCATCAAGGTGCGCGGTCATCTGTCCAGGCAGGAGAGGATCAAGATGAAAGGCTTCGACCGGCTGTCCGAGGATCTCCTTGGCTCGAGCGATGACTTCGCCACTGAAGATCGACCCGTGGGCCTCTCGCCGGTCCATCATCTCGGGGGAGGGAAAGGCAATGTGGGAACGAATGATGATCAGCGTGGGTCGCGCCGCGTCGGCCATGGCACTTCGACAGGCCGCCTCGAGCGTATCGAGTTCGTTCGCCTTCTCACCCAGGTCGAGCACCTGCCATCCGTAGGCGGCGAAGCGCTGGGCAGCGTTGTCACGCGTGGCGAGTTCCGTCGGTCCATCGATGGTGATGTGATTGTCGTCGTAGAAGACCGTCAAGCGATCCAGTGCCAGGGCACCGGCCAGCGACGCCGCTTCGTGACTGATCCCCTCTTCGAGACATCCATCTCCCGCGACCACCCAGGTGCGGTGGTCGACCAGATCCGCGCCGAAGTCACTTCGCAGGATCCGCTCGGCGATGGCCATGCCAACACCGTTGGCCAGGCCCTGGCCGAGCGGACCCGTGGTCACTTCCACGGTGTCGGTGACGCCGGCTTCTGGGTGGCCCGGCGTTCGAGAATGGGCTTGGCGAAATGCACGCAGATCGTTGGCGGTGACGTCGTAGCCAAAGGCGTGCGCGAGGCCGTACTGCAATATCGACGCATGGCCGCAACTCAAGATGAACCGGTCACGGTCGCTCCATCGCACATCGGTGGGATCGTGACGCAAGATACGTGAAAAGAGCAGTACTCCCAATGGCGCAAGGGCCATCGCGGTACCACTGTGACCCGACTTGGCTTGAGCCGGCGCGTCCATGGCGAGAGCCACAATCTCGCGTATCGCCCGACCTTCCAGCTCGCTCGCTCCCGGATACAGTTCGTCGACCATGGCTACGACAGTAGTGAAGATGCACCGCCGGTTCGGTGAGCAGACCGGGATAGCCTTGGGCAGTGGCCATCCAGATTCCCCCGAACTGTGATCTGACCTTGGGCCTTCGATGTCTGGACAAGTCCGTGCCCGGAACTTCGACGTGGCAGATGCGCATTGATGAACGATTCCTCAATCCAGCGGGGCTCGTCCAGGGCGGCTTTCTCTCGGCCATGCTCGATTCGGCCATGGGCGCCTCGGCCGTAACGGGGGCCTCGGGGCGCAAGGTCTTCGTGGCCAACACCGAGATGAAGGTGTCGTTTGTGCGTCCCGCGGTCCTCGACGACGTCTTGACCTGCAACGCGGTCGTGCTCAAGGCCGGTTCGGTCATTTCATTCTTGCAAGGGCGGATCACGAACCAGCGCGGAGAGCTGGTCGCCACGGCCAGTTCGTCCTACCTAATTCGAGACCGTACTGAGTAGGCTTGGTGGCGTGAAGAAATCTTCGTGGCGCAAGTTCCTGCGTGGAGCCTCACTCCAGCGTGATCTGGACGAGATTCGTACCATCGCGGTGCGCTACATCAAAGAAGAGACCCTCCAGCCGGTCAAGGACATGGGGCGATTCGCGGCCTTTGGCGCCGCGGGTAGCCTCTTCGTCGGCTTCGGCACCGTGCTGATGCTGTTGGGGGCTTTGCGGTACCTGCAGTGGCAGTTCCCGGTCCTTGACGGAAGTCTCTCGTGGATCCCGTACCTCATCATTGTCCTGCTCGCCGCGCTGGTGGTCGCCGTGACCGCTTGGCGTATCGTGAGCGGCACGGCCAAGCGACGCCTGAAGGAGACCAAGTGACCGAGCGCTCCGCGACGCGGCGCGAACTGGAGAGCTCGCTGAGGTCGCTCCTGCCCTCGCAGGCCGACCTCCAAGGACTCACCATCAAGCAGAAGCCCGCCACGGCAATAGCCGGCATCGGCGGCCTGCTTACTGGTTACGCCTGGGGTTGGATCCGTGGCCATCGGGCCCGCACGAGGCGTTCACGTTGATTCTGCGGCGTCTATTTCGTATCGCGCTCGGTTCGGCGCTCGGTCGTGCCTACGCCCAACGCTCGCTCAAATGGCTCGGTGTCGCCGGGGCTGTGGCACTACTACGAGTCATGGATCGTGGTGCCTCACGATCCGCTCGAACGACCAAGACCCGTCCATGAACAGTGCCGTCCTCCAAGTGGGAGAGCGCGTCATGTTGATCGACGCGAAGGACCGCCACTACTTGATCATGCTGCGTGAAGGAGCGGCGTTTCACACCCACGCCGGTATTGTCCAACACAACGACGTCGTCGGGGCGCTCGAAGGATCCCTGGTTCGAGGGAGCACCGAGAGGAGCTTCCTCGTGCTACGTCCGACTCTCTCCGATGTTGTGCTCAAGATGCCTCGGGGCGCCCAGGTGATCTATCCCAAGGACCTCGGTGCAATATTGATGCAAGCCGATATTGGTCCGGGCATGAGGGTGCTCGAGGCCGGAGTCGGATCGGGCGCACTATCGATGACCATGTTGCGCGCTGGCGCGATCATCACTGGTTACGAGATTCGTGAGGACTTCGCGACTCAAGCGATCCGCAACGTCCACGAGATGCTCGGAGCGGACGTTTCCTACGACGTGAAGATTCGCGACGTGACCTTGGGAATCGATGAGCGAGACCTGGACCGAATCGTGCTCGACATGCCCGAACCTTGGGACGTCGTGGCCCACGCCGAGTCCGCACTGCGACCCGGCGGCATCCTGCTCAGCTACCTGCCAACCATCAACCAGACCCAGTTATTACGCGAGACTCTGAGAAAGTACTCATTTGGGCTCGAAGAGACGGTCGAGATACTCCGGCGCACCTGGCACATCGATGGGCGTTCCGTGCGTCCCGACCATCGAATGGTCGCCCACACCGGATTCCTCACCTCCGCCCGGCGACTGGTCCCTAGAATTAACGAGGTCTAGTCCTTTTCGATGAAGATGCACTCGCCAGGGCACTCTTCGGAAGCTTCGCTGACGGCATCTTCGAGATCGGTCGGAACGTTGGCCACACCCTCGGCACCACCGGGGGAACTCTTCACCTCGGCACCATCCTTCACGTAGGCGAGGCCATCGTCGAGAAGAGTGAACACTGCGGGACAGATCTCCTCGCAAAGACCGTCGCCCGTGCACAGATCTTGGTCGATCCAAACCTTCATTAATTCGCCCTCCGTGGCCCGATGTGTCTTGTAACTCTAGCGGGCGAACGGCTTTACCGGTGACTTCCACTGGGGCTCCGTACTCACCTATGGTGAGTTTATGGACCAAACCGAGCGCGACGACGATGGTCGAGAGGACGAAGCCGCCGACCAGATCGTCGTGCGCACTCCTCGCGCTACGACCATGAGTGACGTGGACCAGGCGAATCGCAGAATCGAGATGCTCGAGGAGAAGTTGCTCGAAGCTCGCGGCCAACTGGCGCAGAGCCGATCCAATAACGAGAAGCTCACGGTCACCATCCAACAGACCCGTGACCAGATCTCGGCACTACGCGACGAGGTGGAGAAGCTCACCCAGCCCCCGGCGGTGTACGGCACCTTCATCGACTTCAATGAGGATGGCACCGTTGACATCTTCGCCTCGGGGCGAAAGATGCGAGTTGCCCTGCACCCGGCCCTCGATCCCGGCCAGATCGACCGGGGCAACGAGGTCGTGCTCAACGAGTCGTTCACGGTTATTGGAGTGCGCGAATCCGACGGCCAGGGGGAGGTCGTCACGGTCAAAGAAGTACTCGACGAACGCCGAGTGCTCGTGTACGGTCGCGCCGACGAGGAACGCGTCGTGGAACTTGCTGACTCGCTTCGCCACGTCAAGCTGCGCAGCGGTGACGCCCTGCTCCTCGACATGCGCTCGAACCTGCTCACCGAGAAACTCCTGCGCCAAGAGGCCGAGGAACTAATTCTCGAAGAGGTGCCCGACATCACGTACGCGGACGTCGGCGGACTCGATCAACAGATCGAGGCGATCACCGATGCCGTGGAGTTGCCCTATCTTCACCGGGCGCTGTTCAACGATTACGACTTGCCAGCGCCCAAGGGGATCCTCCTCTACGGTCCTCCGGGCTGCGGTAAGACCCTTATCGCCAAGGCGGTAGCGAACTCATTGTCTCAGAAGGTCGCCGAGTTGACCGGCAATCGCAATGTTCGGTCGTACTTCCTCAACATCAAGGGTCCCGAACTGCTCAACAAGTACGTCGGTGAGACCGAACGACAGATCAGGGTCGTCTTCCAGCGCGCCCGGGAAAAGGCTGAAGAGGGAGTCCCCGTCATTGTCTTCTTCGACGAGATGGACTCGCTGTTTCGTACTCGTGGCACGGGCATCAGTTCAGACATGGAGTCGACCATCGTTCCCCAGCTCCTCGCCGAGATCGATGGTGTCGAGTCGTTACGCGACGTCATCGTCATCGGAGCAACCAATCGCGAGGATTTGATCGACCCGGCGATCCTGCGTCCGGGTCGCCTGGACGTCAAGATCAAGATCGAGCGGCCCGACGCAGAAGCAGCCGCCCAGATCTTTCAGCGATACCTGCCCACCACACTGCCAATCGATGAGTCGAGCATCAGCGACCTCGGTGGGGGAGACCGGCTCAAGGCGATACGTGTGATGATCGAAGAGACGGTTTCGGACATGTACCGCATCGATGACGAGAACCGATTCCTCGAAGTCACCTACCAGGGTGGTGACAAGGAGGTCCTGTACTTCAAGGACTTCGCTTCGGGCGCCATGATTGAGAACGTCGTTCGTCGAGCCAAGAAATTGGCGGTGAAGCGAGAGATCGCCAAGGGTAGTCGCGGCGTTCGACTGAACGATCTCACGGAGTCGATCCGTCAGGAGTACCGCGAGAACGAAGACCTACCAAACACGACCAACCCAGATGACTGGGCGAGGATTTCGGGGAAAAAGGGCGAGAGGATTATCTTCATCCGTACCCTCATCAACCGTGAAGAGACCGACGTGAAAGGTGGACGTTCCATTCAACACGTTGGCACCGGCCAGTACCTCTAACTCGATGGCCATCGCGAAGGTCCTTGGAATCGAAACGGAGTACGGCATCGCCGGTGGACCCGAAGCCGACCCGATCATCGCATCGAGCGTGATTGTCAATGCCTACGCCCAACAGGGGCGCAGTCGCATCAATTGGGACTTCGAGGGCGAGCGGCCAGACATGGACGCGCGCGGTCTGCCGGACCTGACCGCCTTCGCGCCCGTCGTCGAGACGCACCTCGCCAACACGGTACTCACCAATGGAGCGAGACTCTACGTGGATCACGCCCATCCGGAGTACTCGTCGCCCGAGTGTCGAACCCCACTCGAGGCGACCCTGTACGACCTGGCCGGCGAAGAGGTGATGCGCCGGGCTCTGGCACTCGCCAACCAGTCCCTCGAACTCGGTCAAGCGATCACGCTGTACAAGAACAACTCCGACGGGAAGGGCAACTCCTACGGCTGTCACGAGAACTACTTGATAAGCCGGGCTCTCGACTTCAATCACGTGATCCGCGCGATGGTTCCCCACTTCGTCTCGCGCCAGATCGTACTGGGCGCCGGCAAGGTCGGAGCCGAGACCGAATCCGGACGAGAGTCCTCAACGGGCTTCCAACTGAGCCAGCGTGCGGAGTTCTTCGAAGAGGTCGTAGGACTCGAGACGACCTTGAAGCGCCCGATCATCAACACCCGTGACGAACCCCACGCCGACGCGGAGCGATTTCGGCGCCTCCACGTCATCATTGGCGACGCGAACATGAGCCCTTTCGCGACGATGGTCAAACTCGGATCAACGTCGCTGTTGCTCGCCGCGCTCGAAGAAGGTGGACCGGAGCAGTTTCCCGGACTTCCTCGCCACCCGGTCCACGCCCTTCGCCAGTACGCACTCGACGTCTCGCTCACGCACGTCGAGGACTGTGAAGACGATGTGTCGCGAAGCGCTTGGGATTTTCAGGACCAACTTTGGAGAGTGGGCGAGCAATACGTCCGCGACCACGGGCCAGAAGCCGTTGGACCCGAGGACGAGGTCAACGTGGTGCTCGAGCAGTGGCGTATCATGCTCGACGGCGTCCGAGACGACCGCGCCACCGTGGCCGACCGCGTTGACTGGGTTGCCAAACTACGGATCGTCGAGGGATATCGAGATCGATATGAACTGAAAGATGACGATGCGCGTCTTCAGGCGATTGACCTGCAGTACCACGATCTGCGGCCCGAACGATCCCTCGCCCAACGCGTGGGGCTGCGCGAACTTCACTCGAAGAGCGCCATTCGTGAAGCCGTTCACAATCCGCCTGGTTCCACTCGTGCCTACTTTCGGGGTCGCTGTGTCGAAAAGTTTCCCGAACAGATCGTCGCAGCCAACTGGGACTCGGTGGTCTTCGACGTCGGTGCGGGACCGCTGCAGCGCGTTCCGATGCTCGACCCAGTTCGTGGTACACGTGAACTCACCGGAGAGTTGCTAGAAAAGAGTACGACAGCAATTGAACTTCTCGAGGCACTAAACAGGTAGAACGGTATGTATGAGTGAGCAAGAACGAATCCAAAAACAACGACCAGAGCGTGCCAGTCAAACGACGAGTGACGTTTCGGTGGACGCTACCAAAGGTGATCAGTTGAAGGCGGACCTCGACGACTTGCTCGACGAAATCGATGAGGTCCTCGAAGAGAACGCCGAGGAGTTCGTGCGCAACTATGTTCAAAAGGGCGGAGAGTAGTCGATGGGCCTGCCGCTCTTTAGCGCGAACGATGACCCCGGTCCGTCCTTTTTCCGCTTCAGCGAATCAGTCGGTCTCAACGGTCCCGCTTTTCGTTCTGATGTGAGGCCCGCTCACGCCACGACGGTGATTGCCGTGCGATACGTGGGCGGCGTCGTCATGGTCGGGGACCGCCAAGCAACGGGAAACTATATTGCCAGCCGTGACGTGCGAAAGATTGAAGCTGCCGACCGCTTCACGGCTCTGGCCATATCGGGTACCGCAGCACGTGGTATGGAGTTCATCCGAATGGCGCAGCTGTCATTCGAGCACTACGAGAAGATGACCGACTCTGCCCTCAGTCTCGAGGGCAAGGCCAACTACCTGTCGCCCATTATCCAACGCAACAACCTCACGACGCCCCTCATGGTCCTGCCGTTGCTGGCTGGATGGGATCCCAGCCATCAGGTCGGCCGAATCTTCGAGTACGACGGTGCTGGTGGATGTTATGAGCGTTTCGATTACTCGACCATCGGATCGGGCACTCCGTTTGCCGAAGGGGCGCTTCGACTCGGTTTCCGCTCGGACCTCGACCGAGAGGCGGCGCTCGAACTCGGAGCCTTGGCGATCTACGAGGCGGGGGACAATGACCCCAGTACCGGCGGACCCGACTTCGTTCGAAACATCTACCCCATGATGGTGACGATTACCAGCGACGGTTTTCAAGAGCTCGAGCCCGAAGACGTAGCGAGTCGGTTCCGCGTGATCAACGAGCGGCGCACCCTCTCAGGCGGTAACGCCGGCGGATCACTGCGATGAGCAACTACTTTTACGTCTCTCCCGAACAGCTGATCAAGGACCGGGCGGAATTCGCCCAAAAGGGCATCGCCCGAGGGCGCTCGATCGTCGCGGCGATCTACGACGTCGGAGTCTTGATGGTCGCCGAAAATCCTTCGGCCTCATTGAACAAGATCTCTGAGGTCTACGACCGCATCGCCTTCGCTGGGGTCGGTAAGTACAACGAGTTTGACCGACTCCGAGAGGCCGGAATTCGCTGGGCCGACGGTACGGGCTTCACGTATTCTCGCGAGGACGTCGATGCGCGCGCTCTGGCCAACTACTACGCCCAGCATCTCGGTGACATGTTCACTGAAGGACAGAAGCCTCTGGAGGTCGACATACTGGTCGCCCCACTCGGTAACAACTGCCGCCCGACCATGGCGTATCGGGGCGCCTACGCGGGCACGATCTCCGATGCACCGCGCTGCGCGGTGCTCGGTGGCGATTCAGAGACCATCAAGGGCCGATTCGCCGCCACCGAAGAAGCCCAGGAGTCTCTCGCGACGACGCTGAAGAATGCGGTCGCGGCCCTTGCTGGACCCGATCGGTCCATCGAGGTCGGCGACCTCGAAGTGGGTATCCTCGAAGACCGCGGAAGTCGCCGGACTTTCCTGCGTCTCAACGACGAGCAAGTCAGCGAGTTGCTGCGCTGAGCGATCAGTGCGGACCAGCACATGCTGCGGAGAATCTTTGGAATTGAAACCGAGTACGGGATCACTTTTTCCCTACGGGGACAACGTCGGTTAAGCCCCGATGAGGTCTCGCGCTTCCTCTTTCGAAAAGTGGTGGCGTGGGGTCGTTCGAGCAATGTGTTCTTGGAGAACGGGAGTCGTCTCTACCTCGACGTTGGTAGTCACCCCGAATACGCCACCGCCGAGTGTGACAGTCTCAGTGACGTCGTCGCCCAAGACAAAGCCGGTGAGGCAATCCTTCGCGAACTGGTCGAGCATGCCCAAGCGCAGTTGAGCGAGGAGGGGATCCGCGGCGACATTTTCTTGTTCAAGAACAACACTGATTCGACTGGCAACTCATACGGTTGTCACGAGAATTACTGCATCGAGCGGATCGACGACCTGACTCGTTTGGAGCAGGTTTTCATCCCCTACCTGGTCAGCCGCCAGATCTTCACCGGCGCGGGCAAGGTCGTGACGAACGTCAAGGGCACCGCGTTCTCCATGAGTCAACGAGCTGAGCACATTTGGGAGTCCATCTCCTCAGCGACCACGCGCAGCCGTCTGATCATCAATACCCGTGACGAACCCCACGCCGATCCAGAGAAGTACCGGCGACTTCACGTCATCGTGGGTGATTCGAACATGAGTGAGTTCGCCACGTTCTTGAAGCTGGGTACGGCATCGGTGGTCCTGGCGATGATCGAGGATCGCACCACGGTGCTACGCGACTACAACATGGCCTCGCCCATCAACGCGCTGCGCGATATCTCCTACGACCTCTGGAGCAAGGAGCCCGTGAAGCTCACGAATGGTCGAGACCTCACGGCGCTCGAGATCCAAGAGGACCTCTGTGAGCGCGCCGAGAGTTTCCTACAAAACCGAGACCTTCCCGAGGACCAGGTTCTCGCGGTGCGCCTCTGGCGCGAGGTGATCGAGCAGTACCGCAGCGATCCGATGCTGCTCAGTGACCGGGTGGACTGGATCGCCAAATACCAGATCATCGAACGCGAGCGAGAGCGATCAGGAGTTAAGTTGAGTGACGCCAAGATCGGCCTGATTGATCTGCTCTATCACGACACCAGCTACGAACGCGGCCTCTACTATCGACGAGAGGCTCGGGGGCACTTTCGAAAGATGGTCACCCACGATCAGATCGCATCAGCCACGCACACGCCACCCGCGACCACCAGGGCGCACATGCGCGGCACGTTCATCAAGGCCGCCAAGGAGTGGCGCCGTGATTACACCGTGGATTGGGTGCATCTGAAACTGAACGACGAGATGCAACGGACCGTCCTGTTAAAGGATCCCTTCAAGAGCAGTGACGAGCGATTCCAGAAATTGCTGGTCTCTCTCGAGCGTCACGGCTGACCCGACTAACCTTGCAACGTGCCTGAAGACGCCCCGACAGCCGAGCAGTCACCGACGTATTCAGATTTGCCTCCGATCGAGCACAAGATTCGCCGACGTCGGTCGCGCCAGCGGGCCATTCTCGAGTGGGTGGCTATCCTCGTGGTTGCGGTGTCGGTGTCGTTCCTCATGCGGACCTACGTGGTCCAAACGTTCTTCATCCCGTCGGGGTCGATGGAGCCCACGCTGCAGATCGGCGACCGGATCATCGTGTCCAAGCTGAGTCTCGACTTCGGGTCAATCCATCGCGGTGACATTCTGGTCTTCAAGGCGCCACCTGCTGAGCACTGCGGCGAGGTGGTAACCGACCTCGTCAAACGCGTCATCGGACTCCCGGGCGACGTCTTGACCAGTCGGGGCAACACGATTTTCATCAACGGCAAGCCCCTCAAGGAGACCTGGTCCCACTACGAGCCCCTCTCGACGCCCATCACGCGAACCGTCGTGCCACCCAACCAGTACTTCATGATGGGCGACAACCACCCGAACTCCTGTGACAGTCGCATGTGGGGTACGGTGCCGCGTTCGGACATCATCGGGAGGGCTTTCCTCAGGATCTGGCCGCTGTCGCGCATTGGTTGGCTCTAGCTCCAGACCTACAATGGGTTGGTGCTGAGTCTGAGTCCCATCAAGATCATGGTGGTGGTGGCCGTGGTACTGCTCTTGTTGGGCCCGGACAAGCTTCCAGAGGTGGCCAACAAACTCGGATCGAGTTGGCGGGCCCTCAAGCGTCTCCAGGAGAAGGTTGAATCTGAGGTGCGTAGTGCCATCCCGGACCTGCCCAGTACGGGAGACATCGCGCGCTTGGCGCGTAGTCCGGTCAATCTGCTCAACCAGTTGGCCGATCGGGTCGAGGCCAATGAGGCAAGCGAAACTGCGCTCAACAACCATGTGGAGGAACCCGAGTCTGACGTCACCAGCGCGCCATTGATCAGCCCGCGAGTCACTCCGAGAGTCAGACCAGTCGAGGATTTGCCAACACCACCAGATCCGTCGCTGAACTAGGCCCATCATGTCGAGATTCAGAAAAGCCGCCGAAGGCATGACACTTGCCCAACATCTCGCCGAGGCGAGGCAACGCTTCCTCATCTCATCGGCGACCGTGCTGATCATGGGGGTCGTCTCGTTCATCTTCTACCCCCAGATCCTGCACGTGCTTCAACGTCCCTACTGCGCCGCGACTCCGAAGAACTGCAAGTTCCTCGTCACCAATCCACTCGACGGTCTGACGTTACGAATCAAGATTGGGCTCTTCGGAGGGCTCCTCCTCTCCTCACCGGTGCTGTTTTGGCAGGTGTGGCGCTTCATCACCCCCGGACTCAAGGCCAAGGAACGTCGCTACGCGATTCCCTTCGTATCGAGTTCCATCCTCTTCTTCGCCGGTGGCGTCACGGTGGCGTACTTCAGCTTCGGCCACGCCATCGCGTTCCTCGAGTCGATCGGTGGTCACTCGCTCGTGACCTTCTACAACCCCAATCAGTACTTGACGCTCTTCTTGCTCATGATGTTCATCTTCGGGATCACCTTCGAGTTCCCGGTGGTGCTGGTGGCGATTGAACTAGCGGGACTGGTCAGTCCCGCTCAGCTGCTTCACTCCTGGCGTTACGCCGTGATCGCGATCACCGTTGCCGCCGCGGTACTGACACCGAGTGGGGATCCACTGTCGATGATGGCTATGGCCGTGCCGCTGACGGCCTTCTACTTCCTCGCCATCGGTATTGGCAAGTTGATGCGTCGGTGAGCACCAGCGACTACCGGAGTCGATTTACCAACGCCCTTGGCTTCGGACTTGATGAGTTCCAGAAAGAGGCCATCGAAGCAATCGACGAGCACGTGAACGTTCTCGTGAGCGCCCCGACCGGTTCGGGTAAGACACTGATCGCCAACTACGCCATCGGTCGCACCCTCGAACGAGGCGAGCGCGCCTTCTACACCACACCGCTGAAGGCTCTCTCCAATCAGAAGTTCAACGAACTTCGCGCGCTCTACGGCGATCGGCGAGTAGGACTGCTCACGGGAGACACCTCGATCAATCGAACTGGTGACGTCATCGTGATGACCACCGAGGTGCTGAGGAACATGTTGTTGACCGAATCCGACCAACTTCGCGAGCTCGGCCTTGTGGTGCTGGACGAAGTCCACTACCTCCAAGATCCGTTTCGCGGCGGCGGCGGGGAGGAGGGCATCATTCTGACTC
>VFSW01004158.1_pt1 | contig 21572 bp, 17 predicted proteins | sample 5358111 | NCBI WGS metagenome assembly VFSW01 (sample SAMN11554181, study PRJNA540505) | mine drainage metagenome | isolation source: sediment from site ElyBrook_90M | place: USA: Ely Copper Mine, Vershire, VT | collected 2017 | reverse complement strand
ACACCCTCGTGGCCGATGCTGCCTGACCGTCGTTGAATTTTTGCGGACCACAGTGGTTGAGCAGTGAGTTATCACATCAATGCTGGGTGCAACGGCACATTCTACTTTAATTGCGAATTAGCAGGCCCACGGGACGGTAGCCCTATACTTTCGAGGTTCAGCCGAATTGCAGTGGTAACTGCAGAAGTTTTGATCAACTTTTGCTTTTTGCAATCATCCGGAGAGCCGAACCTTTATGCATCGCCAGGTGGTCCGTCTTATCGCTCTTGATCAAATACTGCGGCTCTTCCTTCGAAGCATGAACCGTGTAGCCCTTGAACGTGATTTCGGAGGTATGCTTTTTCTTGATCGTCCCCCTGACGCGTCCTGCTTCCGAGTTCCATTCAACGTGGTCTCCTACTTTAAAGTCGTGTGCCACTGGCGTGATCTCCATTCGCTCTAATTCCTTTGTGTTCAGCAGGATAAGTGACCTGCGTTCCATTCACCTTTCCCCAGGGTGTAAGCGTGTGGGGTCGTGTACGTATGTCTCCTGTGATTTCTCGCACTTCAATTCCTCGTGCCATCAGCGCATCTGCTATCAGGGAGCGATGACAGCGCCAGGGAACGGCTTCGGCGCACATGATTGCAACCCGCTCTGAATGCGCAAGTTTTATCAGTTTGTCCAGATTTGTCCGGAACTCTGGCGTCTGCATGTAATCGGCGAAGCCACGGAAGCTGGCGTTACGCCAACCGGTGTTGAGGGAATCCCGGCGCGCATGCCGGAAGCCACCTAGTCCGGGCATGTAACTGTAATGAAGACGAGCGGAATGCAGGGCAAGCGACAAGTCGCTTCGGTTGAACTGCGGATTGTACCGCGAGCGTGGGACTGTGCGTACATCGACTAATCGCCTTACTTGATGTGCTTTCAGAAGATGGATGAGCTCTTTTGCCGGGCGGGTGGAGTGGCCGATGGTCATGACCATCAGCGATGTTGGTGATGGGCATTCTTTCATGCCTGACATCCAGCCTGAGCCGTGACGAACGCCAGATTCGCGTCCATATGTTAGCCTTATTTCAGCTCGCCGGCCGTGCAAAGACATTCCAGCCGCATATGGAAATACTCATCCCCGCATGGGGCTCCCAGCGCCTAGTTGCTCTGGCAGCTCCGTCTTACGCGAGCGGTTCCTTGCGCCTCAGCCATTTGGCGAGCCTGTTCCGGCGCCGAAGTCATCGCCAGTAGAGTCTCATGAAGGAAAAATCTCCATTTTTCGACTGCGGGCTTCGACAATTCAGTATGTCACGTGCCTGACTGAATCGTCGAGCCGAAGATCACGATGCGAATCGGAGAGTGTTCTCCGAAGAACAGGCCGGTCGCCGAAATGGCTTTTTAGGGTTGACGAGCGCGCACAAGAAATCGGACAAAAAAGGAAGGTGCGCTGTCCGATATTTCTGGCCCGCCCGCGGCAAGCGCTCGCACACGTTTGGTGAAAAGCAGAGAGCGCTTGGTACCCCGCGTTTAGACGCTCCGTTGCCTGCGAATCAGCAGCGACAAATCGATGATTCTGGTCTGAGGCTCATACTAGCAGGTTGCGGAGTGCGCCGGGATAAACCGGCGTGGAGTAGTGAATGAAAGAGTCACACAGGAAAGGAGTAGCGAGCCATCCTGACCCCGAGTCATGCGTGGGCAGTCGCAAGGCTGCCGGCGAAGCGTTGACAGGGGCACATGCAGGCTGGGTATTGAGCTGCGAAATAATCGCGACCGGAGTGCCGACGTCGTTCCGCATGGCGGAAGGCAACACCGACGGATGCGCTATCGCGAGCATCCGGCGGACTGCGCGCAGTCTGAGACCCCAGGCATGCATGGAAACTCCACGCGCGAGAACCGGGAGACCCCATCGACGCCCGTCGTGGAAGGTGTGACGGGCCGGTTGGAGAAGGCCTTGAGCCAGAAGTCCAACATGCACGTTGGTGGGGATTCGGACGGTCGCGTAGTACCGACGAAGTGCCCGAACAACGGTGGAGAGCCGCCGGCGGAGGGCAGGGAGGGAAGGCGACCGACCAAGGAGAACATCGGGCAGGCGACCGCGCCCCGGACGCAGAGCCGGACCAGCGCGTCGAGCGACTTGCTCGGTGTGCGCGAAGTAGCACGTAGGGACACAATCTGCGAGAACCGCGTTACCAAACGAAGCTCCCCAGACTGAAGGGGATTCGAAGATCAGCGTGAGCGGCTTGAATTTTTACTATGGGAAATCGCAAGCGCTGCAGGACGTCAGTCTGGAAGTAAAGCTCAACCACATAACTGCGCTGATCGGCCCTTCCGGGTGCGGTAAATCAACCTTCCTCCGAACCCTCAACCGGATGTACGAGTTGCTGCGGCACACGCACGCTCAGGGAGACGTGCGGCTTGATGGTCAAGATATCTTCAAGATAGCCGTCTCCACGCTGAGACGGCGAGTCGGGATGGTTTTTCAGAAAACCAACCCGTTTCCCAAATCGATTTTCGAAAACGTCGCATATGGTTTGAGAATCGACGGAGGAATCAGGAAAAAGGAACTGAGCGAAGCTGTCGAACGGAGCCTCAGGAGAGCATCGCTGTGGGACGAAGTGAAGGACAAGTTGCACGAATCGGCTTATTCGCTCTCGGGGGGTCAACAGCAGCGGCTGTGCATTGCTCGCGCGCTCGCAGTCGATCCGGAGGTTCTCCTGCTCGATGAGCCCTGTTCCGCGCTCGATCCGATTTCGACCGCTAAAATCGAGCGCCTTCTAATTGAGCTCAAACCTAGTTGCTCAATTGTGATTGTGACCCACAACATGCAGCAAGCGGCGAGGGTGTCAGACTATACGGGTTATTTTCTGCTGGGCAAATTGGTCGAATTTGATCTGACGCCGAATATCTTTGAACATCCGACCAACAAAGAGACCGAGGATTACATTACTGGCCGTTTTGGCTAAACAACTGTCCGCCGTAGAAGCCGCCTCGCCCAAATGAACGCGGTCGCGCATTCGGTTCCCATTGTCGCCCGTATAGGCAGGCAATATGAATCGAATGTGCGCGACCGCCTAGCAGCAAACGCGCTACTACTCCGTCTTCGATGCGCCGCAACAGGCACTCGTCGAAGACGCGGTTGGAACGCAGCACGAATCAGACTGCTCTTGAGTGGAAGCCGGTCGCGGAGCTACGTCGTTGCCGTACACCGTGTTTTCGCCGAATGTATGAAAGGTCTCCCACGAAATGCCGCTCGGATCGGACACCCATCCTTTGTTGCCTCGGGCGTAGCAACAGGCTGCGTCTTCCTGCTTAACGACCGATTGGCCAGCGGCTGCGAGTCTTCCCGCGATGGTCGCCAGCTCTCCGTCCGATTCGACCTGCAGCCCGAGATGATCGAGACCCGTCGAGCTTGATCCCGCAGTGATCGCAAAATTGACACGCGGATCGTCGAGCATCCACTTCGCATAGTCGGGTTTGAGCACCGTCGGTTCAGTCCCGAACAGCGTCGAGTAAAAGCGCACCGAGGACTCCAGGTCATCGACTCTGACGTGAGCGTGAAAACGTTTCATACAGATACCCTCCGATTCTTCTTTGACGTGACAGTTGTTTGCTGAGGCGCGCATTCGGAGCGGCAGCCGGCAGCGACGGTTGGAGTGCACAGCTCCGGGCGTCCGCCACAGCAGTTTTCGGTCAAGTAGGTGAGCAGGTCGCTCATGGCCTTGAAATTAGCGTTGTAGATGATCGAGCGGCTCTCGCGCCGCGAGCTGACCAGGCCCGCGAACCTGAGCTGGTTCAAGTGAAATGACATCGTGGGCGAGGGCTGCCCCAGCCGCGTGCCGATCTCGCCGGCCGGCACCCCTTCGGGCCCCTTCTGCACCAGCAGACGAAAGACGTCGAGCCGGGTCTCCTGCGCCAGAGCACTCAGCGCCGCGATGACGGTTGACTTCTTCATAGTTTTATATTTATAAAGATATTATCCCGGGAAGTCAAGCTGCTTCCAAAGGCACCCAAACTATGGATTTCGATCAACCCGTCACTGGCTCCTCCGTCTGGAAAGGTCCGGAGGTCGCCAACGATCCTGCCTGGATTTACCGTTTGAATCTTCAAGAAATCGCTGAGCTCGACAGCGCCATCGCCGCAGCCAGACGGTCGGGTGCCACTTTGCCGGATCTCACACGCGATAAGTTCAAGCTACCGGAACTCGGGCCGGCAATTCGGCAATGGATGCGCGACCTCAACTATGGTCGCGGATTCATGCTCGTAAGAGGTTTTCCGGTTTCCCGGTACTCAAAGGAAGATGCCGCCATCGCCTACTGGGCGATCGGACGGCATATGGGCGATCCCGTTCCACAGAGCAGAGACGGAGACCTGCTAGGCCACGTGCGCGATACCGGCGAGCTGGCGACCAATCCTGGTGTACGCCTCTACAGGACGACCAAGCGACAAGACTTTCATACCGACGGTTCTGACATAGTCGGTCTGCTATGTCTCAGGCGCGCTAAATCCGGGGGTCTCTCGCAGATAGCCAACTCGCCTGCGGTCTTCAATGAAATCCAGAAACGTCGGCCCGATCTGATACCGCTGCTCTTCGAGCCGATGTACTGGGATTCCGGCGGCGAGCATCGCGCCGGCGAGAAACCTTACTGGACGGCACCAATTTGCAAGCTCATCAACGACCGCCTGCGCTTTCTTTACCTCGGATGGTACATCCGCGACGCGCAGCGGCATCCGGATGTTCCGCGCCTCACCCGTACACAGGGTGAACTGATGGAACTTATCGAGTCCATCGCCAACGATCCGGCTTTCCGGCTCGATATGGACTTCGAGCCAGGCGATATCCAGTTCCTGAAGAATTCGACGATTCTCCATTGTCGCACCGAATATACAGACTTCGACGACCCCGATCTGAAGCGTCATTTGCTCAGGCTGTGGCTTACCGCCTACGAATTCGAAGATGGCGACGCATCTTTGCGCCAGGGCTTTTCAGGAAAGTTCGCGAAATGACGGACGCGCAGGGGTTGTGGTCGGGCAAATTTGAAGACGTGAAAAGCTCCTCGTGAGAAAGGCCCCGTTGGCGTAGCGCTACTCTTTCGCCTTTGCATTAGCCCCTGTGCGGGCGTAATGCGTCCCGAACGGTGCGAGGTAACCTCGAGGAGTAGACGCGCGAGGAGAGAACTGTGTGCAAGCCTGGATGTTTGCCTGAGGCCCGCTCAGGAATTGCTGGAGCGAATCGCACACGTCGCGGAAAGTCCGTCCCCGATCGCTCGCCAGCCATTGCACGAACGCGCGCTGGAAGGTCGGCGGCGCGTCAATGATGAAACGTCCCCGGCGAAGGAGCGAAACTATCTCGCTTGCGGCGATCTCCCTCGACGACAGAATCTGATCCGGCGTTCGCGTTCGAATCAGGTCGGATGATATAGCCCTGCCAGACTATCGCAGGCTGTCAGCCGTGCATATTTTGAGCGAAGGCAAGCCGAACAAGAAAAACAAGGCCCGAGCCCAGCGCGTCTTTAGTGAATGGCGTACAGGTCGCCCCCTATAGCGTCAATGTAGATAGTCCCGTCGGGGCCCACCGCCGGCGAAACGTAGTCGAACCCCAGACCCCCGATCGAGGCCCACTTTTGACTGCCATCAGGATTGAAAGCAAATAGTCCGGCGCCGAAGCCGAAGCTGGAGCCGACATAGACCGTTCCATCTTTTCCGATAGCGGCGTCTGTGGGCGGGTCGATGAAATTGATTTCCCACTTCTTCGATCCGTCGGAAGGATTGAGCGCGTAAAAGTTATTGTCGGCCGAGCCAACGTAGACCGTGCCGTCGGCTGCTATTGACGGCGACTCGACCGGACCACCGGTCAGAAACGACCACTTCTTTGTCCCATCCGGGTTCAGCGCGTACAGATTGTCGTCATCGGAGCCGACATAGGTCGTACCATCGCTTGCCACGGCGGCTGATGACTCGACTTCCCCGAGAGTCGGAAACTTCCATTCAAGTGAACCATTCGGGGCAATTGCATACAAATTGTGATCATCTGAACCGAGATAGATCGTCCCGTCAGCACCAATGGCCGGCGACGAATTGATTGCTATGCCTGCTGTCGTCAGGAAAGCCCACTTCTCGTCACCCTGATTTGTGACGGCGTAGAGATATCCATCGGTGGTAACCACATAGACGGTTCCATCGGAGCCCACTGTCGGCGACACAAAGGGAGCAGCCGGGCTGGGTGTGGGTGCCTGAAAAACCCACTTCTGCGTGCCGCTGGAGTCCAGAGCGTAGAGGTACGTGGTGAGATGGGACATTCCGCCGAAGTTGCCGAGTCCGGCTATCGCTACATAGATGGTGCCGTCGGCGGCTGTCGCTGGATTCGAAAGACCTTCGGTCCCGTCCACACCCTTGCCGGCTTCGAATACCCACTTCGCAGTCGAGTCGGTGTTGATTGCATACAAGTCGTTGAACCCGTTGGACAGATAAACTGTCCCGTCAGGAGCGAGGACCGGCGAAGTCGCGGCACATGCCACAGCCGGGCAACTGAAAATCCAGCTTGGCGTTCCGGTGTCGGCGCTCGTATCCACTGTGCTTAAACCCGAGTGCTGCGGGTCGTGATGGAACATGGGCCATGCTGACACTGCCGCCGGAGTTGGCGTCGCGCTGGGCGTCGCCGTTGCGGTCGGCGTCGGAGGAGTTCCCTTCGCTGCGCCACTCAATTTGACCGAATCGCTCGCTTTGCCTTTGGTTGCGTTAGTGGTGACAGATATTGAGTCGCGGAAAGTTCCGGCGGCGCCGGGAGCAAAGAGCACGGTAACCGAAAGCAGCGACCCTTTTTTCTGAAGAATCGTTTGCCCCGCGCCCTGCGTGATCGTGAATTCGGAGGTGGCCGGCTTTCCCACGCTGACTGTGAGCGGTGCGGTGCCGATGTCTTCGACCGAAAAGCTTTTCGACTCGCTGTCGACTGTCTTGCCGAAAGTTACCTTCTTGAAAGCGAGACTCGCTGGCGCGATCTTCATTTCGCCGAACGGCGTCGGGGTTTTTTTAGCTTCAGGTTCGACGTTCTGGGCCACGGCGGAAATGACGACGCCCGTGATCAGGGCAATTGTAAAAACCACGCCAAGAACGGCGACTCGCAGAGCCCTACCCGCATAACAATTCATTTCGCTCCCCTCCGAAACCGCGTGCGGCGGCTTCCGAACTCGAAGCTTTGGCGTTGACGATCACTGAAACCGGGCTATGGTGTTTTGATCACCGCCCGATCCTTCTGTCTGAGAAACGAACGTTTTTCAGACATCCCCATAAACGCCATGACCTCTCGCCATTGTTCGCTCAGAAGACGCCCGCAAATCGTGGGCTACGCACGAGTGTCCAGAACGGATCAAACCGTTGCGCTGCAACGTGACGCGCTTAAAGCAGCAGGTTGTCGAAGAATCTTTTCCGACCACGGCGTCAGCGGATCTGCGACACAGCGCCGCGGATTGGACGCGGTGCTCGCCTTTCTGAAACAAGGCGATACTCTTGTCGTATGGAAACTCGATCGACTCGGACGCTCGCTCTTCCACCTCGTCCAGGTCATCTCGGAACTTGGCGAACGCGGCATCAATTTCCGCTCCCTCTCAGATCCCATTGATACGGCAAGCCCAGGCGGACGCCTCGTCTTGCACATCATGGCCGCGTTGGCGGAATTCGAAAGATCCCTGATCCGGGAGCGGACGCGCGCTGGATTGGCTGCCGCAAAGCGGCGCGGTCGAAAACTCGGGCGTAGGCGGTCGCTGACCGTCGATCAGATTGAACGAGCCCGACGTCTTGTCAGAGGCGGCAAATCGCGCAGCGCCGTAGCTCGCGAACTCGGAGTCGCGCGCTCGACGCTCTACCTCGCGCTCTTACGTTGATGGATTATTGAAGGTGAGCAGTGACCCTGGACATTCAATCCGGATTCGTCATAAAGTGACGGGCAGTTGATTTAAAGGCTGGCGAAAAACGTTCGTTTTTCGATCAATCGTTTAACCCTAGCATTTTCTGTCCGTCGATAGTTGTGAAACCTACCCCGGTCGTTGCTTGATAGATCCACGGACTGTGGCGGAGAGTCAACGACGCGCCTTGCTGCGATGGCGAGCTGTCGGGGTTTTCTGTGGTTTTTTCTTCGGGGTGAAGTGCGGCCTTTGTACGGGCGTGGCGTTGATGGAAAGGATTCATTCATGCGTTGCATATTCTGCCTCGAGGACCGTCCGCCAAGTGATGAGCATGTGTTTCCGCTCGCAATTGGAGGATCTCTGCACACCGATCGGGTTTGTTTGGCGTGCAACTCGATACTCGGCGACGCGGTGGATGCGCCGTTGTGTAATCATGTCTTGATTGTGGTGCGGCGCGCGCAGCTTAAACTGGCTGGCAATAGCGATACCATACCGGATGCTCTTAAAGCTCTATTCCGTATAGGAACGCTGGTCGGCGATCCTACGAAAAGGCTTCAGGTTAGGAAGAATGCGGAGACCGGAAAGTTGGATCTCCGGATGCTGTATCATGCGACAGAGACCGAGCTTGGCGCTGGAGTGAAGCAGCGCCAAATCGTTATCGACGCCAAGGATGCGGGGCAACTCGGCACGATAATTCAGCGCGAGCGGAAGCGCGCAGGCTTCGAGCCGCTTTCGCCGAATAACCTGAAGGCGCAGGTCGAACTAATTCTCGCAACCGGCATTCAGACTATAGAGAAACCGGAGCTGCACCATCAAATCAAGATGGATCTAGCTGAGTTCCGGAAAGGACTGCTGAAAATCGCCTATGAGCTCGCCTTTCTTTGGCTCGGCGAGAGTTATATCGATGACCCCATGGCGGCCAGGCTGCGGGATGTGATCCTATCCCGCTCGGATGAGCAAGCGGCAAGACTGAGGGGAACTATCACGTTAGGCTGCGACATTCCGCCCGTTGCGCTTTGGGCACACGATAAGGATTGCCATGTCGCCTACGATTTGGTTACAGGCAACGATATAGCCGTCTGCCTCAAAATCTTCGATGTCTTCGCTGCGGTTGTCATCGTGAGCGAACAGAAGGATCGGTATGTGAAAGGCCCGTTCGACGCGATGCGATTCATTCAGTTGGATCCCGTGTTAGGAAGCAATCGGCAATGTTCCTTCATCGAAGAGATGGGACGGTTGGTCGCCCCTCGGTAAGAGGGTCGAGTTAAGCAGGATTCGCGAGCGATTCTCCCTCTGAATAACCGTCGCTAATCTTTGTGCGGCTCACGAGCCTTGAGAACTGTATCGTAGTCGGCCTTCAATTCATCAAGTGTCGGCCGGATGCCTTGGGTTTCTGGCGGCTGTGAATGGGATGCTATGTAGCGGCAGCTTTTGTCAAACACGGGCATTATCGCGGCCGTGCTCTCCTTGAGCTTGGCGATATTGATCTTTTCCAGCTTTGTCATCATCACGTTCGGCGCATATCTTTGGATGACACCCTTCAGCATTTCGTGTTCGACGATAATTTCGGAAAATCCGCGAAGTTCTTCGTATCCTTTCTCGACCAGGGCCGCTTTCACTTCGCCGTTCTGCTTCTCTGCGGCGTCAATCAGTTTTTTGACTCGAGCGCTGACCTGAGCGATGGTGTCGACGCGAGGGTGAGACGCCGCCGTGACCACACCGGCATCACCGCCTTCGAGCCTGATGTCGTAGTACTTCCAGTTCTTTTTGTCGGCTTTGCCTAGCAACTCGGCTGCGAACCAAATATTATGGGTGAAGACAATAATCTGATGGTTTCCTGCCAGAGCGACGATGCGGTCGCAGACTTCATGGATGCGTCGGTAGTCCATGCTTGTGATCGGATCATCAAAGACCACGGGTGATGACGCAGGCACGGACGTGACCTCTGCCAGAAAGTCAGCCAACGCGAGAGCCTTCTGTTCGCCTTCCGAGAGGACCTCACTGGGTTTGTATGAAGCGACCAGCTTCCGCCGCGTCACCTGTTCCTGGCGGCCGGGGAAGTTCAAAGTTACGTTCGGCGCGCGCAACCGTTTGCACTCGTCGTCAAAGCGTTTTTCGAAATCCTTGTTGAGAAGCTGCTCGCCCGCTTCCTTTGCGGCTTCCGTCAGGGACCGCAGAACAGCCGTCAGGTTGCTTTTGACAATTGTCGCTCTTGTGACCCACTTGGCGTCCGATACCCTCCTCTCGATTTGCGGCAGGAGAGTGCGCGCCGTTTTCTTTCCTTGCAGTTCAATCAGTTCGGCCTGCTTTGCCTTAAGGGCCGCTTGCCGTTGCTCAATTGACGTCTGAAGACCGGCAATAAGATCGGACAGTCTGGTCTCCTCCGCGGAGAGTATGGTTTCAGCGGCGGCGAGTGACGAGCCTTTCTCTGGCCAGTCAATTGCGGAGCGGGCTGCCGCATCCGTTGTGAGTTTCTTCAACTGCTCTATGACACCGGCGACTGGGTTCAGAACGTCAGACCCGCCGTTCGTTTCAGCGGCAAGCTGCTGCTGAAGCGTGTCCGCGTTGATGTCGGCGAGGGGCGCGACGTAGTCACGCAGCTGACGTTCTGCGGTGTCGAGAGCCGCTCTAATTTCGTTGTTGGAGAAATCGCGATATCTCTTGACCAGCTCCACGGCCTTCGCGGTCAGGGGTTGCTGGCAATAGGCGCATGGGTCGTCCGTGCCGGGATACGTCGCGGCCGTGTTCTTCTTGAGGTATTCCTCGCCGGCTTGTATGAACTGGCTCCATTCGTCGCTTAGGACGCCGGGGATTCCAAGCCCTGCGAAAGCCTTACTGCCAGCGTCATCGCGCCGCCGGAATGCCTGTTCGCGTGCCTGAACGCGAGAGGCATACGTGGCGATGTCAAATGCTTTCGCCGCCTGGACCGCTGTCTTGAGCGCCTTCACGAGAGCAGCACGGTCACGCGAACGTTTCATTTCGGTTTGAATGTTCGATGATTTGAGAGCGTCGACCTCGATTGTCAGGGATTCAATCGTTGCGTCGGAGTTCTCCGGCAATGTTGCGTATTTCTTTATTTCCTCCAGATCCGTCGCCGCTCCGAGAGTCTCGATGGTTGAGTAGATGGAACAGGAGCGGTCGAACGAGGAGAGAATCGTATTCGGTCCCGGCGTCCTGGCGGTTATCGTCGCTTCAAGGGCCGTACGCACGCGCTCGATCGTGTTCTGGACCAAGGGAAATAGCGCCAGCTCACCGGGAGTGTAGACGTATGTGAGGTCGTCCTCGACATGAAGGCGCGCTCCCCTTGCATCAAAGATGCTCACGCGATTGAGCGGCGCGATGCCAAATTCGTTTTTCCAGGGAATCGTCTGGCCTGCGGTGCCAATGGTGACTGCGAAGCTCCCGCTCGGCGTTGGGCGCTTATCGGCTCGGACATTGTGAAGAATGTCCTCGGCAGTCCTGACGCCAGCCGCCCGTTTCAAAACGCGGACGAAACCCGATTTGCCTGAAGCGTTCTCTCCGAAAATGACTGTCACGCCTGGGGCGAAGTCGATTTGCGAGCCGGGCTTCAGCGCGTTGACGCCTTCGCCAACCTTCAGCGAATCCAAGCGGACCGGTTCGAGCGGATTTCCATCAAGCTGCTTTTGCTCGATCTTCGGAACGGCTTGAAAAGGCTCGTTGGAGAGCTTCTTTTCCGACAGCAGCAGTTTCAGATAACGGTCGATGTCGAGGTCAGACGCCTGGACCCTGCTCTTGAGAACATCGCCCGCAATTGTGCGAGGCCATCCGTCCTGGTCATTGGCCCACTTTGGCAAGAGTGCATGCGGCGGCTGGGCGGGAGCTTGTTGATGATTGGTCATGTGTGTTTCGCTGCGCCGCGCGTTTGGGATTCGAGTAATGCGAGAAATTCTTCGACAGTCGGTATCTACTATAACGAGGGACTGAAATTTATTGTGAATGTTCCGGACACAATCTAAGCAGGCGCCGCTGGTTCCCACTGCGGTTATGGCCACAAACAGACTGAACCAGCCGAGGCCGCGTCCATCATGCTCCAACAGATTGTTGTAAGCGACCCATAGATAGGTGGGACTGCTGCGGAGCGAAACCTAGGCGGCTTTCTTTACCCACTCTACGGTGTATTTGTTTGGAGGCCAGCTTTTGACTTCTTGGCGGAGAAACGACCTGCACTGCCGCAGACGCGAATGGCGCTTTAATGTGGCGACAATCGCCCTGCGAAGATTGCGGTCGGGTTCTTCTCGTGCCGCCTCCATGAGACGCGATGCTTTTGTACCGTCTGCGCGGGCGATGGCCGCCCAGGCCCAGCTTCGTGTCGGCCATGGCGCAGATTGATCTGTGGCGATTCGCTCGAATATTTTGGATTCAGGCGGACCCGTTTTCGCTTGGGACATCAGGCGCAGCTGGTGAAGTGTGAGGCCGTCGAACCGTTCTTCTCGCGGCTGCGCCAAGCGCTGCATGCAATTCGTGAGAACGCGCTGATCCGACTTCACTAGGGCCAAATAGTTTGTCGCCGTCTTGGGATCGACATTCATCAGGTCGGTACGCCGGGAAAGTTCGAAGCAGCCATCGCGCTCACTTCGGTTGGTGAGGTACTTCAACACCCAGCGCCAGCGCGAGACTTTGAAATCCTTTGGAGCGGTTTGGAGGAGCTGGCGAAAGCTCCGCTTGACGGTATACAGGCCGATATTCCGATCGAAGTTGGCAGTTCCCTCCATGTAATCTATTTCCGCATCGCGTAAATTGGCCTTAGCGGCGGCGGGGTCGTCAAAGAAATCCGTTTTTTCCGCAGACCGAGTTAGCTGTAAGAGGCGCAACTCATCATCGAGGAAATCAGCAACAGCTTCGCCCATCGGTCGGTTGCGGCTGAAGATAAGCATATCGTCGCCGTACCTTTTGTACTGCGCTCCCGTGGTTGCTATCAGACCGTCAATGGGCCGAAGAAAGAAGTTGCTGAGGACTGCCGAGGCCTCCGGCCCTATCGGCAATCCGTTGAGGCCGAAGAATTCCTGCCAGAATTCAAGGAGGGCAAAGATGCTCGCCACAGCCTGCGGATCGCAGCCGTTCGTCAACAGCGATTCTTGCAAAAGATCGATCTGGATAGACGGATAGTATTTGCTGATGTCCGTCCTGCACATGAACGGAAATTCGCCCTTATCCAGGATTTCCATCCCGCCTGCCAAGAACCGGTCTTTCCATGAATTTGCGCGGTCAAAGCCCCATGCGATCCCGCGGATGCCCGAGCGGTTCAGGCGGTAGGAGCAGACGCTATCGGAAAGAAGTGCGTCGGTGACTTTGACGATAATACCGGCGTCCCCTCTAAAAAGTGCGAGGTCGGGCGCACTGAGGACGGCGATTTGCCGTAGATTGTCGGGTTTGTTCGGCTTGAAATTCGGGTACTGGAAAAAAGTAAGCTCGCCGGGCGGCGAAGCTAGGGTTCTTGCGGACAGGTCGTTCGCAAGACCGCGCGCACTGAGGCGGTAGTCTTCGAATCCGATGATGTCGGGAACTTCGAATGCGGCGCGATTCCAAGCAGCGATCGCTGCGATATTCAGGGATAATTGTCGATCGTCGGGCGTTCACCGTCCTCAAAAACTTCAGTGTAAATAGAACGCCTGGGACGAATCTATGTCAATGAGGCGGAAAAAGCGTTATCGACACCGAGTCTGATTCCTCGATGTTTAGTTTCTGAACCGTCGACGGTCAGCGTCTCAGCCAGATGGCTGGCAATGGCGACTGTCGACGCGATAATCTTCGATCGGTAGCTCTCGTCTAACTCATGCGGTTCGGGGCGCATAACCGCAATTGTCAGCAATTGATGACGCGCATGGCGGGGTGAAGATGGCAAGCCCTTCCGCGATAGAAAGTTCTCGCATCGAAGATGTTCTCAATAGTCTGATGGTCACGCGCGCCACAGATCTGGAATCCCAGACGCTCGAATTTAAGAGTTGGGGAAAGGACGAAAAAGATCTCTCGCGGCACCTCGAGGAAGCAACCGTTTGCCTGGCGAACGCCGACGGCGGTTTTGTCATCATCGGCGTGCACGACAGGAATACAGGACGTGCAGCGTTCGAGCGCTGCCGCTTCGCGCCCATCAGAAGCGATTGGGTCAGGGCTCGGATTGCCCAACTGACGAGGCCTCCCGTCAGATGTTACGTCGAAAGAGCCGGTGATGCGGTCCACAATTTGCCCTGCGTAGAATCCGGGGATGTGATCGTCATACAGGTATTCAAGAGAACGAGCCCTACCGCTCACACGACGCACGACGGCATTAGCTATGTGCGAGTGGACAAGGAGTGCACGCAGTACAGGATCGGCGACGAAGATTTTACGAAGTCTTCGCTCGATCACTTCGACGAGCAGCAATTGGATTGGACGACCGTCGAAGAGGCCGTTCTTCATAGAGAAGCAAAATCGAGCGAACTTAAGGCGCTAGGCTATGAAGCAAGGGACTATCTTTTGGAAGCCGGATTGCTCAGGGTGTCGGACCATCTGGGTTCAAAAGGCGAAGCGCAATATTTGCTCAGCGTGGCCGGCCTTCTGTTGTTCGGCAAGGAAAAGTCGATTGCGCATGAGTTTCCGGCCGCCCAGACGGTTGTGGCGGTCGAAGGTCCCGGCAACAGGTCGATGACGGACGTGAGTTCGCCGAATATCGCTTCGGCCATCGGCCGAACGATGAGACTCATCAGGCAACATGTGCCGCATTCCGAACCTTCGCTTCCGAACCTGGTGCTGCGCGAAGTGCTCGTAAACGCCTTTCTCCATCGCTGCTATCGCACGCAGGCTCCAACCCGCATCGACATTCGCCCTGGCGAGATCGAGATTCAAAATCCCGGCGGACTGCTGGGCAGCCTTACGGTTGACGATCTTCTTTATGCTCCATCCATTTATCGGAATGGCCTGCTCGCCGAGGCCGCCCGGCAGTTTGCGCTTTGCGACAAAGTGGGCCACGGGATCAACAAGGTGTACCAGAATTCCATCATCCACGGCTTCGACTTTCCGCTGTTGAGGGCCGATCATGACACCTTCACCGTGATACTCGGCACCACACCGGACAAGCCCTTTGCAAGCTTCATCCGCGATTTCGCGGGCGGTTTGACGCTCACTCTCACGGATTTGATCGTGCTGAGGGAGTTGCGCAGTCGCGAGCGAGCGGGTTTCGGCAGGTTGTCGGCGCGGGCTCAGCGGCCGCACGAGATCATGGAAAAGATTTTGGGCGGACTCGAGAAGCGGCTGATCATCGAGCGCAGAGGCGACGAGTATCTGCTCTCCCATTCGTCACTTGAACAACTGGCGCGCTATGACGAGGGCGGTCAATTGAAATTGCTGTAGAGGGTTGGCGCACGTATAAGGAGATGGTCTGGTGATTGTCTAATGTCAGTACCATTTGAGTTTATCGAAGGTCTCGACCCTGATCCAGCAATGTGTTCAGGTGTGGTGCTTAAGGCATGCGAGGACGGCGAGATGCGCGTACCTAACGAAGCACTGCGTTGCGTAGTTTACATCGGAGAAGTGACCAAGAAGGGTAATTTCTTTCCGCGGGGGACCGGCTTTCTTGCCGTAATTGCTCATCGGTCCCCGATGGCTCTATATCTTGTCACGGCAGATCACGTAGTGCAGAAACTTAAGGACAAAAAGAACTTTGCTATCCGTTTGAATAACAAAGAGGGGCATGCTCAAGCATACCAAAGTCCCAACACGCTTGACTGGTGGTCGCATTCAACCGATCCGTCCGTTGACGCGGCGGTCTATCCGTGGAATCTGGACGATTTTCCTAGCGTAGCGTTTCCCACTAATCGCTTTGTCACGGATGAACTGATCAGATGGAAAGCAGTGAGCGATCCAGGTATCGGAATTGGCGATGAAACGTATGTCGTGGGATTGTTCCGAGCACAGCGCGGCAAAGCGCTTATCACACCAATATTGCGGGCTGGCCATATTGCAATGATGGCCACAGAGCCGATCTCCACCATTAACTACGGGAATGCCTATTTCCATCTTATCGAGACTTTCACTACATCTGGTCTTAGCGGCTCGCCAGTATTCGTTAACGAAACTGTGTACATCCCGTACATGGGAGGAATTGCTCGCCATCGACCGCAGGGTTCGCCAATCGCGGTCGCCTCAGGCGTGGGCCCCTCCCACTGTCTAGGGCTAGTCCATGGATTCATGTCCTTAGAAACTATGGTGGAGTTTGCGGGGACAAGTCCGAAGGACAAATGGCATTCTGGAATTACGATGGTTGTACCTTCCCAGAAAATCCTAGAGATTTTTGATCAACCGAAACTAATCGAATGGGAACAGAACACCGACCACTCAGCGAAAGAATACAAACCCACTGAGGCCTCTTCATCGGTTGGAGAGGAGGCACCATCCAGCGGTCGGAAGGGCAAGAATCGAGGACATTAAAATTCCGCCGATCACGCGCGATAAATTTTTCGAGGGGCTAGACAAGGCTACACGGCGCAAGCCAAAGTCTTAAAGCGGTCCGGTCATAGCGTTTGTCATGGTTTGGCGTTTCCGAGCCGTGCGAGCAGATACCCTTTTAGGACAATCCCCGATTTACGCAACTCAGCGCTTGGCCCAGGAAGGACGCAAAACCCAGCGCATAACTATAAACTACCGAGCACCTTCATGGCTGCCGTCTTGGGGTCACCATAGAAAACCGGATCAACGTGCTCCATGATGTCGGCGCTCACATCCAGGAAGTTCCGCTTGTTCTCGATCGGAATGAGCGCGCGCTTCGCACCATTGTCCTTCGCGACCTGAAGCGGCTCCGTGAGGGACCGGAGGGGCTTGATGTTCCCTTGGACACTCATGTCTCCCAAGACAAGCAAGGCAGGGCTGACAGGCGCTTTCCTGAGGGCGGAATAAGACGCCACGAAAAAGGCGACCCCCAATTCCGCCTCAACGCGATTGCCGAGCAGGTCGATTACCTCGACATGCAAGTCTGAGGTCTCAAGGTCGCGCGCGATGCCGAGCTCGCTCTTCTTCGCCTGGACGTAGCTGAAAGCTCGATGAACCGATTCTTTCATCGCTCCGGAAATACCGCCGGCCATCTTCAGCTTTCCGGTTCCGCTTGAAACCGAAACCTCCAGGCGGTAGAGGCCAACCGTTCCGTCTGACGTGACACCAGCGGTGTAGACTGTGCCGGGAGAGAGCGGATCGGTAGAGATTAGGTCACGGCCGCCTTGCTCAGGTACACCAACAAATTTCTCCTCGCCAGTCTCCTGCAACGTATAGCTGAACGACGTCTGATAATATTCGAAGGAACCCATTTTCTTGAGCTGCTCCTTGACGCGGCGCCGCCCTTCAAGGGCGAATTCAAGAATCTCCGCAAGCTCGTCCTGTGTTACTTCGCCGTTCGGGAAAAGTATCTTCATGAGACCAGAAACGGTCTTGCGCACCGCCTTACGATCACGCGCGTTGAGATGAGCGCCCATCGAGAAATGGCGGTCGATGATCTCGGTGAAATTGTGTTTCCGCATGTCGCGGAGGGCTTCGGCGAGATAGTCGACAACAAACCCATAGTGGTCTGTAAACAGCTCGTTCCGCATCTGCGGAATCTCCCATCCCGGCAGATAGAAATGCAGACGGTCAATGAACGCCATGTCATCGCGAATTATATCGGGCATCGGCGCAAAGAGGTGGCCAGTCTGAACCATGACATCGATGGGCTGATTGGTGTTGCCGAACAGCGCAATGCTGGCGTCCCCCGTGACGGCCTCATGCCCTCGCTGAAAGGTACCGGACTCGCAGTAGGTCTTCATCGTAGTGATGACTTCTTTCGGCATCTTCTGGAGGTCCGCGACTTCGTCGAAACCGACGACATCCCAAATCTGCACCATGCCCTTTTGGCGCCCGGACATGTGACCAAACAGATTGGCAACCGTGGTCCCACCCGTCAGCAGAGCGGTGTAAGGTGATATTTCCTGCACGACATAGCTCTTGCCGGTACCACGTGGGCCAAGCTCCACGAGATTGTAATTCCGCTCCGCCAAGGGAATGAGCCGCACCAGGAAGAGCAGCTTCAGGCGTCGGGACATCTGACCGGGCTCATAGCCCATACTTCGCACGATGAGATTGATCCACTCATCTGTCGCGAACTGCCTGCGGACCTTTCGATAGTCGTCGAGGTCGAATGTTGCGATCTGAATCGGCGTCAATTTGTCGATCCAGAACGGGTTCTTGCCCCCCGCCTCTTCGTCGTTCTCGAAGCGCATGTCGAGCTGCGCCCAGACGCCTCCCATTAGAAGGCGCTCGTAATCGCGCACGTACTGATTGGGCACGTGTAGAAATTTGTTATTGAAATTGACACCCTCCGCCCAATAGTCGGAATCGACAAGCCTGACCTTTACTTTGTCGATAAAAGAGTATTTCCCGTTTTCCTTTACCTTGCTCTGCGCCTTCACAGACTCGTCCGGGCGTATGTAGTTGTTGGCGAGCGTGTCGTTAACCACTTGCAATCCCATTTGGATCGCGAGTTCATCAGACGAGGCACAGTATTTTCCCAGCAAAAACTCGAGCACGAAGACTGGCACGTTTGCCCCGACCTTGACCTTGCGGACGAGATCCTTGCGCACGACCTTTCCCGCAAAGAGTTGATTTGCCTTATCATCAAGTGGGTCGCGTGCGGGAGGTATTCCGTTGCTCATGCTCAAACTCCAAAACGTACAGGAATGTCGCTAGGTGATCTGTATAGCTCCGCATCCGTCGTTGGGTCTTGAACGACGATGCGCAGTGAAGCAATGCTTTCGTCGGTTAAAAGGAATGCCACCGTGACGGGCTTCCCCGGCTGGAGCTTTACGCAGCCGGTGGCCCGATCGAGTTCGGCATCGATGGCCATTCCGACCCCACCGACTTGCTTCCCTGACGAAATCAGGAGCGGGCGCACGACGAGTTCCCTCGAAAAGAGTGAGAGGCTTTTTCCTTCGAGGTGAATCGTTACGCTGAAGATGCGGTTCGTCACCGCGTCGGGAAGGCCCGTTGCTGTTACCGGGCCAGCAGTAGAGCGGTCCGGTCCTGGCGCTTTCATGCGGACCGTAAGCACTGGGATGACCAACTCCTGCAACGATGGCCCGCCATGGTGGAAGGCGAGATCTCCGCCGGCTTTGAAAACCCCAGTGCCAAGGGGAAACACAAAATCAAGGTCGGAGTCATATCCGAGTGCGGCAGCACTCACTCTAACGCAACCAGCCGGAGTCGCTCCACCACGCCCGATCCAGCAGCGGCGGTGCAGGTCGACCTCGTCGCCACCCGGCGAATCTATACGCATTGATTCGTCACGATCGGAAGGAAAGAACAGGTGGCCATGGTCGGCCGTCACAACGGCTTGCTCGACACCAGCCGCGGCAAGCTTACGGATCGCTCGCGCAAGGTTATCTATGACCGTATCCATCACCTGACGGGCGTGTAACGTGAAGCCCGTCTCGCCGGCGTGGTCGATCTCCTGTGAGCGCACCACGACGACCTGAGCCCCTTCGATCTTTTTGGCGAGTCTCGATGGTTGCAGACTCAACAGCTCGTCCAGAGAGACATCGGCCAAATTCGGCACGCGCGCGGCAGCGAGTTTCTTTCGAGCCGCAAGGTCTGGAAGAAACGCATTGTCGATGCGCACACCGAGTGTGCCGCCCTGCTCGACGACATTAAAGCTCGAGGCCGCCCCCGGCTGAAGCGCTGCCATTCCAATTGGGGTGATGCTTGGAAGCGCACAGATGGCGGGCCGGACAATGACTTCGGTGGTCTTCGGGAGCCGCTCAGCGAGCTCAACGCCCATCTCGAAGCGCATGGCATCGACCAGGAAGTAAGCCACAGGCTTCGGCTGCTCGGCGACAATTTCGCTGTAGATGTGCGTCTGGTGCAAGGACGCTGGCACGGTCCAACTAGCGCGCAGCATGGCCTTCGTAAAGCCATCGGCCATTGCGCGGCAGGCATCGTCATAAGCGCCGCGAACAACACCAAGGGGACGCTCCTGCGGGTCGTCGTCCAGGTTCGCTACCCATGCCTCAAGGCGCCGCTGCGCCCGGTCTATGAGGAACCATCCGTCCGTGGACGTGTAGGCTTCGATCCAGGCGTTGGCATCGCCGTCAGCCTTGCTGACGGCTCCTCGCACCGTGACGCACAAGCGTCCCAGCTCCGCCATGCGACGACAGGCTTCCCACTGAGCCTTCCGACCGACATCGCGGTCAAGCCAGAAGCTGTGCTCCCGCCCACTGATGATCGCGAGGGCTTGGTCGAATTGTTTCGCCACGATGAGAGTACCGCAATGCGCCAGGAGCGCGCCTTCTTCAAAACGGAACGTGTCAATCGAGCTGAGACTGTCCGGTGGTACCTTGGCGTCACGAAGACCCAGTTCCGCCTCCACGCGATCGGCCATCGCAGAATAGACCTCGGAGAAGTTCGTCCGAAGCCGCCGCGCGAGCTCTCTGAGCGCGGTTAATTCGTCCTTCGTACTCGGCGCCGGTATGGCGTCGAGAGTCGCCGGTGGAGAGCAGTTCAGATCGCTCCTGAACTCTCCTGCGAGAACGTACCGAAGCGTGACTGATCGAAGTTTCGCCAGTGCCACGTCTTGGGGCAACTGCAAGCCGAGTCTTGATAGCACCAGCTTGGTCAGTTCGCGGGTTGCCTCCTTAGTTTCGATTTCGGCGTCGCGCGCGTCGCTCGCGAGCCACGCCCCTAGGAGTCCGTCGTTTCCTGATGTGTCGTGGAATATGGATTTGAGAATTGAGGGCGGCTCAACCGACGACGTGTCCGAAGATGCGCGGGCAATATCATCGTAGGAGACGCGCTCAGGAGCGAGCATCTCGTCGATGACGCCATCGGTGTAGCGCTGACGCAGGACGTTTCGCGCAAGCCGTTTTAGTTGGGGCTCATAGCATTCTCCAGCCTTCTCGAGCTCCATGAGCACAGAGCCACGGCGATCGCGTTCACATCCGGGCAGGTAGATCACCACGCACTCCGGCACATCCCCACTTACGTAAGGCTCTACGACCGCACGCAGCTCGAACATCGACCCCGCGTACTCAGTCAGGCGCGCTGCAAAGTCTGCGACCGTCACAGGCACGGCTTCGTTGTTGGTCCGGGCGCCGCCGCGCACCTCGGCAATGAAAGGCGCGAACTCGCGGCGCACGTCGTACCAGACGACGACCTTCCTGTTTTTCAGCTTCTCGGCGAGCTGCTTGGCGACGTAGTCATGAAGCGGATGCATCAGCGCGATCCTCCGTCGGCAGCAGCGATAGCGGACCGACGTCCGCGCCCTCGACCGCCATTCGCGTTGGCGATGGGTGCTTCGAGCAGGCTCTTCAGGGCCGCCTTGACGGCGATCGAGGTTCGTTCACGGACAAGGTCGTCGACCGGGCGTGTCGGGGCTGGCCGTTTCTTCCACTTGCCGTCATTTTCTTCAACCCAGAAGACATCCTCCAGTCCGTGGGCGATTGCCAAACTCCGGTCGGTCACGCACTTCGGAACGACGCGTTCGGGCCATAGATGCATCGCGAGGTGCGCCCAGTCGAAGTTGCCTCCACAGAGCGCATCCCAAGTAGTCTTCAATTCCTTCTGCCACGCCTTGTTCTGCGGTACAAGCCGCCACAACGGTGCAAAGTTGATGATCACCCCGTCGTCGAGGTCTGGATTCCAGAGAGGCGCGATTCGTCGCAGCTCTTCCATAAAAGCCCGGAGTTCATCGACGAAGG
>VFSW01004157.1_pt1 | contig 21573 bp, 18 predicted proteins | sample 5358111 | NCBI WGS metagenome assembly VFSW01 (sample SAMN11554181, study PRJNA540505) | mine drainage metagenome | isolation source: sediment from site ElyBrook_90M | place: USA: Ely Copper Mine, Vershire, VT | collected 2017 | reverse complement strand
GGCATAGACGATCACCTGGACGGCGGCGACAAACTCAGCGCCCAGGAGAAGATATTCGGCAGCGAGCGAGGCCATTACCACGATCAGCGACAGCGCGCTGTTAATGGGATGGCTCTGCACCAGCAGGTTGACCGCTCCGGCCACGCAGATCGCTCCGAAAAAGAGAAATAGAATCAAGTGAAACATCTTGAGAACCGTGAACTGCCGTTAAGACGCTCTTAATGCCACAACCAAAGCCGTGTACACAATGTTCGCAATCGACAGGGGCAGCAGCACCTTCCAGCCGAACGCCATGAGTTGGTCATAGCGGAAGCGGGGCAAGGTCCAGCGCACCCAGACGTACAAAAACATGAAAAAGAAAACCTTCAGACAGAACCAGAAGACCGGCAGCACATCCTGCAGGAGGCGGGGACCAAAAATCGGCCCATGCCATCCACCCAAGAACAGCAGCGTGGCCAGACAGGCGACCGTCACCATGTTGGCGTATTCGGCCATGAAGAACATGGCAAACTTCATCGCGCTGTACTCGGTGTGATAGCCAGCGACGAGTTCGGACTCGGCTTCCGGCAGATCAAACGGCGTACGATTCGTTTCCGCGTAGGCGGAAATGAGATAGATGAAGAACGCCAGCGTCTGCCCGTGAAAGATGTTCCATCGTGGGATGAAACCCCAAAACACTCCGCCCTGGAAATCGACAATTTCACGCAGGCTGAGGCTTCCCGACATGATCAGCACTCCCACCAGCGAGAGGCCCAAAGAAACTTCGTAGCTGACCATTTGTGCGCTGGCACGCAGTCCGCCGAGCAGAGCATACTTGCTGTTTGACGACCATCCCGCCAAAGCCACGCCGTACACGCCCATCGACGTAATGCCGAGAACGATTAGTAGTCCAATGTTCACATCGGTGATCTGCAGGTATGTGCCCCACGGACCGATGTTGACACAATTGCCAAAAGGAATGACGGAAATCGACGTGATGGCAAAAACGACCGCAATGATCGGCGCCGCAATGTAAAGCGGCTTGTAGACATGCGGCTGGGTCAGATCTTCTTTGAAGATAAATTTGACACCGTCGGCGAGGGGCTGTAGTAGCCCGAATGGTCCGACGCGCGTGGGTCCCCAGCGATTCTGGATGTGCGCTGATACTTTGCGCTCCAGCCAGACGCTGTACGCCACCGCCGTCAGCAGAACTCCGACGATGGCCGCCGACTTGACAATCGAAATGATGATAAACGTCGTTATGTTCATCGCTTGTGGAGCGGGTACTCATGCCCGCGAGCCTTGGATCTTCGATAGTTAGTCTGCGGCGACATCCGTATCGGCAGACTTGTTTTCGCAAACTGAATTCAAAGTCTTGGAATATCTCCCGAGCGTGCCCGAACTGAATAGATCGTCGTTGGCCGGGACAATCAGTTGAGGGTTCTGCATAGCGCTCGCGCCACTTTCCGCAATCTCCAGGTGCTGATCGTTTCCCGCCAACAGATTGACCCGCGAAACATCGTACCCGGGAACAACGCGCTGAATTTCGTCAAGAATCGCCATGGGATCGAACGGCGTCATCTTCGGCTCCAGATTGTGCGCCTCAAGCCACACCGCATGACGATCCGCCTCACCTGACTGCGCGCCGCGGGTTTGGCCCATGTCGGAATGTGTGCCTGCCCCGAACGGCACCAGACCGCTGACGTCGCTACCCATGGCATCGGCGATACGCACAATCATCTCGAAGTCCGACTTGGTGTTCGAAATTTCGCCGGCTTTCTTGATCAGTTGCAGGTCACCGCAGGTGTTCGTGTAAGTGCCTGTTTTTTCGTACGCATTTGCCGCCGGTAAGATCACGTCGGCAATGTTCGCAGTTTCGGTGAGGAACATATCCTGCACCACGACAAAGGCTTTTGAGAGCACAAATGGATCAAGCCCGAGACGGCCCACCGGGTTCGAGCCGACAACATACAGCGCTTTGAGTTTGTCAGCTTTCGCTGCATCCATCATCTCCGGTAGGCTCAGGCCTTTCTCAGCGGGAAGGTCGCCCCACTCTTGCTGGAACCTCGCCGTACCAGCAACCGGCTCGTATCCCGGCAGCAGATCGGGATAAAGCCCCATTTCGCTTGCGCCGCGGGAGTTCGAGTAGTCGCCCAAGCAAATCAATCTTGCGCCAGTCAATGAAGAAGCGAACGCTGTCAACTTTTCGATGTCTTGACCGCGCAGTTCTGAGCCGAAGGCGATGACCACGTTCTGCTCGGTGCGAACCTTATCTCGCAGGGCAACCCAGGCGTCGCGTGTCATACCGTCGCCGAGAATCTGATCGAGCAGGGAATCGTCACCAGCCAGGAATGCGACCGCCTTCGCTTCCGCACCGGGCGGGATCATTCCGAAGCCTGCAGCCTGCCGCCGCAATTTGATAGCTATCGAGTTGATGACGTAAAGCTTTGCGCGCCGCAAACGCACATTCGTGCGGATCTGCCATGCCAGCAGCGGATGCTGATTCGTCGGGTCGTTGCCGATCAGCAGAATAGCGGGCGCCGTCAAAACATCACGCATCGAAGCGGTGTTTCCGGGCTTGCCATGGAGGGACGACGCCAGGGCAGGATAGTCCGCTGTACGGTGATGATCGACGTTGTTGCTCCTTAAAACCACGCGGGCGAATTTAGATAGCAGATAGTTCTCTTCATTGGTCGCCCGATTTGATCCGACGACGCCAATCGCGCTGCCCCCGTTCTGGTCGCGGACTTCGCGGAAGCGCTTTCCAATCAGTTCAAACGCCTCCTCCCAGGTTGCGGGCGTCAACTTGCCGTTCTTGCGAATGAGCGGGTGCGTGAGACGTTCCTTGTGATGAGCAAAGTCGAAAGCGTAGCGGCCCTTCACGCAGAGAAAATCGTTGTTGATCCCGCTCTTGTCGCGGTTGTCGCCACGGACGATCTCCATGCCGGTCTCGCTGCGGCGAACGCCAAGCGTCGTCTTGCAACCGTCTCCGCAGTGTGTGCAAATCGTGCCGACGTGGTTCATTTCCCACGGACGCGTTTTATAGCGATAAGCGCCAGAAGTCAGCGCACCAACCGGGCAGATGTCGATGCACATGCCGCACTCTTCGCAGTCGAGGTGATCGCTTTCATTGGGAGCGATAATGTAACTGACGCCGCGGTTCTGCACGCCAAGCGCCCAAACGTCCATGCCTTCGCCGCAGACGCGCACACAGCGATAGCACAGGATGCAGCGTGGGCGATCGAAGTAGACCACCGGAGACCATTGCCGTTCTTCCTTGTGGTTCTTGGCCTCCATGTACTTTGATTCGGCGGCTCCGTAGGAGAACGTCATGTCCTGCAATTCGCACTCACCGCCGGCGTCGCAGACCGGGCAATCCAGCGGATGGTTGCCGAGTAGCAACTCGACCATCGCCTTGCGGGCCTGCCGGACCTCGTCACTGTCGGTGGCGACAACCATGCCCTCGGTGACCGTCGTCGTACAGGCGGTTTGGAGCTTGGGCATCTTCTCGACCTTCACGACGCACATGCGGCAAGCGCCCTGCAGAGAGAGGCCGGGGTAATAGCAAAACGAAGGGACTTCGATGCCTACGCTCTTGCAGGCTTCGATCAGCAGCGACCCAGCGGGGGCTGTGATCTTCTTCCCGTCGACAGTTAGGTTTACGTCAGCCATGAATTTGTAATTGGTAATTTGTAATTGCTAATGTGAAAAACTAGCCGCAATTACAAATTACAAATCGCAAATTGGAAATTACAAGTCTCTCCTACGCCAGTACCGGTTCCCTGACCGCCGCCTTCTCAAACGGGCACGGCTTGCCGTCTAAATGATCTTCAAATTCTTTTCTGAACTTCTTCACGAATGCCATGGTGGGCATTGCCGCCGCGTCTCCGAGCGGACAGAATGTCTTGCCCAGCATGTTTTCCGAAAGGTAATAAATGTTGTCGATGTCTTTCTTCAGCCCCGCGCCGGCATGGAAGCGCGTCAGCGTCTTCTTCAGCCAGTCGGTACCTTCCCGGCAGGGGATGCACCACCCGCAACTTTCGTGCTGATAGAACTTGATTGTACGCAGCGCGAACTTGACGATGCAGGTCGTATCGTCGAGCACGACCACGCCGCCCGATCCCAGCATCGAACCCGCTTTAGCCACTGAATCGAAATCCATGGGGATGTCGATTTCCTCCGGCAGCAGCACCGGCGTGGACGAGCCTCCCGGGACTACCGCTTTCAATCCGCGCCCGTTCGGAATTCCTCCGCCCACCTCGTAGATCATCTTCTTGAGGTTGTAGCCCATCGGCAGTTCATAGACGCCCGGCTTGTTGAGGTGTCCGGAGAGGCAGAACAGCCGCGTTCCGCCATTTTTCGGGGTACCCAGCTTCGCGTACCAATCCGCGCCGCCCATTATGATGTGGGGCACGGCAGCGAGGGTCTCCGCATTATTAATGACCGTCGGTCCGCCCCAGAGACCAACCACGGCGGGGAAGGGTGGGCGGATGCGCGGGACTCCGCGCTTACCTTCGAGCGATTCCATCAGAGCCGATTCTTCACCGACTTCGTAAGCTCCCGCTACGCCATGCCAGTAAATAGCGATACTCGCCGCGGATGTAGATGTATCCTGTCTGAGAACCGACGGCGAGGGCCGCGATCATGACGCCTTCGATCACGGAATGCGGGTCATGTTCGAAAATCAGCCGATCTTTGCAGGTGCCGGGCTCGCTTTCATCGCCATTGCAGAGCACGTATTTCGGCTTGGCTGATTGCTTTGGCACGAAGGACCACTTCATCCCGGTACTGAACCCGGCGCCGCCTCGTCCGCGCAACCCTGAATTCTTAACCTCATTTATAAGGTCGTCGGGTTGCAGGGCGAGCGCCTTTTGCACAGCTTTGTAGCCGTCCAGTTGGAGATAACGATCGATGTCCGCCGCGCCCTGTCCAAAGCGCTTCGAGATCACGCGAACTTCGTCGGGATGGGAAACCAAGTCAGCCATGAAAACTTACTGCGTTCCCTTCTTCTTGTACTCGTCCAAAACCTGATCCATTTTCGCAGTGGTCAAATTTTCGTGGAAATCATAGTTGACCTGTACGGCCGGAGCCCAACTGCAGGCGCCGATGCATTCGACCTCTTCTAGCGAGAACAATCCGTCTTGGGTTGTGCCCTTGTGACCGATGCCAAGCTTCTTCTTACAGTGGTCCAGCAATTCCTCGCCGCCGCGCAACATGCATGCGATATTCGTGCACACCTGCACGTTGTACTTCCCGCGCGGTTTCGTGGTCAGCATCGAGTAGTAGCTGATCACGTTTCGGACTTCCAGTTCAGTGAGCCCCAGCCGTAGTGCTAGTTCCGCGATTACCTCGTCCGTCAAAGCGCCCGTCTCATCCTGTGCGTAAAGCAGCGTAGGCACCAGCGCCGAACGCTTGGTCGGATAGTGCGTCAGCATCTCGGCGAACCGAGTTTCAAATTGTTCTGAAAACTTCATAATTCTCTACCGGTCAATATCGCCAAGCACCACATCAATACTTCCGATCGCCGCTACGACATCGGCAATCAGTTGTCCTTCGCACATCTTGGCCAAAGCCTGCAGATTGGCGTACGACGGTCCGCGCATATGTACCCGATACGGTTTCGCAGTGCCGTCGCTGACGATGTAATAGCCCATCTCGCCGCGCGGCGACTCGATCGCCTGATAAACCTCGCCCGCCGGGACCGCGAAGCCCTCGGTGATGATCTTGAAGTGATAGATGAGCGCTTCCATCTGTGTCTTCATCTTCTCGCGGTCAGGCAGTACAACCTTGGGCGAATCAGCTTTAATTAACCCTTCCGGCATTCCGGCCAGGGCTTGCTGCACGATGCCAATCGACTCTCGTAATTCAGCCACGCGGCAGAGATATCTTGCGAATACGTCGCCTTCAGTACGGACCGGCACATTGAATTTGAAATTTTCGTAGCCCGTGTAAGGAGCATCACGCCGCAAATCGATATCGACGCCACTACCGCGCAGAGTAGGGCCGCATGCGCCCAGAGCAATCGCGTCTTCTGCGCTCAGATGCGCGACGCCCTTGGTTCGCATCATGAAAATTGGATTGCCTGTCAGCAACCCTTCATACTCATCGACGTTCCCGGGAAAGCGGTCGGCGAACTTCTTGACTTTCTCGAAGAATCCCAGCGGCGGTTCCAGCGCGATACCGCCGATGCGGAAATACGACGTCATCATCCGCTGCCCGCTGACCATCTCGAAGAAGCGCAGCACGTCTTCGCGCTCGCGGAAGCAATAGAGAAAGACCGTCATCGCCCCCAGATCCATTGCATGGGTTCCGAGCCAGACCAGATGTGAATTGATGCGGGTCAACTCGTTCATCAGAACCCGCATCCACTGTGCTCGCGGAGGAATCTCCAGCCCCAGTAGTTTCTCGACCGCCAGGCAGTAGGCGAGGTTATTGGTCATGGGGCAGAGATAATCGATGCGGTCCGTCAGCGGAACCACTTGCTGGTAGAACTTGGCCTCGCAGGTCTTCTCAATTCCGGTATGCAGGTAGCCGATCTCCGGCATCATCCCGACCACGGTCTCGCCGTCAATTTCGAGCACTAATCGCAACACGCCGTGGGTAGACGGATGTTGCGGCCCCATGTTCAGGACCATGGTGCGATCGCCCGATGATGTTTGCCGGCCGGATTCAACGACGGTATTGGGGAGTAGCGCCATCGTCTATCGGTACCCTTCCACGGGGTAGTCCTTCCGCAAGGGATGGCCTTCCCAGTCGTCGGGCATCATGATGCGTTTCAGGTTGGGATGTCCGGTGAAGCGGATGCCAAACAGGTCAAACACCTCGCGCTCGTAGTGGTTAGCCGAGGGCCAGACCGAAGTGACGGATTCGATTGCCGGACTAGAACCATCGAGACGGACTTTCAAACGCACACGTTCCTTTTTCGGGATCGAGAGAAGATGGTACACCACTTCAAATCGCGGTTCCGAGGGATACCAATCCACGCAGGTCAGGTCGGCAAGATAATTAAACGGGCAATCGGCGAAGTCGCGCAAAATGGCGCAGACTTCGCGGATGACTTCCTTGGCGACCCAGATCGTGAGCTCCTCGCGATCGAACTTTACGGCGGTCACGACTGCCGGGTTCCAGGCCAGCAGGCGGCCCAGCGCCGGATGCGCCTTCAGTTGCTCAATGTCGATGATCGGGGGAGCGAGCGGCATCAGAAATCTCCCCGCTTCATGGCTGTCAATCCCCAGTCCAGTACGCCTTTTTTCCAGACATAGAAAAGACCGACCAGCACGATGGCGATGTACACCGTCATTTCACAGAAGCCGAACATCTTCAGCTCGCGCAGGATTACCGCCCAGGGATAGAGGAACACGGCTTCCACGTCGAACAGGATAAACAGCATCGCGACCAGGTAGAACTTGATGGAGAAGCGCCCCTGCGCGTCGCCGATGGGCTGAACGCCGCACTCATACGGAGAAACCTTCGCCAGATTTGGTTTATGCTGGCCAACCAGCTGAGAAAGGATCACAATCACGCTCGCCAGGGCCGTGGCAATGCCGAAGTGCATCAGAAGGGGCAGGTAGCGAGCGAAGTAATTGTCTGGCATGGGAAGGGCTATATATAATTTGCGCTACGCACTAGTAAACGTTCTAGATTAAGTTTTGATTGGCAGAAGTGTCAAGCTAACTGCACGATTTAACGGTAGTTTGATCCGGAGGAACCTGTCTCGCTTTTGATTTTACAACAGGACCAGGGGGAACCTGAACCGCATGATCTTTGGTTTCAACACCGATATCCGACACCAAGACACCGTTTACCACGTGCAGAGCGAGGCACGTGAAGGCGAGCAGTTGCTGCAGACGCAAGTCTTCGTGAAGGGCCGCTGCATCGGAAAACACGCTGTTCCCTATGGTTCGCCAGGGACGGTGAGTTCTCCCAGCAACGATCAGGATAAGGAGAAGCGTCTGCGCGAACTGCATCGCGAGGTGCTCGATGCTATTCGTGACGGCAAACTCGATTCCATTTTCGATAAGCGCGATACGACAGAAGCGCTCGCGAGCGTGAAAGAGCTTGATCTGGAGTGGACCAACGCTAACTCCGTGCATTCAAGCGGTGCCCTGACCATGCAAATTCGAGTCACCGAGGGCGGCGCGACGGTGGAAGGCGCTCGTCTCACACTGCGATTCGCGCGGCCCGACGAGGCTCCTTACTACGCCCAGGTTTCGACCGACTCTCAGGGAAACGCGGAAATGAACATTGAGGTGGATGAAAAATCGCTCGCGGATTCCTCCGTGCTCGTGCAGGCAAGCTTCAACGGACGAACCGCCACCAGGAAATTTCAACTGCGTGCCGCAATTTGATTAAAACGTCTCGGCAGAGACGCGGCGAAAAGCGTTTCTACGAAGATCATCTTCAATGCTACAATTAATCCAATGAATCTAACCATCAACGGCGAAGCGGAGGTCCGATCCGCCGAAACTCTAGCCGCACTAGTCGAGCAACTCGGCATGAAGCCCGACCGCGTAGCCATCGAACTGAACCGTGCGATCGTGCCTCGCAACGAGTGGTCACAGACTCCATTGCACGATGGAGACCGCCTGGAAATTGTCCATTTTGTTGGCGGCGGATCGGCATCCCCCGACTCGCGTCGCGAATTTGGCAAGCCGTTTCGCAACCTGCTAACCTGACTTCGAGTGGCCCCGTCGTTCAACGGATAGGACTTCAGTTTCCTAAACTGACTATGCAGGTTCGATTCCTGCCGAGGCTACCAGCCCTTCCCGTATTCAACAGCCGACTAACGGTCATCCCCTCCCCATGGAAGTCACTCCGAAATCGAAGCGGCATTGCCGTATAATCAAAGCACTGTGCTCAAGTACTCAATCGTGGTTCCTCTCCACAACGAACAGGAGAACGTTACCGACCTGTACGCGCGGCTGAAATCCGTGATGGAAGCCAGCGGCGAACCTTTCGAGATGGTGCTGGTTGATGACGGATCGATCGACGGCACGTTTCCTCTGCTGCGTGAGATTGCCGCCGTTGACAGCCGGGTGACCGTCGTCAAACTGCGGCGCAACTTTGGCCAGACCGCCGGACTCGCCGCTGGCTTTGACCATGCCCGCGGGGAGTACATCATCGCCATGGACGGCGACCTGCAGCACGATCCCGCCGACATCCCGTTATTCCTCGAGAAGATTGCCGAGGGCTACGACATTGTCAGCGGATGGCGCAAGAACCGCATCGATAATTTCTGGCTGCGCCGCTTCCCGTCGCGCTGCGCCAACTGGCTCATGGCCAAATTGAGCGGCGTCGATATCCACGACTTTGGTACAACGTTCAAGGCCTACCGCCGTGAAATTCTGGGTCAGGTGCCCCTCTACGGAGAACTACACCGCTTCATTCCGGCGCTGGCCTCTTGGTATGGCGCGTCGATCATCGAAGTGCCCATCAAGAACGTGAATCGCGAGCGGGGCGCTTCGCACTACGGAATCTCCCGTACGTTCCGCGTATTCTTTGACCTCATCACGATCCGTTTTTTGCTGAAATATCTCTCCCGCCCGTTGCATTTCTTCGGCACAGTCGGGATGTTCAGCATTTTCGCAGGCAGCGCAGTTTCCTTCTGGCTGGTGCTGGAAAAGATTCTGCACCACACCGACATCATGTACCAGCACGGCCCGATGATGATGTTCTCGGCAGTTCTGTTACTGGCGGGCCTCAACATGCTAGCCGTAGGCTTGCTGGGAGAAATGCAGGTGCGCCACTACCACGAACCCGCGCAGCGCGCACCGTATTCGGTGGATCGCATCCTGCGCGCTCAGAGCGAAGAAAGCACGATCTCGGAGTAATTGCAGAGGCAGGGTAGATTGCAGGGGCTTAAAATTTCCAAGATGACGGCCGTTTGCAGGTTTCGCTTTTCATCTCTGCCACCTAACCTCTAACCTTGTGATCCCGTCACAGGTCGTCGTGATCTCCGCAATTGACCCATCCCCGCCACTAGCGTGACAATCCAATCAGGGCCAAGCCAGCCCCGAGGCGCTATAATGCCAGTCGCCGATATGCCGACCATAACTCAGCACGAATTGCGTCTTGCCAGCCGGATGTCGCGGCTTGGCACCGAAACGGCTTTTGAGGTCCTGAACCGCGCTCGCGCGCTGGAGAAGCAGGGCAAGGACATCATCCACCTGGAAATCGGTGAGCCCGACTTCGACACGCCCGCGAATGTTGTCCAGGCAGGGGTCGACGCCCTCCATAAAGGATGGACCCACTACGGCCCCGCCGCCGGCCTGCCCGACCTGCGCCAGGCCATTGCCGATTACGTCAGCCGTACCCGCAATGTGCCCGTTTCGAGCGATGAGGTCGTTGTCGTTCCAGGCGGCAAGCCAATTATTTTCTTTACTATCCTGGCGTTAATTGATGAGGGAGATGAAGTCATCTATCCCAATCCCGGCTTCCCCATTTACGAGTCGATGATTAACTATGTCGGCGGAAGCGCTATCCCCATCCCACTACGCGAAGAGCAAGATTTTTCCGTCGACGTCAAAGAACTTGCAACGCTGATTACGGACCGAACGAGATTAATCATCCTGAACTCGCCGCATAACCCGACCGGCGGAGTGCTGACCAAGAAAGATATTCTCGCCATCGCCGACGTTATCGGCGACCGGAACATCATGATTATGTCGGACGAAATCTATAGCCGCCTTATCTACGAAGGGGAGGATTTTTCCATTGCGAGTGTCCCCGGTTTCAAAGAGCGCACGATCATCCTTGATGGCTTCTCGAAGACTTATGCCATGACCGGATGGCGCATGGGATACGGCGTCATGCGTCCTGACCTCGCTCTGCATATCTCGCGCTTGATGACCAACTCAAACTCCTGCACCGCCAGCTTCACGCAGGTTGCCGGAATTGAAGCGTTGCGGGGCGACCAGTCCTCGGTCGACAAAATGAACGCCGAATTCAAGTGCCGCCGAGATGCCTTCGTCGCCGGACTGAACAAGATCAAAGGTTTCTCCTGCCGCGTGCCGAAGGGAGCGTTCTATGCGTTCCCGAACATTACGAAGACGGGATGGCCTTCCAAGAAACTGGCTGACGCGCTGCTCGACCAAGCCGGAGTAGCCTGTCTGTCGGGTACCGCGTTTGGCGAATACGGAGAAGGCTATCTCCGCTTCAGCGTGGCGAACTCGCTGGAAAACTTGAACAAGGCGCTGGCGAGAATTGAAGCTTGGGTAGGCAAGAACCTGTAAGCGGGGCGCGGGTGCCCATGCCCGCGTTCCCACGTGGCATCGAACGTCGCTCTGATTAAAGTGCCCACCAAATTAAAGTGCCCACCAAACACTCGAACCACAGGCTACACAGAGGTCCCCAAGTTCAAATCCTGTTATGCGGTGATCAGGGATTCCAAGGCAATCCGGTCCGGAATCACAATGGTTGATCCGGTCTGCTGAATCAGATGTTGCTTTTTGAAGCCGGCAAGCAGCCGGCTGACGGTCTCTCGTGAAGAACCGATCATTTGGCCAATCTCTTCATGGGTCAGCGCCATCTTTACCTGGCTGGGGTTCTTGGATTTGGTGTTCTGGTCAAGCCACCCCACGAGCAGGCGAGCCAGCTTTTCACTGGCCGAGTCGGAAAGAATAAGGTCGCGAATTTCGCGGCAGGTGGAAGCGTAATCCGCGCTGATGTGCTGGGTCACCCATAGGGCGATCTCACCATGAAGCCGCATCAGGCGAAGTAAGTCGCTGTGCCGGAGGAAGCTGATCTCCGCTGGTTCCTGGGTTTCGGCGGTCGCTTCATACGGGCGGCCGGAAACAACAGCCGCAACGCCCAACGGGCATCCCACATCGACGATGCGTAAGATCAGAGTCCTGCCGTCGCTGCCGCAGATCGACAGCTTCACACGGCCTCGACGCACAATGAAAACTCCGCGCGGAGCCTGGGCTTCCGCAAATAAAACTGCTCCCGTGGGGTAGGTCGTAGTAAGGGCCGCTTGTTCCAGTGCTTCAACCACGGCTGGGGGAAGGTCGCCGAAGGTCTTATCGACGGGCGCCAGTTTCGGGGGATTGTTGACGATGTGCGTCGCCATTCTTGTTGCCTCCGTTCACCTATACTTTGGCAAGTACTTGGCCATTTCGATAAGCGACGGGAAAGTTCGTTGTTTTTTGTGTAAGTACAACAAACGATAGCGGTTGTATCCTGTTTTGCTTCCCACCTCCCAGGCGCAGGAGCTTGTGGAGAATCCCTAAAGTGCGTGCTTTCCCACAGCGATGTGTGATCCCCATCACTGAAACTCTGGTTACATGACCAAAGATGAGGCCCGAAAAACCGGGTTCTTACCCGAGCGCGGCGTGGATTGCATTCAACAGGGCACTTCGAGTAAAAGGCTTTTCCAGAAGACTGATGCCTCGCTTCACGACTTCGCGTTCCGCGATCAGTTCGCCGGTATAGCCAGACATGTACACGATTCTTAGGTTTGGACGAGAGGCACACAGACTTTCCACTAGCGCCGGACCACTGATGCGGCGCATCACCACGTCTGTCAGCAACAGATCGATGGGCCCGGTGTACGACGCCGATATTTCGAGCGCGGACTTTCCGTCATCCGCCTCGACCACGGTATAACCATGTTCCTCGAGCGCTTTTCGCGTCAAGGCGCGCATGATCTCGTCGTCTTCCGCGAGCAGGATCGTTGTCCCCCGCCGTGCCGGAGCCACGGTCTCCGCTTCGGGCTTCGATCCGAGCCCGATCTTGTCTTCCGCGCTGGGCAGATAAATCTTGAATGTGGTTCCGTGCCCCGGTTCGCTGTAAACCAAAATGTGTCCGGCGCGCTGTTTGACAATGCCGTACGCGGTGGCCAGGCCCAAACCCGTTCCTTTGCCTATTTCTTTCGTGGTGAAGAAGGGCTCGAAAATGCGGGACATCGTAGCTTCGTCCATCCCACTCCCGGTATCGCTGACCGCTAGAAGAACATACTTCCCTGCGGGCATCTTTTGCTGCTGTCCGGCGAAAGCTTCGTCAAAGTTCACGGTGGAAGTTTCGAGAATGAACTTGCCGCCCTGCGGCATCGCGTCGCGTGCGTTCACCGCGAGGTTGACCACGATCTGATCCAACTGCCCTGGGTCCGCCTCTACGACTGCCGTGGGAGATTTGGAAACAATCACGATCTCAACATCGTCACCCATCAGCGGACGCAAAAGCTTGCTGATCTCTTTAAGACGCTCGTTCAGATCAAGAACACAGGGCTTGATTGCTGACGAACGGCCGAAAGCGAGGAGCTGACGAGTCAACGACGAGCCGCGTTCAATCGCTTTCCCAATATTCTCGACGTAAACTGCCGGTTCCGTGGCGGCATCAATGCGGTCGCGCAGGAATTCGGTGCAGGCGTTGATGATTCCCAGAATATTGTTGAAGTCGTGCGCGATTCCTCCCGCCAGCCGGCCGACCGCCTCCATTTTCTGAGAGTGATGGAGTTGGCCCTCGGCCCTCTTCTGGGTGGTGATGTCACGCGCAATGGCGGATGCCCCAACGATGTCGCCTTTCACGTCGCGCAGGGGCGACACCGAAATCGATACGTTCAGGTGACGCCCGTCCTTGGTTACCCGCACCGATTCGTGATGCTCGACGTTTTCTCCGCGGGCGATCTTCCGTAAAATCTCCGGGATTTCATCCGGCCGATCACCCGGGGTCAGCAGCGAAATGTTCTTTCCCACCACTTCTTCTGGCGTGTACCCGTAGATCTTTTCCGCTCCCCTGTTCCAGCTGATGATGTTTCCATTCAAGTCCTTGCCAATGATCGCATCCTCGGAAGAATCGATAATCGATGCCAGCCGCGACCGGTATTCCCCCAGTTGCTCCGCAGTCCTTCGATGCAGTTCTGCATTCGCTCGGCGCAGCTCTTCGTCAATGCGTTTGCGGTCGCTGAGGTCTCGGATCGCACTCAAGACGATCGTGCCATTTCCCGTCACGACCGGACTCAGGCTGATTTCCACTGGAAATTGCGAGCCGTTGCGCCGTCTTCCGTAGAGTTCCAGGCCAGTTCCCATCCGCCGCGTCTTCGGGGTTTCGGCAAAGCTCTCGCGATGATGCCGGTGTTCACGGCGATAGCCTTCCGGCACGAGCACATCAACATTCTCCCCCACCAATTCGTCGTGCTCATAGCCGAAGAGTTCTTGTGCCTGGGAATTTACTTCAACGATGCGTCCCGCGTTGTCGACTGCGATGACCGCGTCCGGAAGAGCCTCCAGCAGCTCGTTGGAAAGAACAATTTCCTTGGGCTTGCCCGTGGTCGACAATGGTGGCTGATTTAGGGAATAAGGGCGCGACATAAAACAAGTCTGCTCTCCCGATGATATCAATCTAGCGCGGAACCTGCTTGAGCGTAAGGCTCTGGCATAAAAGGAGCTTAAAGAACTTGCGGGACTTGGTGGTGATACCCATCACAATGCGAAGTGAGAATGTCACAGCGACCCGTGCACTCATCTGCAAACCTAGTCTACGAAAGGTGCTCAGGCTATGCGGACGGATCCGCCATTGCTCGGGGCGTGTTCTGCGACAACACTCGCGGAAGATCCAACCAAGCTTACAATCCCACAAAAAGAACGGCGTCGAGCCCTCGTCGTGCCTCGCGAACATGGGGCTTGGGGGATGCTCATGGTTCCTCTGCTGACGGGCGCGGCCATTGGTCTGGAAGCCGGAGGGAGGGTGGGTCCGATATTGCATCTTACAGTCGCAGTGCTGGCCGTGTTTTGGCTGCGAACTCCCGCAGAGAGTTGGCTGGGCACCGGCAGCGTTCGAGCGCAGACGCCACAGGAGCGAAGACATGCAGCGAAGTTCGTTCTGGCCTTGGGGGGGCTTGCGGCGGTCAGTCTCATGTCGCTTTTCTGGCACGGCAGGAACCGCGAAGTGTTTGGACTGGGAACGATCGCAGGCGCAGCGTTTGGCGCGCAAATACTCCTTAAAAGGATGGTCCGGACCACACGGATGATGGCCGAAGTGGTCGGTGCACTGGCGCTGACTTCGACCGCGCCCGCCGCGTACTGTGTGGCGACGGGACGACTGGATACTAAAGCGTGGTCGTTATGGCTGCTGAACTGGTTGTTCGCTGCCGACCAGATTCACTTCGTGTGGTTAACAATTCGTGGGGCGCGAGCTTCCGGTTGGGCGGAGAAGTTCGCGGCAGGAAGGAGTTTTCTAGCAGGGCAGCTGTTTCTCGTGGGAACATTGGTTCTGGCGGTGCATTTCCACTGGCTCCCGGCATTCGCTTTGATTGCCTTCGTGCCTATCTTATTTCGCGGGTCTATCTGGTTTGCGAAAAGGCCTGCGCACCTAGTTCTTCGCCGGTTAGGCTGGACAGAAATGGTTCATGCCGTGGTTTTCGGTGTACTGATCGTGGCAGGGTTTACCTACTCACCGTAATGCAAGAATCGCTTTTGACGGCATCTTCAAGTGGACGAATTTTGTCGCGAGGCAGTGGCGAGGTAGTGTGCTGTTAACGCAGTAACGCCAGCAGGTTCTGAAATCCTCACGCTTTTGCCGCGTTAGCAGTGCGTTGAAATTTTTCTTCGTACATGTTCCGGTCGGCAAGATCGAGCACCTCATCGAGCGTCTTGCCGTCAGCCCACTCTGCCACGCCAATGCTGAGGCTTATCGTAAAGTCATCAAGAGTGCTCGACTGATTCCACTCTTTCAGAAAACCCTGAATCCGGTTTACCACGGTCGTTGCTCCCGCCGCGTCGGTATTCGCCAGTGCGATTAGGAATTCGTCGCCTCCGTAACGAATGGCAACGTCGGTGCCTCGGATCGAGCTTCTGAGCAACGCGGCGATTTCGGTCAGCACAAAATCGCCGGTCAGGTGGCCGAATCGAGTATTGACCTGTTTGAAGCGGTCCGCGTCAATCAGCAAGAAAGTGAGCGGGTTGGCGAGGCGCTTTGCCTGACGGATGAAGCGGCCAGCCAGTTCTTCCAGTGAACGCCGATTGTAGATTTCCGTCAGCGGGTCAGTAAAAGACTGGAGACGAATCAACTCATTCTGCATAGCATTCGAGATCATCTTCTGTCGCAATTGCCGGAACTCGATGCGGCGGGAAACGAGGTAGGTATTGGCCAGGACTAACAACACGAGCAGACCGCACGCGAGTTCTTTCGATACCGTGATCTCAAAATGCAGGGTACCGGACTTCAGAAAGGCGGCGGGCAGCAGAACTGCGAGCAGCCCAGCTCCAACCAGAACCCCGGTGGCAGTTACAATTAGCCACAGCTCGCAGTCTCGCTTCTCCAGTTTTCTGAGTTCCCGATTTACATTGGCCAGAACGCTGTCGGAATCAGGGCCAGCGTGTGCGGCATTGGTCGAGTTTTCGGCGGATGAATTTCGGAAGCGAGATTCGGGTTTACCTCGCAATCTGGTCTCAAGCATGCGCTTTTCCTGGAAGAGAGCTACAAATTCTTCCGCATGTCCAGCGCCACCGGGCGCGGCCGATAGCTGTTCCAGGCGTTGGCTCACAGCGCCAAGTTTCTGTTGCAGTTCCGGTTGTCCGCGGTTCGGCATAGCCAGCTTGACCCGAGCGAAGAGGGTACTGCCCTATTGCAGCAGTCTAGCGTGGTAATGTCGGGCTGGGACTGTGACGATGGTTGGGAATGTGACGACGGTAATGAGCAAAGAAGCCGTCGCTCGCGGAGGCTCTATCTAGAGTTGCGCGGAATGCATGGCCAGCGCGCTTGAGCTTTGCTCATTTGCTTGCTTCCGTGCGCGGATGATAAAACCCTCTCGAGGCCATGTTTGTGAAAAAGATCGCTTTCTCCCTCCTCGCTTTTTTCTCGCTGTTAGTCGTGTTCGTAGTAGCCCGCGCCGCCGACCGCTCCCGCCGCATCCATCTTCCGACGAGCAAGAGCCTGACGCTCCCTGTCCCCGGATATCTGGCCCGCACCAACAGCTTTCCCGCGACCATTGCCCTCAGCCCAGATGGCCGTTATGCGGCGCTGCTGAATCAGGGATACGGCACGCAGGAAACCGGTGCACGGCAGTCCATTGGCATTCTCGATCTCTCGAACAACCGGTTGCACGATTTTCCCGACGACCGCCTGAGCGATGACTACTCCACCCGCCAAAGTTATTTCATCGGATTGGCGTTTTCGAGCGACGGCAAGCATCTCTATGCGTCGATGGGTTCGATTACTGATCCCACCGGCGAGAAGCCAACCAGCACTGGCAACGGCATCGCGGTCTACAAGTTCGAGGCTGGACAAGTGACGCCCGAGCGTTTCATCAAGATCGCGCCGCAGAAGATCGCCGCAGGCAAAGAAGTCGCGTTCGGACTGCGCAAGACCCCTGCCGGAACCGCGCTGCCATATCCCGCAGGATTCGCCGTTTTGCCGGGTCTCAACGGCGACCGCCTGCTCGTAGCCAATAATCTTTCCGATAACGTCGTTCTTCTCGATGTCACCTCCGGAAAGATTGAGAAGTCATTCGACCTCAGTCGCAGCCGCTACATCCCCTGTGCGTATCCGTACACCGTCGTTGCAAACAAGACGGGCACGAAGGCGTGGGTTAGCTTGTGGAACGGGTCGGACTTGGCGGAGTTGAATCTTGAAACCGGCAAAGTGGATCTCTGGATCAACCTCAATCAACCGAAAGATCCCGTGGCTGCGGGTTCACACCCGACCACGATGCTGGTTAACTCCAACGACGATACGCTCTATGTTGCGATGAGCAACGCCGATGTTGTCTTCTCTATTGCTCTGAAGAGAGGCCTCCCAAAGAACGGAAAGATTGACGCCTTGCCCTCGATGTATGTCGTCAATTTCGACCGCACTGCTTCGGCCGGCTCCGTGCCATTGGCGATTGCTCTTTCACCCGACGGCAATCGGCTCTTCGCTGCCAGTGCTTCTCTGGATGCCGTCGCGGTTTTTGACACGCGCCGATCCGACCACGTCCCTGAAGGGTTTATCCCCACCGAATGGTATCCCAGCGCCGTGGCCATCGTTGGCAATGACCTGCTCATCGCCACCGCCAAAGGAGAAAGCAGCGGACCCAACAACATGCAGGGCGCACTAAAAGGCGAGCGTAAAAGAAAAGAGCATCCGTACATTCCAACTCTGATCGGCGGCTCAGTCCAGCGCCTCAGCCTCTCGGATATCGACAAGAACCTTGCCGCCTACACGCACCAAGTCGAGGAAGATAATCTCATGCGTTCCGACGGCGGCAAGTTTGAATTCGCGGCCGGCCGCAATCCTATCCATCACGTGATTTACGTGCTGAAAGAAAATCGCACCTACGATCAGATCCTCGGCGACCTGCCTGTCGGCGATGGAGACCCTTCGCTCACCATGTACGGCGCTGACATCACTCCTAACGAACACAAGCTCGCGCTGCAATTCGGAGTACTGGACAATTTCTACGACAGCGGTGAAGTTTCGGGCGACGGCCACCTCTGGTCGACCGCCTCCACTACCAGCGATTACAACGAGAAGACCTGGCCCATCGGCTATCGCAGCCGGGAGCGCACCTACGATTCCGGCGGCAGCGTGGCCGAAGCATTTCCGCTCGAGCAGGGAATCCCCGACGTCGACGATCCGGGTACCGGCTTCCTCTGGGACAACCTTGCCCGCAGCAAGCTCACCTACCGTATCTACGGAGAATTCATCGCCGCCGTGTGGTGCAAGAGCGAGAGAGCGAAGACTCCGAAGGAAGGAACGCCGTCTCCCAGTTCCGCCACTTGCCCGGTTCCGCAAATTAAGAAAGGGGAACCCTTGCCCGCAAATGTCGGCAACCCACGCGGTGGGCCGAGTCCGTGGCCTTGGGCGATCCCCCAAGTGGCGCGCATGCGCCCGACGAAAGCCGCGCTGCGCGATCACTACGACCCGCTGTTTCCGGATTTCGAAACCGACTATCCCGACCAGCTTCGTGCCGATGAATTCCTGCGGGAATTCGATGAATTCGTGAAAGCCAAAGGAAGCGCCAAAGAGCTTCCCCAATTTACGCTGCTCTATCTCCCCGACGATCACACGGGAGGCACTCGCCCCGGCAAGCCCACGCCGCAGGCCTCGGTAGCCGATAACGACCTGGCGCTCGGCCGCGTCGTCGATGCCGTCTCGCACAGCCCGTACTGGGACGACACGGCCATCCTTGTCCTCGAAGACGACGCGCAAGATGGAGGCGACCACGTTGACGCCCACCGCTCGACCGCGTTCGTCATCAGCAAATATGCGCCGCAGTCGCCGAAGCCATTTGTCGAGCACAACTTCTACACCACGGTCAGCATGATTCACACCATGGAGTCTCTGCTCGGCCTGCCTCCGATGAACCTCTTCGATGCCCACGCGCCGCTGCTGGCGCCGTTGTTCTCGGGACCTGGAACGCAGCCGGCCTATCAGGTAGACGACAGGAATCTCACGAGCGGCCTCATCTACAAAGTCAACGAAAAGAAAGCTGCGGGAGCTAAAGAATCGGCGCAGATGAATTTCTCCAAGCCAGACGCAGCCGACGCTAAGAAGATGAACGCAATCCTCTGGCACCATGCCAAATGCAATACGCCAATGCCGGTTACAAGCCATTCACATTCCGAACCATAGGGCTGAGCTAAAATGCCCTGGTGGCGTCTCCGATCGAGTGCACCAACCTGCGCAAGACCTACGACGGGAAAGTCGAAGCCGTCCGCGGCCTGAGCCTGCAAATCGAAGCGGGACAGTGCTTCGGGCTGCTGGGTCCGAATGGAGCAGGGAAGACCACCACCATCGAAATCCTAGAGGGCCTGCTCGCGCCTACCTCGGGAGAAGTGCGAATCTTCGGCCACACCTGGAACGACAACCCGCGCCAACTGCGCGAGTGGATCGGGATCTCGCTGCAGGAAACTCGCCTGTCGGAAAAACTGAACGTTCGCGAAACCATCGAACTGTTTGCCAGTTTCTATCGGGAGCCGCGTACGGCTGACGAAGTTCTCGCGGAACTCGAACTCACCGAAAAAGCCGATGCCTGGGTCGGCAAGCTCTCTGGAGGCCAGAAGCAGCGCCTCGCGGTGGCCGCCGCGCTGGTCGGCAACCCGCGCATCCTTTTTCTCGACGAACCAACCACGGGACTCGATCCGCAAAGCCGCCGCCAGCTTTGGGATATCGTCCGCGCCTTCCAGAAGAAAGGCGGCACCGTCCTGCTTACGACGCACTACATGGACGAAGCCGAGCGTCTCTGCGATCGGCTGGCCATCGTCGATCACGGCCAGATCATCGCCGAAGGCGCGCCGTCCAATTTGATTGACCGCCTGGGCGGACACCACGTGGTCGAGTTTGCACTCAGCGGCGATGCGAACGGGCATTCGCCGGATCTTCAGAATGCTGACCTGTGGCGCGCGCTTCCCAGTGTTGAGTCGGTCCGCAACGACGATGAAATGGTTTGCCTTAACGTGCGCGAGCCTCATCTCGCTATCCCGGCGCTGCTGGCGGCCATCGACCAGCAAGGGCGCCAACTCGAGCACCTGAGTACGCGCCAAGCCAGTCTCGAAGACGTTTTCGTGCGCCTGACCGGTCGCCATTTGAGGGAGGACTAGTGGCAGCCAGCACACCGCAGCCATCTGTTTCTCCCGGACGTCTCAACAGCCGCTGGGCCGGATACCGCCACCTGCTCATGGCGCGCATTCTCGAACTCAAGCGCGAGCCGGAAGTCGTGTTCTGGGTCTTCACCTTCCCCTTGTTGTTGGCAGCAGGCTTGGGCATTGCCTTTCGCAACAAGCCCGCGGATGTCACGTCGGTTGTCATCATTGACGGCAGTGGCGCCCAGAAAGCACTCGCCATGTTGCAGGGTTCGTCCGCGCACTCGACGATTCGCGCCACCGTGCTCGATCGAGATTCGGCGCTCAAGGCCTTCCACTTCGGCAAGTACGACTTGGCGATCGAGTCGAATCCCGACGGCAGCTACAACTACGATTACGATCCGGCGCGGCCAGAGAGCGTGCTTTCGCGCGCTGAAATCGACGCAGTCTTGCAATCGGCCGCTGGACGCAAGGATGCGCTTGTCACTTCCTCCCGATCATCCAGCGAGCCCGGATCGCGCTACATCGACTTCCTCATTCCCGGACTGCTCGGCATGAACCTGATGAACTCCGGCATGTGGGGAGTGGGCTTCGCAGTGGTCGAAATGCGCCAGCGCAAACTGCTGAAACGCTTCGTAGCGACTCCAATGCGACGGAGCGATTTTCTTCTGGCGCTGATCAGCAGCCGGCTCGTGCTGATGGTGATTGAGGTGGGACTGCTGCTTGGCTTCGGCGTTCTGGTGTTTCACATGCGCGTGCAAGGATCGGTGTTGTCGGTCATTGCACTCGGATCGCTTGGAGCTGTAGCGTTTGGCGGCGTTGGACTCCTCACGGCGTGTCGTGCGCAGAAGATCGAAAGTGTTTCCGGCCTCATCAACTTGGTCATGATGCCAATGTGGATCTTCTCGGGCGTATTCTTTGCCTACGATAAATTCCCATCGATTGCTCAGCCCTTCATCAAGGCGCTTCCGCTGACCGCGCTCAACGACGCACTCCGAGCCACAATCATCGAAGGCGCCTCGCTCGGATCACAAACGGGGCGACTGCTCGTGCTAGCCGTTTGGGGCGGAGTGTCGTTTGTTCTAGCGCTGCGCTG
>VFSW01004156.1_pt1 | contig 21573 bp, 18 predicted proteins | sample 5358111 | NCBI WGS metagenome assembly VFSW01 (sample SAMN11554181, study PRJNA540505) | mine drainage metagenome | isolation source: sediment from site ElyBrook_90M | place: USA: Ely Copper Mine, Vershire, VT | collected 2017 | reverse complement strand
GCGATTGGGCCACTTTCGACGTGGCGTGCTAATTGAGATCTTCGTTCATTGGCGCTTGCGCCACGACGCCGTGTAAGAACCCTCGGGGGTCACGGAGTGTGGGTCATCCGGCAAGTTCAAAACAACCTCAATCTCTGTTCGATTTGTGCGCATTTACAGCACCACAAGGGCCGTAAGTCCGCTAGTCATCCTAACAACCGGGTTGCGACCAACTCGAACCCAAACTAATTCCTGAATAAGGATTCATTAGCGGTTGTCACCCCCGCGTGGCTTTTGACGTCCTCGTTCCACTGGACGACTTGTTACCACCGAGACACATCAGCGGCTCAACTGGGACAAGTCGTCGATGTCCCTGATGCGGGTTGACCGGATTTCATGGCGAGCGCGCCCTCCACGAGACAGCGCATGATCGGACCCGCGACCGACGCACCCGTGGCCGACGTCACCTGGAAGGGGATCACAACGGCCACCGCGATCGTCGGGTGGCTCGCGGGCGCGAACGCGATCATCCAGTCATCGGTGTTCTGCACGCCATTGCCCACCTGGGAGGTACCGGTCTTCGCCCCGACGTCATCGCCCGGAGGGAAGACTCCGGCTGCGGTGCCGTACTTCGCAACATCAACCATCAATGGCACGATCTGTGCGGCCTGGGACGACGTCAGCGGTGTCTTCCACACGGTGGGCTTGTAGCGCTTCACAATCGACCCGTCCGGGCCGGTGATGTAGTTCATCAGGTGTGGGGTCATCATTACACCGCCGTTAGCCACGGCCGCGGCCGTGAGTGCGTTCATCAGTGCTGAGGTCTTCACGTTCTCTTGACCGATCGCCGAGTACGCCAATTGAGGCTGGTTGTAGGTGAAGCTCGAGGCCGATGGGAAATAGCTCGCCGCGACACCGGGCAGGTCGATTGGTGGCACTTCGTTGTAGCCGTAACTGTCGGCGGCGTTGGCGAGGTTCGTGCCACCGAGGTCGAGGCCGACGAGCGCGTAGCCCGTGTCGCACGAGGGGGGCAGCATCTGAGGAATCGTTCCGCCACACAGCTCTGACGCGTAGTTCGACAGGGTCTTGTTCGTGTTGGGCAACTTGGTGAAATGCAGTTTTGGATACACCTTCGTCATCAGCTGGGGCATGGACACGACCACCGCTGAGGTCGTGACGATCTTGAAGGTGGAGCCCGGCGGGAAAGTCTGCTGAGTTGCGACCAGACCAAGTGGCGGGAAACCGTGCGAGTTGTTCTTCGTGTCCTTCAGCCAGGCGGCCTTGGCCACGAGATAGTTGAAGGAGGTAAAGGGCGTGGGGTTGTAGGTGGGGTTCGAGTACATCGCGAGAACGTCACCATTACGTGGGTCTAGGACCACCGCCGCTCCGTCAAGGCCACCCATGGCCTTTTGTGCCACGCGTTGCAGCGAGGGCTGCAACGTCAAGTTCACGTTGTCAGCGGCACTCGTTGGAGCGAGCACCTGGGCGAAGCTCTGGGCCGGTTGCGCGTGTGCGGTGAGATAAGTGTTGTACTGCGCCTCAAGCGCCCAGGTCCCGTAGCTTGGCGACGAGAAGCCCACGACGCCGGCGGTGAGCGCCCCGAGCGGGTAGACGCGCTTGTAGATGTTCTGGGTTCCCCCAACGGACACCGAACGCGCGAGAATCGTTCCGTCGCCCGCCACGATCTCACCACGTGGAGCGGTTACCGATGAAGCGAAGACCCTGGGATTGAGAGGTGACGCATCCAGCGCCTTCGCGCGAAAGAATTGGATGTTCATGGACTGCGCCGCGACCACGACGAAGAGGACCAGGATGAAAGACGCGAGGACACTGAGGCGACGAGACACTGACTACGCCTTCGCCGCTCGTGCGTCGAGACGATGACGGAGCTTTCGAGCGACCGAGCCAGCGGGCCACGGTCGCAAAGGAAATTCTTCGGCGAAACACCCGAGGTGGCTGTGCGCGCGCTCTAGAACATGACCACCTGATTGTAACGGTAGGTCTGTTTGAGCGGGTCCTCGAGCCTGATGTGTGAGCGAACCATCGTAAAGTGAGCCACTTTCATAACCCGTTAATCAATGCCTACGATGGGACGCGAGTGGTGCTTTTGACAGAGGGCCCGTCCCACCAGCGCAGAAAGGGCGGTTATGAAGAGACTGCCGGGCTCGGTGTGGATGCTCGGTGCGGTGAGTTTCTTCAATGACGTGGCGAGTGAAATGCTCTACCCGCTCTTGCCGATATTCATCACACGTGTCCTCGGCGCGCCTGTTGCGGTACTCGGATTGATTGACGGCATCGCCGAAGGTAGCTCTGCGATATTCAAAGTCTTCTTCGGGCGCTGGTCTGACCGCACTGGGCGACGAAAGCCATTCGTACTCGCGGGCTACGCCGCATCTACCGTTGGCAAGGTCCTCATTGCACTCTCCAGGACGTGGGGACTGGTCTTTGTCGCGCGTGTGTGTGACCGCTTCGGCAAAGGTGTGCGCAGCGGTGCTCGCGACGCGTTGTTGCTCGATGCGTCGACGCCGACGACGAGGGGCTTGATCTTTGGCTTTCGCCAGACCCTCGACAGTGCGGGCGCGGTCATCGGACCGCTCATGGCGCTGATCCTGCTCCAAGTGTTCGCCGATCGAATCCGCACGATTCTCTTCATCGCGATAATCCCCTCGGTGATCGGTGTGATGCTGGTCGGCTTCATTCGTGACTCATCGCCACGCGTCGCACGCTCGGTCCCGGCTGCCACCGACCGCGCCGCGATTGCGCGTCTCGACCTGGGATCACTTCCGCGCGAACTGAAGATCTTCCTCGCAGTCAGCGGTCTCTTCTCACTTGGCAACAGCTCCGACGGCTTTCTGATACTGCGTGCCCGTTCTATTGGCCTTAGTCTCTCGCTCGTCGTCCTCGCCTACATCTCGTACAACCTCGTGTACAGCCTCGCCTCCACCCCCGCAGGGTTATTAGCGGACCGATTTGGACCGCGGCGCGTCTACGCGGTGGGTGTGGCCCTGTACGTTGCTGTCTATATCGGATTCACCCTCAATCATTCGCTGCGCGGTGTTTGGATACTCTTTATCGTCTACGGGTTCTACATTGCCTTGACGGACAGCGTCTCTCGAGCACTCGTTGCGAGCTTCGTCACCGATCAGTCCCAAGCAGCGGGAATCTTTGGGCTCCATCAAACCGTGCTGAGCATCGGCTTGGTAGCCGCGTCGATCATCGGTGGGGTCCTCTGGACGACGATTGGTTCGTGGGCGACCTTCGCGTTCGCGTCACTCTGCGCCCTTGCGGCACTGGTTCTGTTCGCCGTCAGTGAGCTGCACCCGACGCGTACCACCTGAGACGGTAAGCGTGCCCTTTAGGACCTGATGGACGTCGCACAACGTGAACTGCGACATACGACGATGCTCGTAATCTAAGTGCATGTCAGACGCGAGCGAACACTGGGACACGATCTTCGCAAAGAAGTCCGATGACGAGATGAGCTGGTACCAAGACGTACCCACAACGTCACTCGAACTCTTGGCGCAGTGGTCCCAGCCCGAGGAACCGCTCATCGACATCGGCGCGGGCAACGCCCGGCTCGTCGACCACCTCATCGAGCGCGGGTGGCGTGACGTGACCTTGCTCGACGTGTCGCACGAAGCCCTCGCCGCGGTGCGTCGACGTCTCTCGGCGCCCGACGCCCTTGTCGCCTACGTCGTAGCGGACATCCGCGAATGGTCACCCCCTCGTCGCTACCGCGCGTGGCACGACCGCGCCGTCTTTCACTTCTTGGTCTCCACCCTCGATCAACGCGCGTACGTCGAGACGGCGGCCCGTGCCCTCGAGAGCGGCGCAGTACTCGTCATCGCCACGTTCAGTCCGTCGGGGCCAACGCAGTGCTCGGGACTACCCGTTGCGCAACACGACTCCGAAGAGATCGGTCGACTCTTCGCTCCGCACTTCGATCTCGTCACCTCACAACTTCAAGATCACACCACGCCGTTCAACAGCGTTCAATCGTTCGCGTGGACAGTGCTTCGACGGCGTTGACGTCTCTCGAACAAAGTAATCACTCAACTTCTCTCGCACCACCAGCGGTGTCCTCAGTTCTGGTGTCATCCGCGGTCACTCAAAATTCCGAGGTCGATCCCAATAGATATCTTGTAGAGTAAAAATTCTTGGGGGTCGGTGTAATCGACAACGGGAGTTCAAAGTGGTCTCAGATCATCTCGACGCCTCAGGGGCCATTGAACTCGCGCCGCGTGTCTGGTGGGTGGGCGCGCGTAGTTCGAACAACAAAGTCCTCTACCACTCGTATCTCCTCGAACAAGACGCCCAGTCTGTCCTGATTGATCCGGGATCAGCCCTCACCAGTGAGGAAGTGAGTAGGAAGGTCGACGCCGTGATCGGTCTTCACAACGTTCGTTGGGTGATCTGCTCTCACGCCGAACCCGACGTGATCGGCGCATTGCCCGCACTGATGTCGAATGGTCTACGTCGAGACGCCGCCATCGTGACCCATGAGCGCACCGAGGCACTCATCACCCACAGCGGTTTGCCGATCGACTTCTGGAGGATCGAGGATCACGACTGGAGACTCGAGCTCGACGATCTCGCATTGCGTTTCGTCTTCACTCCGTACCTGCACTCCGCTGGATCCTTCGTCAGTTTTGAAGAGACGACGGGCACCCTGTTCTCGTCGGACATCCTGGGCGGGCGTGATGAGGCCGCATCGCTCTTCGCCTCGTCTCTTGGCTACTTCGACAGTATTCGCCCATTCCACGAGGAGTTCATGCCCAGCCGTGAGATTCTGGCGCACGCTGTACAGAAGTGGCGAGAGTTGCCCGTACAGCGCGTGGCGCCACGACGCGGACAGGTCATCCCCCACGCACTCGTCGAACCACTCTTCAACATGCTCGAGAAGATCGAGTGCGGCATCCATCTCTTGGCCCGCGACGAACCGGCGCTCGCGTTTCTACTCGCCGCCAATCAGACACTGCACGACGTCGTCGACACCCTCGTCAAGGAACAACACTTTTCAGGTATCGCGACCCACCTCGCGGGACTCGCGAATCACTCGCTCGGCGCCGAATACCTCGAACTCTGGGCCGCGACGGACAACGTCACGCTGCGCTTCGATCGAAGCGACGCCTATGGCGGGAGGGCGGAGGAGCCGGCACCCGATGTGGCACTCGTGCTGGCGGGCGCCGCCCCCGTGCAGGGTCGGCGACTCATTCTCCCCCTGAGTTCACCCAACGCGCGGCCCGGTCGCGTCGACGGTGCCATCGTGCTCGGCTTCGACGAGCCCCGCGTGCTCAATGAACCAACGATGGCCGTGATCAATCAGATCATTGGACTTGTCGAGGTCGGGCTCGAACGCGAGGTGTTGTTTCGCACGGCCGACCTCGAACGCGCCACCTGGCACACCAGAGCCATTCACGACACGCTGACCGGTCTCTACAACCGGGTATCTCTCGAAGAGTTGATACAGCACCACCTCAAGATCGACGATGCTCACTCTCCCTCCCAGGTCGCGGTGCTCATGATCGACGTCGACCATTTCAAGGCGATCAATGACACGCTCGGTCACCTTCAAGGTGATCACGTCCTTCGAGCGGTCGCTCACGCGATCACCCAGAGTGTGCGACCCGAAGACCTTGTCTTTCGATTTGGTGGAGAAGAGTTCCTGGTGCTTCTCGCCGGCGTCGACGTGACGGTCGCGATGCTCGCGGCCGACCGGATTCGCACCCACGTCGGCGGTCTCAACTCCGCCCTGCCACCCGTGACGGTCAGCGTAGGCGTTGCCCTGCGGCACCCTCGCGAAGGCTACGAAGCGTTGATCACCCGGGCTGACGATGCGCTGTACCGCGCGAAATTGAAGGGCCGCAATCGCGTCGAGACAATGCTCTAGCGCTTCTCACGACAACGTGCGACCGACTTCAGCCAAGGAACACCAGTGCCGTGAGAGCCGCTGCGATCGACACCGGCACCGACCACACGCCGAATCTGCTCGCACGAGCGAGTGAAGGTTCGGCGCCGGCGACGCGCGCAGCGCGCATCCAGAGCAGCCACGCGAGTGAACCACTGACGAAAAGGTTGGGTCCGAGATTGAGACCGATCAGGAGCGCAAAGGGATGGGTCGGCGCGTGCGCGGAGAGCAGTGAGGCGGCTGGCAAGTTATTGAAGATCACCGCGGTCACCGCCGCCACCGCCCCGGTCGCCCACACGTTGAGATGCGCCATCGTTGACCCGGGATAGGACCACGTTCGTCCGAGCGTGCCCAGTGCCACTGCGATCCCAAAGAGGCCGGCGAGCAGTGGCACACCTAGCACCTCGGCGACGTGGCCCACGTGGTCGCGACCCTTTGCAATGCGAATGACGATCGACACCACCCCTACGGCGAGCACTTCGAGCGCCGGGGCCGCAAACACGAGCACGAAGAACGCACTCACCACGATCGCCACGAGACCGAGTCCCCACACAACCGGCGTCGGCGACGCTGTTGGTGATGAGCGAAGCGCGAGCTCGCGGCGTTCCAGCACCCCCAGCACTCCCGCGGTCACGAACAGCGCCGCGAGGCCCGGGGGCCACATATGCGAGATGAAGCCCGCGCCCGTCATGTGTAGATGCCCGAGCACGATCAGATTGGTGAGATTCGACCCTGGTAGAAAGAGGGAGCCCGCGTTGGAGAGCAAGAGACACCCGTACAAGAGGGGGGCCTCGCCGCCGCCGCGACTGCGCGCCGCGTACACGAGCACGGGCGTGAGAAATGCAACTGACGTGTCCAGGTTGAGCACCGCGGTGACCGCGCCGACGAGCAGCGTTGCGCCGAAGTAGAGCACCAGGCCACTCGACGAGGTTCGCGCCAATCGATCGCCCGCCACTTTGAAGAGACCGTCATCGTCGGCCACCAGGCCCACTAACAAGAGACCGGTCACGAGCACGAACGGTGACCAGTCTTGAGCGGAGGCCGCTCGAGCGTCGGGCCCGTTCGCGAGAAACGCCACCGCACACGCACCGACCCCAACGACGCCGAGCAGCCACGCAAGACTCATACGCTGAAGCACTCGGTCCATCAATCTTGTGCGTTGGCTCACGAATGATGCCCCGGTGATGGTGAGCTTCCTCTTTGGAATTGCGACGTGACGAGTCGTGTTGGAAGAACAAAACCGCCGATCACGTGATGCGTGTTCACAAGGGTTCTACCGATTTCTCGTCGTGTCGCCAGCGAGGTGCGAGCGTTTGAGGCGATACTTGCTGAACAATGAATGTGCCGAGACTACCAGCGAAGGATCCTCGCGAGGCGCGAGTACTCGATGTGATGCGCTCACTCGGCTACAGCACAAAGGACACGTTCGCTCTTGACTCGGGCGTGGTCGTTGGGCGCGTGAGCATCGTGCACGGTGCGCACTGCGAGGTCATTGCGTGTGACCACACGGGCGCCGAACGCACGTACGACTGTCGGCTCTCACCCCATCAAGCGCCGCGTCCAGTGGCCGGCGACTGGGTGGAGCTCGTGAACGAGGAGATCGCCGACGTCATGACGCGACGAAGTGCACTGCGACGCCCTGACCCCAACGGACGTGACGTCCAGGTGCTCGCGGCGAACCTCGATCTTGTCCTTCTCGTCGTGCCCATCAATCGAGGCCTCAACATACGGATGCTTGAGCGCTTCGCAATCATGGCGTGGGAGAGCGGCGCGCAGCCGTTTGTCGTCCTCACCAAGTCAGACGCGGCTCGCAATGTCGCGGCGCTCATCGATGCTGCGGCACTGGCCGTGCCCGGCGTCGAGATACTCACCACAAGTTCCGAAAGCGGCGAGGGCATCGAGCACCTGCGCACACTCATGCACGAAGGGGTGACTGCGGTAATGCTCGGCGCATCGGGCGCGGGCAAGACCTCTCTCCTGAACGCCCTCGAGGGCAGCGCTGAGCTCACTCGCAGTGTCACTCGCCGTGGCGAGGGTCGTCACGCCACCACAACCCGCAAGCTCTATCGGCTCCGCGCGGGCGGTGTCCTGCTCGACATCCCCGGCATCCGTCTCTTGGACCTGCTGGTGGGCCAGGAAGGTGTCAACGAGACCTTCGCCGATATAGGTGAATTGGCGGCCAACTGTCGGTTTCGCGACTGCGCCCATCGCGGCGATCTCGGGTGCGCGGTGGAGGCGGCCGTCAACTCGGGCGCCCTCTCTCGCCAGCGCTTGGAGAGTTGGCGGATGGTCCAAAGTGAGCTCACCCACCAAGAACATCGACGAAGCCCTGAGGAGATGGCTCGCGGTCGTCGATCGAAACCGTCCCCCAAGCCGGACGACCACGACCCGGACGAGTAACAAGGGCCCACGCGACGAACTCGGGTGTACAGTGACCTCACAGGTCGAAGACGGTACTGTCAATCGTGATGGAACCAACGTTCACCACCAACCCCGTGACTGCGCTTCGCTGGTCGGTGGAACTCTTCGGCGAAGGAAATCCCATCCAATTCTTTCTCGCCCCCGATCGCTTCGCATCGGGCGAACGTACGAGTGACGCCCTTTCCATCACCCTCACCGGCGAGGGGCTCTTTGGACTCGGGCTCGGTCCGAACCCCCCTCGACACCCCGAGTGGACCCGCTGTATCCTCGTCGGCGCGGGTGGCGTCGACCACGTCGGCGAGCTTCGCGCGAGCGACCACTGGGACTTCTATTCGATTGACGCCTCGCATGCGCACGTCGACGGCGACGTCGAGGTGCTCGATGATGACGATCTCATCGCCGAGATCCTCCACCTTCACGCGAACGACTCGTCAGTCTGGCCCGGGCGTTCCGACATCGTCGCGTGGTACGGACTGCGAGATGCCCGCGACAACTTGATCTCGCTCGGTGCCCTGGTGCGTTGGGAGTCGGGTTACCACGTGATTGCTTCGGTCGTCACCGTGAGTGAGTATCGCGGGCGGGGCTTCGCGCAAGAATTGGTCCAGGGCATGATCGCGCGGGCGCGTGAGCGCAGCATCACGTGGCTCGCATTGGGCGTCAATCACGCCAACGTCGCGGCGCAACGCGTCTATAGCAAAGCGGGTTTCAGTCTTCGCGCCAACTTCACGACCTACACGTTGCCAGATTCCAGCGCGAACGCGGAACACTAGCGAGCTGGTCGCATCGCGAGGTCACCTTCGTTCGATGAGGTCCATATAGTCGTCACGCCAGAGGTCAAAGTACTCTTCGGGCAAGAGCACGGCGTGGGTCGGTTCAAGCGCTTCGACAAATTCTCGTTCGTGACTGACAGCGACGATCGTCCCCGTCCACTGGTGCATCATTGCGCCGAGCGCCTCGACGCTCGCCGGGTCCAGGTTGTTGGTGGGCTCGTCGAGCAGGAGCAAGTTCGCATCCGAAGCGGCCAGGATCGCGAGCGCCAACTTTGCGCGCTCACCCCCCGACAGCGTGCCGGGCATCTGGTGTGCCGCAGAACCCTTCAGCCCAAACGCTCCCAGCAGGGATCGGCGTTGCACTTCAGTCTGCACCGTGGCGTTCTCTAGATGGTCGAGCACACTTCGCGAAAAATCGAGTTGCTCGTGCTCCTGGGCGAAGTAGCCGACCTTCACGTTGGCGCCAAACTTGACGACGCCGTCTTGGGCACCCTGGGTTCCCGCGAGACAGCGCAGCAGTGATGACTTACCGGCTCCGTTTCTTCCCACGATAAGTATCCGGTCGCCACGTCGAGTGATGAAGTTCACGTCTTTTAGGACATCGATACTGCCGTAGCGAACAGCGACGTGCTCAACCGCCATCGGCACATCGCCACTTCGCGGTGGCGCCGGTAATTTGAACGTGACCTTGCGCTCCTTCTTGGTCACCTCTACCCGGTTCTCTTCGAGTTTCTCGACCTTGCGGTCCAGGACCTTGGCCAGACGCGCACGTGTGGCGGTTTGGCCACGCATCGAGTCCGCGAGGTTCTTCATCCGGTCAATCTGTTCTCCCTGGTGAGCCGCCATCTTCTCTTCGGTGAGGCGACGTGTCTCTTCTTGTTCAAGGAACTTGGTGTAGTTGCCTTTGTACTCTCGCAACTGCCCATCACGTAGTGCCAGGACCCGGTCAATGGACTTGTCGAGCAAGGGGAGGTCGTGGCTGATCACGAGTACGGTGCCGCGAAAACGTTCCAGCTCGTCAAACAGCCACCGTTTCGCAGCTTTGTCGAGGTGGTTGGTGGGCTCGTCCAATACCATGGTCTCAGGCTGCTCGTAGAGCACACGCATCAGGTCGACGCGTCGTCGCTGGCCTCCCGAGAGAGAATCGAGGTCCTCGAGCAGCAGGTCCTCCGCGAGGCCCAGCCCCGCGGCAAGACGAGCGACCTCAGACTCCGCTTCATATCCGCCACGCTCGCGAAACGCCTCTTCAAGAGCCGTGAATCGTTCGATGGTCTCCTCGGTGGGATCTGCGGCGAGCTCGTGTCGTGCGTGTTGCATGTCGGCGTCGAGTTGGTCGAGCCCCCTCGCAGAGAGCACGTGCGAGAGTCCGATCGGTTCGACGCCCAATCCTCCCGCAACCGGCTCTTGGGGCAGGTGACTGACCCTTCCTTGATGTTGCACGGAGCCGGTGATGCGCAGGTGCTCTGGTGTGTAACCGAGCAAGACTGAGAGCAACGTCGACTTTCCGGCGCCGTTTCGACCGACGAGACCCACCTTCTCGCCATTACCAACGGTGAAGGACACGGGGTCCAGGATGCGTCGCGCACCAATCTCTATACCCAAATCTCGGACTATAAGCATTTAGCGCCCCAGTGACTCGGCGGCGACAGAGAGCTCGTCTCGGTAGTCGGGGTGAGCAACGGCGATAAGTGCCTGCGCTCGCTCTTTTACGGTAAGGCCCCGTAGGTCCGCCGCGCCGTATTCGGTCACGATGACACCCGCCAAGTGGCGTGGGGTGGTGACTACAGAGAGCGGGGTCATATCTCCAATGATACGGCTCTTTCGCTCGCCATTGACCAGCGCGGTCGACTGCAGGCAGATCAGCGAGGTGTGCTCGAGCGAGAGACTCGTCCCTTCGACGAAGTCCATGTGCCCCCCGACGCCCGTGTACTGTCTCGCACCCATGGTGTCGGCCACGATCTGTCCTTGAAGATCGACTTCGAGGGCCGAGTTGATCGACACCATGAGTGGGTTCTTCGCGATCACTGAGGGGTCGTTCACGTATTGGACGGGCGCGAAACCGACCGTGGGGTTCTCGTGGAGGAATTCGTACATTGACTGTGAGCCGAGACCGAACGTGATCACCGACATCCCACGGTGGATCGTCTTTCTCGAATTGGTCACCTTGCCCGCGGCGCACAACGCGAAGAGACCGTCGGTGAACATCTCTGAGTGGACGCCGTACTCACCACCGTCTCGCTCCACCAAGGCACTGGCCACCAGGTTCGGCACTGCCCCGATCCCGGTTTGCAGCGTGGTGCCGTCCTTCACGAACGTAGCCGCGATATCAGCGATGGCGAAATCCTCCGGGGTGCCCATTTCCCCCGCGAGCACCGTCGGGTGCTCGTCGGTGTAAACCACGACGTCGATGTCCTCCAGAGCGATGTCGTTGACAAAACCGTCCAACGCGAAAGTGCGCGGAAAATGTGGTGAGCATTCAACGATGAGAAGTCGATCAGGATCGCGTCCCGCAGCGAGGAACTCGTCGAAGTGCGCACCGTTGTAGAGCGAGAGACTCACTCGACCGCGCGCGTCGGGCATCGAACCCTGCATCATCATGATGCGAGGGTGCAGGTGTTGGATGAGCAGTCCGTAATGACGAAAGAAGGACGGCACGTATTGGATGTCGGCACCCTTGGCCTGATAATGACGTTCGCCACCACCGTAAAAGCTCGATCGATAGTGGACGTTGGGATGCATGAACACATCAAAGACACCAAGGATGAGGCCACCACTGAACGTCAGGTCACGCCAGTCGTCACGACGAGACAGCGCCTTCAGCAACCCGACCGGCGTCGACGTGACCAGTCCGAGCCCGATCGAGTCGACGGGTCGTACTAGGCTCGCGGCCTCATCGGCGGACAGCTCTCGAGCGGTCATCGAGACATTCTGCCCGACGAGACCGGGTGTGGCACGATTATTCGATGACCACACCCTTCTTTATTGATATTTGGAGCGACGTCGTCTGCCCCTTTTGTTACCTCGGCACACGCCAGCTCGGCGAGGCTCTCGCGCTCTTCGAGCACCGCGACCAGGTCGTCACGCGCCCACACGCGTTCGAACTCGACCCTCACGCACCGATCAACTACGACGTCTCGTTACCCTAAATGCTCGCGCAGAAGTACGGCATGTCAGTGGAGCACGCACGCACCGCGAATGAGCGTCTCGAAGCGCAGGCGCGAACGCTCGGTATGACCTGGTCACTGGTGAACGCTCGCCCGACCAACACCTTTGACACTCATCGACTCATCGCGCTCGCCACGTCCCAGGACCTCGGTGAGCCAATGGTCCATCGCCTCTTCCTCGCCTACTTCAGTCAAGGACTGCTCTTGAGTGACCGCGAAGTACTGAACGGTCTCGCTAGCGAGGTGGGAGTCGCGGGCGCCGAAGGACTCTGGAACGACGATCGCTTCGCCGTCGACGTGCGCAGCGACGAACTTCGAGCTCAAGAACTCGGGATCTCGGGTGTTCCCTCGATGCTTATCGACAACCGAGTCATGGTCGTCGGCGCCCAAGGTACTGAGAAGATTCTTGAGGGACTCGAGCGCGCCTGGCAGCGCCGCGCGAATTAGTCCTCGTCGTCCTCACTCGCCACCACCGCCGCAGTCGCCACCGTATGACCCTCGTCGAGGTTCATCACTCGAACCCCAGTGGCGTCACGTCCTTGGGAGGAGACTTCGCGCACCGCGGTGCGAATCAACACTCCCCCGCTCGAGGCCAGCAGGATCTCATCGTCGAGATGCACCATGAAGGCCGCGACCAGGAAACCGCGCGCGGCACTGAGTCTGATGGCACGAACGCCCTGGCCACCGCGGCCTTGTCGGTTGAAGCGTTCCACTTTCACACGCTTGCCAAATCCGGTGTCGGTGACAATGAACAGGTCGGCGTCATCTCGCACGACGTCGAGTGAGATTGCTTTGTCGTCGTCCTTCAACTTGATGCCGCGCACCCCCATGGAGTCGCGCCCGACCTCGCGAACCTCTTCTTCGTTGAAACGTATCGACATCCCGCGAAAAGTCACAACCATGAGGTCGTCGGCGCCGCTCGTGGCAACAACCCGCACCACTTCATCTCCCTCGCGAAGGTTGATGGCGATCCAACCCTCGCGACGGGACTTGTCATATTCGCTGAAGGCGGTCTTCTTGACGGTACCGTTGGCGGTTGCGAAGACAAGGAATTTATCCTTCGGGAAGTCGGTCGTGGTGACGATCGCCTGAATCTTCTCATTGGGTTGAAGGTTGAGCAGGTTAACGATCGCCGTCCCCTTCGCCGTGCGCTCCTTCATTGGAATCTCGTGCCCGCGGAGGCGAAACACTCGACCTCGGTTCGAGAACATGAGCACGAACGAGTGGGTCGTGGTGTGAACGATCTGTTCGACGAAATCCTCGTCCTTGAGCTTGGCACCCTGGACGCCACGCCCGCCACGGCCCTGGACGCGAAACGAGTCCGCAGCGACGGACTTGACGTAACCGGCCTTGGTCATCGTGATGACGATGTCTTCGTCTTTTATGAGGTCCTCGGCGCCGAGTTCACCCGGGTCGTTCACGATCTGAGTAACGCGGTCATTGGCGTACTTGTCTCGAATCGCGGTCATCTCTGTTGCGATGACGCCACGAAGCTTGACGTCACTCGCGAGGATTGACTGCAATTCGGCGATGGTTTCACGCAACTTAGCCATCTCGTCTTCGAGTTCACTGCGACCAAGTCGCGTCAGACGCCCGAGTGTCATGTCCAGGATGTGGTTGGCCTGCTCTTCTGAGAATTCAAATGGGGCGGCCATCAACGCGATGCGTGCTTCGCCGCGGTCATCGGATCCGCGAATAGCGGCGATGACCTGATCGAGCATGTCGATCGCCTTCAATAGACCTTCGACGATGTGGGCGCGCGCTTCAGCCTTGCGCAGGCGGAACTGGGTCCGTCGAGTCACGACCTCGATCTGGTGAGCGATGTAATGCGTCAGCGCCTGAGCGAGATTGAGAGTCCGAGGAACTCCGTCGACCAGCGCCAGCATGTTGACAGCGAACGTGGTCTGCAGCAAGGTGTTCTTGTAGAGCTTGTTCAACACGACGTTGGCGTTGGCGTCACGCTTCAGTCGGATCACGAGTCGAGCCTGTCGACCCGCAGAATCATTCTGCACCGCTGAGATCCCGTCGAGGTCGCCGTTCTTCACGAGGTCGTAGATCTTCTCTTCGATGGACTCCACCGAGACTTCGTACGGGAACTCAGTGACGACGATGCGCACGTCACGACTGGTCTCTTCAATCTCGGCGACCGCACGCATCTTCACCGATCCACGGCCGGTCCGGTACGCGTCAAGGATGCCCTGACGACCCAGGATCTGGGCTCCCGTCGGGAAATCCGGTCCCTTCACGTACGCCATCAGGTCGTCGGGAGTGGCTTCAGGGTGGGCCAACAGGTGTAGTGCGGCGTCGATGACCTCACCCAAGTTGTGTGGCGGGATCTTGGTCGCCATGCCGACCGCGATGCCCTGAGAGCCGTTGACCAGCAAGTTCGGGAACCGCGAGGGCAGCACCGTGGGCTGCTGGGTTGAGTTGTCGTAGTTCGGCTCGAAATCCACCGTGTCCTCGTCGATGGAATCGAGGAGTTCTAGGGCGAGTGGGGCGAGGCGACATTCCGTGTAGCGCATCGCGGCCGCGCCTTCGTCGGGTCCGGTGCCGCCGAAGTTACCGTGTCCACTGATGAGCGGGTGGCGCATCGAGAAGTCCTGCACCATGCGCACCAAGGCGTCATAGATCGCACTGTCACCGTGTGGGTGGTACGTACCCATGACCTCACCCACGACTTTCGCGCACTTGGTGTGGGGGCGATCAGGGCGAAGACCTTGGTCGAACATCGAATAGAGGATTCGCCGATGCACGGGCTTGAGTCCGTCACGAGCGTCGGGGAGTGCGCGTGACACGATGACCGACATCGAATACTCGAGGAACGACCTCTCCATTTCGAGATTGATCTCGATGGGTTCGATATAACCAACAACACCATCGTCTTGTGGTGAGTCAGCACCTGAATTTGAACCTTTTCGTGCCATATTTCCTTCTTTCCTAGATGTCTAGGAAGCGAACGTCTTTTGCGTTTGTTTGAATAAAGTGGCGACGCTGGGGCACGTCGTCACCCATGAGAATTGAGCACACTTCGTCAGCCAATGCCGCTTGCTCCACTGTGATCTGAAGGAGAGCGCGCTTACTCGGGTCCATAGTGGTGTCACGTAGTTCGTCGAAGTCCATCTCACCAAGGCCTTTGAGGCGCTGAAAATCGTTCTTGTGATTTGGGTTCTCCTCGAGGAACTTTGCCTTCGCCCCGTCATCACGCAGATAGACCTTCTCCTTGCCGACCAGGGTCGAGTACAGGGGTGGTTGTGCGACGTAGACGTGACCGTTGTTCACCATCTCAGTCAGCTGGCGAAAGAAGAACGTGAGCAGTAGGGTTCGGATGTGACTGCCATCGACGTCGGCGTCGGCGAGCAGGATGATCTTGTCGTAGCGCACCTTGGACACGTCGAAATCGGCTTCCACGCCTGCACCAATCGCGGAGATCAGTGCTTGGATTTCAGTGTTCTTCAGAATTTTGTCCGAGCGGGCCTTCTCGACGTTCAAGATCTTGCCTCGAATTGGCAAGATCGCCTGGTTCCTCGGGTTACGAGCGTCTTTCGCCGAACCACCGGCCGAGTTGCCCTCGACGATGAACAGTTCGCACTCTCGCGGATCGTTCGATGAGCAGTCGACCAGCTTCCCGGGTAACCCCGCGCCATCAAGGGCGCTCTTACGTCGAGTGAGGTCGCGTGCCTGACGAGCCGCCATACGCGCCCTGGAGGCTTGGATGGCCTTGGCGACGATCTGTCCTCCCTCTTTGGGGTTCTCTTCGAGCCACTCGGCGAGCTTCTCGTTGGTAGCGCGCTCCACAAGAGAACGAATCGAGACATTGCCGAGTTTTCCCTTGGTCTGACCCTCGAACTGAGGCTCGGCGAGACGCACTGAGATGATCGCCGTGAGACCCTCTCTGATGTCTTCACCCAGGAGATTGTCCTCTTTTTCTTTTAGGAGATTACGTTTGCGGGCGTAGCGGTTCACAACATTGGTGATGGCTTTTCTAAAACCCTCTTCGTGCATGCCACCTTCAATAGTGGAGATGCCGTTCGCGAACGAGTGGATGCTCTCGTAGTAGCCGGTATTCCATTGGAACGCGACCTCAACTTCTTGTGACTCCTCGGACTGTTCGTAGTAGCCGACCTTGCGGAACAACGACTCCTTGGAGTTGTTGAGGTGACGAACGTAGTCAACGATGCCACCGCTGTATTTGAAACTCTCTTTTACTTCGCGACCGCTGCGCTGATCCTCGAAACGGATCTCGAGACCTTTGTTGAGAAACGCCATGATCTGCAGACGTTCGAGAATTGTCTGGGCACGAAAGTCCACGTCTTCGAAGATCGTGGGGTCTGGGGTGAACGTCACGGTCGTCCCAGTGCGCTCGCGCGGCGCTTTACCTACGACCTGCAATTTTCCTTGTGGTTTGCCGCCGTCCTTGAAGATCATCTGGTGATGGTCGCCGTTGAGATCGATCTCGAGGATCAACTCCTTGGAGAGTGCGTTCACCACCGAGACCCCGACTCCGTGCAGTCCACCCGACACCTTGTAGCCCTCGCCACCGAATTTGCCTCCCGCGTGGAGAACTGTGAGAACTATCTCAGCGGCTGATTTCCCGGGATATTGGGGGTGTTCGTCGACGGGGATCCCGCGACCATCATCGACCACGCGACAACTCCCGTTGGGGAGGATCGTCACGTCGATTCTGGTGCAGTAACCCGCCATCGCCTCGTCGACCGAGTTGTCAACGACCTCCCAGACCAGGTGGTGGAGTCCCGCGGGACCCGTTGATCCGATGTACATACCTGGGCGGACTCGAACGGGTTCGAGGCCCTCAAGAACGGTGATGTCGCGTGCCTTATAGCTAGACGACCCCTTGGACTTTTCGGCCACGAAGGATTCCTTTCGGTTGCAAATTTCGGCGCTGAGCGCGCAGCCGATGACAAAGTTTCGACTCCAATATCCTACCCGCTGTGGTGTCACAGTCAGACCGGACAAACACCTCATAACACCAATAATTCTTGGGTTTCTAAGGGTTCGCGATCACGGTGCGCACCGACGTCGGCGCACCATCACCAAGTGACGCCAGACCGTGCAAGATCGTCTCGTGCTCGAGGTTGATTCGCTGCGCAAAAGCCCCTGACGGCACCGAAACGAGCAGCACCCGGTTCTTGATGAACTCGGGTTGGCAATGTTCGGCGAGCACTGGATCGACGATCTGCGGCCAGAGTTGGCGCACCTGATCGATCAGTCGTAGATCGACCTTACGTAGTCGTCCCGCCATCACATTCAAGATGTCACTCAGTGCTCGAGGTGATTCATCGCGGTAGCTCATATCACCACCTTGGTCAGGTCGACAATTGCCGCAGGATTCATCCCCAACGGTAGTGGTGTTGAGGTGGTTACGAGGGTCTGACCTACGGGGAGGAGTTGGAGCAGTCGATCGCTGCGAAGAGGGTCGAGTTCTCCAAAGACGTCATCGAGGAGAAGGAGCGGGTCCAATCCCCTTCGCTGTCGTACGAGCTCGTGACCGGCTAGTCGTAACGCCAGCGCCAATGAACGTTGTTCTCCTTGGGAGGCTTGTCGGCGAGCGTCGCGGCCGGAGAGCCGTAGGTTGATGTCGTCTCGCTGGGGACCAATCGTCGAGTGTCCTCGAAATCGGTCGTCGTTGAAACTTGTCTTGAGGGCGTTCGCTAACTCGCCCGTCCAGGAGCGTTCGTAGGTTACGTCGACGAGCAGATTGTTCTGCGCCAACGACTGATAGAAGTGCGCGGTGAGTGGCGCGAGTTCGATCAAGAGTGTTGTTCGTGCCTCGAGGAGCCGTTCCGCGCTGGTGCAGAACTCGACGTTCCATGTTTCGAGCTCAGCCTTCTGAGACGAGTTGGGGTTCTCTCCTGCGAACGAACGAAGCAGCGCGTTTCGCTGATTGAGCACGTGGTTGAAGCGTTCGATGACCTCGCCCGTGGAGAGGTCAACATCGGTGAGCAGATTGGTGAGAAACGTCCGTCGATGCTCGGGACCCTGACGGATGATGTCGACGCCTTCCGGGGTAAAGACTGTCAGTGGCAAGACTTCTGAAAGTACCGCCCTGGAGTGCGGGCGTAGACCATTGACCAACATCCGCTTGGTGGTGTTTCTCACTCCTTGTGAGAGCGTCAGGTCGACTTGAATCCTTCTCTCGTGTTGAAAGATGACTCCGTGGACTTCAGCGAGTGTCGCGCTGGTTCGAATCATGTCGCTCGCACTGCTCGTACGAAACGAATTGGCGGTTGCGAGAGCGTAGACCGCTTCTAGAACCGACGTCTTGCCGGTCCCGTTGGCCGACAACAAGACAGTGATCGCGTCGTGGTTGGGCTCGAAGACGAAATCATGGAAGAGACGAAAATCTCGTAGTCGCAGTTCGTGGAGTCCCACGATTCCAATACCGAACTACTGAACACGTACCGGCATCAACAGATACCGGAAACGAGTGTCTTCGACACCATGAACCATCGCGGGTCGAACGGCGTCGGACATCTCAAGCATCACTTCGTCACCCGGTACTGCTTCAATACCGTCGATGAGGAAACTTGGATTGAAAGCAATCGTCATCTCCTCACCGTTGTAGTCTGCGTCCACGTTGTCCTCGACATCTCCTGCGTCGTGGCTTTGTGTTCGTATCTCGACGGTCTTGTCCTTCATTGTGAGACGCACTGACGAAGTCGAATCCTTCGCGAGGAGTTTTGCTCGCTTGAGCGAGGTCAACAACGTGTCTTTGGCAATACGCATCTGGTTTGGATAGCTCGCGGGTATCAACTGGAGCACCGATGGATAGTTACCGTCGATGAGTCGCGATGCGATCGTGGTCGTCCCCACGATGAAACAGATCTCTGCATCGGTCAAGGTGACACCGATCTCTGCGTCAGCGGACAATGAGGCTGCCGCCCTTTGAAGCTCTTGAAGGGCGCGCGCGGGTACCAGTAGGTCGTGGTTGCCACCGATACCCGACACGCCTGGCACATCTCGTACAGCGAGTCGGTAGGAGTCGGTCGCGATGAGCCGGAGCGTTCCTTCTTCTGTGGTGAACAGCACGCCGGTGAGTAGTGGCCGTGCGTCATCATTCGCAGCGGCTCGCACCACCTGGTTAAGCCCCTGTATCAGGTCTAGTGCCGCAATACTCGTGAGTGCTCCGCTCACTGGCGGCAGATTCGGGTAGTCCATCACCGAGAACGTGCGCAGTGAGAACTTCGCTCGCCCGAGAGAGACCTCTACGGTTTCTTCGCTGCTCGCGATCGTGACCGCACCGGCCTCGAGTGATCGCACAGCGTCGACGATGAGTCGTGCCGGAACGACACACGATCCGTCTTCGAGGCCAATGACGTCGACTTTCGTACGCACTGTGATATCGAGGTCGGTTCCGGTAACTGTGAGGTGGTTACCCACGAGTGAGAGGAGTACACCGGATGACGCTCCGATGAGCCGCGTAGCGACGACCCGGCTCGCGGCGCTTAGGGCCTCGACCAGGATGTCACGCTCAGACTTGAACTTCATCAGACTGCCTTTCTTTGTTACTGAGGTTACGGTGTGTTGTTATGTAGAAGAGTGGTTAGTAGTAGTAGGGCTGTGGATTTGGGGATTACTTCAGAAAATACCTGGTTAGAAGACATTTAATTTTCGGACTCTCGTCCACACCCCTGTGTCTAACTCTCTCAACCTGAGGAGCTGAACTCTCAAGTTCTGTGGAGTAGCAATCAGTTAGCAACGGTTCTTCCACAGAGAGAACCAAAGGTTGTGCACAAATTAATCTCTTCCATCCCCCTGAAGTCGTCGCTTGAGTTGATTGATTTGAGCGAGGAGTTCGGCGTTGACTGCGAGCTGCTCACGTATTTTTTCTACCCCACTAATGACCGTCGTGTGGTTGCGTCCGTCAAAGATCCGCGCAATCATCGGGTAGGAGTAGTTGTCCAAGAGGTCGCGAATCAAGTACATGGCGACGTGACGCGCGTGGACCAGGGGGCGTAGTCGCTTGGAACCCCTGACATCCTCCACCGACAAACCAAAAAACTCCGAGACGACAGACAAAATTGTCTCGGGTTTCAAGATGATTTGCTCTTGACCGAGATTGGTCAGATGGTTGCGGGCCAACTCGAGTGTGATGGGCTCTTGTCGTAGGTTCGCAAACGCGCGCAACATTGTAATCGACCCCTCGAGTTCTCGGATGTTGTCACGGACCCGGTGTGCGATCCATTCCGCCACATCGCCCGGGAGGTCGATTCCTTCACGCTCGGCTTTGGAGCGGAGGATGGCAATTCGTGTTTCGAGGTCGGGTTGATCGATCTCGGTTACGAGACCTTGGAGGAGACGACTTCGAAATCGTTCCTGGAGTCCCGCGAGGTCACGAGGTGATCGGTCGGAGGTAAGAACAATCTGCTTACCTTCCCCGTGAAGTGCGTTATACGTGTGAAAGATTTCTTCGTGGAACGTCTCACCACGTGTCTCCATGAACTGAATGTCATCGATCAGTAGTACGTCGTTCTCGCGATATCGATCGTGAAGGGCGAGTTGTGTACGTGTTTGAATCGCTCGGATGAAATCGTTAAGGAACGTTTCTGTTGACACGTAGAGGACTTTGCGCCCCGGATAGTTCTCTTGTACGTAGTTACCAATAGCGTGAAGGAGATGTGTCTTCCCTAATCCCGAGTTGCCATAGATCATCAATGGATTGTAAGCCCGACCAGGTGTTTCAGCTACCGACTGCGCAGCAGCGAACGCCAGTCGATTCGATGATCCCGGCACGAAGGAATCGAATGTCATACGAGGATCTAAACGAACAGGACGATCGACGCTCGGCAAGAACACCGACGGCGTCGTTGGTGGTGTCACGTCGTTGTTGTTGTCATGACGTTCGACGTTGTTCTGTTGTTCACTGATCGTTAGCGAAACCATCACTTTGGAGCCGACAAGTTGTTGTGCTTGTTCTGTGATGAATGGGAGATAACGCTGTTGAACACGAAGTAGTTGGATCTGGTTCGGTGCACCGATGACAAGTTGGTCATCGTGGTAATCCACAAGGTGAAGTGTGTTCAGTCCAGCGGACCATACGGCCTCAGAAGCGTTGCCACGTAAGGAGTCACGAAGGGCTGACCAGATCTCCTCACCATTTTGCACAACGTTCCTCCACAGACCAATAGCGACCTTATCCACAAGCGGTTTTGGTAAAAATTTACCAACTACTACTCGGGGAGAGTCACCCTACACCTATTTATCTGTCTTTACCAAGGGGTGCTCTCGGTCGGGTAAGATTGTTCCCAGTAGCGAGCCAGCGACCCCCAGGGGGTACCGCGAAGCGCATCAGAAGAATTTGAGAAGAGGT
>VFSW01004155.1_pt1 | contig 21577 bp, 16 predicted proteins | sample 5358111 | NCBI WGS metagenome assembly VFSW01 (sample SAMN11554181, study PRJNA540505) | mine drainage metagenome | isolation source: sediment from site ElyBrook_90M | place: USA: Ely Copper Mine, Vershire, VT | collected 2017 | reverse complement strand
CGGGCGGGGGGGCGCGGGCGCGCGGGCCTCGGTGGCGACGAGCCGGTGGCGTCTTTCGCTACACTTTTAGGACGGGAGGAGACTCCGATGAAAAAGTTCGCTGGGATTGCCGGGACTGTCGTGGTGCTGCTGCTGGCGGTTGCGGTTGCGCTTCCGTTCCTGATCGATGCGAACCGGTTCCGTCCGGCTCTGGAGACCCGGCTGAGCGCGGCGCTCGGGCGCCAGGTGAGGCTGGGGAATCTGAAAGTGTCGGTGTTTTCGGGCGGCGTTGCGGCCAGCGATCTGTCGATTGCCGACGATCCGGCGTTCAGCAGGGCGCCGTTCCTCCGCGCCGAGTCGTTGAAAGTCGGCGTGGAATTGCTGCCGCTCATTCTGTCGCGCAAGCTGAACGTGACGGGCATCACGATCGAGCAGCCGGAGATCAACCTGGTGGAGACGGCCGCGGGCGTGTTCAACGTTTCGAGCATCGGTTCAAAGACAGCCGCGGTGCCTGCCGGGCCGCCGGAAGCGGCAGCGCCTTCGGCCCAGGAGCCTACGATTTCCATCGCCGTGATCAAAATCGCCGACGGCCGGATCGCGCTCGAGAAGATGGGATCGAAGACCAAACCGCTGGTGCTCGAAAAGCTGAACATCGAAGTAAAGAACTATTCGGCGGACGCGCCGTTTCCGTTTTCTCTCGACGCGAGTGTGTCCGGAGGAGGCACCCTGAAGCTGGACGGCACGGCGGGTCCGCTCGATGACGGAAACGTGACCGATACACCGTTCAACGCCAAGCTCAAGGTAGATCGCCTCGACCTCACCGGGTCGGGCCTGGTGAGTCCGGCGGCCGGCGTGGCGGGCATCGCATCGCTCGACGGCTCGGCCGAATCGGCCAAGGGCACCATCAACGTGACGGCGAAGCTGAGGGCCGACCAGCTTATCTTGGCAAAGGGCGGCTTTCCGGCCAAACGCCCAATCGAGATCGATCTGGGACTTTCGCACAACCTGGCCAAACAGGCGGGTGAGGTGCGGCAAATGGCGATTCATCTGGGCGCCGCGGTGGCGAATCTCATCGGGAGCTATCGCCTGGAAACCGAGCCGGCCTCGGTGGACCTGAAGCTGACCGGCTCGCAGATGCCGTTGACAGAACTGGCGACGTTTCTGCCCGCGCTGAACGTGGCGCTGCCTACGGGAGCGTCGATCGATCAAGGCACCGCCGATGTGAATCTGGCTGCGCAAGGGACGCTCGACAATCTGGTGACGCAGGGAACCTTGGGCGCGCAGAACGCGCGGCTCGCGAATTACGACTTCGCCTCGAAGCTGCAGGTGCTGCACGAATTCACCGGGATCAAAGCGGAGCCGCACACTCTGATCCGGACGCTCAGCTCGAATGTGAGGAACACGGTGGAGGGAACGGCGTTGGACAACGTTCAATTCGCCATCGCCGGCATCGGCGCCATGACGGGCGCCGGGACGATCAGTCCTTCGCACGCGCTGAACTTCAAGATGCAGGCGGCGCTGGGCGGCAACGCGCTGGCGGCGCTGGGCGGCCAGAGCGGCATTCCGTTCACGATACAGGGAACGGCGGAGAATCCCTCCATCCGGCCGGACGTGCAGGGCATCGTCACCAATGAGCTGAAGGGAATCATGGGTGGCAAGTCGGCCGGAGGCAATGCTACGAAGATTCTCAAGGGGCTTTTCGGCGGCCAGAAGAAGTGATCGGCGAACGCTGACCAGCGGCGCCGGGCGCGCGATACACTGAAGCGTTGAGAATCGCGCTGATCGGATTTGGCAGCGTAGGACGGGCCCTGGCGCGGCTGGTTGCGGACAAGCGCGGCGAGTTTCCGCTGCGCCTGGTGGGCGTGCACACGGCGCGGCGCGGGACGGCGTACGGCGCGGCGGGTCTGGGGGCCGAGCCGCGGCTCGGCGAGGCGGCGCGGTCGGTGGACGAGTTTCTCGACCGGGCCGGGGCCGAGGCCGCGGTGGAGCTGACGACGCTGAATCCGGCCACGGGCGAGCCGGCGCTGAGCCACATCCGGGCGGCGCTTGCCCGATCGCTCCACGTGGTGACGGCCAACAAAGGCCCGATCGCCCACGCCTACGCGGCATTGGCGCGTGAGGCCCGCGAGGCCGGCGTCGAGTTCCGGTTCGAGTCCACCGTGATGGACGGGGCGCCGGTGTTCAATCTGGTGCGGCGCACCCTGCCGGGCGTGAAGGTGAACGGCTTCACAGGTGTTTTGAATTCGACGACAAAGGTTGTGATCGCCGCAATGCGCGAAGGGCTGCCGATGGAGGACGGCATCGAACGGGCGCGGAAGATGGGCATCACGGAGGCCGACGCCAGCTTCGACATCGACGGATGGGACGCGGCGGTGAAGGCGGCTGCTCTGGCCAACGTGCTGATGGAGGCGGCGGTGACGCCGTACGATGTGGACCGGAGGGGCATCGGCCGGCTGACTCCGGAGCGGGTGATGGAACTCGCCCGGAGCGGCAAGACGGTGGCGCTGGTGACGCGCGGCAGGCGCACCGCGTTGGGGGTGAAGCTGAGGGTGCGTGCTGAAGTGCTGGCCGAGACCGATCTGCTGGCAGCGCCGCAGGGCACCTCGAACCTGCTGCTCCTGCACACCGACCTGATGGGCACCGTGGGTACGATTTCGATCGATCCGGGCGTCGAGCAGACCGCCTACGGCGTGTTCAGCGACCTGGTGGACATCGGGCGGGCGCGCGGCTGGATAGAGAAACATCCCGCCTCATAAACCGCCGTGCGGGCGCGCCGTTACTTCCCGGCGAGCAGAGTGTCGAGCACCGGAAGCGGTACGGCACCTTCCTCGAGCGCGCGCTTGTGGAAGTCGGGAAGGTTAAACCGCTCCGCCATGCGGCGGCGGTCGTTGTCGAGCACACTCCGCCAACCGCTCCATCCGACGAAGTACGTCGGCAACTGGCAGGAGGAAAGCTGGGCGCGCTGGAGCTTGGCCACGGCCTCCTCGCGCTCCTGAAAGGCGTCGTTCATCATCATGTCGAGCGCCTGTTGATCGGTCATGCCCATCGTTTGAAGGCGGACGTCGAGGATGGTGTTGGTCAACACGCGCAGCATCTGCTTCAGATAAGTGATTCGGAGCCCCGGGTCGCCGTCGAGGTAGCCCTGATCGGTCATCAACTGCTGCGCGTACACCGCCCAGCCTTCGACGTAGGGGCCGTTGCCGAACAGCACGCGCAGCAGGCGGCGGCCGACGGGCTCAATGCGGTTGGCGTATTCGAACTGCACCCAGTGGCCGGGCATGGCCTCGTGAATAGTGAGGTGTTCGAGGCCGTAGGTGTTGTACTCACGCAGCTTGGATTCGACGCGCCCCGGCGGCCAACTGGTGGGGATCGGCGTAATCCAATAGAAGGCCCCGAGTTGCGGCTCGAGCGGCGGAGCGGGGTTGAAACCGCCGACGCCATATATGCCGCGCATGAACTCCGGCGTCGGGACAACTTTCAACTGCTCGCCGGAAGGAAGCGGCACCAGGCCGCGGGCTTCGACGAACTGGCGGGCGCGTTCGAGATCGGCGCGGGCCTCGTCGAGATAGGTGTCCGGCGTGGCGTGGCGCTTCGCGATGGCGTCGAGGGCCTGGGGAATCGTTTGCGGGGCCGCCAGCTTCGCCATCTCTTCGCGGGTAGCGCGGAACTGGGCTTCGGCCTCGCGCAGCGTCTCACCGGGGGTCCTGCCAGTCGCCAGCGTAAGCCGGAACTTTTCCGCGTAACGCTGAGGACCCAGTCGCCAATCGCTGGTTTTGGCAGCCAGCGGACCGGCGAGGTAGGCGTCGAACTCGTGAAGAGCGCGCAGCGCGGCTGCCGCCGCGCGGTCATAGGCCGGCCGGACCGAAGCCGGCGCGGCATCGCGCAACGTTTGATCGACCAGCTCGATATTGGCCTCGTTTTCCTCGCGCGCCACGCGGTTCCACACCTCGGGCGCGTCCTGCAAATTGGCCTCGGCCTGGGCGATTAGCACTGGGATTCCGTCCAGGCGGGCAATGATGTGGGTGAAACGCTCCGGCTCGGGGGCGTAGGCCAGCTCATAGGGAGTGAATAAGGCGTTGCCGATCAACTCAACGTAGACCGTGGGATTGTGCCGGTAGCTTTGAATCGAGTCGGTCTCGAGCAGGGAGAGTGAAATTTCGTCCTGCATGATGCGCAGGTCGGCGCGCTCCTCCGGCGACAAGGCGGCGGGGGTGAACGCCGCCAGGCGATCGCGGAAACCGAGAAAGAATTCCCTCTGATGGGCGATACCGGAAGGGGAATAATCGTCGAGGCGGCTGTCGAGAATGACACCCTGGTGCATGTGGTAGCCGGCGGCCGTGGCTGACACCGGAGACAGGGCCAGGCTCGAGTAAACGAAATCCTCGGTGGCCTGCTCGAAGGGGGTGGGCTGGTGGGCGCAGCCGGCAAGCAGGCAGGCGGCGGCGAGGGCGAGGCTAGCGGACGGTTTCGGCATGCAGTTTCTCCCGGGCGGCGGCTTCACCGAAGCGGATACAGGGAAGAGCCGGATCGAGGTTGCGTAGAAGTCCGGCAAGCACGCCGCCGGGGCCCACCTCAAAGAATCGGGCCACACCCTCGGAGGCGAGCAGGCGCATCGAGTCCGTCCAGAGAACGGGGTTTGGAATCTGCTCGAAAAGACCGCGGCGCGCTTCGGCACCGGTGGTAACCGGACGGCCCTGCCAGTTGTTAATGAGCGGGCAGCGAAGGTCGGCAAATTCCGTCGCCTCCAGCTCCGGTGCCAGGCGCGTCTGGGCCGGAACCATGAGGGCGCAATGGAAAGGCGCGCTCACCGGAAGCAGCACGGCGCGGCGGGCGCCGGCCGCCTTTGCCAGATCGATGGCCCGGCCGACGGCGCCGGCTTGGCCGGCTATGACCACCTGATCGGGCGAGTTCAGGTTGGCCGCGCTGACGATTTCCCCCTGGGCGGCCTCGGCCAGGATGGCGTCGAGTTTCCCTTCGGGCAGCTTCAGGATGGCCGCCATCGCGCCCACGCCGGGTGGAACAGCCTCCTGCATATAGCGGCCGCGGCGGCGGACCAGGCCCATCGCGTCGGCAAAGTTCAGCGAACCGGCGGCCACGAGCGCCGAATACTCGCCCAAACTGTGACCGGCGACGAAATCGGGGCGGATGCCTTCGCCTTCGAGCACGCGCCAGGCGGCGACGGAGACTGCCAGCAGCGCCGGCTGCGTGTTTTCGGTAAGCTTCAACGCCTGCTCCGGACCCTCGAAGCAAAGACGGGAAATGGCAAAGCCGAGCGCGTCGTCGGCCTCGTCGAAAACGGCGCGGGCGGCAGGGAACTGTTCGGCCAGCGATTTGCCCATGCCGGCGGCTTGCGACCCCTGACCGGGGAAAAGAAAAGCGGTTTTCATGGTGCTGGTGAGGCGGATTTCGCCCCGGAGATTCAGCCTACAGTGTAGCGCGGGCAGGGCTTACGGGCGGCGAGCCGCCAACGGCCTTGACGGCAAGCCCGGCACGGGGCGCATCCGGCTCAGCCGGCGTGGGCACTAATATAAAAATTGCCGCGTTTTTCTGCGATCTTTTCGCCGGCCTTCTGCGTCCAATTTGGCGAAGAGAGGAGAGGCGCATGATCAAAGAAACGGCAAAGACGCAACCCAAGGATCAGCCGATTCCCTCGGTGGAAGCGGCGGCCTCGGTGTACTGCCCGATCTGCACGCACACCGTTCACGCGGTTGTCGTGACTCGCGGGCGGACGACCTTCGTACGGCCTGACCAAAGGTGCCCGCGGTGCTCGGCGTCGCTGGCGCCGGGCAAAGTGCTCTGGCTGGACCGCGCGGCGTGAGGCCTTAAGCAATTATTTCAAAATCGCCACAAGCGGTGTTGTGATACGGTAGAGGCAGAGATGCGACGCAAGACCAGTCCGAAACCCGAGCCGGTCATCGACGAGGAAATCCGCGCCAAAGCGCGGCTGGCGATGCAGCCCGACAGCTTTCATCGGCCGGCCCGGTGCGTGATCTGCGACAGCCCCTCGGCGCCGAACTCGCTCGAAGGCCTGTGCTGGGTATGCCGCCGCTTGAAGATCAGCGCCTGGCGCGACAGCGACTCTCAGGCCGCTTCGCAGGAATAACGCCCGGCTCGCCGCGGCGAGCGAAGGCTTCCTTCACGAAACTGGCCCGGCAGGCCAGGGAATTCCCATTCCCGCCTTCCGGGCCTTTTCATATACCCAGCCGCCCACGGCAACGTCTTCCACGCCAAGCCCCACGGACTTGAACACGGTGATTCCGCCGGGACGAGCGCGTCCGCGCCAGTCCTTCAGCTCGATCACGTTCGACCAGTGCTCGGCCAGGATGATGTCGCCGGCCTCGATGCGCGCTTGCTCGAGCGAATCGACCGCCACGACAGCGGCGCGCCGGAGGAGTTCGGCGGGCAGTTCCCGGCGGTTGGCAATGTTTGAACCCACGGCGTTGACGTGCGCCCCGGGTGCGATCCAATCGGCTTCGAACACAGGCTCCTTGGCGTTAGTGGCGGTGATGACGATGGAGGCTCCGCGTACGGCAGCCTCGGCGCTGGCGGCGGCCACGGCCCCCTGGCTTTGCGCAAACTCGCGCCGGCGGAGCTCATTCCGGCTCCATACGCGCACTTCACCCACCGGCCGCACCGCGCGCACGGCCTCGATCTGGCTGGCGGCCTGGAAGCCGGCGCCGATCACGCCGAGCGTGGCCTCGCCCGGAGGCGCCATCAGGGACGTCGCGTAGCCGGTGGCCGCCCCGGTGCGGATCTGGCCCAGGCAGTTGGCCTCCATCATCGCCAGCGGCGTAGCGGTGGCCGAGTCGAACAACAGAAAAAAGAAATGGGCGCCGTGGCGGGCGTGCGTGGAGTAGATCTTTGTCCCGAAATAATCGCCGCAGGCGCCGGCCAGGCTGTGCAGAACGGCGCCGGTGGGCAGAATCAAGCGCCGCCGCGGCTGGTTGACGGCCGTGCCCGCGGCCAGCCCATCGAAGGCCGAGCGCATCCGCTCGATCGCTTCCTCCATGGGAAGAAGCGTCCGGATGTCGGCTTCGCGGAGAACAATCATGGCCGCCGGCGCAGGGGCGTTAGAGACGAACCGGGTCGGGGCGCTCCGGATCGAGGCCCAACTCAACAATGGCGGCCTGGGCGCGGGCGGCGTCGAAGGAACCGTCGCGCGCCAGCCGGGCCAGCGCCGCCGCGGCGATCGATTCGGCGTCATTCTCAAAATGCCGCCGCAGATGCTCGCGGTTTTCGCTTCGACCGAATCCGTCGGTGCCGAGCGAAACCAGCCGGTCCGGCAGCCAGGGAGCGATCTGGTCGGGCACGATCTTCATGAAGTCCGTGGCCGCGACGATGGCGCCCTCGACGCCGTCCAGCGCCTGCAACAGGTAGGGCCGGCGCGGCGTTTCGGCCGGATGGAGACGGTTCCATCGCTCCACGTCCAGCGCTTCGCGGCGAAGCTCGTTGTAGCTGGTGACGCTCCACACATCGGCCGCGATGCCGTACTTGTCGGCCAGGATGGTCTGCGCGCGGAGCGCCTCGTTGAGGATCGTGCCGCTGCCGAAAAGCTGGATGCGCGCCGGGCCGAGGCTCGAGGTGCGGAACCGGTAGAGCCCCTTCAGAATCCCCTCGTGGACGCCTTCCGGCATCGGCGGCTGCGCGTAGTTCTCGTTGTATGCCGTAACGTAATAGAAGCGATTTTCCTGCAGCTCGTACATGCGGCGGATGCCGTCCTGCACGATCACCGCCACCTCGTAGGCATAAGCCGGATCGTATGTGGCCAGCGTCGGCACTGTGCTCGCCAGCACCAGGCTGTGTCCGTCCTGGTGCTGCAGGCCCTCGCCGAGCAGCGTCGTGCGCCCGGCCGTGCCGCCCACCAGGAAACCCTTTCCGCGCGAATCGGCGAACGCCCAAATGAGGTCGCCCACGCGCTGGAAGCCGAACATCGAGTAATAAATGAAGAACGGAATCATCGGCACGCCGTAATTGGCGTAAGCCGTCCCGGCGGCGGTGAAGGAGGCCATCGAGCCGGCCTCGGTAATCCCTTCCTCCAGAATCTGGCCGTCCTGCGCTTCCTTGTAATACAGAAACATCTCGCTGTCGACCGGCTTGTAAAGCTGGCCCTGGCTGGCGTAAATGCCCACCTGGCGGAACAGCGACTCCATGCCGAACGTCCGCGCCTCGTCGGGAATGATCGGGACGATGTACTTGCTGATCGAAGGCTCTTTCAACAGCAGCGTCAGAACGCGCACGAAGGCCATCGTGGTGGACACTTCGCGGCCCTGCGAGCCGGCCAGCGATTCGTTCAGCACCTCGAGCGGCGGCGTCTTGATCTCAATCGTCCTCGGATGCCGCGCGGGAAGCGAGCCGCCCATCGTCCGCGTGCGCTCCTTTAGGTACTGCATCTCCGGACTGTCCTCGGGCGGCTTGTAGAAGGAAATGCTGCGGACGTTGTCCTCCGGCACCGGAATGTTCAGGCGTTTGCGGAAGTACATCAACTCTTCTTCGTTGAGCTTTTTCTGCTGGTGCGTGGGGTTGCGGCCCTCGCCCGCCTCGCCGAGGCCGTAGCCCTTGATGGTCTTGCACAGAACCACGGTCGGCGAGCCCTTGTGGTCGGAGGCGCGCTTCAACGCGTTGTAAACCTTCTGCGGATCGTGCCCGCCGCGGCGCAGATGGAAGATATCCTCGTCGCTCATCTGCTCCACCATTTTGAGCGTCTCCGGATACTTGCCGAAGAACTCGCGCCGAGTGTAAGCGCCGCCCTTGGCCTTGAAGCTCTGGTATTCGCCGTCGACGCATTCCATCATCAGGCGCTTCAGGAACCCGCGGTCGTCCCGGGCCAGCAGCGGATCCCAGTTCTCGCCCCAGATGACTTTGAGCACGTTCCAGCCCGCGCCGCGGAAGGCGGCCTCGAGCTCCTGGATGATCTTTCCGTTGCCGCGGACCGGACCGTCCAGCCGCTGCAGATTGCAGTTGACGATGAAAACCAGGTTGTCCAGCTTTTCGCGCGAGGCCAGCGTGAGCGCGCCGAGCGACTCGGGCTCATCGGTTTCGCCGTCGCCGAGGAAGGCCCACACCTTGCGCGGCGTGTGCGGGATCAGCCCGCGGTTCTCCAGATAGCGCATGAACCGCGCCTGGTAGATGGCGTTGATCGGACCCAGGCCCATGCTGACCGTGGGAAACTGCCACAAGTTGGGCATCAGCCACGGATGCGGATAAGAGGACAGACCCGGCTCCTCGCGCAGCTCATGGCGGAAATTCTCCAGGTGCTTCTCCTCGATACGCCCTTCCAGAAACGCGCGCGAATAAACGCCCGGCGAGGCGTGGCCCTGGAAGTAAACCAGGTCGCCCGGCTGATCGCCGTAGCTGCCGTGGAAGAAATGATTGTGTCCGACTTCCTGGATCGTCGCCAGCGACTGATACGTCGCGATGTGGCCGCCAATGCCGCTGTCGTGCTTGTTGGCGCGCACCACCATCGCCATGGCATTCCAGCGAATGATGGACTTGATGCGCCGCTCGATCTCGCGGTCGCCCGGGTACGGCGATTCCTCTTCGGGCGGAATGGTGTTGATGTACGGCGTTGTGAGTTTGCCGAGGGTCTGAATGCCGTAAGAGCCGGCGCGGTCCAGCAGCCGTTCGAGCAGAAAAACCGCCCGTTCGGAGCCCATCGCATCGATTACTTCATCCAGCGCCTCCAGCCATTCCACTGTTTCCTGAGGGTTGGCGTCCTGCGTCGTGTCAGTCTTGGTGTCGAGCATTTCGAGGGTTCTCTTAAACAAGATAGCAGGTGCGGGCGGGGCTTTCGCTCATGCGCCCGCGCCGCCGGTGAACCGGTTTTCTCGACATTTCGGGCACTCCGATTGGCCCTCCGGCTCAGACGGCCGGCGCGGCCTGGCGGGCGATGGCGTTGACCAGCTTGCGATAGGGCAATCGGTCGAGCGAGTCGAACGGCAGCCATTCGTTCTCCGCCCAGCTCGAGTAGCGCCAGGCGGCCAGAAGCGCCAGATGCTCCTGGCGCTCGAGCGTCGTGCCGCGCCATGGCTCGATCGATTCCACCATCCGCCGAAGCTGAGCGTCCATCGATTCGCCGGCCTCGCTGAGCGTGAGCGGGTGCGGCGCCTGCCACCAGCCGCTCAACAGGAACCACAGCCGCACCGTTCCCGGCGCCCCGCCCGGCGTCACCGCTACGCCGTTCAGCCCGTCCAACTCGTGCGCCAACTCGTCCCGCAGCGCCAGCACCGCCTGGATCTTCTCCACTCGCCGGTGCTGCCTCGCCGCGTCTTCGAAGCGCATCTCCGCGCTCAACCGCTCCCGCGCCGCCCGCGCGTTATTGAGCAGCGCCGCGCCGCCGTCCCGCAGAAACCCCGCCACCCGCTCCGCCTCGCCCCGGTATTCCTCCTCGCCCACCACCTGCTGGCACGGCCGCAGGCACAGGTTCATTTCGCCGTAAGGACATCCCGGGTGATCGGGCCGCGGATCCAGGTCCTCCTGGCAACGCCGGAGCTGGAACAGGTCCAGGCAGCCATTTTCAAAGCGCTCCGCCGAGGCCCGCGAGCGGAACGGCCCGTGAAACAGCGCCGTCGAGGACAGCCGCGTGGTCACCTGCGTGCGCGGGAACCGGTTGGCTCCAATCAGCTTGACGAAGGCCGGCGAGCCCAGCTTCACGCGCCGCGCATAGTCGGCCGGAAACAGGCGCCGGGCCACCGAATAATGCACCAGCGAGGCCTCCAGACGGGAGTTCACCGGCCAGTATTCGATGGCCGTGGCAATCGCCCGCAGATTCCACAGCTTCATCACCCGGCTCAGCCGCCGCCGCAACACCGTCGTCCGCGCCAGGTAAGCCGATCCGGCCCCCGCCGCAATTACGAATACCGCCGGAGCCTCCGGCGCCGCTCCCAGGCCTTCCTCGGTGACCGGCACGGCGACGCCCGGCGGTTCCAGTAAGGCTCTCCGATGTGGCGGCTGTTCCGGCACGTCCCTATCATATCGGCCCCGCGGCGCGCGGCCCTACAGCGTTAAAATATCTTGACAAGCGGTATGTCGTGCTTAGAATAGGGGTAATTGCCTCTCTTTTTTATGCAGCCTTGTGAGCATAATCGCACTGAAATTCTGGCGCGGCGAGACGGAGTGGATTATGTCCGTTGTCTCGAATGTGACCAGGTCTTCGAAGCCGAGGACCTGGAAACCGTGCCCGTCTATGATGAAGAAGAACCCCCCGCCAAACGCGGCAAGTAACCGGCCCCGCCGATAGCACGGAAATCCCCCCGCCGAACATCCTACACCGCATCAGGAACCATTCGCGGATTCGTCGCTGCCCCCTCGGGCGGACTCGGAAATCCCTGCGCGCGCCGCGGTGAGCGCATTTGCGATCATAACGGAAGAAGCATGGATGCACTTCGTATTGTGGCCATTGGGGGTGGCACCGGACTCTCCACCCTGCTTCGCGGCCTGAAAGCGTACGCCGTTCCGCCCGCCGAGGCGGAGATTACGGCCGTGGTTACCGTCACCGACGATGGAGGAAGCTCGGGGCGGCTGCGCCGCGACTTCGACGTCCTGCCGCCCGGCGACATCCGCAACTGCCTGGTGGCGTTGTCGGAAGAGGAGGCTCTGCTCTCGCGGCTGTTCCAGTACCGCTTCGCCGAGGGGGAAGGGCTGAAAGGGCATAGCTTCGGAAACCTGTTCCTGACTGCCCTTAGCCATATCACCGGCGATTTTTCCCATGCCGTAAAGCTTTCCTCCGAGATTCTGGCCATCCGCGGCCGGATCTATCCCTCAACCGGCCGAAACGTCACACTCGAGGCCGAGTTGGCCGGCGGCAGCGTGGTGAGCGGTGAGACCAGTATCAGCCGGAGCACGGCCCGCATCGAGCGCGTCCGTCTGGCGCCGGCCCACTGCGAGCCGCTCCCGGAAACCCTCGAGGCAATTGAACGGGCCGACCTGATCAGCTTCGGCCCCGGGTCGCTGTTCACCAGCATCGTGCCCAACCTGCTGGTGGAGGGCATTCCCGAAGCCATCGCCCGCTCGGCGGCGCTCAAGGCGTATTTCGTGAACCTGATGTGGCAGCCGGGTGAAACCATCGATTTCCGCGCCTCCGATCACATCGAGGCCATCCACCGCCACGCCGGACGAAGCATACTGGACGTTGCCGTGGTGAACACCAGGGACATCAGCGAGCCGCTGCGTCGCCGCTATGAACGCGAGCTCGCGCTGCCGGTTGAGGTGGACATGGACCGTATGCGCGCCATGGGCGTCGAGGTGCGCGGCGCAGACCTGCTGCTCGAAGGAGAGAAGGTGCGGCACGATCCGCTGGAGACCGCCGGAATCGTGATGGAACTGGCCCGCCTGGGCCGGGAGCGCCAGCCGGGGAGGACGATTTCATGAATCAGAAGCTCGCGGAAGAACACGTCAGAATCAGCGTAGTGGTGCTCGCGGCCGGCCTCGGCACGCGCATGAAGTCGAAACTGGCCAAAGTGCTGCACCGGGTCGGCGGGATGAGCCTGGTGGAGCACGTGGTTCGCGCCGCCGTGCAACTCACTCCGGCCTCCGAGATCACTGTTGTGATCGGCCATCAGGCCGGCGACGTGCGGGATCAGCTTTCCGGGCTGGGAGTAAATTTCATTCACCAGGTCGAGCAGCAGGGCACCGGCCATGCGCTGCTCGCCTGCCGGGAGTCGCTGCACTCGACACCCGGCCTGCTTCTGGTGCTCTACGGCGATACGCCACTGTTGTCCGCCGCGACATTGCGCCGCCTGGTGGACCGGCAGCAGCGCCATCGCGCCGCCGCCACGCTCATCACCACCCACCTGGACGATCCCGCCGGATACGGCCGGGTGATCCTCGACGACCAGGGCCACGTGCGCGCCATCGTCGAGCAAAAAGTCGCCTCGCCGCAGCAGCTCTCCATCCGCCTCATCAACTCCGGCATCTATTGCTTCAACGCCGCCCTGCTGTGGAGGCACATCGGCGAAATCCGCCCCGACAACCCGGCCAACGAATACTATCTGACCGACATCGTCGACATCCTCCATCGCCACGGCCATAGCGTGCAGGCGCTGGAGGTGAAGGAGGCGAGCGAGCTGCTGGGCATCAACACGCGCGTCGATCTCGCCGCCGTCGATAAGGTCATCCGGGACCGCAAGACCCGGGAACTGATGCTGGCCGGCGTGACCATCGAGAAGCCCGAGACCGTCACCATCGACGCCCACGTCACCATCGGGCCGGACACCATTGTCGAGCCGAACGTCCGCCTGCTCGGCGCAACTTCGATCGGCGAGGACTGCCGCATCGGCGCCTCTTCGGTCATCGATTCGTCCCGCCTGGCCGACCGTGTCACCGTCGGGCCGATGTCGATCATCTCCGATGCGCGTGTCGAGGCCGGCGCGCTTATCGGTCCGTTTTCACGCCTCCGCCCGGGCAGCGACGTCGGCGCCGGAGCCCACGTCGGCAATTTCGTCGAGCTGAAAAACACCCGGCTCGCCGCCGGGGCCAAGGCCAATCATCTGGCCTACCTCGGCGACGCCGATATCGGCGAGCGGGTGAACGTCGGCGCCGGAAGCATCACCTGTAATTACGACGGAGAGGCCAAGCACCGCACCTGCATCGGCGCCGGCGCCTTTATCGGCAGCAACTCGACGCTGGTCGCCCCGGTCACCATCGGCGAGGACAGCTACGTCGGCGCGGCGTCGGTGATCACCGACAACGTGCCCGAAGGCGCCCTCGCGCTCGGCCGCGCCCGCCAGGTGGTGAAGGAAGGCTGGGCCCGCCGCCGCCGCGCGAAAAAACAGGGCTGAGCCGCGCCGCCGCTCTCTGCTACAGTTCGGAATAGCCCCAGCCCGGGCGGGAGGTGCTCCATGCCGGATGCGAGCTTCGCTGAAACATCGCCGGAAACCGCCGGCGGCGGCCGCCAACCCATCGTCACCGGCGCCGATTACGTTTCCAGCCTGCGCGGACGCGGCCTCAAGGTCTACTTCATGGGCGAGCGCGTCCCCGAGCCCGTGGACCACCCCGTCATCCGCCCGTCGATCAACGCCGTGGCCCGCACCTACGACCTCGCCGTCGAAGACCCCGATCTGGCCACCGCCTGGTCCAGCCTCTCCGGCCGGCGAGTGAACCGGTTCCTGCACGTCACCGAGAGCGTCGACGACGTGGTAATGCAAAACCGCATGCAGCGCCGCCTCGGCCAGCTCACCGGCACCTGCTTCCAGCGCTGCGTCGGCATGGACGCCGTCAACTCGCTTTACTCGGTGACCTACGACATCGACAGCGCGCGGGGCAGCGGCTACCATCGCCGCTTCCGCGAGTTCCTCATCCGCATGCAGCGCGCCAACCTCACCCTTGGCGGCGCCATGACCGACCCCAAGGGCGACCGCTCCCGCGCGCCCTCCGCCCAGAGCGACCCCGACCTGTTCGTGCGCGTTGTGGAGCACCGCCCCGATGGCGTCGTGCTGCGCGGCGCCAAGATGCACCAGACCGGCTGCCTGAACTCCCACTGGATTCTCATCATGCCCGGCACTCGTCTGGCCGCCTCCGAACGCGATTACGCCATCGCGGCCGCCATCCCTGTCGACCACCCCGGCCTCACGTATATATATGGACGCCAGTCCTGCGACACCCGCGCCCTCGAAGGCGGCGAGATCGACCAGGGCAACGCCCGCTTCTCCGGCCAGGAAGCGATGATCCTGATCGACGACGTGTTCGTGCCGTTCGAGTGCGTATTCGTCGACGGGGAGACTGAGTTCGCCGCCACGCTGGTGGAGCGCTTCACCGGCTATCACCGCCGTTCCTATGTCTGCAAAACCGGACTCGGCGACGTGCTCATCGGCGCCGCCGCCCTGATCGCCGACTACAACGGTGTCGCCGCCGCCTCCCAGGTGAAAGATAAGCTGGTCGAGATGGCCCATTTGAACGAGACCATCTACGGCGCCGGCATCGCCGCCTCGCACGAATCCAAGCCCACCTCGGCCGGCAACTTCGAGCCCGACGGACTGCTGGCCAACGTCTGCAAGCACAACGTGACGCGGTTTCCCTACGAGATGGCCCGCCTGGCGCAGGATCTGGCCGGTGGCCTGGTGGCGACGCTGCCTTCGGAGAAAGACTTCGACAATCCCGAGACCTCCGCCCAGTTGCGCAAGTATCTGCGCGGGCGCGACGGCGTGAAGGTGGAGGACCGCGCGCGCGTGCTGCGGCTGATCGAGAACATGACGCTCGGGCGCAACGCGGTCGGATACCTCACCGAGTCGATGCACGGCGCCGGCAGCCCGCAGGCCCAGCGCATCCAGATCGCGCGCCAGATGAAGCTGGACGAAAAAAAGAAGTTGGCCGCCGCCCTCGCCGGCGCCGGCGAAGACCCGGGAAGATCCTAGCCCCCTTCGCGGCGCGCTCAGTTCGACCGGATCGCCGCGTTGGCCAGCGCCATCAGCTTCGGGCAACAGCCGCTCATCGAGATCGTCACCTCGCGCAGCGTCTCCCCCTCGAAGCGCAAACGCGGGCCCTGCCGGGGATCCGGACACCGCAGCCCGTCCAGCTTCCGGCTGGTGTTCCGCTTGAACCGCTCCAACTCTTCGGCGCTCTGCGGCATCGCAAACATTCTAGCAGCATTTTGTTTTTCTCGTATTTCTCCTACCCGCATCTCGCGCAGTCCGCCGGCGCGCTAGCATGGTAGGGGCATCGAATGGACTTCGCCGAACAGGTTAAATCGTCGGTCGATATCGTCAAGGCCATCGGCGAGTATGTCCGGCTGAAGAAAGCCGGCGCCGGCCCGCGCTACACCGGCCTCTGCCCGTTCCACAGCGAGAAGACGCCGTCGTTCTCCGTCCACGGCGGCCACCAGTTTTACTACTGCTTCGGCTGCAACGCCAAGGGCGACGTGTTCAACTTCATCATGGCGATCGAGGGACTGGAATTTTTCGACGCCCTGAAACTGCTGGCCGAGCGCAACGGCATTCCCCTGCCCCCGCGCGGCGCTCCCGCCACGCGCGATTCCGAGCTCCGCTCCGCGCTCGCCGAAATGCACCAGGCCGCCGCCGCCCTGTTCGCCGAAAATCTCCGCTCGCCGCAGGGCGAGGAGGCGCGCCGCTACCTGCTCGGCCGCCACGTCGCCGAATCCGAGTGGGATGAGTTCGGCCTCGGCCTGAGCGAGCCCGGAGGACAGCAGTTGGTCCGCAAGCTCGAAAAGCGCGGCTACCCGGAAGAATTCGTCGAACAGTCCGGCCTTCTCCGCCGCCGCCCCGAAGGCGGCTTCTACGACTATTTCCGCGGCCGCCTCATGTTCCCCATCCACAGCGAGAGTGGCGCGGTGATCGGCTTCGGCGGCCGCGCCCTCCGCCCCGACGATCAGCCCAAGTACCTCAACAGTCCCGAAACCCCGATCTATCGCAAGAGCGCCGTGCTCTACAATCTCCACCGCGCCCGCAACGCCATCCGCAAGCAGGACCGCGCCGTGCTCGTCGAAGGCTACATGGACGTCATCGGCGTCTGGGCGGCCGGCGTTCACGAAGTGGTCGCCAGTTGCGGCACCGCTCTCACCAACCAGCAGGTGCGCTCCATCCACCGCCATTCCGAGCGCGTCGTGGTGAATTTCGATCCCGACGCGGCCGGCGCAAACGCCACCGAGCGTTCGCTGCAAATGCTGCTCGACGAGAACATGCGCGTCCGCGTTCTCGCTCTCGAAGGCGGCCTCGATCCCGATGAGTTCGTGCGCCAGTCCGGCTCCGAAGCGTATCGCGCCCGGCTCGACCGCGCTGCCACCTATTTCCATTGGCTGTTCGACCGCGCCCGCGCCCGCTTCGACCTGCATTCGGTGGAGGGCCGCCTGGAGGGTTGGAAGTTCGTCCTTCCGGTCCTCCAGCGCATTCCCGACCGCCTGGAGCGCGTCGCCGTGGCCACTGATGCCGCCGATTATCTGGGCATCGACCGGGTCTACGTGCTCGATAAGTTCCGCCGGCCCGGCTCGGCGCCTCATGCTCCAGCGCGGCCCGCGCCGGCCTCGGTCCCGTCGCTTGAGCGCCTGCTTCTGTCGGCGCTCGTTGCCAGCCCCGAGGCGCGCGCCGAAGGCCTTCCGCGCCTCCGCGATATTCCCGCAGTTCAGTTATTTACGACCAAGCCGGTCTTTGACGCCCTGTTCGCCCTGGACGCCCAGGAAGGCGAGTTCCGCTTTGCCGCGCTCGAGGCCCGCCTCGACGATGCCGCGCGCGCCCTGTTGGCCGCCGTATGTCTGGCCGATGAGGTAAGTGGAGGCGAAGTCGCCTACGCGCAGGCGATGGAGTGCATCCGCGAACTCGAACAGGCAAACTCAAAAATGCAGCTTTCGGCCCTCAAGAATCGAATTAAGGAGATGACCAGAAACGGCGATCTCGACGGCGCCCTCCGCATCACCGGTGAACTCAACCGGCTCCAGCGGTCCCTCGGCGCACCGCCCGCCAATGAACCGGGCAGCTCTGTTGTAAACTAAGGGAACCGGGCACGAGATCGCTGGTAATGGGGCACCAGTGGCAACTGATGACAAATTCGGGCGTATGAAACAGCTCATGGACGTGGGCAAGCAGAAGGGCTTCGTCTTGTATGACGAGGTCAACGATCTGCTGGCTGAGGAGTTCCCCGCCGGCCGCGAGTTCGACGAACTGTTGTCGGAGCTCGACAGCGCCGGCGTTGAGATTCTCGAAGAGCCGAAGATCGACTTCGACAAGAAGCCGGGCGAGGAGACCGACGAGTTCTCCGACCTCGAGCTCATTCAGGATTTCAGCGAGAAGACCAACGACCCCGTGCGCATGTACCTGCGCGAGATGGGCACCGTTCCGCTGCTCACCCGCGAAGGCGAGATCGAGCTCGCCAAGCGCAACGAGCGCGGCCAGACCGCAATTCGCAAGGCCCTGTCGCGCTCGCCGCTGGTGATTCGCGACGTATTGCGGGTCGCCGGGGAAATCGAGCGCGGCGCGCTGAACATCCTCGACGTGCTCTCGCTGCCCGACCCTTCAGGCGAAGAGGACGATTATTCGGCGCAGACCGCCGAGTTCCTCGCCGCCGTCCAGGAAATCGACAAGCAATACCGCAAGGCCCAGCAGTTCCGCCAGAAATTGCAGACCGTCTCGCGCACGCTGAAACCGAAACAGCATCGCAGCCTTCGCTTCGCCCTCGCCCGCCTTGTCGTCCAGATCTCCCGCTCGCTGCGCGCCATCACCTTCAGCGGCCTCTTCCTGCGCCAACTTGCCGACCGCCTCCGCGCCTCCGTCGACGAGCTCAAGCCGGTGGAGCGCGAAATCGCCCGCCTTCAGCGGCGCCTCGAAGACACCGGCCACGGCGCCAGCCGCGACCTGCGCAAAGACCTCCGCCTCGCCAACCAGCACATGCAGCAGATTGAAGAGGCCAGCGGCGCCTCGGCCACCGAGCTTCGCCGCACCCTCCAGATCGTCGAGCGCGGTGAGGCCGAAGCCGAAACCGCCAAAAAGCAGCTCATCGAGGCCAACCTCCGCCTGGTCGTCTCCATCGCCAAGCGTTACACCAACCGCGGCCTCCAGTTCCTCGACCTCATCCAGGAAGGCAACATCGGCCTGATGAAGGCGGTGGAGAAATTCGACTACCGCCGCGGCTACAAGTTCTCCACCTACGCCACCTGGTGGGTCCGCCAGGCCATCACCCGCTCCATCGCAGACCAGGCCCGCACTATCCGCATCCCGGTGCACATGATCGAGACCATCAACAAGCTGGTCCGCACCCAGCGCCTCCTCCAGCAGGAACTCGGCCGCGACCCCACCACCGAGGAACTGGCCGTGCGCATGGAACTCCCGGTCAACCGCGTCCGCAAGGTGATGCGCATCGCCCAGGAGCCCATCTCACTGGAAACTCCGGTCGGCGAGGAAGAGGAATCGCACCTCGGCGATTTCATCATCGACCGCCGCGTCACCTCCCCGTCGGAGGCCGTCATCAACCTCAATCTCCGCGAGCAGACCGCCGAGGTCCTCAAAACCCTCAGCCCGCGCGAGGAGAAAATCGTGAAAATGCGCTTCGGCCTTCAGGACGGCAGCGAGCATACGCTCGAAGAAGTCGGCCAGCACTTCGCCGTCACCCGCGAGCGTATCCGCCAGATCGAAGCCAAGGCGCTGCGCAAACTGCGCCACCCCAGCCGCAGCCACCGCCTGCGCGCTTTCCTCGACACCAGCCTCCGCGATTAGCCGCGCTCAGATCCGCGACGCCCAGTCGGCGTAAACCGCTTCCAGCGTCTGCCGGATGCTGTACTGCCGCTTCCACCCGAGCGCCCGCAGCCGCGAATTGTCGCCCAACAGCAGCGGCTCGTCCGACGGCCGGCCCAGCGCCGGGTCGAACTCCACCCTTGCCTTGCCCGTCAGGCCCGCGATGTCCAGCAGCATCGTCAGAATGTCGCCGATTTTCACCGCCTCGCCGGTGCAGATATTCACCGCCTGCCCCGCTTTGCCTTTCTCCAGCAGCAGCATCATCCCGGCCACGCCGTCGCGCACGTCGATGAAGTCCCGCGCCGTTTCCAGGTTGCCCACGCGCACCACCGGCTCCAGCCGCCCGGCCGCGATCAGCGCCACCTGGCGCGCGAAGTTCTGGATCGCCGTCGCCGGCGGATGCCCCGTGCCGACATGAATGAACAGCCGCGGCAGGAACACCTGCATTCCGAAATTGTGAAAATGCTGGAAGCCCAGCGCCTCCGTCGCCACCTTGCTCACCCCGTACGGGCTGATCGGCCGCAGCAGCCGCTCTTCCTTCAACGGGCAATCCTCGGGCTGCACATCGCCGTACTCGGCGCTGCTGCAGGCAATCAGCACCTTGGCCTTCGGCGTGATCATTCGCGAGCACCGCAGCACATTCGCCGTTCCGATGTAGTTGGCCTGGTGCGTGGACCACTCGATCTCCCACGAAGCTCCGTTGAATGCCTGCGCCGCCATGTGAATCACCACGTCCGGCTGCACGCGCCGGAACACATTCTCGGTGGCCGCGTAATCGAGAATATCGGAGCGGAACACCGAAGGATCCTGCTGTGCCGCCAGCCGGCTGGAGGCGCTGTTGCGCGCCACGCCGCAGACTTCCCAACCGGCGTCCCGTGCCGCCCGCGCGCAATGCATTCCGATCATCCCGGTCACACCGGTAATGAGTGCTTTCATTGTTTGCCCTCTCTGGCTGTTGGCGCGCAAGCCGAAGGCTCGCGCCGGCGCGGGCTGGATTTCTTCACCCGATCCGCGCCATGAACCGCATGATCTCGTTTCTCTCTACAGCACTGGGATTGCTTCGGAGCGCCGTCTGCAACTCCGCCCTCGCTCTGTCCGCATCCCCATTCTGGTATAGCGCCATGGCGTAGTGCAAATGGAACACCGCCCGCTCGGGATCCCGGTTCACCAGATCCTGAAGCACGTGCATGCCGTCGTCGACCAGATTCTTCTTCAGATAAATCAGCGCCAGCGTGTCCAGCACGTCCGGATCGTTGGGCAGCTTCACCCGCGCGTCCTGCGCGAAAGCGAACGCCTGGTCCAGATCGACGCCGTCCTCGGCATTGAGATAGGCAACCCGGCTCAGCGCCACCGGATTGTCCGGCTGCAGCTTGAGCGCTTCCAGATAAGCCTTGCGCGCCTCCTGGTTATGTCCCGCCTGCGCCTGGAGCGAGGCCAGCGTCAGATACGGTCCGGGATCGCCCGGGCTCACCTGGTGCGCGCTCTGGAACGCCGCCAGCGCGCCGTTGGCGTCGTTCATGTTCCACTTCGAGCGGCCCAGTTCAATGTAGTAGCTTCCGTTCTTCGGCTCGCGCGAGATCAGAGCCTGGTAGGCTCGCGCCGCGTCCGCATACTGGCCGGCTTTGAATGCCGCCCGCGCCAGCCCCGCCATGTAGGCGTTCCGCCCCGGGTCCCGCTGCAGCGCGTCGAACAGAATCTTGATCGCCGCCTGGGTATTTCCCTCCTGCATCCAGCAATCGGCCAGCCCGGTCACGCCGCGCCAGTCTCCCAGCCCGCGCAGCGCCTGGAATTCGGCCTCCGCCGCGCGGTAGTCGCGCTGGCCATATTCGAGCGTCGCCAGTTCGTAGTGCGCCTCGCGTGAGGCCGGATTCCCCTCCACCGCGATCTGCAGCTCCTGGCGCGCGTGGTCGGCGTCCCCCATCTTCGCCAGCGCCGTCGCGTTGCTCATCCGCGCCTCCAGGTTCCCCGGATCGGTCGCCAGCACCTGTTGCGCCGTCGTCGCCGCCTTCGAGTACTCGCCCCGCCCCAGCTCGATGCGCAGCAGCGCCAGCCGTGCCGGCACGTATTCCGGATTCAGCCGCAGCGCTTCCTCGTACTGCACCCGCGCCTCTTCCATGCTTCCGCTGTCGCCTTTGATGTCATAGGCGCGCCCCAAAAAATAATGCAGCTCGAAGTTGTCCGGCTGCCGCTCGATCATCGGCTGCAGCTCGCCGATGATCTTCTGCGCCTGGTCCCGCGTCGCTCCCGGAAGCTCCAGCGCCACGTGCATTCCCCGCGCCCCGGTGTCGTCCGGCGTCAGTCTCAACAGCGCCTCCACCACCTGAGCCGCCTCTTTGTTCTTGCCCTGCGCCATGAAAATCTGCGCCAGCTTGCGCAGATACTCCGGCGCCTCGCGCGGATCGTCCTTCACACCCTGCGAAAATTCGCCC
>VFSW01004154.1_pt1 | contig 21581 bp, 14 predicted proteins | sample 5358111 | NCBI WGS metagenome assembly VFSW01 (sample SAMN11554181, study PRJNA540505) | mine drainage metagenome | isolation source: sediment from site ElyBrook_90M | place: USA: Ely Copper Mine, Vershire, VT | collected 2017 | reverse complement strand
CACTGCAAAATTTCCGGCGACAACAGGTGGGACACTTGGCTGTTTTCGCTAGCAGGGGCATTCGGCGAGGTGGGCAACTGAGAAACATACGAGGACCAGTTGGCTATGCCACGCGTGGTGCCGGCGGCATTAAAGGCCGAGGCCACTGAATTTGGCGAGGTCGCTTGAGTATTGTCGAGGATGTTGGTGAAGAGCCCATCGTAGAAGACGCCAAAGCCGCCTCGGACCGCGGTCTTGCCATCACCCAGGAAGTCCTTCCAGAAATTCGGAGTGTAGGCAAAGCTGAAGCGCGGACCAAAGTCTTCCTTGTCCCCCTTCTGCTTGACGACGCAGGGGAAGCAGGCCAGGTTGTCATAGTTGATCGCCGGGTATTGGAGCTGGTTGGCGGGGCTCCCGTTGTACTCGTAGCGCAGGCCGAAGTCCAGACTCAGGTTCGGACGAGCCTTCCAGGAGTCCTGGAAGAAGTAGTTCTGCGAGGGCAGGCTGGCGTGAACCACCGGACTACCGAAGGTCTGGCTCACCGTGGCGGTCCCTCCGGAGTAGCCATCCAGGTAGTTGCCCAGAGCCTGGTAGCCGCCGCCTGGCGCGTAAGTGATCTCACCAAAGAAGTTGTAAGGGATGGCATCCCGAGCCCGAATCTCGGCGAAATCGGCGCCAATCTTGATGAAGTGTTTTCCGCTGGTCCAGCTCACCGTGTCCTGCACCTGGTAGGTGTCGTGGAAGCGGCCCTGCGGAACCTCCTGACTCGCACCCCATCCTTGAACACCGGCGATGGAGATGGTCGGCATCCTGGCGGCCGCAACGTTGTCCGCCCGTGGCAGCAAGGAGAGGCCCATGCGTCCGTAAGAGATACGGACTTCGTTGAGCAGAGTAGGACTGAAGATGTGAGTGTAGGTGATGCCCGCGTTGTGCCACACTCCGTTCTGTTCCGAATCGAAGCCAGGAAGGTTGTTGGGGAAGTTGAAGAAATCGTAAGGCGCGCTGAAGCTGTTGCGAATGTAGCGTAGGTTCAGCATGTCGTTCCTGGTGATGTTGTAGTCACCCTTGGCATCAAACTCCGGCGAGTTGTAATCCTTCGGCACGCCTGTCCGGTTGAACAGGCCCATCTGGACAGATCCGCGATCCAGCCCTGTCGCAGGGTCCACCCCCAATGGAATCGGCGCCGGAGCGCCGGAACGGGTCGGATCGCCACGCAGCGAGCCATAGGCCGCCAGCATGGCAGCGATTCGCGGGTTGGACGCATACTGCTGGAGAACGCTGTAGCCGGCCGCCGAGGGAAGAATCAAATCTCCCCCAATGGCCGAGGAGCGGTAGTAGTCCCACTGGTAGGAGGTGAAGAAGAACAACTTGTCCTTCTTCACCGGACCGCCAAGATTGAAGCCGAAGAAGTTCTCCCGATACTTGCTCTTGGGAATTCCCGCGATCACGTTGGAGTGGTCGTTGGCGTCCAGCGAAGAGTTCGAGAGACGGTCCCACGCCGCTCCGTGAAAGCTGTTGGTGCCGCTCTTGTAGATCAGATTGGCTATCGCCCCGCCACCGTGGCCGTATTCCGCCGAAGTGGAGTTCAGCAGAACCGTGACTTCCTGGACCGCCTGGAAGTTTTCCGGCTGCAGACCCTGGCCGTGAATGCCGGCGTCGTTGTTGTCCTGTCCTTCTATAAGGAAGTTGTTGCCACGGGGACGCTCGCCATTTGAGGAAAATGCTACGCCATTGGTGAAGTTATAGAGTCCGCTGGTCACCGTGCTCACGCCGGGCAACGTGGTCGCAAGGGCATATGGGTTCAAACTATCAAATGGAACGTTCTGCACTTCGGCGGTGCTGAGAATCTCGCTGATTTCGCCGTTCTCCGTCTGCACTGCTGCGTTGACGGCTTCCACGACGATGTTCTGAGTGGCGCCATTGAACGTCAGCTTTGCGTTGACGCTTGTGACGACCGATCCCGACACCGTGATCTTTTCCACGGTCAGAGGTGCAAAGCCCTTCTGAGTGATGGTTATGACGTAGGTGCCAGGCTCGAGGCTGCCGATGCGATACTGGCCATACGCACCCGTCGTAGCGCTGCGAACTTCGCCCGTATGTTCATTCTTTGCGGTAATCGTTGCCCCGGTGACCGCGGCATCACTGGCGTATGTGATGGTTCCGCCAATCGATCCATTCGGCGTCTGAGCAAAAACGAAGCTACAAAAAAACACCAGGAGCAGTGCGCCGGCGACGACGATTCTATAGAGCCAGCTAGTTCTCACGCGATGTTCTCCATAGTGGTGTTTGCACCATCATTTACACGAATGACAACCGAAGTCAGGATAGGGGCTGAAAACGCGCTTCTCACGCGTGATTTTTATTCAGGATATAGGGAGCCGATAACTTATTCTTAAAAGTTACAGATTTGGAACTCAAAGGTCATCGGCTAGATACGCAGTACGGCAATGCGTTGTCACCGGTTATGTTGAAGGCTCAGCCTCAGTCCGTCCCAGTGTGTCGCGCACTTTGCGCGCAAGCGTGCCCAGGCTAAACGGCTTCTGCAAAAAGCTTGTACCCATCGCGTGAATGCCATGTCGCAAAACAGCGTCATCTGTGTAGCCGGACAAGTAGATCGTCTTCAGGTTAGAACGTTGACTCCCCAGCGTTTGCGATAACTCTCTCCCACTCATCTTCGGCATCACCACATCCGTAATTAAAAGATCGATATGCCCCTGGTGCTCACTTGCTAGCGAAAGCGCCTGGTAGCCTGAGCTGGCTGCGAAAACCGTGTATCCTAAACTGCGCAGATAGCCACAGACCGCCTCCCTCAGGGCTTCTTCATCTTCGGCGACAAGCAGCGTTTCCGTTCCTCGTGGCGGCACATCGTCATTCGCGGACGCAAGGATGGCGACCGCACCCGTTGTCCTGGGCATGTAGATCGTAAAACAGGCCCCCTGCCCAAGTTCACTCTCGACCCACACGTAACCGCCACTTTGTTTCACAAAGCCGTATACCATGGGAAGTCCCAATCCCGTTCCTTTGCCGACCACCTTGGTCGTAAAGAAGGGTTCGAAGATCCGCTCCTGCTCCGCCTTGCTGATGCCCGAGCCGGTATCGGTGACCGAAAGCTTCACGTATTCCCCAGGCACTACGTATGGGGGAACGCCCATACCCTGTTCCTCCACCGTAACATTTCCGGTTGCGACCGTAAGCATGCCACCCTGAGGCATGGCATCCCGGGAATTGACGCAAAGATTCATCAGAACCTGAACGATCTGATCCGAGTCAGCTTCAATCGCCCACAGTTGCTCCGGCGAGTCTACTCGAAATTCGATGTCTTCACCGATCAGCCGCTTTAGCATCTTCGCCGCTTCATTGATCACGGCGTTCAGGTCGAGCACAACTGGGGCGATGATTTGTTTGCGGCTGAAGGCCAACATCTGGCGAGTGAGGCTGGCTGCACGGTCTGCTGCTTTCAGAACCTGCTCCGTGTTTTTCCGTAAGCGGTCATCGGCAGGAAGACTGTTTTGCAGAATCTCCGTGTAGCTTTGTATGACCATGAGGAGATTATTGAAGTCATGGGCAATGCCGCCCGCAAGCCGGCCCACAGCTTCCATCTTTTGAGCCTGGCGAAGCTGTTGCTCGAGAGCACGCCTGTCGGCCTCCTCGCGCTTGCGCTCGGTAATGTCACGGATAAACACGAGAGCCCCGCCACGCTCTTCGAAGATGAACGGTATGGCGGAAACCTCCCCATCGAAAACACTTCCATCCAGACGGAGTAACCGTTCCTCAAGGAAAGGTACAGCCTTCTTTTCTTCTAGAACCAGACGGGCACGCTCAGTCACCTCAGCACGGCTGTCCGGATGGACGATTTCCAAGAAACCATGACCGACGAGTTGGCTGGCATTTTCCGCACCGAAGATGGCGAGGGCGGCAGGATTGAAATACCGGAAGACTCCATCGGTCTGGATGAATATCGCCACGGGCGCGCCCTCGACCACTTGGCGGAAGTGTTCCTCGCTATCACGGAGCGCCTGCTCGGCCCGGCTGCGCTCGGTAATGTCTTCCACGATCCCTTCAAGAACCAAGGCGCCGGTTAGAGATTCCTGAACCAGTCGCCCGCTAAGACGCGTAGTGATCGTCTCTCCGTTCTTCCGCCTGGACTGAATTTCTATGCTGTTGAAGCTTCCATCGCGTAGAAGCGGCGTCAAGATCCGTACATGGTCCTGTGGATCGAGATAGAGGTTCGCGGATAATCGAGTGGAGCAAAGTTCCTCCGCCGAAGCGTAACCGAGCATCTTCACGAGGGCCGGATTCACATCCAGAAAGTGATCCTCCTCGATACTGCTTCGAAAAATCCCGAAGGGACTCCTTTCTACGAAGGAGCGCAATTCCGACTCGGAGCGGCGTAGCGCCACCTCCGCCCGCTTGTGCTCGGTGATATCCCGCCCTTCCGCTATCAGCAGAACAACTTTGCCGGCTTTATTCGTTACCGGTTTCAGAGAAAAATCAAAGTTGTGAAGACTTCCATCGCTGGAGAAATGAGTCGATTCAAATCGTACAAACTCTCCTTTTCCAGTCTTCTGCACCGCCAGCCGGATTTGTTCTTGCAGTTCCTTGGAATGCGACCACCAGTGAGTTTCCCAAAAAGACTTGCCAATCACATCCGCATCTTCGACGCCGTTGAATGTTAAGGCGGTCTTATTTGCTTCCAGCAACATGCCGTCGATGGATAGCAACCCGATGAACTCATAAGTCTGTTCAAAGACGGCTTGAAACTTCCGTTCACTTTCACAGATCGTCTCGTCCGTTTTAATTTTCAAGAGAGCATGCTCTGCAAGGTCAGCGATAAAACTCACGAGCGCTTTGTCATATTCGAGTATGTAACCAACCTTTTCGTGGCTGAAGGCCGGCACCCGATCGAGTGCCGCAAGATATTCGTCAGCATCAACACCAAGTTCATGCGCCAACTGGATGAAGTACTCCCGATCCGGAGCCTCTCCTTCATAAAAAAACTGCCCCAGGAACATGGTTGCCAGATGACGTCCGGCAACCATAATCGGCATACCGAAATCCCATAGCCCATTTTTGCATTTGTAGCGACAGGCCTCGCCAGGGACAAGGTGGTGCTTGATGTAATCGTCACTCTCCAGGCAGCGCTGAAGTGAAACTGGATTGACGCGGTGGAATTTGACACAGATATCCTGCCAGCCCGCTCCGACGATGATCGAACCGTCGATGGCATCGATGATGCTGATCGGCATACCTGCTGCCCGATAGTGTGCATCGGCCATCTTTTGAACTATGGTCAAGTTAAGCAGATCGGAAAGCCGGTAGTCACTCATTCATCCCTAACCTCTTGACAACAAAGCCGCGTTCAATGGGCATTGCACTCCTGCTAAGCACAAAGCAAGTTAGAACGCGGTAACCGCGCAACCGAGCCGGCTGTGCGGTAACTGCGATGGGGTCGAGCCAAACTGTTCCGGTGAAGTAGTTCCGCGCGTGCGTGCACGACCACCCGCTGTTCGCTGCCGATCACATCCACAATGCACGTTCTGATGCATATGCATGATGTGCGACCGCAGCACGACGTCAGTATACCGTGCGACCCTCAAGTAGTCAGATCAAGGCTCCTGCTGGCTGGCCATCTTTGCTGCACCTGCCCAGAACTGCCTTGCTTAAATTCTTAAATTCAAGTCGCTGTTTGCGAGAAGAGCGATACCGGGTTTCCGGACAGCCTAATGGATGAACTAGGCAAGATCACATCGTCTGGCGTGGTCTCGCCCCAACTCACAATTCTGGGAGCACGATGACCTGATTGACTTGGGGACGCCAAGCCTCAAGTCTTGAAGACTGTGCGGGGGAAAGCAATAATCACATTCAGCTACTTACGATGTCAATGACTTTTCGGTTGGGCGGATTGCCCCTAGTCGATTACCGAAGTAACGTATCGGAGGAAGAAAGAACGTCTCGACAATCTCGCACCAAATCGTGCGGCGCTAACTTCGGGATGCCGGAGCGTTTGGCGCACGATTGGCTGCCGTATGGTCTGCTATTCCAGAAGTACACCCTCGGCGACTGCGTCGAGACTGGCATCTAAGCTCAAGGCTACACTCAGCCCTGGGGTAATCCGAGACAATGACACATAATCGACGCTTCCTTGCTCTCGCCGCTTTCGCTTGTCTGCTGGTTGCGCCCATCATCGGCTGCGGCAGCGGCAAAGGGAGCAATAATTCCGGAGGGGGCGGCGCCACCGGCACGCCAAGCTTTGCGACCACCGTGGTGATCGGCGATTCTCTCAGTGCCGGATTCCAGAACGGCTCCCTGCTCGATTCGCAGCAGCCCCACGGCTGGGCCAGCCTAGTTGCCGCTCAGGCAAACTTCAGTCTCACCTTGCCGCTGATTGCTCCACCTGGCGCTCCGGCCGTGCTGCAGCTGGTGAGCGTCGGCCCTCCACCTGTTATCCAGCAGGCCTCAGGTATAACCAGCGGGCGCGACAACCCCTCCGCTCAGCCCACCGATCTCGCTGTTCCTGGGCATCTGCTGAACAACCTCATCAACGATGCGCCAACCGTCTTGCCCACCTCCGCCGAGGACCTCATCACCGAACTAGTCCTCGGCCTCCCCGTCGGCAACGACAAGAGCCAGATGAACGAGGCCATCCAACTGAATCCGACGGCGCTGTTTGTCTGGATCGGCAACAACGATGCTCTGCAGGCGGACGACAGTGGCACGCCCAGCTCCATGACCTCTGTCGCCACGTTTACACAACAGTTCCAGCAGTTGATCAACACGCTGCACGCGCAGACAAAAGCCACGCTCATCGTCGCCAACATCCCCGACGTCACACTGGTGCCGTATCTTACCCCGGCTGCAACCATCCTCGCGCAAGTAGCGACGGAGACTGGACTTTCGCAAACGCAGGTCGCCACAGCTCTCGGCATTCAGGACGGCGACCTCATCAACGCTACGGGCTTGAGCCAGATTCAGAGCGCGGTCACCGCTATCAAGCAGGGACAGACACCCACTCCGCTGACTGACGCCGGCTTCCTCGATGCCACCGAAATTGCCGCGATCCAGTCCACGGTCACCCAATACAACACTGTGATCGCCCAAGAAGTCAGCACCGTCGGAGGCGTCGTCGTCGATATCCACACCCTTATCCATAACCTGGCACAGAATGGCATCACCATCAACAACTATCAGGCGACCGCCACGTTCTTGGGTGGGCTATTTGGTCTCGATGGTATCCACCCCACCAATACCGGGTACGCGCTGATCGCAAATGAATTCATCGACACGATGAACACAAGTCTGAAGACCACGTTTGCCGATGTGAACGTCTCGGCAATAGCCGCTGCCGATCCTCTCTTTGGCCCCAGCATCAAGCCCACGGGAGTGGTGTTCTCCATTCCTCTCAGCGCAGCCCGCCGCGCGGATCGACTGATCTCTCCGCGAAAGAAAGCGGGAAAGTCCGAACCTTTGGCTCCATAGAACTTGCCCGTAACCTCAGCGCCTTGTGGAAAACTCTCGTTCGTGCGATGCAAAGTGCAGCACTGTAACTAAACTCATCGTCATTTCTGCACGCATTCTAAGTTACTGATTCCACGAGGCTGCATTGAGCCTTCGCAAGCTTCCGCCTGTTTTTCGTGTTGCAATATACAACACTGCCAGTGCTGCAATTTTTCCCTCTCACTCGTTTCTCCGCTCTAACCATAGCCTTTTCTTCACCTTAGATACTTTGGTCAGCAACGGCCAGCAGAGTGCTTTTCCATAGCACGTACGCGGGTCAGACAAGGAAGAGTCGGGAGCCGCGAAATTCAAACAAGAGCCCTAACAAGGGCGGAGGATCAGACAATGACGGTTATCCTAGTTCTTTCATTTTTCGTAAGCTTCCTGGTTATCGAGCGTCTCATCAACAAGCCCGCCCCTGAATTCGTCCTGCAGACCGCGCCTCATGCCGAAGCTGGCGCCCGCAAAGCCCAGCCCATCGTGGCCGGCTTTGAGATCCCCGAACACCTCCGCTTCCACCAGGGTCACGCCTGGGCGCTGGGTGAGAGCCCGGAGCTGGTTCGCGCCGGCATCGACGACTTTGCCGCCAAGCTGATTGGCCAAGCCGAGGAAGTCAACCTGCCGCAACGCGGCCAGTGGATTCGCCAGGGACAGAAAGTATGGAGCTTCCGGGTCAACGGCGAGCTTGTAGAGATGGTTTCCCCGATCGAAGGCACGGTCAACGACGTGAACGATGAAGTGGTCCGCCACCCCGAGACGCTGACCTCTGATCCTTACGGCAAAAGCTGGCTGATGACTGTGCAGAGCCCGGATGCCAAAACCAACTTCCGCAACCTTCTCGGCGGCAACATGGCCCGCAACCTGATGGCCGACAGCGCCAAGAAGCTGGCCGCCTACATCCCAGCGACCGATGGCAATCTGGCTCTGGCGCAAGACGGCGGCATGGTTCATGGCGAGATCGCCAAGCAACTTCCGGACGAGAAGTACGTCGAGATCACCAAAGAGTTCTTCCTTGCCTGAGTAACCCTGTTCAAACAACACTGCCCGGAGGATAAAACCTCCGGGCTTTTTTCGTGTTTGTCGGGATGGGCTAAACCTTACTCGCTCAGACCCGAAGCGGACCCTGCCGTCTTTGACGTTCACAGCCCGCTCGCTCCAATAGCACCAACTCGGCTGACTGTTGTGCATCTAATGCGGAAGCTGATGTCCACAAGGTACGAGACCGGCGTTGGAGAAACCAGATGAAGGCAGTTGTGCTGCATGAGTATGGAGGTCCTGACAAACTGACGTTTGAAGACAACGTTCCCGACCCGCAGGTCAGCGGAGATACGGTGTTGATTGCGTCGGCCGCAACCAGCGTGAATCCGATTGATTGGAAGGTCCGTTCGGGTGTGCGGCAGAAGGATTTTCCTTTGTCGTTTCCAGCAATTCTTGGCCGCGACGTGAGTGGTGTCGTGCGCGCGGTGGGTGCAAATGTGAAACACTTCAAGCCCGGTGATCGCGTACTTGCGCTGTCGAATGCAACCTATGCCGAACTGGTCGCAGTGCCTGATTCGATCGTGACGCACCTGCCGGACGGAGTAGACCTGGTGAATGCGGCGGCGATTCCGCTGATCGCCTTGACCGGAGATCAGCTAGTGCGCCATGCGACAAATCTGCAGAAGGGACACACGATACTGGTAACCGGAGCAGTGGGCAGCGTGGGGCGAGCTGCGGTACACACGGCAAAAAAAATGGGGGCGCAGGTGATTGCGGGCGTTCGCACAAATCAACTGGAGGAAGCTCGCTCCCTCGGCGTCTCTGGCGTGGTGGCAATCGATGATGACGAAGCCGTTGCGAAGCTCGGCCCGGTGGATGCAATTGCCGACACCGTTGGCGGTGAGGTCGCAGCGAAGTTGATTGCAAAGATCAAGCAGGGAGGCTCCTTTGGGTATGCCTCTGTAATACCGGAAGGCACAGCGGCGCGAAACCCTACTGTAAAAATCACGCGCGTCTACGCCCAGCCTGATCCATCAAAGCTGCGTGAATTTGCGGATGACGTGCGCGATGGCAAGTTCGTCCTGCCCATCGCTCGCCGGCTTCCTCTGCGCGATGCGGCAGAGGCACACGCATTAGCGGAAAAGGGCGGCGTCGGGAAGATCGTCCTGCTCGCACCCGATGCGCAAATCTAATTATTCACAGGAGGCAGCGAGTGTCATCGTCCGAGAGAAAGCACGCATACACCAGCGTCGCCGCAGGCCAGCCTTCCGTCCCGGAGCCCTCCTTTGCCGAGCGTGCGCGCACTCTGGTGTACCTGGGACGCATCGGCAGCCTCTCGTCCCTCTCGCAAAGACAGCCGGGTTTTCCCTTCGGCTCGGTCATGCCCTACAGCGTGGACGAGCACGGCCGCCCCATCTTTCTCATCAGCACGATGGCCATGCACACCCAGAATCTCAAGGCGGACCCGCGCGCCAGCCTCTTGGTAACTCAGCCCCTTGTAACTCAATCCAATGCTGAGGGCGATCCGCTGGGCGCATCCAGGGTCACGCTGCTGGGCAATGCCCTCGCGGTCAAAGAGCCGGAGTTGGCGCAGGCGCGCAAGCTTTACCTGGAGCGTTACGAAAACAGCAAGTACTGGGTGGACTACGAAGACTTTTCCTTTTACCGGATGGAGGTCGTGAACGTCTACTACGTAGGCGGCTTCGGAGTGATGGGCTGGGTTGCGGCCTCAGACTATGTTGCCGCGCAACCGGACCCGCTGGCTGACGCCATGGCCGGAATCATCGAACACATGAACGCCGATCACAAGGATTCGCTCGTGTTGCTCGCGCGGAGGTTCGCCGACATCGAAACCGAGGAGGCGACGATGACCTCCGTCGATCGCCTTGGCTTTCAGGTGCGATTGAAAACCGCCGAAGGCATACGTGGCGCACGCATTGCATTCCTTCGCGAGGTGAGCAGCCCGGCCGAAACCAGAAGCGTTCTTGTCAAGATGGTCGAACACGCGCGTCCAACTTGAGCATTCCCGCCGCCCAACCATGCGTGTGTCTGACCAAAGTTTCATAGGCGTGCGTAACAATCCAATGTCAGTTCACGCCGGTTTCGAAACAGTCGGACTAGAGTTGTGCAACGCGGGCAGCGACAGCAGGCAATTCGCAGAACTTACAACTTGCAACCCCGGCGGCAGCGATTCCCCAAAGCTGCGCACTGCATCTGCCCGCTCAGGCGGGACGTATGTTGACAAGAGTTCGATGGTTTCTTCGGCGATGCCGAGCGCCCTCAAGCGGGAGACTGCCAGCTCGCGAATCGCATCGTCGATCTCACGCGAGCCATCGCCGATTCGCCGCGCAATCACTACAACGGCGGAAGCCGTGACCATCGTGAACGTGGTCAACTCCAGCAGCACTTTCAGCCATTCGCCAGCGGTTTCAGCCGCCACAACAGAGTGCAGCGGCCCATAGAGCGGTATCCGCGCGCCCAGCCGGCTGAGCGACCATAGCCAAATTGCATCTCCGGGCTCTCTTCTGATCTTGGCCAACAGCTCATGACCAAGCGAAGCACGGAAGCTGGCAGGCAGGTGCTCAAGGCTCGCAACCAGACGCCACGCCTCGTACTCGAGTTGCCGGTTCGGGCGTCCCTTCTTCTTCGTGCTGGTGCCACTCATATGCCTGCGGTAGAGCTCCTGTTGCTTACTCGCATTGATGCCGCCGGCGATCCGTCGCAACAGAACAAGCCTTTCGATCTGGCATTGCAGATCGTCCGCGAAGACCAGTTCGCCCGACGCGACTTTCTGCAACTCGTTCACCCGCACATCATCGCCCGCTCCACCAAAGCCCGGCCGCATACAGAAGCCATACAGATTCAGCCAGCGCAGCTCATGACGCGGAGACTTCCTGCGTCCAGCGGCTACCTTAATGAGCACGTCGCTGAACCGCCGAACAGCCGCGATGGGCCACGAGTCTCGCTTGCTGCCGAGCGCCGCTTCCATCTGACTCACAAGAGTCTCTGGCGCATCGCCATCCCCAGAGCCGCCAAAAACATTGCGGATCAGTTGCGCACCCGCCTCGACGGTTGCATCGGAGGCCATAACGGTCTGCAAATTCGGCGTTACAGATCGGGGGCTCGCCGTATCGACTTGCTGTGCTTGCGACTCCTCGCCGCGCAGTTCGAATTGCAGCCGCCAGCGATGTGCGGTGTCCCGCGATTCACACCACAGTTCGAGCGTGCCCACCTCCGTAAAGCTGGCTCTCAGATGCACCGTCAGGTAGAGCTCGCGCATTTTCTTGCCGTAGCGCAACAAGCTCACCAAAGGAGCATGACGACGTACGTTCGCTTCGTCCAATACAGCAACTTCGCCGTGCGCCTCGTGCCGCGTACGCGAACTGTACAGCGTGAACGAGACCGGGCGGTTCGCCAGCACCGAGAATTCGCGGTTGAGCAGAGGAAGCGTCGTGCCCTCTTCCACCCCTGCGGGCAAAACACAAATACCGCGCACGCCCTCGTCTGAGCGCCCGTCGTCCGAAGACAATCCGATATAGTACGTGCGCGCGCTGCCGACCTTGACGCGCGAACCTGTGCCGCGCCGTACGCGACCGTAGTAGGCGGCACCGCGAGCCACTGCACTCTCTGCCGCTTCGTTGTTGAGGAGCTTGGGTCGCCAGCCGCTTTCGGCTCCGGGGAACCAGACGGAAATTGCTTCAAGAATCCGAGTGCGAGTCACCTCTGGCACGCAGAAGCCGCCGTTGAAGAGCACGGCATCGGGCCGAAGCATTGGCTGCTCTGCCGACGAACAGTTCATGGCGACAGCCGCTTGCGTCAGAAATGCGGCAAGGTGCTTGGTGATCGCGGGATCGCTGGCGTACGGCAGGCCGAGTTCGCGCAACCCTGTTAATCGGCCATGTGCCGGCATCTCATCCGGCGCAGTGATTGGCAGAAAGCCGGCGGTCAGAATCTGTAAAATTTCCTCGCGCGTCAGCTCAACGCTGAGCGTCTGTCCGATCACGGCATGGCCGCTGCCCAGCACCGTTACCGGCACACGCTCTAACGACGAATCACTCAGCAGCCGCTCCTTCGCCGCACAGCAGACCCTTCGTAATGCATAACGCTGTCGCAGTGTGAGCTTGATCTCCTTGAGCTTCTCTTCCACGCGGCGAGCCAGGGCGAGATCAAAATTGTCGCCGCCGAGCAATAGGTGCTCGCCGATGGCGGTCCGCTCAAACTCCAACTCGCCGTTGCCCCGGTGAGCGCGCACCAGGCTGAAGTCGGTGGTGCCGCCGCCGATGTCGCAGATCAGAATCAGCTCGCCATCGCGGAGCTCTTCACCGCTTCCCTCTCTTGCCAAAGATGAGTGCGCGGATGAGTCACTTGCCCGCGCGTGTCGATCCGCCTCAATCCACGCATAAAACGCGGCCAACGGTTCTTCGAGCAGAGTCAGTTTGCTGAATCCGGCAATGCGCGCGGCTTCCACCGTCAGCTCACGCGCTTCCTCATCGAACGAAGCTGGCACGGTGAGAACGATTTCCTGATCTTCAAAACGCTTTTCTGCATCGGTCCCGATCGCCCCGTTCCAGGCGTCGCGCAGATGCATGAGGTAACGCGCGGATGCATCGACGGGAGAAATCATAGGCTGCGGCGCTTCGGCTTGCGCCGGAAGAATCCTGGCGTGGCGATTCACTCCAGGATAGGACAGCCAAGACTTCGCCGATGACACTTGCCGGCTCGGTATGAGCGCGCCCTGTTCACGAGCATGTACACCCGTGACCATCGGCGGGTCTTCATCCCATGTGGCGCTCACGGCTCCGGAAGACAGCTCATCTTCGGTGGGGAAATAAAGAAAAGAAGGCAGTGCGGAAAGCGTGCGGACTTCCCCATGTGCCACCAACTGTGGCACGGCAAACACGCGAATGGCAGAGCCCGCATCGATGGCTTCCTGGCTATCGGAATGCGTATCGATATACGCCACAACAGAGTTTGTCGTGCCTAAATCGATGCCGATGAGATAACGAGAAGACACCGGCGATCTCACCTCCCCGTTGTTTCGTGCCCGATATTTTCGCGCCCAGTCTTTTCGCGAATGTTCAGCTCAAGCTTCCAGCGTTGCGTGCCGTCGCGGGATACGCACCACACCTCGAGCGTTCCGATCTCAGTAACGCGAGTCTCAAGCCGCACCGGCACGACCGTTCCCCGCTGGCCATCTAGGTTGAGCGTGACCTCCAAGGGACTGAGTTCCTCGATCTCGCCACCCCAATCTTCCAGCAGGCTACCCACCTGGTCCTGCTTGCGAACGCTGGAACTCAGGAAACGAAATTCGGCTGCTTCGCCGACGACAAGGCCAAACTCTCTGCCGGGAATCGCGACCTCGGTACCCTCCTCCATGCCAAAGGGAACGACGCAGAGCGCCTTGAGCGGAGCCTCCATGCCGGGCACAGCGGGCATGGCGCTCTCGATTCCGATGTAGTATGTGCGTGAGGCGCCACTGCGGATACGCACCCCGCGCCCGCGACGAGCCTTGCCGTAATAGGCCGCGCCGCGAGCCACCGCGTGCTCCAAGTCGGGCGCTTCAAGAATCTGTCCTGCCCCGAGCGCATCGAATCCTTCTTCTCGCAGCCAGCCGTTCAACACCTCCACCACCCGTTCGCGCAGCACTGCCGCCTTCATCACTCCGCCGTTGAACAGAATGTGCGTGGGACACGCCAGTCCGCTGCTGCCACGCCGAATGCCCGCCGCCTCAGGACTATTGCTTACTTGCTCCGAGAGAAACCGCGCGAGGTGCTTCGTAATGGCCGGATCGGCCGCGTACGCCAACCCCAACTCCTGGAAGCCAACACGGCGCTGCCGCGCGGGCAGTTCACCGCTCGCAACCTTCGGAAAGAACCCTTCGATCAGAACCTGGTCGAGCTCTTCGCGCGTCAGTTCTGTCTTGATGGTGCCACCGATAAGCTTCGTCCCCTTGCCCAGCAACGTGATTGGGTGCTTCTGCGTATCGGATGATTCAAACAGCTTTTCCTTTGCCATGCGGCACTGATGCCATAAGCCGTGCAACTGCCACGTATCGGTGACATATCCTGAGGCTGCAAGGCGCTGTTGCAGAACGCGCGCCAGCGTCAGGTCCATGTTGTCGCCGCCCAGCAGGAGGTGGTCGCCAACCGCAACGCGCTTCAGCGTCAGTTCGCCCTCCTCCTCGGATACCATAATGAGGCTGAAATCCGTGGTGCCGCCGCCAACGTCGCAAACCAGAACGAGGTCGCCAACCTTGATTCGGCTGCGCCAGCCATCACCCTGGCTTTCAAGCCAAGCGTAAAAAGCGGCTTGCGGCTCTTCCAGCAATGTGACCTGCCGATAACCGCCCTGCTCGGCAGCGCGTCTGGTCAGTTCGCGTGCCTCTTCATCGAACGAAGCGGGCACCGTGAGTAGCACGTCCTGTTCCGCAAGAGCGTGTTCCCCTTGTCCGCCCGCCTCGCCGCTGTCCCACACCGTGCGCAGGTACTGCAAAAACTGCGATGACGCTTCGACCGGCGATAGTTTGTGTACCTCGCCGGGCGCTTGCCAGGGCAAAATCGGCGCGGTGCGGTTGACCGCGGAATTCGAGAGCCAGGATTTGGCCGAGGCAACCAGGCGGTTTGGACTCTCCGCTCCGCGCTTGCGCGCCAGTTCACCGATCACGAGCTTCGGCTCGGCTTCCCACGGCAAGGAGAGGCTCCCTTTTGGAAAATCGAATTCGCCCGGGATGTAGAGAAACGATGGCAGCAAGCTGCGTTCCGCCATCTCGTTCGAATTCACAAGCTGCGGAATGTTGCGGACCTCGATGCGGCTTTCCTCTTCGAGGGCCGTGGCGTCGCAGAACGCCAGAGCCGAGTTTGTCGTCCCCAGGTCGATGCCAACGATGTATTTAGCCGCCAACGAGAATCTCCTATTGTTCAACTCCACGTCTTACAGTAATTCGACCTCAGCCGGCGCAACCACCATCCGGCCCGCGTCCTGCGCCAACGGTGGTAAATTCACTTCCCTCACGCGCCACCCTTTGTGCCGCAACACGCCGCGAATTGGCGGTTCTCCCACCACGTTGCCAATTAGTTTGATGGCTGCCGGGTCAAAGCCCGCTTGCACCGTCACCGGTTGATCCTCCTCAGAGTTCAGAATCGGCTCCAGCTTTACATAGTTATCGAGCACCTGCCTGCAAGTTTCGTGGATCGTGCGGACAGCGGCGCCAAGTTGCACGTCGGGATACGCAGAGATGTTCTCCGCCAAAAAATCGATCAGCCGTCCATCGCGTTGCAGCAACGCCAGCATTTGCACGGCGCGATCAAACCGCTCCGATGGTGGCGCTTCAACTTCCTTCAAACGAGAGACGGAAAGGGCAACATATGCCACCGCCCGAGGAAGCGGACCGGCGGGCTTACCCAGCTTCTCTGCAATGTCGTTGGGAATCTCAGCGTGAAAAAGTATTGAAAAGAAACACCGAAAAGCAAACGTTACTTGTTCCCATCCGCTCATAGCTACTCCGGATAACCGATTGAAAATTGCACCGCCGCGTATGCGCGCCGAGTTTGGAGATCATACGCGCCGTTCCTACGCACGATCAATTACGTATCAGGTGATTCGCAACCTTAATCCACGGCTGATGTGGTCTCCGGATCGACAATCAGTGGACGGAAGGGTCCGCCGTTTTCTTCAAGGGATTCGCGGCGGGAGCAACGCTCTCTTCGGCACGTAGCGTGTTGACTCGGAGTTGGACTATGTCTGCATCGCTCCCGGTGGGCACGCCATTGATGCATGGTTGCTGCTTCACGACAAGGTCCACGATCTCTTTTGCAAGCAAAGTATCGGATCGAAGCTGAACAATGTCCTCAACCATCTCAACCGGCGCGCCGTTAACGCAGGGTTGCTCGCTCACTGCCTTAGTCTGCTTCGCGCTTAGGGCTAGAATCGACTTCTGGACTGCGATCGTGCGATCCACCGTTTTCAGCAACAGAGTGGCGATTCCAGCCTTCGCCTTGCTGTCGTGACTATTTTCCTGGGCCGCCTCGATGAAAAGGTGGCCAACGGTCAGACCCAGCAGACCCGCCTGAAGCATGACATAGCCCTCCAAAGTCTGACTAGCCAGATGTAACAGGAAAAAACCAGACACTCTCAAACTCTTCTTGTACGAGGCCAGCACCTCTGCATTCTGCTCAACTGCCAACTCAAGGGAGGTCTTGCTCAGCTCGAAAACTCGCTCCCACCCCTTGTTCAACAAGGCCGCATACGCGACCGGACCATACATGCCTTCGCCAGTAATTACGTTCATGTTCAACTCCTAATCTTTGTCCACTCTTCTCAACGGCAATGCTGCGATTCATAACGCAATGCAGCAAGCGTGTGCTCGCTGGCCAGGCAACAAAGATTACAAGGATATGGAAAGAAGGTCCTCACGAAGCAACAGAAAGCCGACGGAGCCACGCCTCCGCTCACTCTGAATGAGCGGCGACACGGAGCGCCTGAAGTTCACCAGAATTGGCAAATGGCGCTCCGCGTCTCTCAACCGGAGGTCGTTCCTTCGCAAGTTGCTTATGCCTTGACTGTCGTAGTCTTCACAGGCTTGGCGGCCAGGTTTACGATCTCTTTCTGGGCTGCGATCACATTGTCCATGCCGCGCTGAACTGCCTCGGTCACCGTCTCAACCGCCGTCCCGGTCACGCCCGGCTGCTGCTTCACGCTCTCGCCCGCCGCCTTGGCCTGCTTCGCTGCAAAGTCCAGAACCGAATTCTGCGCCGCCACCGTGCGGTCCACCGATTGCTGGATCAGGGTATTGATACCCTTCGCCTTGCTGGCATCCTGGCTATATTCCTGGGCCGCGTTCATCATGGAGGTGCTCTGCTCAACCGCCAGATCCAGCAGGTTCTTCTGAAGCGTGACGTAGCCTTCGAACGCCTGACCGGCCAGATCGAACACGAAAAGTCCAGGCAGAGAAGACGCTTTCAGCACCTTCTTGCACGAAGTCAGAACCTCTGCATTCTGCTCACGCGCCGCATCCAGGGAGGCCTTGCTCGCCTCGACAACCCGCTCCAAACCATTATTGAACAAGGCCGTGAATGCGGCCGTGTTGTACATGCTGGCTTCCGCTTCCGTCTTTGTTGACTGGGTATCCATACTGCCTCCTCTGAAGATTATTCTTTTAATTCAATGCTGCACAACTTGCTGCATCGCAGCATAATTGACTTATAGCCCCGCAGGCTCCGCAAGTCAATCGGGAAAGCAAAAATTAATATGGACACGAAGCATCAGAACTAAGGACAAACACCTCCAGTTGCGCCGCAAATGCAGCGCAACTGGAGACGGCATGGCATCGTTTACTTCCCTTGGGCCAAAGCTTCCGCTGCCGCTAGCCGTTTGTGGAGTGCTTTGTCGCGCTCCCACCGTTGGGTAATGTCCTGGAGAAAAGCGGCGATACCGACTACCCCACCGCTTGGCTCCGTTAACAGCACCACGCTGAACTCGACCGAAATGCGGCGTCCATCTTTGGTCAGCGCCGGTACGGCAAGCACCGAATGACCGTACTTGGTGAGCCCGGTCTTCATCACACGGGAGTAGCCTTCCCAATGTGATGTGCGGTGTTTCTCGGGAATGATCAGGTCCATCGAACGTCCGAGTGCTTCTTCCGCCGTCCAGCCGAAGATCTCTTCCGCACCTCTGTTCCATAGCCGAATCACACCGGCTGCGTCACCGTAAATCACCGCGACGCCACTATCCTCGACGATGTGCCGATACAACCAATCATTGGTGGGCATGAATGTTTCTGGCATCAAATTTTCCTCAATTGCGAGACGCGTACGCCAACATCTTCGCATAGCTGATTAACTTCAAACAGATCAGGACTCTCAGTCGCGCGCCACTATTAAGACCGATTCGCGACCTGTTGACAGTGACCAAAGTCTCGCGCTGTTATAATTTGCCGCGTGAACCAAATAAGGAATTCTGCCCAGTCCCGGTGATCACAATCGACGCTACTACTCTGCAGGTTTTGTCCATCGTGTTTGTCGCCACCCTCATTCGCTCGGCATTCGGTTTTGGCGAGGCGCTGATCGCCGTGCCTCTGCTCGCTTTCTGCGTTCCGCTGCGGGTGGCTGCTCCCCTCGCCGTGCTGGTCTCAATCACGATCGCCAGCATCGTCGTCGTGCAGGACTGGAAGCGGATTCATATCTTCAGCGCGGGCTGGCTTCTGCTCTGCACCCTTCCCGGTATCCCGCTGGGTCTTTTGCTTCTAACAAGCAACTATCAAAGGACCGTGAAGGCCGTTCTGGCCGTGATCATTATGGCCTTCTGCAGCTATTCGTTAATCGGCCGCACACCGCTGGAGTTGCGGCGCGACAGCCGTGGATGGCTTTTAGGTTGTGGATTCTTTGCTGGCGTTCTTGGTGGAGCTTTCGGAATGAACGGCCCACCGCTCGTCATTTATGGGGCCATGCGCCGCTGGTCGGCTCAGCACTTTCGCGCCACCCTGCAAGCATATTTTCTGCCTGCCAGCCTCATTGGCATGGGCGGATATTGGCTCGCCGGACTTTGGGTTCCCGCCGTAACGCACTACTATCTACTCTCTCTGCCGGTCGCCCTGCCGGCAGTGTTCCTCGGCAGAGCCATTAATCATCGTCTGCACGGAGATGCATTTATGAAATACGTTTACCTGGGTCTCGGGGGCATCGGAGCTACCCTATTGATCCAGGCAATCACTGGGCATGTTTGAGAGGGATAGCGATACAGATTCAATTCGAAGCGCTGGCCATTCTGCCGCTAAGATACGTGAGTGAGAACTGATCCCACAAAAACCAGCGCTTTCCCGGCATGGATACCGGCGCGTATCGAAACTTTCCGGGCGCTCCGTCATCGCGACTTCCGCCTGCTCTGGGTGGGACTCGTTGTCTCCGCCGTCGGAACCTGGATGCAGATCGTCGCGCAGAGCCTGCTCGTATTGAAAAGCACGCATGGCTCGGCCTTCGCTTTGGGCACTGTCTCTCTCGTACAGGCACTCTCGTTCTTCCTTTTCGCCCTCATCGGCGGAAGCGTTGCCGATCATTTCGACAAGCGGCATCTCCTGCTCTTTACTCAAAGCGTCACGGCCTCGCTGGCGTTTATTCTTGGTGTTCTCACCTGGACCGGCGTTGTCCAGCTCTGGATGATTCTCCTGCTTGCATTCCTGAATGGAACCGTGCTGAGTTTCGATCAGCCCGCGCGCGGCGCGCTCATTCCGGCCCTGGTGCCGCACGAAGATCTCATGAACGCCATCAGCCTTCAATCGATGGTCTTCAACGGAGCATCCATGCTTGGTCCGGCCCTGGCCGGAGTTGCTGTAGCAACCATCGGTTACGCTGGCAACTTCTTTCTCAACGCAGCGAGTTTCGTCGGCGTATTGATTGCCCTCTACGTGATGCGAGCCCCTATGCAGCAGCAGTCTCATCAGCAATCGATGTGGACCGCCATTCGCTCCGCACTTGGAACAGTTCGGCGGGACGAGGTCTTGCCCTGGGTTTTGTCCGGATACGCGACGCTCCTGTTCCTTGGGCCGTCCCAGGCTCTGATGCTGCCACTGTACGCAGTCAAGGTCCTTCATATCAGTCCAGCCCGCCTTGGGCTGCTCTTCTCCTCCTCCGGCTTGGGAGCCATACTTGGCGCATTGCTTCTGGCATCACTGAGCGGCACGGCACGAAAAGGACATCTGTACTTCTGCGGCATCTTCGTCTGGGTCGGGGCGCTTGCTGTCTTTGCCATCAGCGGCTGGCTGTGGCTTTCCATGCTCGCACTGGTCGCCTTCGGAGCCGGGCAGGCCTTTGCTGGAACCACCACGGTCACCCTGTTGCAGACTCGGGTTCCGGCGCAGATGCGAGGACGCGTCATGAGCCTGAATACGATGCTGATCATGGGTGTCCGTCCGCTCGGCGACTTCCCCACGGGCGCATTGATTTCCGTAATCGGCGTGCAGACAACGGTATTGCTCAGTGCCGCCCTTGTAGGCGGATATGGGGCCTTCGTTTTTCTCACACGGCGAGCGTTGCGTTCGGTCTAACATGGCTAACGGCTATTGGAGTTCATAAGGAACGGATGGAGTTCCGCGAGATGAGATCGAAGCAGATTGGTCGCAAGATCGGCTTGGCACTGCTGGCGATTGCCCTGTTGCAGACGGCAAGCGCTGCCACCGAACAGACAACCGGAGTAAACGAACTTACGGCGCTCGGAATCGCGCTCGAGGAATATCCATATCCGTGGCCGGTGCATTTTCTGCCGCTCAAGATCGAGGGGCAGGAGCTTCGGATGGCATACATGGACGTGCCGCCGTCTGTCGCCGCGAATGGCCGCGCAGTCGTGCTGATGCACGGCAAAAACTTCGGCGGATATTACTGGCGCGGCGTGGCTGAGGCGCTCGCCGCCGCGGGCTATCGCGTGATCGTCCCCGACCAAGTCGGCTGGGGCAAGTCCTCGAAGCCGGACATTCGCTACAGCTTTCAGCTTCTGGCAGCGAACACCGCACAGCTACTCGACACCCTCGAAGTCAAGAACGTCGCGCTGGTCGGACATTCGACCGGAGGGATGCTCGCGGTCCGTTTTGCGCTGATGTATCCGGAGCGAGTGACTCAGCTCGTCCTTGAAGATCCAATTGGCCTTGAAGATTACCGCGTACATATTCCGCCGCAGCCGGATGAGACGCTCTATCGGGCCGAACTCGCAAACACGGACGCAGCCAAGCTTCGCACGTTTTATTCACACTACTTCGCGAATCCGCAGCCACAGATCTACGAACCGCTCGCGGAGGTACAAATTCGCGTGACGCTGAGCGGCGAATATCCGCGCTGGGCAAAGGCTTCCGCCCTGGCGTATCAGATGATCTACCAGCAGCCGGTTCGCTACGAGTACCGTCTGCTCCAACCCCCGACGCTGCTGATCGTCGGCGAAAAAGACCACACGGTGCCGCTGGCGAGTTACGCCTCAGCCGAGGCGCGCGCAAAAATGGGAGATTTCGTTGAACTCGGACGCGCCGCGGTAAAAGAGATGCCGCACGGCACGCTCATCGTAGTTTCCGGCAGCGGGCACATCCCGCATCTTGAAAAGCCACGCGAATTCCAGCATGCTCTGATCGAGTATCTGCGCGGGAGAGAGTAGCG
>VFSW01004153.1_pt1 | contig 21581 bp, 12 predicted proteins | sample 5358111 | NCBI WGS metagenome assembly VFSW01 (sample SAMN11554181, study PRJNA540505) | mine drainage metagenome | isolation source: sediment from site ElyBrook_90M | place: USA: Ely Copper Mine, Vershire, VT | collected 2017 | reverse complement strand
GCGTGACCGCCTATCCGTCCTTCACGCAGTGGGCGCCCCCTGCATTTTCCGCCACCTAACCGCCGATAGTGCAAACGGACTGGGAGGACGGATCGGGCGCATAGAAGTATCCGTGCGCAGAAACACGTTGCGTCACATGAGCGTTGATGACGCCCGGCTCGACGACCACCTGCCGATTTACCAGGTCAACCTCAAGTATGCGATTCATGCGCGCCAGGCTGATCACGATGCCGCCTGCGATCGGCAGCGCGCCCCCGCTCAAACCAGTGCCCGCCCCGCGACTTACAAATGGAATGCCTTCCTTTGCGCAAACCCGCACCACCGCCTGCACTTGTTCCGCAGTCCGGGGCAAGACTACGGCTGCCGGAAGAACCCGAAAATTGGTGAGGCCATCGCACTCATAGGTTTGCAGTTGGCTCTCTCCCGTGATCAGGCCATCGGCCCCAACCGCGGAACGCAACCCTTCGAGATGGCAGGCGGCTAGCACTCTGCACAACAGCTTAATGGAAGAACCGCGATCCTGGCTCGATATCTTTAGATTCGACCCGTTTTTCTTTCGGTCTGACCATCAGACTAAATATGACTTCATTAAAAGCGCGATTCACACACGCCCGTCAAGCATAATTTGCTGTGGCGAAAATCGTAAGTATTCGGCTATGGTTATAGGCGCCCGGCAGACTCATGGATCCCTGCGACAAAACCAGCCAGCTTAAGAAGAGCCGCTGGAAGGAACGAACACCTGAACCGCGATCTAACTTCGACATAGCATAGCATTCCGACACGCCCATCAAAAAATGAGCGTCACGTCATCGGCGCAACACCGAAAGGTTGAGGAAGAACTCGAAATGGGAACAGTTTGGGCGCAAAGCTACTTTGTCTGGGGACAAGGACTGGCAATTTCAGCCATCGTCGCCTCGCTGCCTGTAATCGTTTTGTTGTTCCTTCTCGGTATCAAGCGAAGGCCAGCATGGGTCGCCGGCTCGTGGGGCCTCGGTATCACTTTGATCGTTGCCTTGGTCGGGTATCGCATGCCACCGGCGCTCACCCTGAGTGCGGCCGGATATGGTGCCGCTTTCGGCCTGTTCCCAATTTCCTGGATTGTATTCTGGGCGATCGTGCTCTACAACCTCACTGTGGCCACTGGCAAGTTCGAAATCGTCAAGGAATCGATCGGCTCCCTCACACCCGATTTGAGGATTCAGTCGATTATCATCGCCTTCGGCTTCGGAGCATTTATTGAAGGCGCCGCTGGCTTTGGCACTCCAATCGCCGTGGCTGGAGCCATGATGGTGGGCTTGGGCTTCTCGCCCTTCAACGCCGCAGCTCTCTGCCTGCTCGCCAATACCGCTCCTGTCGCCTTCGGCGCTATCGGAGTGCCCGTCATTACATTGGCAGGCGTCACCGGGCTTCCTGTTGATAAGTTGAGCGGCGCAGTGGGTACACTGTGCGCGCCGGTCGCGATTTTCCTGCCGGCGTACATGATTGTGACGTTTGACGGATTGGCTTCGGCCCTGGAAGTCTGGCCAGCCCTGCTGGTCGCCGGAGTGACATTCGCGACAGCAGAATACCTGGTCTCAAACTTCATCGGCGTGCAGCTTACCGTCCTCATTAGTTCCATCGTTTCCATGGGCGCGGTAGTAACTCTTCTCCGATTTTGGCAACCACGACCCATGCCACCGCGAAAGAGCCAGGCTACCACCGACGCGGCGGCGTACAGTCCATTCCAGCCTGCTATCGACAAGACATCAAAAGAGACCTCGGCAACAAAACATACGATCGACCAGATTGTGGCCGGTTGGATGCCCTACATCTTCCTGGTGGTCCTCGTGCTGCTCTGGGGGTTCAAGCCGTTTCAAGCCGTTCTTAACAAAGCCACTCTCGCAGTTCAATGGCCGATCCTTCATAATTTGGTTCTGCGCATGCCGCCTGTTCTTCCCAAACCCTCTCCCTATCCCGCCATGTTCAACTTGAACCTGATATCGGCTGGTGGAACCTCCTGCATGTTCGCCAGCATCTTATCTGCGATCTTTCTACGAATGCCTATTCGCAATTTCCTCAATGTGATCCTAGCTTCCGCGCGCCAGTTGGCACTGCCGATCTTAACGATCTCCACCGTACTTTCAATGGCCTTCGTCATGAATTACTCAGGCGCAACGGGAACGCTCGGTCTCGCTTTTTCCGCGACGGGCGCCGCCTTCCCCTTCTTCAGCCCGTTGCTCGGTTGGCTCGGCGTATTCCTGACGGGATCGGATACTTCGGCCAACGCTCTTTTTGGAAGTTTGCAGGTAATCACAGCAGAGCGCCTTGGTTTCAGTCGAATCCTGATTGCCGCCGCAAACTCCTCGGGCGGCGTCATGGGTAAGATGATCAGCCTTCAATCCATCGCTGTGGCGGCGGCCGCCACCGGGCTCACGGTCCGGGAGCAATCGCAACTCGTACGGTTCACGCTCAGACACAGCATCTTTCTCGCCATGCTCGTCGGACTTGAAGTGCTGATCTTTGCCTATGGGTTCCGGGTGATCTAATCGTTCCTTGCAGCGCTATCAACCTGTGCTCCACGAGCCAGAGCCGGCTACTTTTTCTGCTTCGTGCGAACCGGCGCTTCTCGCTGGGTGGCCGAAGTGGTTTGACCTTGTTTCAAAGCCTTATGGTATCGATTGAGAGCCGCGGCAAGGTGCCGCTCCATCGCGGTCGCCGCGCCGTCGGGATCGCTACGCCTGATCGCATCGACAATCGTCTTGTGTTCCCTCAGCGAATATGGCCTCGCATTGGGCAGCAACAGTACATGGGCAAGCGCCTTTTGCAGTTGCCCGCGGATCATGGTAACCAGGTCGTAGATCAGGAAATTCTCTGAGGCCGCAGCCAGGGCGACATGAAACTCCACATCAAGTGCGGCAAAACGCTTTGAATCATTCAGCGCGCTTTCCATCTTGGTCAAGAGTGCCTGAAATGTCTCCAGGTCTTCCGCTCTTGCGCGCCGCGCCACACTTGCGGCTGTTACACATTCCAAAGCAGTCCTGACTTGCATCAGGTCTTCGATATCGTGCCTCTCTGTGATCACGCGCCACTCGACGATCTTGCCCAGGAACTTGCCTCCATCGACGGAAACAGAAGTACCCTCGCCAACCCTCGCAGTGAGCACACCCACGATGCTCAGGCACCGAAGCGCCTCTCGCAGGGAGGAACGACTTGCTCCAAAGTTCTTACAAAGCTCCCGTTCGGAAGGTAGATGCTGTCCTGGCACCAGATCGCCACTGGCAATGAGAGCCATGATTTGATCAACAATCTCGTCACTGATGGATGTCTTGTTGATACGCCGGATCTTGGACTGGATCGGCCGGATCTGTGATTCACGAGTGTTTTTTGGCATCGGCTTTCTGTTTCTTAAGTTCTTGTCGAGCGAAATCCGGAGATTTACGAAGCATACCAGAGGGATGCTTCGGTTAGAACGAATTTATTCTTCTCTTCTTTTCATCCTGCCCAGTGTCGCAGCCTGCCGTTCCTCAATTTCCGCCACATTCTGCGTCAGACCTATTGGTCTGACCAGCAGGCATCTGTGAGTGGCTGTTTAGAGGACAGAATTCTGTGAATCTACTTGCTTCTGCGTTTGACAGATTGGTATGACATGTCTACCATTACGCCTGCCAGAAAGCTCATGAAAAAATGCGTAACAGACTTCCCCACCGCCTGCCGCATGGATGTTGCAAACGACGCAAGAGACAGACGATTGCGAGTGCGCTCTAACGACCGCACCGTAACTGGCTTTCAGTACAGCTAAAGCTGAGGAGGGTCCTCCTCCGTCAGGTTGTCTGGTTCAATCCGGTTGCATTGAAGCGAGTATGGTGGACGTCTTTAGCTGTTCAGTACATATTTGCCGGTTCGCCCCACAAGAACATCGTCGAACCGGCCTGATTGAAAGTCGTCCCCATTAGAGCCGCGCAAGACCCATCTTCAGGAGGTTGAAGGACATTATGATCAAGAACCTCGGTAAGCTTCTAGCGGTGTGCGGATTGCTGTTGTTGGCTTTACTCGGCAACGCTCCGTCGATATACGGACAGGCGGTTTCCATCGCCTCCGTCACGGGTCATGTCACTGATTCATCTGGAGCGATTCTATCCGGAGCGCAGGTGAAGATGACCTCTGTGGATACCGGCGTTGTCCATCAAGCTGTGGCTGATTCCGCCGGAGCGTACAGCTTTCCCAGCCTTCCGATCGGTCCCTATACCCTGGAAGTGACCGCAGCCGGATTCCAGACGTACGTACAGTCGGGGCTGCTGCTGAGGGTCAATGACGCCGCTCAAATTAATGTGGCGATGCAGGTAGGCCAGGTAACTCAAAGGGTTGAAGTCGATGCTGACGTTACGATGGTTCAGACCCAGCAGAACATGGTCTCGCAGCTCATTGACAAAGATCGCATTGTGGATCTTCCCTTGAATGGCCGCGATCCTACGCAGCTCATCACAATCTCAGGAGCTGCGGTTAACCACACCGACGGAACCAACACCGGAAACAAGAGCTTCTACACTTCTCAATCGATCGCCATCGCCGGAAGCGCCGGGGATACGACCAATTACCTGCTGGACGGCGGCGACAACAATGATAGCTTCACCAACGTCAATATGCCGTTTCCATTCCCTGATGCGCTGGCAGAATTCAGCGTTGAGACCAGTGTGCTGCCCGCACGAAATGGACTACATCCCGGAGGCCTGGTGAACGCAGTCACCAAGTCGGGATCGAATCAGTGGCACGGCGACCTATTCGAATTCGTCAGAAACGGCGATGTAAATGCGATCAACTACTTCGCGACAGCGCAAGACAGCTTGAAGAGAAACCAGTTTGGGGGAACGGTCGGCGGCAGAATCGTGCGGGATAAGCTCTTTGTCTTCGGCGGCGTTCAGGAAACTATCGTGCGTCAGAACCCCTCCGGGAGCAGCGCATTTATACCCACAACCGCGGCGCTCAATGGAGATTTCAGCTCACTGGACGGTGCTGCCTGCCAAACCAGTGGCGTGGCGCGCAAGATCGTCGATCCCGCGACCGGCGCTCCCTTGGCCAACGATTACATCAATCCCGCGCGCTTCGATCCCGCGGTACTCGCGTTTATGAAATACCTTCCCGTGGCTTCGGCCAATCCTTGCGGGAAAATCTCATACGGCGTTCCCGTTATCTTCAACGCCCGTCAGTATGTGACCCGCACGGATTGGACGATCAACTCCAAACACTCCCTCTACGGTCGATATCTGCAGGACAACTATAATCAGCCCGCTCCGTTTGATGCCGCCAACTATCTCTACACCACCACGCTGGGAGTGCTGCAAAGAGCTCAGACCTTTGTCCTTGGGGACACCTATTCCATAAGCCCATCGACTCTAAACTCGTTCCACTTTACGTTTGGCCGTAAAGCTGTCGCGCGCTTCCCCAACTCGAATGGTATCGACCCGGCCAAACTGGGCGTGCAGAATATTTGGACACCTCCCCTCGCAACGGACAACTTGCAGCTCGCAGTCACGAGCAGCTTCAGTACGGGCGGGAGCGGCTACTCCAAGTGGGGCGTGAATTCCTTCCAGGAAGCCGATGATGTGGACATCGTCCGCGGCAATCATCAAATGGCTTTCGGCGTGGATCTGATTCGGACCCAGGATAATCAAAACGATGAATACAACGACTCGGGCACGTTCAGCTTCAACGGTCAGTACAGCCACGATCCTCTGCTTGATGTTTTGACCGGCCCCATGAATAACTTCACGCAAACCCTGCAACAGGATTTTTCATATCGCCAGACGCTCGTTGCACTCTACGGCCAGGACACGATTCGAATTACCCCGAGGTTAGTTGCTAATATCGGTCTGCGCTGGGAACCAACTCTGCCGCCGCATGATTACTTCAATCGCGGGAGCGTCTTTTCGCTGGCCGACTTTGCGGCTGGCAAAAGCAGCTCGGTGTTTGTCAACGGTCCTCCGGGGCAGCTCTTCTACGGCGATCCTGGAGTAAACAAATCTTTTACCAGCGACCATTGGCTGAACCTTTCTCCCCGCCTTGGGTTTGTGTATGACCTGCGCGGTGACGGCAAGACAACAATCCGGGCTGGCGGAGGAATGCTGTTCGATTCGCTTGGAACCTTCCTCACCTATCGCGTGACCGGGCAAAACGCGCCTTGGGGCGTGACTGTGAGTAACACCAGCGGGCCTTACCAATTCGATAATCCGTGGAACAACGTGCCGGGAGGAAACCCGTTTCCCCTTCCCCTCTTCCCGCCCCATAATTACGTCTTTCCCTTGTCCGCGTCAGACGCCTTTTTGCCGTCCAAAGACCTGCCTCCAATTCTCGAGACCTGGAATCTCGGCATACAGCACCAGTTTGCGCAAAACTGGATTGCCACCGTCACCTACCTGGGCAACGAGACATCGCACTTGATGATTGCCAACGAGATCAATCCTGCGGTTTACATTCCCGGGGAATGCGGATCATCGCCCTGCTCCACGACCCATAACACCCAGGCTAGGCGATTCCTGAACCAGATCAATCCGGCCTATGGAAAGTACTATTCGAACATGACGTTCGCAGATGAAGGCATCAGCGCCAATTACGAAGGCGTACTCGCATCCATTGAACATCGCCTCGCAGACAATTACACCATTCTTGCGAACTACACGCGCTCCAAGTGCCTGGGAGTCGCGCCGGTAACTTCCATCGGGAATGCCGTGATTGAGAATCCCGCCAATCCACGAGGCGACTACGGACCTTGTTCCTACGATGTCCCGAATATCTTCAACGCCAGCGTCGTCTATTTCAGTCCGGCGAATCACCACAACTTATTCACTTACCTGATCAGCGACTGGCAGATAGCGCCATTGATGCGCTATGAAACAGGATTTCCTGTGAATCCCGTTTCAGGACTGGATAACTCCCTTACCGGGGTCGGCCTGGATCGACCGAACGTCGTTCCCGGTGTCGCACCCTATATCCACTCGCGACATAGTTCTGCGCTCTACCAATGGGTAAACCCTGCGCTCTACACTGAAAATGCCCCGGGAACCTTCGGGAACGCGGGACACTTCAGTCTGCGAACTCCAAATTACTTCGATGTCGATGCCGCCATCAGCCGCAATTTCAAGATTGCGGAGCGATTCCAGATCGAAGCTCGTGTCGAGAGCTTCAATCTCTTGAACCACCCGACGTTTGGCGGCCCCACTCCCTCCACCGGAGTGAACCTCGGGCCCAATCCGAATGTCGCCTCAAGCTCTTTCGGCAGAATCACAACAGCCGGCGATCCTCGCATCATGCAAGGGGCGTTCAAGATCATCTTTTGACAGGTGCGTAGAGTAGTTCCGAACGGCACCGCGCCCATTCGGCACTCAAATCGGGCATCAACCCCAAAGACCCAGGAGCCTAAGCCCATGACACTTGATTCACTTTCAGCGATGCAGCGCAGAGACTTCCTGAAGCTCGCCGGAGCAACAACCGTCTGCAGTCTCTCTCGCACCGCGCACGCCGCATCCTCACAGCGAATTACAGTCGTGCTCGACTCCGGTTCGTCGTGGGCAACTTCCGCTCCCGTGATGTGGGCGGCTGAAAAATTGCGAGCGGCTCTTAGCGCGAAAGGGGCTGCCTGCGAGATCGTAAAGTCTTTAGACGAGGTAAGCGGCTCCGCCATGTGCATTATCGCAGCCGACTCCAGTTCTTCCGTTGCCAAGGGTTTTCGGCCGACCAATACGACGCCTGCCAGCCCTGAAAGCATTCGCATGGTTCCGGGCAAGATTGCCCAATGCCCCGCCATTCTGTTGTCGGCAATGGATCAGCGAGGGTTTGTTTACGGGATGCTCGAATTTGCAGAGCGAGTTCAATACTCACCGGACACCGCGATCGCCCTGCATCTGTCGCAAACCATTCATGAAGCACCCGCCAACGAAGTCCGCTGCGTGAGCCGCTACTTCTGCAGCGAGATCGAAGACAAGCCCTGGTACTACGACAAGGATTTCTGGCGTGGATATCTCGATGTGATTGCAGCAAGCCGATTTAACCGGTTTACCATGGCCTATGGACTTGAGTACGATTTTCCTCGAGGAGTTACGGACGACTACTTACATTTCCCATACCCGTACCTGGTTGAGGTTCCCGGTTACAGTCAGGTCCGCGTCATGCGGCTTGCCACTCCCGAGGGAAAACGGCTTGCGACTCCCATCGCACTCACTGCAGAAGAGCGCAACAAAAACATGGAAATGCTTCGCTTCATCGCGTCTGAAACCGGCGCGCGCGGACTGCAGTTCCAACTGGGTATTTGGACACACGCGTACGAGTGGACCGCCAGCCCTGACGCCTATCATCATATCGATGGGTTGACGCCCGAAACGCACGCACCCTATTGCCGCGACGCATTGGCAATCCTCCTTAAGCAATGCCCTGAAATCCAGGGACTCACCATGCGTGTCCATGGCGAGAGCGGCATCCCTGAAGGCAGTTACCCATTTTGGAAAACGCTCTTTGAGGCCATCACAGATTGCGGCCGGACCATAGAAATTGACATGCATGCCAAAGGCGTAAATCAAACCATGATAGATATCGCCTCGGCCACAGGTATGCCAAGCAAACTCGGGGCTAAGTACTCTGCCGAACACCAAAGCCTTGGCTATAACCAGGCAGATATACGGGCGCTCGAAATACCAGATCCTAACCACAAGGAGACTGGACCATTCACGCTAAGCGGAGGTTCAAGGCTTTTCACTCGATATGGTTATGGAGACTTCTTTCAGGCAGGAAGCCGCACCCAGGTGCTATTTCGCCTGTGGCCCGGATCACAGCGCCACTTGCTTTCCGCCGACCCGGAACTGGCGGCAGCCTACGCGCGCACATCCCACTTCTGCGGCGCTGCCGGACTCGACCTCATGGAGCCATTGACATTCAAAGGCCGTGAGGGGTCGGGGCATGCAGGAGGCCGCTGCGCCTATGCCGATGAGTCTCTCAATCCCCAGGCAGATTGGAAAAAATATGAATATTATTACCGACTCTGGGGCCGCCACTTGTACAACCCTGATGTCGATCCAGAGGTCTGGCGACGCTATTTAAGAAGTGACTTTGGCATGGGCGCACAATCTGTCGAAACTGCATTGGCAAACGCGAGTCGGCTGCTTCCCTTAGTCACATCGGCGCACCTGGCTTCCGCGTCAAATCATGCCTTCTGGCCAGAGATCTACGACAACATGCCCATCGTGATCGGCAGTGAGCGTTCGCCTTACGGCGATACGCCAGATCCGAAGTGCTTTGGAACTGTAAGTCCCCTCGACCCCCAGATGTTTTCAACTATTGTCGAGTTCGCTAAGGATCTACTTGATGGTCATTCAAATCCAAAATATTCACCCGTAGAGGTCGCGCAATGGCTTGAAGACTATGCTGAGGCTTCCAGTCAGGCGTTGACCGCAGCCCGCGCCAAAGTCAAGTCTCGCAGCGCTGCTGAATTTCGCCGCATTGAGGAAGATGTTCTGATTCAAAATGCGCTGGGCCGTTTCTTCGCTGCAAAATTACGCAGCGGAGTGCTATTTGAAATCTATCAACAAAGCGGCAATCCGGAAGCCGGCAAGATGGCTCTGGCCCAATACAAGAAGGCGCGTGATTTCTGGGCAAAGATGGCGGTCCGCGCCAAGGCTGTTTACATCTCAGACGTCTCATACGGAGACGTCCCTCAGCGCCGTGGACACTGGAGCGACCGACTCAAGGGCATCGATAAAGACGTCGCGGCCATGGAGGAGAAGATTCAGAGTCCTCCTGCATCACCGGGATCTGCACCGAATGCGCAGCGTGCGATTCAATCCGCTACCGGCCGCCCAAGGCGACCGTCGATCGCTGGCATTCACAGATCGCCCGCAAGCTTCACTCCCGGTCAGCCCCTCTCCCTTTCTTTGGCGGTAGCCGCCTCAAATGATCAGCCCGCTCCTGCCTCGGTCCACCTTTACTATCGCCATGTGAACCAGGCAGAGCGGTGGCTGTCTTTGGAAATGCAACACGGCGACGGCAGTTATACTTCCGCAATTCCTGGCGAGTACACCCAATCCCCTTTTCCGCTTCAATATTACTTCGTGCTCTCTCAAGCAGGCGGTTCGGCGTGCTTTTGTCCCGCATTCAATGCGACCCTGTCAAATCAGCCTTACTACGCTGTTACACAAAGGACTGCATGAAATTACTCGCTTCGTAACCAGCTTCTTTGCGTGGACGACCATATTTGGTTTCATCGTGTAGGGCACCATTGAGTCCGTGTCGGGGTCGATGAGAGACCAGCATCTACTCAATATGCGGCCGGATGGAGCCGACGACGTCTTTCCACGTGGCTTGAATCCCAGCCCAAGTTCGTCACGCGTACGGCAAATTGCCGGTTTTGATGCTGGTATTTGAGGGTAAGTCTTTGGAGCCAATCCGACTAGATGTCGAGGTTTTTGACGTCGAGGGCATTGTCTTCGATGAACTTGCGGCGCGCCTCGACATCCTCCCCCATCAGAGTGGTGAAGATGGTCTCGGTTTCCGCAATGTCTTCGAGCTTGACCGAGAGCAGCGTACGGCGTTCGGGGTCCATGGTGGTCTCCCACAACTGGGTGGAGGTCATTTCCCCCAGGCCCTTGTAGCGTTGCACCTGGTAATCCTTTTTGCCCTGTTCAACGATATAACTGAACAACTCGCGGGCAGTCTGCTTCTCGACGGGTTCACGCAGCATCTTGGCATTACGCGTAGTCGCCTTAGCTTCAGCACGCGCCTCAGCGCTGCCTGGTGATGGTGCGCCCTCGGCATCGGGTTCTTCGTCGGCTTCGGGAGCGGTTTCAACCGTAACTCCCTTGGCGGCAAATTCGATCAGGAACGGCGGCTCGAGATAGTCCTTAATTTGGGAGTACTTGGCCATCATCTGGCGGAACTCGGGGCTTGAGGCAAGGGTCCAGGCGATGCAGCGGGTAGCGCCCTGCGAATCAGTGAAGCAGACCGACCATGTGTGGTGCTCATCGTCTTCGACCGGGGGACTAAGCCTGATCTGGAACTCTGCGGCGACTTCGCTCAATTGCTCGTGAAGGAGACGGAGTTTCTCCGGCACCACGCTCTCAGCCTTCGAAGCGAAGTCGGACCGGTGAACGAGTTCGGCGCGGGCCAGCAACTCGGTCAGCTTTTCATTCCGGATACGCTTGTCGACCTTTTCAACGAAGCCGAGGTACTCGTTCAGGAAGCCCATGAAACGGGTGAGGTCAGCGCCCTCGATGCGGCTCGCGGCCTCTCCGTGGCGCACTACGATGCCCTCTGAGGCGCGCTTTACCATGACCTTTACGAATTCGCGATCGTCTTTGATGTACTGCTCGAAACGGCCCTTCTTGATCTTGTAGAGCGGTGGCTGGGCGATATAGACGTTGTCGCGCTTGATCAACTCCGTCATGTGACGGAAGAAAAACGTCAGCAGCAGGGTGCGGATGTGCGAGCCGTCGACGTCGGCGTCCGTCATGAGGATGATCTTGCCGTAGCGCAGCTTGGAGGAATCGAAATCATCTTTGCCGATGCCGCAGCCCAGCGCCGTAATCATGGCGCGGATCTCCTCGTGGCCCAGCATCTTGTCATAGCGGGCTTTCTCCACGTTGAGGATCTTGCCTTTAAGGGGCAGGATGGCCTGGAAGCGGCGATCGCGGCCCTGCTTGGCTGTGCCGCCGGCACTCTCGCCCTCGACGAGGTAGAGTTCGCAGCGGTCAGGGTTGCGCTCACTGCAATCGGCCAACTTGCCCGGCAAGCCGCCGCCGTCGAGCGCTCCCTTGCGGCGAGTGAGGTCGCGGGCCTTGCGGGCGGCTTCACGGGCGCGGGCCGCTTCGATGGCCTTGTTGATGATGCGCTTGGCGACGGGAGGATTCTGTTCGAGGAACATGCCCAGACGCTCGTTCACGAAGGCCTGAACCGTACCGGCAATGTCGGAGTTCAGCTTGCCCTTGGTCTGGCCTTCAAACTGGGGCTGGGAGAGCTTGACGCTGACCACCGCCACCAGGCCTTCGCGGACATCGTCACCGCTAAGGTTTTCTTTCAGGTCCTTGAAGAGTCCGAGCGACTGGCCGATAGCGTTGATCGTGCGCGTGAGCGACGTGCGAAATCCCGACAGGTGAGAACCGCCATCGACGGTATTGATGTTGTTGGCGAAGCTGAAGACGGTCTCGGAATAGCTGTCATTGTACTGAAGCGCTATCTCCATTTCGACATTGTCGCGGCGGGCCTCCATCATGATCGGCTTATCATGGAGAACCTGCTTGCCGCGGTTGAGATGCTTGACAAACTCAGCAATACCCCCCGCATAGCGAAATTCGGCGCGCTTGGATTCGCCGGTTTTGGGGTCGGTGGTGCGTTCGTCGGTGAGCGTAATCTCGAGGCCCTTGTTGAGGAAGGCGAGCTCACGCAAACGCTGAGCCAAGGTGTCGTAGTTGTATTCCGTAACCGCGAAAATGCTCTTGTCGGGGAGAAAGTGTACCTTGGTGCCGCGTTTTTTGCTGGTGCCGACCTTGCGGAGTTCGCTGACAGGCAAGCCGCAGCTGAAGTCCATCTCCCACGTATGGTCGTCGCGCCATATCTCGACGTTGAATTCCTGGCTCAGCGCGTTGACGCAGCTGACGCCCACCCCGTGCAGGCCGCCCGATACCTTGTAATTGGACGCGTCGAACTTGCCGCCAGCGTGGAGCTTGGTCAATACAACCTGGACGGCAGGCATCTTTTGCCCATCGGGCAGGGTCATGGTATCAACGGGGATACCACGCCCATCGTCTACCACGGTAATCGAATTGTCGACGTGAATGACGACTTCGATTCTTTTGGCATAACCGGCGAGCGCCTCGTCAACGGAATTGTCGACCACTTCGTACACGAGATGATGCAGGCCCATCTCGCCCGTCGAGCCGATGTACATTGCCGGACGTAGGCGAACAGCCTCGAGACCTTCCAGAATTTTTATATTTTCGCCGGTGTAGCTATCGTTGTCGCCGGTCACAGGGGGAATGATGGGTGCTTCAGTCGCCATAGGTTTCCGATCGGCTTTCGCTGTGCGCCCGAGGAGGGCAAGCGGTCTCCGAATGAGTTCTTTCGGGACCCATGTTTCGAGGATTAACCGCTTGAAAATCGAGGCCTTTTCGCGAAGTTGCCTGTGCTTATTTTACCACGCAGACGCCTCGCGCGAGACGCGCTGTCCATATGGCTAATCGGTAATCAAAGGCGATTACCAGTGGCCCAAGTGACCTTGGTCACCTGTTTTGCAAAAAAGTTGCAATACTTATGAAAAAAGTAGACTTAAACCCCCTGCTTTCGGATAGCATTTTAGTAACGACAGGACAAATAAATCGTCCGCGCAATCCATAACGAGGCTACTATCATGAAACTCGCCATTCGCATCTTCGCTCTGTCAATCGTCGTGGCCGGTGCCGCCGCTGCCACTGTTTCTTCTTCGACCACGCATGCGAGTTCCAGCCGCCAGTCAACTACCGGATTGCTGCCCACGCCGACTTGTGGACCGCGCATGCCCGGATGCTACCCTCAGCCCACCGGCAACTAAAGATCCCGATGGCACGAAAGTGCTAGCCCGTCAACGACTTTTTAGTTTGAGAGTTGAGGAAATTGGAGCTATCCTGAAATCTCTAACAGGATGGTGAAAGGTCCTCTATGCCTTTGAACTTCGCAATGGCGGCAATGAGCGGGTCAGAATTCCTGCTCTGGGCCTTGTTGGGTTACTTCTTCTGGGCCAAGAAGCTGCAGCGCCGTTTCCCGGCTATGAACGCCTACCTGCTGCTGCGTGTCGGCTCGACGCCGGTGCTTCTTTTCCTCCTGTTCGGTCAATCGCGGCACTGGCTTAATGATTATTGCTTCCTTGGCTACTTCCTGGCCTATTGGGGCGTATACATAGCCAGTGCAATCTGCCTGTTCTTTGTGGCGATGGAAGTGTTCCGGTCCGCCCTCACTGCCTTTCCCGGGCTGGTGCGGTTTGGCCTGGTCGTTTTTCGCTGGGCTGCGGTGGTTTCGGTCATCGTGAGCATTGCGTCTATCTCCTACGCGCACAAGGGAATCCTGATCATTCCCGACTTGGCGCTCGGCCTGATGCGTTCCGTTAGCGTTCTTGAACTTTGCCTGCTGGCTTTTCTCTGTGTCAGCATGAACGCATTGAAGCTCTCGGTGCGCGACCTGCCCTTCGGCCTGGCTATGGGATTCGGCCTTCTTACTTCGAATGACTTCGTCATCGGGTCGCTTTTATCCCGCTACGCGTCGCTCACAAGCCCGCTGCAGTTCGTCAGCGAAGCGCTGACCCTTTTCACCCTGACAATCTGGTCGGCCTATGTTGTACTGCCTGAACCAGAGCGAAAGCCAGTGGTCGTTGCCGCCAATTCTACAATTTACCGTTGGAACGAAATCGCATCGGCACTGGGGCACACGGGCACGCAGATCGCCGTCCAGTCGGCCAGCAGCTTCTTCCTGACCGATGTGGAGAAGGTGGTTGACAAGGTGCTCACCCGCAATCTCAGGGAAAGCGAATCAAAGTCTTAAGTTTGCAAAGCTCCTCGGGGGAGTAGTGCAACCGACGGGCCGGCACCCTTTGGGTTCGGCCCGTTTGTTTTTCGGGGCCAATGTAACATATGGCAAAGAAAGACAGAATCAGAATAGGCATAGGGTGAGCGGACTTGTCCGCAGCGCCTTCTCTCGGTTCTTGTTCATCGGCCCGCAGCCTCGCCTCACGCTTCCTCCCCACACTGGGTCGCCCTCATGCAGTTGCGCTTTGCTTAGCTCGCTGTGACCAGCTTACGGCGCAAGAGTGCGGCCATGTTGGGCGCACCAATACAAAAGGCTCCCTGAAAAAACGGGAGCCTTTCTTGGTTCCTCTGTCAGCAGTCTGAGGCCATGGCGATCGCCGTGGCTTATTTAATGGTCAAAACTTTGCGTTACTCAGCCGAAACGGGCTCGATCGAGGCGAAACGGCCCATGTTGCCGCGATCAGAGAACTTCACCCGCCCGGTGACCTTGGCGAAAAGTGTGTCGTCGGAGCCGATACCCACGTTGGGACCTGGCTTGATCTTGGTGCCGCGCTGACGAATGATGATGGACCCACCGGTTATGAGCTCGCCTGCGAAGGCCTTTACGCCCAGCCGCTGTGCATTGGAGTCGCGTCCGTTTGTGGAACTACCGCCGCCTTTTTTATGTGCCATTGCCGAATCCCCTTCTCGGTTGTCTCCGCCACCTAGGCGGTATAGGTGACGCCATCGGCCTCAATGGCCTTGATGCGCACCTCGGTAAAATTTTGCCGGTGTCCCTGCAACTTCTTGTACTGCTTCTTCCGCTTGAGGTGGAAGACCAGGATCTTGTCGCCGCGGCCTTCGCCGAGGATCTCAGCGGTCACCTTGGCAACCCCGGGCTTGAGCATGCTACCGGGCTCCCCTGAGACTGCAAGTACGTCGCTGAATTCAATTGTCTGATCGTCAGACGGGGAGACAACGCTCTCAATCTTGACGACGTCGCCCGGAGCGACACGATATTGCTTTCCACCAGTACGTAAAACCGCGTACATAAACCCTCCAGAGCGACACGCGCGAGGCGATGCGCTCCTCAGTATCCAAAATAGCTCGGGCGGAAACTTCCGCGCCGCGGTACGCTCAAGCCCAAAACTGCGGGCGAACGTCTGGCTCCGCGACGACAGGCAGGAATCGCCAAACTAGAGTAGTGTACCGGCTTTGCGGGGCAAGGTCAATGATGCTGGCGCCTTGCATCGCCCGGTCCAGCGGAAGCTGGCACCATCATGTGCGCGGAGGGACCACGTAATACAGGATTGCGAAATAGTGAGCGGCGCTGCCCGCTAAAACGAAAAGGTGCCAGGCAGCGTGGAAGTAGCGGCGCCGGTCCATGGCGAAGAAGGCGATTCCCACGGTATAGGCAAGGCCGCCCCCCGCCAGCCAGAGGGTGCCCTGCCAACTGATCGCGTGGATAAGCGGGCGGCCCGCGAACACGACAAACCAGCCCTGAAAGAGATAGACAAGCGCCGATGCGAGGGGGAATTTACCCACTGCCACACTTTTGAAGACGACGCCTGCCGCCGCAAGCGCCCACACGACGCCAAACAGAATCCAGCCGACCGGTCCGCGCAGGGAAACCAGCGTGAATGGAGTGTAGGTGCCGGCGATGAGAAGGTAGATGGCGGAGTGGTCGAGCACCTGGAAGACGTGACGCGCTCTCGTACGCACCAGCGAGTGATAAAGAGTGGAGCATACGTAGACGAGGACGAGTGTGCCGGAGAAGACGGCGCAACTCGCCACGTGCCAGGCGGTTCCGCGCGTGGAAGCGACGATAAGGTAGACCGCGCCGGCGACTGCCATGATGGCTCCAGCGCCGTGGGTAATGGCATTGGCCAGGATATCGCACAAGTGCGGTTGTGCTTGCACATAGTGAGGATAGCCCCGGATGAAGGAAACGGTGAAGATTGCCGGTACCGAAGCTCGCGGGTTGAATCTAATGTTTTACGTCGGGTGCCGAACTTTCTTCGATGATAGCCAGATCCCACGGGGCCACAGTAAGCACGGAGCCCTGACCGACAACTTTGCTATCGAGCAGGCTAGACCCGCTGCCGTAGGCGTAATTCGCCTTAGCTTCTGCAGAAGAATAGTTGAAGTAGTAGTGGACACGCCTGCCCATACGATTAACGCCATGCTGGACATGAATCGACGCGGGAAGCTGCTGATCGGAGCCAGTCAATCCAGCCTTTTGCAGGGCGTCGCGCAGGACGGCGGTCTGGAGAGTGTCTGAAAGGTAAGTTCCCTCGTAGAGGAGGGTGCCCGAGCCGAAGCTGTTCTCAGTGATGGCCGGCCATTTTCCAAAGAAAGGGTGGTCGTAGAACGCAATGGCCTTGGCGTGTTCGGGCATGAGGAATTCGGACCAGTACGAGACCTTGTTTGCCTCTCCCGCGTGGAAGGGATCGCCTTTGAGAGCGAGCGGGTGTTCGAGGCTGGAGAATTCCTGGTAACTGAAGCCGGCAGCCTCGCGAAGGGGGCCGGGGGCTCGCACCCATCGAACTGCGGAGTTCTCGTTGGCGAACCCGCTCTTGAAGGTCATGATGACGTGACCGCCGCCTTTCACAAAGTCGGAGATGCGCTGGAGCAGGGCATCGTCGGAGATATAGAGTGCCGGTACGATGAGGACTTTGTAAGCGGAGAAGTCCTGTGTTTCAGGGAAGACGAAATCCGAGCCGATGTTCAGGCTGTAGAGAGAATGGTGGATCTGCTGTACGAGGGAGTCGTATCCCTCCGGGGTGTGGGTCCACGTCCAGGGAGGGACTGGTCCACCGTAGGGCATGAAATTGATGGCGTTGGCGGAGTCGCGGCTCCACAGGATGGCGACCTGATTTGTGATCTTGAGGCCGACCAGGTGGGGGCCAATCTTCTGGAGTTCGTGGGCGGTGCGGCTCATCTCGGCATAAGCGCGGTTGGGCTCGAGGTCGTGCGAGAGAATGCCTTTCCAGTAGGTTTCCTGATTGCCTGCGATGGAGGCCCAGTGCCAGTACTCGACCATGTTGGCGCCGTTGGCGATGTGGGTATAAACGTCTTCACGGAGTTGGCCGTCGTAGGGCGGGTACTGGCCTGAGGAGTCCCAGCCTATGGTCTGGGCGTTGGTCTCGGTCACCAGAAAGTTGCTGTGCTTTAAGGAGCGGGTGAAATCGCCCTGTATCGACTGTATGGTGCCGTCGTAATGGTCCTGGGTCCCGTGGTAAATATTGTCGGCCGGAATGTCGAGCGCCTCGGCGATGGACTCTTCGTTGACGTCGTGGCGCATCATGCCGCCATAGTCGGTGGTGACGAACTGGCTGGGTGAGGCGCATTCCCGGACGAGTGCGGCCTGCCACTTGAGGAAGTCTGTGACGCGCATCTGGCTCCAGCGCGTCCACTCCAGCTTGTAGCCGGTAGAGATGGTGCCATCGCGCCTCGGCAGGTCCTCCCAGGTGTGGATGTTTTCGCCCCAGTAATTAAGGAACCAGGCCTTGCTGAGGTTTTCGGGGGTAACAAATTTCTTTTCAAGATAATGCTGGAAGCCGATGAAGACATCGGGATTGGCTGCTTCGTAGCTGGAGGTTTCATTGTCGAGCTGCCAGCCTATGACGGTGGGGTTGTCCTTATAGTGCGCGACGATGTGGCGAATGAGGCGCTCGGCATAGAATCGATACGCCGGTGAGTCGGTGTCCATGTTCTGACGAATGCCGTAGGCGCTGCGGACGGGCTGGCCTCCGAAGGGGCCCGGCGGCGTGCGATCGGCAAGGATCTCGGGATGTTGATGCGCCATCCATGCGGGGATAGAGTAGGTGGGGGTGCCCAGGATAACCTTGATCCCGGCCTTGCCCATGGCGTCGACAATACGGTCCATCCAGACATAGTCGAAGCGGCCGTCTTCCGGCTCCCAGAGACTCCAGGTGGACTCGCCCATGCGGACGACGCTGAGGCCGGCAGCCTTCATGAGGGCAACGTCCTTGTTGAGGCGTTCGGCCTGGGCCGTGGGCGTGTCCTGCGGCATGTATTCGTTGTAGTAGGCGGCGCCATAAAGGATGGTAGGGAAGTCGAGCGTAGGCTTGGTGTCGGGAGACGCCTGGGCATAGACGGCCGCGCTCGTAAGCGCGACCGAGCAAGCGAGTGCCAGTAATCGTTTTCCAAATACATTCGCGTCAGCTTCAGGTCGATTCATCTCTCGTCTTCCCCTTTTGTGAAGGCCATTTCGAGGACCAGGTCAGAGTGGCTCGCAACCGATGCAGCCGATGGACGGCGATTACCGCTCGAACGCAGGCGGAGCAGGCTCTCTCAGATGGCAAATTACATTCGCGAGGATTGTAATTCAGGGCGTGCCGGTCGCGCAGGGCGGTCGTTCTTGATAGAGAAGGCGAGCCAATTCACAACCGCCGTCAAGCGATATACTCCCGCCATGCGTATTAATCTCTTGTCTTTTGCCCTCATTGCTTCGTTGGTGCCGACGCTGGCGTTTGCTCAAACCTCCAACGAAAGGGAACCGGCAACGGCGGCGGGAGCCCAGGCATTTGTCGATCGCGCTAACGCTGAGCTACTGACCTTGTCCACCGAGGGGTCCCATGCAGAATGGACCGCGGAGACCGATATCACCGATGACACTGAGGCCACTTCGGCGCTTATCAACGAGCAGGTAACCGGGCGCACGCTGGAGCTAACCGCTGAAAGTCATCGCTGGGATCACGTCAAGCTGCCGCCGGAAGTGCGCAGGCAGATCATGTTGTTGCAGGTAAATGCGCCGGCCGCGCCCAAAGATCCAAAGCTGCTCGCCGAACAGTCGCGGCTGGCGGCGCAATTGACGGGCATGTACGGCAAGGGCAAGTTTTGCCCGGATGTACCCGCGGGGCAGCAGCCCGGTACGGATGCGAAATGCCTGGGCATCGATGCGATTTCAGACATCATGGCGAAATCGCACGATCCCGAAGAACTGACGAAGCTGTGGGTTGTCTGGCACGCGGTAGGTGCGCCCATGCGCGACAAGTACGCGCGTTTCATCGAACTCCAGAATGTGGGGGCGAAGGAACTCGGCTACCAAGATACGGGCGAGTTGTGGCGGGCTGGGTATGACATGACGCCCGCGGAGTTTTCGACCGAGTTGGAGCGCGCATGGACGCAACTGGAGCCGCTCTATCGCGAATTGCATGACTATGTGCGCGGGCGGCTGATTGTGAAATATGGCAAGGCGGCGGAGCGGCCGGATGGTCTGATTCCCGCACAGTTACTGGGCAACATGTGGGCGCAGGAGTGGGGCAACATCTATGACATCGTCGCGCCTGCCGATCCGAAGCTGTCGCAGTTCAAGCCGATCGATCTGGAAGCCGCGTTGAAGGAACAGATCGGCGCCAAGGATCCCGCGGCCGCGGAGGCTTTTGCTGCAGGCTCGGACCTGAGCTCGGATAAGGGCCACGCAGCCAGTCTCGCCGCAGGGCGGGACATGGTGCACTACGGAGAAAACTTCTTCAAGTCACTCGGTTTCGCACCCCTTCCGCCGACCTTCTGGGAGCGCTCGCAATTTGTGCATCCGCGTGATCGCGAAGTGGTCTGCCACGCCTCCGCGTGGGACCTGGATTCGGTAGACGATCTGCGGGTAAAGATGTGCATTGAGGTGAATGCGGACTACTTCACCACCGTGCATCACGAACTGGGACACAACTTCTATCAGCGCGCATACGACAAGCAGCCATTCCTGTTTCGCAACGGGGCGAACGACGGATTTCACGAAGCGATCGGCGACTCCATCGCCCTTTCAATCACACCGGCTTACCTGAAGACGCTGGGGCTGGCGACGACAGAGCCGCCGGCGGAGGCTGATATTCCGTTGCAACTGCGTACCGCGCTCGACAAGGTAGCGTTCCTGCCGTTTGCGCTGGCCCTGGACAAGTGGCGGTGGGAGGTCTTTTCAGGTGAGATCAAGCCTGCGGACTACAACAAGACGTGGTGGGCGCTGCGCGCAAAGTACCAGGGTGTAGCGCCGCCCGTGGAGCGCAGCGAGGCCGATTTTGACGCGGGCGCGAAGAACCACATCCCTACAAATGTGCCGTATGCGCGCTACTTTCTGGCGCGCATCTACCAGTTCCAGTTCTACAAGGCCATGTGCGATGCAAGCGGGTACAAAGGCCCGTTGAACCGGTGCAGCTTTTATGGTTCTAAAGCCGCCGGAGACAAGCTAAACACGATGCTCGAAGCAGGCCAGTCGCAACCGTGGCAGAAAACGCTCAAGGAAATGACCGGCACCGATCACCTCGATGCGCAGGCGATGCTGGACTACTTCGCACCGCTTTATACGTGGCTGAAGGAACAGAACAAGGCCGCTGCTTCTCGATAGAGCGCGAGACTGACTCAATCGATCCATCGAAGGATGGATGCGCGGGTCGGGACCGAATCTCTAGGATGACCGAACGATGCAGAACGTCGGGCAATCCGGGCGGCCGATGGGGGTGTGGGCTGCGACCGCCGTGGTCACAGGCGAGGCTATTTCGCTGGGGATCTTTCTGACACCCGCGGGGATGGCGCGCTCGCTGGGGTCACCGGCACTGCTGGCGGCGGTGTGGTGCGGCATGGCGGTGATGACGCTGGCCGGGGCGCTGTGCTTCACGGAACTCGCTGTTCGCAATCCACACGACGGCGGGGAATATGTCTATCTGCGGCGTGGCTTTGGCCCCCGCGTCGCCTTCCTCTATGGGTGGATGGCGGCGGTGGTGATGTATCCCGGGGTGGCGGCGGCCCTTTGCGTGGGGACTGTGCCGTATGCGCGGACGCTGTTTCCGGTTTCACCCGGCGTGGCCGAAGTGCTTCCAGCGCTGCTCTTGCTTGGACTGGGAGCCATCAATTATTTCGGCACCCGTTTGAGCAGCCGCCTTATGACGACGCTGAACTGGCTGAAGGTTCCGGTGCTGGTGGGCTTGGCGGGCCTGGCGCTGGTGTCGGGTCATGCAACGTTTGCTAATCTCGCTCCGCTTACGGTTCGGCGACCCGGCTCAGACCCCCTTGGCGGTGCAATTGCGGGGGCGGCAATCAGCGCGGTCTTCTGTTTTGGAGGGTGGTGGGAGGCGGGAA
>VFSW01004152.1_pt1 | contig 21581 bp, 19 predicted proteins | sample 5358111 | NCBI WGS metagenome assembly VFSW01 (sample SAMN11554181, study PRJNA540505) | mine drainage metagenome | isolation source: sediment from site ElyBrook_90M | place: USA: Ely Copper Mine, Vershire, VT | collected 2017 | reverse complement strand
CGACGCGCCGGCCAACTCGGCCAATGGGGAACTGCGGCGGGTGCGCTACGACTGGCGGCGCGCGCTGCTGACGCAGGCGCAGCAGAAGGACGCGGCCCCGGAAAAGCCCAATAAAAGTCTGCCGCCCGCGGGGCCTCCTGCGGGCGAAGCCATACGCCCACCCAAGCCCACCACCAGCCAGTTATTACAGGCGGCCGAGGCGCGGCTTACGCAGGACACGGCCCTGGCCGACGCGGCAACTGGCGCGAGCACGGCTCCGGCCAACAACGCCGCCGTGCGAAGCAACATGAAGCAGGTGCGCAGCGGACGCGACTTCCGCAACCTGGAGGCGCCGACGGCACGGGATTCCGCCCTGGAAAAGCTGAGCGCCTGGATCAACAAGCTTTTTGAAGGCGTGGCCAAACTCCGCCCGCACGCGGCCTGGGTGGGCGGCCTGATTGTGTGGGGCTTTGTTCTGGCGGTGTGCGTGGGTCTGGCCTGGGGGCTGCTGCAACTGGAACGCCGCTGGCGCATCCGGCTGGTTCCGGAGAGCGACGGACCCGCGGCCGGAGCCGCCTCGGCGCGCGACTGGCAGTTGTGGCTGGCCGATGCGCGGCGCTGCTCCGCCGCCGGCCAGTGGCGCGAGGCGATTCACTTCGTCTATTGGGCGGCCATCTCGCGGCTGGAATCGAAGCGCCTGTGGCCGGCCGACCGGGCGCGCACGCCGCGCGAATACCTGGCGCTGGTGGCCGCCGAAGACCCGCGCCGCACCGGGCTGGCCGCCTTGACCGGCAGTTTTGAGCGCGTCTGGTACGGCGGCCGTGCGGCAGGCGAAAGCGATTATTTGCGGGCCGAGCAGATTGCCTCCGCGCTGATCGACGGCGGTGGGCGATGAAGTTTCTATCGTCGCTCGACGTGAAGGACCGCAAGATCCTGCTGTGGTCTTTGGGCATTGCGCTGGCGCTGGCCGTGACCACCGGGTTTCTGATGCCGCGCGAGGACAGCAACGAAAATCCGTTGCCTTCGACGTATCTCTCCGGCCAGCACGGAGCCCGCGCCGCTTACGAGACGCTGCTCCGGTCCGGCTACCCGATCGAGCGCTGGGAGCAGCCTTTGAGTGAGCTGGCCGCAACGGCCGGGCCGCAGACGGTGGTCATCCTTGCCCAGCCGTACTCCAACGAGCCGGCCGACATCAAGGCGGTGCGGCAGATTGTGGAGCGCGGAGGCCGGGTGCTGGCCACCGGCTTCTGGGGCGGATTCATTCTGCCCGGCGAGGCCAGTCAAACTCCCCCAGACTTCCACTTTGCCGCCTGCCAGTTGGAGCCGGAGGGGCTGGACAAGCTGTCCGATTCCGGCGAGGTCTGGATGGTCCCCGAGGCTACCTGGAAGGTGGGCAATCCTGCCGCGCGTGTCGAGTACAGTTGCGCCGGCCATCCCGCGGTGGTGGAGTACAACTGGGGCAAGGGCCACATTGTGTGGTGGGCCAGCTCAACGCCGCTGGAAAATGGCTCGCTCAGCCGCGCCAACAATCTGGAGCTGCTGCTGAATTCGCTGGGGCCGGTTGCCGGGCGTCACTTCTACTGGGACGAGTCGCTGCATGGGGATGTGCGCACGGCCTGGGACTACGCGGGCGGGCCGGCGTGGACTGCGCTGTGGATTGGGCTGCCATTGCTGGGGTTGCTGATCGTGCTCAGCTTCAGCCGGCGCAGCGGTCCGGTGCGCGATCTGCCCCCGCCGGCGCGGACCACGCCGATCGAGTTTCTGGAGGCGCTGGGCTCGCTTTACCGCAAGGCCGACGCGGCCTCCACGGCGGTTTCGATTGCCTGGGAACGCTTTCGCCGCCACAGCTTGCGGCTGTGCGGACAACGGCCGGCGAAGATGAGCGCGGCCGAACTGGCGGTCGTGATTCGCCGCCGCTTTCCCCGCATCGACGACAAGCTGGAAGCGGATCTGGCTGCCTGTGAAGAGGCTGCATGGAGCGATGCGATTCATCACAAGCAGGCGCTCAAGCTGATTCAGACGTTGCACGGGCACTCCAAGAATCTGAAAGAAGCGGCCAAACCGGGCAGCCAGTCAGGCGCACAGGCCGCGCAATTCGAGAAAAATCACACCGAGCCGCAGGAAAGGGTTTCATGAATCAGGAAAACGAGCTAGAACTCGACCAAAACGCAAAAGGTGCGGAGCATCTGCGCGCCACCAGCCAGCTCATCGCGCATTCCCGTACAGAGCTGGGCCGGGTGATTGCCGGGCAGGGAGAGGCGATCGAGGAGGTGCTGATTGCCGTTCTCTGTCAGGGGCACGCGCTGCTGGAGGGCGTTCCGGGCATCGCCAAAACGCTGATTGTGAAAGCCCTGGGGCGGCTGCTGGGCCTCGGCTTCCAGCGTGTGCAGGCCACCCCCGACCTGATGCCCGCCGACATTCTGGGCACCACCGTTCTCCGTCCCGGAACGGTTGACTTTGCGTTCCACGCGGGGCCGGTCTTCACTGACCTGCTGCTGGTGGACGAGATCAATCGCATGCCGCCGCGCACCCAGGCCGCGCTGCTGGAGTGCATGGAAGAGCGCCAGGTGACCTCCGACGGCCAGCGCCGCCCATTGCCTGCCTGGTTCACTGTCTTCGCCACGCAAAATCCGGTCGATTTCGAGGGCACTTACCCCTTGCCCGAGGCGCAACTCGACCGATTTCTGCTGAAGATTCGCGTGGGCTATCCGGGCGAGCAGGAGGAGCGGCAGATTCTGGAGCGGCACCACGCGGGCACAGGGGCCGGACTGCTGGAAGACGCCGCTATTGCACCCATTCCCGCGGGGTTGCTGGCCGCCGCCTGCGCCGAGGTGCGGGCCATTCGCATCGAGCCGGAACTGACCACCTACATTCTGGCGCTGGCTCGCCGCACCCGCGAGTGGCCCACGCTGCTATTGGGCGCCAGTCCCCGCGCCGCCGTGAGCCTGATGCGCGTGGCCCAGGCGGCAGCCGCCTTCGATGGCCGTGATTACCTGGTTCCTGACGACGTGAAGCGCGCCGTGCAGCCGGCGCTGCGGCATCGCGTGATGCTCAAGCCGGAGGCCGAACTCGAAGGCTTCGACGCCGACCGCGTGCTGGCCGATGTGATTGCGGCTGTGCCGGTGCCGCGGCAATGAAAACACGCCGAAAGGGAGTAGTATAAAGGTGGTATGAAGGCTAAAACTTCCATTTCGCTCTCCTTGCCCCTTCTCGTCGAAATAGACAGAGTGATCGGCGAGCACGCCTCCCGCTCGGCATTCATTGAAAAGGTACTGCGGGATCATCTTCGGGAAACGGCGAGGCAGGCAATTCAGCAGCGGGATCTGGAACTGATCAATGCGGCGGCGGACCGGTTGAACGCCGAAGCGGAAGATGCACTGGAATACCAGCAAGCCTTGTACTTTGACCTCATCCAGGATGAAAATCATTGACCGCGCTTCTTACTTCTTGCCAGGCAATTGTTACCATAGTCAACCAATATACAAAAAGATCGCTTTTCCCTAAGAAGTTTCGAAATTGCCTCGGCAACTGGCGATAAACGAGAGCCTGATGGTTGATAGTATCTAGAGGCATTCTGGACTTCAAGGCAATTCTGGAATGAAACAATATGAACAGAGGCGAACTTTACCGCGTATCCAAGCCGCCCGGCGATCCAAAGCAGCAGCGGTTCTGTGTCATCGTAAGCCGCCAGAAGCTCATTGAGTCGCGTTATTCCAGCGTTATCTGCGCACTCATTTACACCGAGGGCGAGGGGCTCGCAACTCAAGTCGCAGTCGGCCCCGATGAAGACCTCAAGCATGAATGCTGGATACATTGCGACAATCTTGTCAGTTTTCACAAATCGGTATTGACCGACTTTGTAGGAACCCTTTCGGCTGCAAAGCTAAAGGATCTGAACAGGTCTCTGGCGTACGCTCTCGATCTACCCATTGAGGTTCAATGATCTCTCCCAGCCTCCATCCCGCCCCCATCAGCGCTGTCTGCCAGCGCCGCAGCCGCTGGGGCATCGGCCTGACGCCGCGAACCATCGGCCTGCTGGCGGCGGGCTTCGCCTGGCTGATTCCGGGCTTCTGGGATGGGCGGCTGGCCTATGGAATGCCGGCCTGGGATGCTCTTGTCTTGCTGGCCGCGCTTGCCGATGGACTGCGCCTGCCTGCTCCCGCCAAGCTGACCGCCAGCCGCTCCTGGTCCAACGCGCCCGCTCTCGGCAACGAGACGGAGATTGAGCTGTCGGTTGAAAACGGCGGCCATGTGATTGTCGATTGCCGGCTGGTGGACGATCTGCCCCCGGCCCTGGTCGCCGAACCGGCCACGCTCCGGCTCACCGCCTTTCCCCGTGTGCCCGCCCGGCTCCGTTACTGCGTAAAGCCCAGCGAACGCGGCGACTGGGAGACGGGCTGGCTCTACGTGCGCTACCGCTCGCCGCTAGGCCTGCTGGAGCGCTGGGCGCGGGCGCCGCTCACCCAGACGGTGCGCGTGTATCCCGCTCTGCGCGCCGGCCAGGAACAGCAGATCTTCCTGGCTCGCAGCCGCCAGATCGACCTGCAACTGCGGCGGGCGCAGCAGCGCGGGCTGGGCCGCGACTTCGAAAGCCTGCGCGAGTACCGCGAGGGCGACGATTTACGAGATATTTGCTGGACGGCCACGGCGCGGCACGGCAGCCCCATCACTCGCCAGTACCAGACCGAGCGCAGCCAGGCGGTGTGGATCGTGCTGGACTGCGGGCGGCTGATGCGCTCGCGGGTGGCCCTGGCGCAGACCACGAAAGAGCCCGGCCTTGCGCCAAGCCCAGGCCCTGCGCTCAAACCTTCCAAGCTGGACCACGCCTGCACCACCGCCGTCGCCCTGGCCCAACTTGCCCTCTACTCCGGTGATCGCGTCGGCCTGCTGGCCTACGGGCACGGCATTCAGCAGCGGCTTTTGCCGGGGCGCGGCGCGGCCCACCTGCGGAACCTGATCGAGGCGTTGTCGCAGGTGCGCGCCGAATCCGGCGAGGCCGACCATCTGCGCGCCACGGCCACGCTGGGCCGCCTGCAACCCCGCCGGGCATTGATTCTCTATGTCACCGATCTGGCCGAGACCGCCATGCGCCCCGAGGTCATCGACGGCGCTCTGCAACTCTTGCGCCGCCACGTGCTCCTGTTTGTGGCCATGGCCCAGCCGGAGGTTGAGCTCATCGCCCAGGCCAGGCCCAAAAACGTGGAGCAGATGTTCCGCGCCTCTGCCGCCCAGGAGATGGCCGGCCGCCGCGAGCTGCTGTTGGCCCGCCTGCATGAACAGGGCGCGCTCACCCTCGACCTCAACCCCGAAGCCCTGACTTCGTCCGTGCTGAATCAGTATTTGAAGGTGAAGGAACGGGCGATGCTGTAGCAGTTGCCGATCGAGCGTCTCTTGATTGGACAACCCCACCCCCAACCAAAAATCTGACCTGCGACAACTTGACGTGAGAATCGCCCGTGGTTCAACGCATACTCCAAAGGCGATTGCCGTGGCTTGATCTGGCCCCACTTGCCAGAAACCGCTTCGCGGAGTTAGGCTGTTGCCATGCCTCGATGTCGCTAACACCGCCCTGGTGCCAGCCGCGATGCAGACGTGCGCCCGTATTCGCGCACTGCCTTTCCCGCCTGACAGCTTGACTATTTCCATCAAGACAAGACAGCCCCCTGGGAGCGCATCCCGGAAAAAAGGAGATCATCATGGCGCATATCGCCGCAAATGTAACGGAACTGATTGGCCGCACCCCGCTGGTGCGTTTGAACAAAGTGGCGGCCGGATTGCCGGCTACCGTAGTGGCCAAGCTGGAGAGCCAGAACCCGGTCTCGAGCGTGAAGGACCGCATCGGGCTGGCCATGATCGAAGCCGCCGAGAAGGCCGGCAAGATCACCCCCGGCAAGACTGTATTGATTGAAGCGACCAGCGGCAACACCGGCATTGCGCTGGCCTTTGTGGCCGCGGTCAAGGGCTACAAGCTGATCCTCACCCTGCCGGAGACGATGAGCCTGGAGCGGCGCGTGCTGCTGTTGGCCTTTGGCGCGGAGATTGTGCTCACGCCGGGACCGAACGGCATGAAGGGCGCCATCGCCAAGGCCGAGGAGATTCTGGCCAACACCCCGAACGGATACATCGTGCAGCAGTTTGACAACCCGGCCAACCCGGCGATCCACTACGCGACCACCGGCCCGGAGATATGGAACGACACCGACGGCAAAGTGGACATTCTGATCAGCGGCGTGGGCACCGGCGGCACCATTACCGGCGTGTCCAAGTACATCAAGGAGCGCAAGCCGGAGTTCAAGGCCATTGCCGTGGAGCCGACCGACAGCCCGGTGCTGAGCGGTGGCAAGCCGGGGCCGCACAAGATTCAGGGCCTGGGCGCGGGCTTTGTGCCCAGTGTGTTGGATACCGGCCTGTACGACGAAGTGGTTCAGGTGACCAACGAGGAGTCGATCGCCATGGCGCGCCGTCTGGCGCTCGAAGAGGGCCTGTTTGTGGGCATCAGCTCGGGCGCGGCGGCGGCGGCGGCGCTGAAGGTGGCCGCGCGGCCGGAGAACGCGGGCAAGCTGATCGTGGTGGTGCTGCCCGACTTCGGCGAGCGCTACCTCTCCAGCGTGCTGTTCGAATCGCTGCGCCAGCAGGCGTTGGCCCTGGTTGCGCAGCCGGTGACGTTGTAGGCTGCCTGCGGTGGGGTCAATTGCCTGCTGCTCGCTCGCAGCAGGCTCTTGCTTTCCCAGGTCTCAAAGGCGAGACCTGGGAGTCCGGCACTCCGCACAGTACATTCGTTTGCTTCCAACTGATAATCTCTATTCTTGGGTGAACCTCCGGATGGGTATGCTGGCCACAATCGATCAACTTTCATCTCGGCACGTGGAAATGCTTGCACTCATCGATGAGGCTGACCGGGCTTTGCTGGGACGATTTGCGCCGAAAATGCAAGTTAACCGGAATCTTGACCGCACCCTCGTCAGCTTTCAGGCTAACAGAGAAGAGATTGGGCATCGCTGGTGCAAATACCGTGAGGGATTTTCTGCGTCACTCATACGATATGTGATCGATAGGGCCGGAATTTGCGACGGCCAGATACTCGACCCATTTGCCGGCAGCGGAACAACTCTTGTCGTTGCCGCCGAGCTCGGCATCGACGCTGTCGGCATTGAATTGTTACCGAGCGGTGCGGAGATTATTGAGGTGCGCAACGCAGTTTTGAATGCAAACCGGGAAGTGCTGACAAAGCAGATTCGGAGGGTCATTAAGGAACGCAGATGGTCAGAACCGGGTGACCGTCATCCTTTCACGCATCTTCGTATTACTGCCGGCGCATTTTCAGCGGAAAATGAAATGAAGCTTGAGCGATTTCTCTTTGACGCCGCCGCGGAAGAGGACAAGCTGCTATCACGGCTACTGCGATTCTCGGCAATGTGTGTGCTCGAAGAGATTAGCTTTACGCGCAAGGACGGGCAGTATTTGCGATGGGATCATCGATCCGGGCGTTGCCGGGGGGCAAAACCCTTCAATAAGGGTATGATTCTTTCCTTCGATGAAGCCATTTGCGGAAAATTGACGCAAATTGCAGATGATGTTGGTGGGCTCGTAAGCGAACCGACGCTGTTTCCTGCTGAAAAGGAAGAAATACAGCCAGGGCGCATTGAACTGAAGCTCGGCTCATGCCTGGACATTCTTCCCGGCATGCATCCTAACTCCATTTCTGGAATTATTACCTCGCCTCCTTACTGCAATCGATACGACTACACCAGAACTTATGCATTGGAGCTTGCCATGCTTGGAACGGGTGAGCAAGGGGTTCGGACTCTTCGGCAAACGATGCTCTCCTGCACCGTTGAAAATAAAGCTAAGCCCGATCTTCAGGAGAAATTTGGAGCGGCACGATTCCATGCAGCATCAGAAGCCTTCGAGTCTCAGAATGTTTTGAAACTGGTGCTTCGTTATCTAGAGGAGTGCAAGGGCGATGAGACAATCAACAATCCAGGTATTGTGCGCATGGTAAGGAACTATTTCTTCGAGCTTTCACTTTTGATTTTTGCCAGTGCGGGTGTGCTCAAGAAGGGAGCGCCATTCGTTATGGTGAACGATAATGTTCGTTATCAGGGCGCGCACATACCGGTGGACTTGATTCTCTCCGACTTTGCGGAACAGGCAGGTTTTGATGTTGAAGCCATCTGGGTGTTGCCACGAGGTAAAGGCAACAGTAGCCAGCAGATGGGACTTCATGGAAGACAGGAGGTCAGAAAATGCGTGTATATCTGGCGGAAGCGGTGAAATTCAATTGAAAAAACCATATCTCCAGCATCTGAAATCCAGCGAGGATCTGCGAACAAGCTATGAGGCTGTTCGTGCCGGGTTTGTGGCGCTTGCGCTCGAAAAAAATCGCCGCGCGACTCCATTCGTCGCAGAAGCTCGCGCGCTGAAAAGCGAAGCGTCGCAAGCTAAGGTACCCCTTGATTTACTCTCTATGCGGCGGATTCAACCTGCGCTCCTCACGGCCGCCGGCGTTTCCGATAAGGCATTGAAGCATTTGCAGGATTGCGACAAGGAACAGGCAATAGTTGAATTGATTCGTAAATTTCTTGAACCCGCAGGTGCCAACTTTGTTGAGGAGTTGGTGTTCAGATTTCTGTTGACGCGCGGAGATACTTTGGGCGGCTCAATGCGGAATGTCGGCGGGTTCATTGCTCAGTGCAGACTGTCTCGCGCCTTAATAGCCTGCCTGCAGTTAGGCGGCGAGCCAGTGTATATGCTCAGAGGAAAATCCAGGAAGTGGGAGTTGATGCCGACGGAAAGCGCCGATCTTGATCGCAACCTACGCGGCCTTAGCTGGAGTCTTTGGTCCAGCAAACGTACGCTTTTATTCAACCTCAATGTGCCGCTTGTCGGTAACAACATCGATCTTTGCTTGTTCGATTGCTCAATTACCGATTTGAAACAGGCGGTAAAAGCGCCTGAAAGGTATATCGCATTCGGCGAGTTGAAGGGCGGAATTGATCCGGCTGGCGCAGATGAGCATTGGAAAACAGCCCGGTCCGCGCTGAATCGCATACAAGAGGCATTTGCGTCGGAGAATCTGAAGCCCCGCCTGTTCTATGTCGGTGGCGCGATAGAAGATAAGATGGCAAACGAAATATGGAATTGGCTGAAGGATGGAAAATTGGAGAATGCGGCAAATCTGACCGTGGACGACCAGCTTGCTTCGATTGCAAGATGGATATGCACGGTATAGAAATCATCTTGCAGTATAGACTTTGAATCGGAGACCTCGGAGCAACAGACTTCATCGAGCTTGATTTTTGGGAAGTTTTCACCCATGCACCTGTTTGCCCATATCCGCGAAGACATTGACTCCGTTCTGGAGCGGGATCCGGCTGCGCGTTCGCGGCTGGAGGTCTTTCTCTGCTACCCCGGCCTGTGGGCTGTGTGGACGCAGCGTGTCTCGCACGTTCTGTGGGGCGCGCGGCTGCGGCTGCCAGCGCGGCTGCTCTCGCAGTTTGCCCGCTTTTTTACCGGCGTGGACATTCATCCCGGCGCGCAGTTGGGCCGGCGGCTGTTCATTGACCATGCCACGGGCGTAGTCATCGGCGAGACGGCCATTGTGGGCAACGACGTGACCTTGTACCAGGGGGTGACGCTGGGCGGCACCGGCAAAGGCCACGGCAAGCGCCATCCGACGCTCTGCGACAACGTCTTTGTGGGCAACAACGCCAACGTGCTGGGCAACGTGACGATCGGCGAAAATTCGCGGGTGGGCGCGGGCTCGGTGGTGCTGTCCGATGTGCCGCCGAACTCCACAGTGGTGGGGGTTCCGGCGCACATCGTCTATCGCAACGGGCAGCGGGTGCTGATTACCGATCCGCACGACGTGAAGGACCCGCTCTCCGACGCGCTGATCGCGCTGTCGAGCCGGGTGGAAGAGCTGGAGAACAAACTGGGCGGTAAAGCACAAGTCGCCGAGCCGTTCACCGCCGAAGCCGCTGAGCGCGAGGCTTATCGCGTGGAGCTGGAGCGGCTCAGGCAGTATGTGTCGATGGGTGAAGGGATCTGAGGGGTGAGCAGCTCTGCCGCGCGCAGGTATGGCGACCGCACCCGCCGCGAGAAATGTGCGCAAGTCGGGGTTGCCTTATCGCGCTATTTGTTTCCAGTTTGGCCATGAACGGCATCCTGCCGCGGCCGACTGAAAGCCGTCGCTGGCACGTCGGCGAGCGGCACAGCGGGACCCTCCCAGAGCAGGCGCGGCAAGCCCTGGCTGGCGGATTGAAGGCCTTCAAGATGGAAGGCGTGTTCTCCGGCGCGCAGGCCGATGGAGCCGCGAGCGTAACGCATCGCGTTGCCCGGCGAGCCGCAGACCTGGGCAAAGGGTGGACCGGTTTTGGCCACTTCGGTTCCGTCGATCAGCAGCCGCGCGCCATCGCGGTCCAGCAGGGTAAAGCTGTAGCCGCCATCGGCGGGAATGTGGAGGAATCCGTTCCAGGCAACGGCATAGCGTGTAAAGCCCTGCGCATCCGCGTGCAGGTCAGGCGACTGGCCGGCCAGAACCGCCTGCGCGCTGGACAGATTTGGCAGTTCATTCCAGGTGCCGGGGTAAAGGCTCCAGTCTAGACCGGGCAGCGTGACGCCGGCGATGGAAACCGCGTCGCGCCAGCGGCCGACCACTACCACTCCCTGCGCGGCCCAGTCTTGAAGCGCAGAATCCGGATTCTCGTCGCGTTCTTCGACATGAAGCAGAACCCGGAAGCGCCCCGCGCCGTTCGCCGCGCCGTCCAGTTCCGTGCCCAGTGCGTCTGGAAAGCGATGGCGCACGCGGCGGCCATGGGCCTGAGTACCGTCGCCGAAGAGCCACGTGTACTCTGCGCCGGGCGCGCGCGCGGCGGTAAAGGTTACATTGTCCAGCGGCGCAAAGTCCGGCTGGCTCACGGTGAACGCTGCCACCGGGCCGTGCGGGGCCGCAAATTGGACGGGCTGTGCGCCGCTGCTGAGGTCCAGCGGCAAATCGGCGTTTGTGACCGCGCGCTTCTGGCCGTACTTCACGTTGTCGAAGGTCACGCCGCTGACGTCGCCGGTGATGGTGGAGGCGGCCAGCGGCGGCTGATCGAGCGCCCAGATGTTGCGGAAGGTGAAGCCGCGCAGGGCCGGCTCTTCCTGCTCCAATTGCGCCAGCGAGTACCAGTTGTCCAGAAAGAGATTCTCGAAGGTGAAGTTGGCGTGATCGCCGCTCGCTCCCTGCGCTCCCCAGAAGCCGATGAGGCCGAAAGTCTGCCCGCAGGCGCCGATGCCGCCGTGGAGAATGTCGGAGTCGCGCAGGGTAAAGTTGCACGAGCTGTAGGTCTTGCGCGGCCAGCCGGCGCGCACGATATTCGAGATGCTGGTGGAGAGCACACTGTGCTCGATGAGAATGTTCTGCACATCGCGGCCGGGGCGCAGCAGATCCGCGTCGGTGTAGCCGTCCCAGTTGCCCTGCATGGCAAAAACGTCATCGGAAGAGCGCAGGAAGGAGTCGCGCACGATGGCGTCGCCGCCGCCCAGCCAGTCCATGCCGTCCTGGTTGGCGTTGCCGGGGTTGCCGCCGATCACGCGCAGGTCGTCGAAGATGAATCCCGTGGAGTCTTTCATCTGAATGGACCAGGTGCGCGAGCGAACGATGCAGGTGAGTCCGTCGATCTCCACGTTCTGGGCCTGGAAGGCGCCGATGCAGTGCCAGTCAGGCTTCTGCATCCAGCCTTCGTCGCTGTTGGGGTCCTGGGGGCCGTCGTAGACTATGGTTCCGCGGCCCAGGATTTTTACGTTCTTCACCTTCCAGAGATTGAGGCTGCCGAAAAAGTACGAACCGGGCGTGAGGTAGAGAGTTTCGCCACTCTTGGGATTGAGGCTTCCGTGGTAAACCCCCGGCTGATAGGCGTGAATGGCGGAGTGGCGCGGCAGGCGCGGCACGGGCGCGCCGGCAAAGAGAAAGAGCATCCGAGCGTGGTTCAAAAAATCGCCGGGGCGGGAGATGGAGAGCTTGATGGGGCCGGGAATGCGAAAGCGGATGGTGTTGCCTTGCTGCGCGGGGCGCAGATCGAGCCGCCAGGGCTGAATGTCCACGCCCTTTGCCCAGAAGCCCGGCTCGGCGGCGGTGATCTCCACTAATGCCGGGCCGGTCACGTCGAAGCTGACAAAATCGTAGCTGGCGGCGGCGTGGGCCACGTCCACCGCATGGCCGTTGACGCGGACGGTGAAATCCGCCGAGCGCATTTCCTCGGGAAACGGAACGGCCAGAACGCGGGAAGCAGAATGGGCGGACAGGGAAAAAGCGAGACCGGCGGCGACGCGCAGTCGAATACGCGGCAAGAATCTGGACCCCGAATAGCCTGTGGCAAAAGGCCGTCGTGTGTCAGGGCACGACGTTAGCCGTGCCGCGAAAATGGCAAACCAATATTCGGCTTTAGCCGCTGCGAGGCTGTACGTCAATCACCATGCAATCCAGCAGGGGGCTAAAGCCCGGAGTTCATTTCGAGCATCAGGCGGCACGACTAAAGTCGTGCCCTGACGCAATTCTTACCGGGATGATACGTTGCCGCGAACTTCTCAATCGAAGTGTGACAAAGCCATTGATTTCTTGAAGCAAGGAAAACTACCGGCTGAAGCTCACGTACCGTCGGCCGGCGTAAAGCCGGAAGTCTCCCGACGGGCCGGCCAGAATCTGGAGAGGCATGGGCCGCTTGAGCCCTGCATCCTCGTCCGTCTTCACGCTGAGCACGTCATGCGCGCCCACATCCGTCACCAGAAACTTGTCGCCGACAAATCCCACGCCATAGATGCCGGCCGCCAGATTCTGTCCACCCACCTTGATCGGAACCTCGACGATGAAGTAGGCCTGGTACTTGGCCTGCAGCCCGGTGGAGTAGCCGCTGGTGTCCACCAGCGTGGCCAGCACATAGAAGCCGTCGGCAAACTTTACGCCGCCGGAGTTGCGCAACTGCGTGGTGGCAACTCGTCCGCGATAAAAGACCGTGGCCGGCACCAGCTTCTGCGTCGCCGGCCTGGTCAGCACCGTTCCGCCGCCCTGGGCCTGCGCCAGTTGCGGCGACGCCGTCATTGCCACAGCCAGCATCCCGGCCGCAGCCCACTTCCCGATTCCACTGAAACGCATTGTGAACCCCCTTTTTGCTTGCGTCTGGAGTATATCGCATCGTCTTCCCCCGGCGGCCCTGGCGCTCCATGAACATTCCATGGAAGTAGAAGGCCTTGGTCTCGCCAAGTCGCGGGCGCCGTTTCCCCAGGCAGACCCGTTGGTGCGACAATTGTCGCGCCGGGTTTAGTGCCTGTCATCTAATTCCCGGCAAGGATTCTTCCTTACGGAGATTGACCCCATGAAGCATCTTTTGATCTGTGCCGGCCTGGTTATCGGCGCCGCCACGTTGTCCGCCCAGAAGGCTCCGCCCATGAGCCCGCCGGCCACGGCTACCGTGTCCATCGCCGGCAAGGCCGTTACCATCACCTACAGCTCACCCAGAGTCCGGGGCCGCGCCGGGCACATCTTCGGCAAGGACGGACTGATCGGCCACGACCCGACCTACCCGGTGTGGCGCGCGGGCGCCAACGCCGCCACCAGCCTGCATACCGGCGCTGATCTGATCCTCGGCGGCCAGAAAGTTCCCGCGGGCGATTACACCCTGTATGTTGACATCTCCGATCCTGACCAGTGGGTGCTGATCGTCAACAAGCAGACCGGGCAGTGGGGCACAAAGTACGACAAGGCGCAGGATCTGCTCCGGGTGAAGATGAAGATGAGCAAGCCGCCGGTGGCCGTGGAGGATCTGAAATACACACTGACGGCTCTGGGCGGGACGACCGGCAAACTGACGCTGGAGTGGGAAAACCATTCGGCTTCGGTGCTTTTGGCCGTTCACTGAGTTGAGCGGGAGGGTTACGCGCGGCAGGGCGTTTTGCAGTGAATTGACGCCCTGCCGATACAATAGGGGTAGTGTGTGATTTTCCCAGGAGGGATAAAAGCCTTGCCTTTATACGCCTATAAATGTACGCAGTGCGGCCACCGCTTTGAAAAGATCCAGAAATTCAGCTCCGAACCGGAGCTTGTCTGCCCTCAGTGCGGCGGTGTGCTGGAGCGTCCGCTCACAGCGCCCGGCCTCAGCTTCAAGGGCGCAGGCTGGTATGTGAACGACTACGCCGGCAAGAGCAGCGCACCGGCTTCTGAATCTGCTCCCGCGGCTGCCGCCGTCGAAACCAAGACGCCCGCAGCCACAAGCGACAGCTCCAGCAGCAGTTCCAGCAGCAGCCCGGCAGCACCAGCCGCCGCACCGGCATCCACCTCCGCCTCCTGAAATTTGCGGAGCCGCAATGCCTCTACAGTTCCGCCTGCCACGCGGAGCCCACAGCAGGGCCGCTAAGATAGTTTCAGCACAGAAAAACCATGCCCCTGCTTGATCCCATTCCGTCGCCGGTTGCGAACGCCGATTTTGCCGCTCTCGAGTGGGAGCCGCTGCTGGCCCTGGTGGCCGGTTTTTCCGCCTCGTCCGTGGGCCGCGCCGCGATACTCGCGCTGGCGCCCTCCACCGATGAAGCCTGGATCGCAAGCCAGCACCAACTTACCGGCGAACTGCGCCTGCTGCTGGAAGAGCAGGTTTCGATCCCCCTCGGCGGCCTGTTCGACCCCACGCAGCACGCAGCCAAGGCGCAGATTCCCGGCGCGGCGCTGGAAGCCGGTGAACTACAGGCCGTGGCGCGACTGGCCAACGACGTGGCCTCCTGGCAATCGCTGTTGCAATCGCCCCCGGCGCGGCTGGCAGGCAAGATGCCGGCGCTCAGTGAGCTTTCCGCAGCGCTCAGCGGCAGCAGCTTGCGTCCGCTTTCTGAATCCATCGAGCGCACCATTCTGCCCGACGGCTCGCTGGCTGACAGCGCGTCACCGGAATTGGCCCGCATTCGCCGCGAGCAGGAGCGCCAGCAAAAACTCATTGAAGAAAGTCTGCGCGCCGCCCTGCGCAAGCTGGCCAGCGACGGCTCCACGCAGGAAGAGCTCATCACCATTCGCGGCGAGCGCTTCGTGATTCCGGTGCGCGCGGAGCTGAAGCGGCGCGTCAGCGGTGTGGTGCACGGCGTCAGCTCCTCGGGCCAGACGGTTTACGTGGAGCCGCTCGAAACCATCGAGCAGAACAACGAGCTGGTGCGCCTGATCGAAGAAGAACAGGCTGAGATTCACCGCATCTTCATGGCGCTCACCCGGCTCGTCGGCGGCTGCGCCGATGCGCTGGTGGCCGGCGCGCGGGTGCTGGGCGCGGTGGACAGCCTGCAAGCCCGCGCCCGCTTTGCCCGCGACTACAACTGCGTGGGGCCGGCCATTGAGGCGGATCGGCTCAACCTGGAAGCCGCCCGTCACCCGCTGCTGGAAAAGCGTCTGCGCGCGACCGGCGGCAAAATCGTCCCTCTCACGCTCGAACTCACCGCAGCCGGACGCCAGCTCATCATCAGCGGCCCCAACACCGGCGGCAAAACCGTCACGCTGAAGACCACCGCGCTTTTGGCCATGATGGCCCAGGCCGGTTTGCCGGTGCCCGCAACGGCGGCCAGCTTTCCTGTCTTCACTGCGTTTCTGGCCGACATCGGCGACGCGCAATCGATCGAGGCCGCGCTCTCCACTTTTTCCGCGCACATCACCAATCTTGATCGCCTCTCGCGCCTGGCCGGCGATAAAGCCCTGGTGCTGCTGGACGAGCTTGGCTCCGCGACGGACCCCGAGGAAGGCTCGGCGCTGGCCGTGGCCATTGCCAGCCACTTTCTGACTGCGGGCGCATGGTCGCTGATCTCCACGCATCACACTTCGCTGAAGGTTTACGCGGCCAACACGCCGGGCGTGCTGAACGCCGCGGCCGGCGTGGACGAGATCACGCTCGCGCCCAATTATCAACTGCGCCTGGGCGTGCCCGGCGCCTCGGCCGGCATACAGACCGCGGAACGGCTGGGACTGAATGCGGAGATCATCGCCTCGGCCCGCCGGCGCCTGGGCTCCCAGCAGGTGGACATTGCGCGCTTTCTGGACAAGCTGCACAACGACCTGACCCAGCTCGAGGTGGAGCGCAAGGCGGCCCGCGAGCAGCAGTACGCGCTCAATCAGGAACGCGCGCGGCTGGCCCGCGAGGGCGACATCGAGCTGCGCAATCGGACCCGGGAACTGGAAACCAAACTGGCCTCGCTGCTCAAGGATTTCGAGTTTCAGATGCGCGAGACGGTGCGCGCCATCGAGGATCGCGCCGGACAGCAGAAATTGTCCAAGGAAGCCGAACGCCGCATTCTGCGCCTGCGCCGCGAGTTTCAGGAGAGCTTCAACCAGACCGTCGTCGCCCACCGCAGCGGCGCGGACGTGGGCGACACCAACGCCCAGCCGCATCTGCTCAAGCACATCGCCGCCGGCGACCGCGTGCTGCTCAAATCCATGAACAAGATCGCCGTGGTGCAGCGCGAAGTCGAGAAGGATCTCTTTGAAGTTGCGCTCGGCACCCTGAAGATGCGCGTCAAGCGCGACGAGTGCTGCGCGCCGCAGCCCATGGACGCCTCTGCAACACCGGCGCGCCCCGATCCGCTAGCCGCCGCGCGCCGACAGAAGAACATCCAGGTCACCGTCACCAGCGCCAACACCGACCAGATGCGCATGGAGATCAACCTCATCGGCCGCACCGTGGACGAAGCTGCCGAGGAGCTGGAGAAGTACCTGGACCGCGCCTTCCTCGCCGGCCTGCCCCGCGTCCGCATCATCCACGGCCACGGCGCCGGCATCCTGCGCCGCGGCGTCCGCGAATTTTTGAAGGGGCATCCCCACGTAGCCACCATCGCCGAAGCTCCGCAAAACGAGGGCGGGCAAGGGGCTACGCTGGTGGAGCTGCGGCAGTAGTTGCAAAATAACTACGTTGTAGTTACAATTACATTTCAGTTCTGGTTTTTGCTTGCCACTGCAAAGGGATCAGGTTTGTCTTAGCTTGCGACCGCCTGTTCTCAAAGGGGCAGTGATTTTGTAGTGGCAATCTGCATGAGAGCTTCTCATGCATTCTCTTCGCCTCACCCTTGGGCGCTCCTGGGTCCCTTAGCCTTTTCAGGATATGGAGCGCACAATGATCGAGTTTGATTGGGATAATGCGAATATCGCTCACATCGCTGAGCACGATGTAATTCCGGAAGAAGCCGAAGAGGCCATCCTCGGAGACCCTGTCGATTTGGGATTTGATGTCGTCAATGGCGAGGAGCGCTGGGCCTATCTCGGCGAAACCAGTGAAGGCCGGATATTGCGCGTTGTGATCACCTTGCGCAGAGAGCATGTTCGAGTGTTGACTGCATTCGAGCCGTCCAAAAACCAGAAGAACTTTTACCTCGAACAGAAAGCAGGGCTGCCATGAGCGAAGTGAAAACCGCCAAAAGCGATCTGAAGATTCCCGTTTTCGCCACCGAGGCGGAAGAGGCCAAGTGGTGGTTTGAACATGAAGATCTGATCGCCCAGGAGTTCGAGAAGGCCGTCAAGGAAGGCCGGCTTCGCCATGGCGGTGTTCAGCGGCTCTTAGCAGAAAGGGGCATTCCCTTTCCGTATCCGCAAAAGGCGCCCACTCCCACCACCACCATTCGCCTCGACCCGGAAGACATCGCCAAGGCCCGTGTGCTGGCCGCCGAGCGCGGCTTGCGTTATCAGACCTACTTGAAAATGATCATTCACGAGGAACTGCGCAAGGCAGAATCAGGTCAGAAAACTTCGGCCGCCTGATCCCGACGCCGGGCACCCCTCAAGGTCCCGATTATGGAACTTGGGAAACCAGGAACCTTCAGCGAGCGAATAGCGAGCGTTTGGCCCCACCGCAGGTGGCAGGTGGCTACGAGATGCGGTGCGCTGCGCCCGAGGCGTGGCAGATGTGAATCTGCGGGACAATACCGACTTCGGCGGCGTAGCGGGCGCCGAGAGCCTGGGCAAACTCCGCTGCCCGGTTTTGGGCAACCAAATTGATGGTGCAGCCGCCGAAGCCGCCGCCCGTGAGCCGCGCACCGATCATCCCTGGCAAATCCTGCGCCAGCGCCACCATGGCGTCGGCCTCCACGCAACTGCCTTCGAAGTCCTGGCTATAGCTGCGGTGCGCCTCGGCCATCAAGCGGCCCAGTTCGGCCAGATCGCCCCTGGCCAGCGCCTCGGCGGCGGCCACAGTGCGCAGGTTTTCGGTAATCACGTGGCGGGCGCGCTTGAGCGCGTTGGGCGGCATCTCCCCGCCCCATAGCTCCAGGTCGGCAACCGTTGCATCGCGCAGAAAACGCACCTCCGGCCGATGGCTGGCAATGGCCGCGCAGGCCGATTCCACCTCGGCGCGGCGCGTGGTATAGTCGCCTCCCACGTTGGAGTGCTTCACCATGGTGTTGGCAATCACCAGCGCCACATCGGCGGGGATCGGCGCCAGCTTGAAACTCAGATCGCGGCAATCCAGCAGCAGCGCGTGATTCTGCTTGGCGTTGGCGGAGATAAACTGGTCCATGATGCCGCAACTGGCGCCGACAAACTCATTTTCCGCACGCTGGCAGAGACGCGCCAGCTTGGCTCCCGGATAAGCGACGCCCAGCAGCGAGCAGACGGCCAGCGCCGTGACCACTTCCAGAGCCGCGGAACTGGAAAGCCCCGAGCCCAGCGGCACGTCGCCCCACAGGCTCAGGCTGAAGCCGGGAATCGTGTGCCCCTCGGCGGCCAGAATGGAAAGCACGCCCAGCGGATAGTCGCTCCAGTGCCGGCTGGCCAGCGCGGGCAGCACGGCCGCAGCAAAGCACCTCTGTTCTCCGTTGTTCTCCGAGTACAGGACAATCTTTCCGTCCGAGCGCGGCGAAATCCCGGCCAGGGTGGCAAAGTCGATGGCCGCGGGCATCACAAAGCCTTCGGCATAATCGGTGTGTTCGCCGATCAGGTTCACCCGTCCGGGCGCAACAAAGACAGCGGGTTCAGCCTGATAGCGGGAGCGATGAATGGAACGTAAAACAGCGGGATCATGCATTGCAGCTCACATCCTAAATTGATTCAAAGTCCACAATCATCGGCCAGAAGACTGATTCGCCGGGATAAATTGTGCGCGACCAGGGCCCGGTTTGCGCCAGCGAATCGACCGGGGCGGTGGCCGGCTCCAGGGCCACGCAGGTCTGCTTCGGGCCCGGCCGGGCAGGCCAGCCCCCGTGGCAGATCCACAGTCCCAGGTAAGGCGTCGCCTTCGCGTCAAAGCTGACTCGGATGCGCACGCCCGCCTGTGGACGTTCCAGCGCGCACCAGTTTTCCGCCGCCGTGAGCGGCCCGGCAAAGAGCTTGTCGCCGATCGCCGAAGCGGGCGGCTGCGCCAGGCTCAGGTCGGTCCGGCTGCCGTTGACCAGTGTGGCAATGGGCCAGGCCACCCGGTCGCCATGCTTCCCCAGCCGGTCGCCGCCAGAACCCTCCAGCCGCAACTCTTGAATGGAAGCAGGCAGCACGATCCGGTCACCTGCTTCGGCCGTGAAGAGCGGATGCGCCGCCCATGACCAGGGCGCCGGAGAGTTGCCGGTGTTGGTCAGCCGATAGCCGCAACTCAATCGCCAGCCCGCATCGGTTTCCGTCAGGGTTACTGTTCGTTCCAGCGCAAGCGGCAGCGAAAAGCACTCAGCGCGGAAGATGGCGGAGGTAGAGCTGGCCTCAACCGGTTGCCACGCCACGCGCCACAGGTCGCCGTGGTCGGGAATCAGGGCGGGTCCCGCGGCGGTTTCCACGGTGCAGGCGGCCACGGAGGGCAGCATCTCGTCCCAGCCACTGGCGTCGCCTGCGTCAAAAGGCATGGTTCGCGTGCGCGGCGCACATGCTGCCAGCGGAGCCTGAAGCAGTTCGTAACCGTTTACGCGGACCGACGCAATCTTCCCGCCCAGCAGGGGAAGGATGGCGACCTGGCATCCTCCCGCACCTATGAGAACGTTTTCATCCGCGACCTCAACCCCGCTTGCCAATCTCATCTTTCCTATTCTCCCATGGACGCCGCACAACTCGAAATCAATCTCTCCCAGATCTGCACCAGCCACGCTTCCTGCTCCGGCTTCATCAGCACGGAACGCAGGCAGGTCACCGATTCAGCCTTCCCGGCGACCCTGTCCGGCGCAAGGCCGCCAACAGATTCGAACCAGGCACGCGGCAATTCTACAAGAGCCAGATGCAAATCCCGTGTGGCACAGGCCACAAAGGTTTTCTGCGCCAACTCCGATGCCTGTCGAGACGACTCCGCATTCATCTTCCACACCACGATATCCAGCTCCGGCGCACCGGCAGCCAGCGGCTGAAGGCGCCCGGTCGTGTCTTGCCTGAGCCTCCGGTCCAGATCCAAAGCCGCGCACCGCCCGCGCTCCAGGCCACGGGCAAACTCGCCGCCCGGCGTGAGCGGCAAAAGCTGCTGCGTGGCCCACAAGGCCACCGCCGCCGCGCCGGCCCGCGAACACTCCAGGCTGATCTCGCCAAGGTGAAGCTCTTTGGAGGTGAAGTACGTATAAGGAGAGTCGTGTTTGTAAAAGCGCCCCACGCAGTGGTCGCGAAACAGGACGCAGCCGCAGCCGTAGGGCTGCAAGCCGTGCTTATGCGGGTCAATCCCGATTGAATCGGCCTGGCCGATGGCGGCGTATGCCCGCCGCGCCGGTTCATCCAAAGCCTCGGCGATCAGCCCGAAGTAGCCTCCGTAAGCACCGTCCACGTGGACGCGAAAGCCGTACTTGCCGCGCAGCTCCAGAATCTCATCCAGCGGGTCCACGGCGCCCAGGGCCGTCGTGCCCAGCGTCGCCACCACCGTGCCCACATCGCCCTTGCGCAGTTCATCCTCCAGCGCCTCCAGGTTCATGCGTCCGCGCCGGTCGACGGCGATGCCGGTAAAGTTCAGTTTCAGCACTGCCGATATGCGCTGGTGCGTATAGTGCGCCTGCGCGGAACCGACAATCCTCTTGCCCGGCTCCAGTTGCCCGGCCACCCACAGCGCCTCCAGGTTGGCCAGCGTGCCGCTGGAGGTCAAGTGGCCCAAAAACTCCGTCCACCCGAAGATCCCGGCAATCTGGCTGACCGCCTCGATCTCCATCTCCGAGCTGGCCCGGCCGCCGTCCCGCGCATGGTTGTTGGGATTGATCTTCATGGCCAGCGCGTAGGCCGCCCGCGCCACCGGGTGCGGCGGCTTCAGCATCTGCCCGGCATAGAGCGGGTGAAAGTATGGGTAATTGTCGCCCAGCCGGCGCGCCACACCCTCCAAAACCTGCGCGATCGCCGCTTGGTCCACCGCCTCTTCAAAGGCCGGCAAGGCGCCGAATTGCTCTTCCAGCAGCTCGGTCGCGCGCGACAAAAGATCAGGCACCGGGTCTCTGGGCATGGCGTCCTCTCGCTGTATCATAACTGGACAGTCGAACTAAGGCCATATTATCCAACAGCTTCCAAATGATAAAATGATGGAAGGGACGCTGGCAATCGTACTTTCGACTGAAATTTGCGCGTTTTATTCTTGAAGACGGTGGTACACTGTGCGCAGCGTTAGACCCGAAGCGGGCGTGCGCAGTACTCGCCCAACCAAGCAAGATTCTGCCAGTGGTCGCTCCGATTCATCCAG
>VFSW01004151.1_pt1 | contig 21582 bp, 15 predicted proteins | sample 5358111 | NCBI WGS metagenome assembly VFSW01 (sample SAMN11554181, study PRJNA540505) | mine drainage metagenome | isolation source: sediment from site ElyBrook_90M | place: USA: Ely Copper Mine, Vershire, VT | collected 2017 | reverse complement strand
TTTCCTAACAAACTCAAGCAACCGCCCTTCCCTCGCCCGAACCGCATCGACCGCCGCCGAAATCGCTTCCACCGTCACCGGAGGAATCGAGATCAATCCGTTCTCGTCCCCGTGAAGAATATCTCCCGGCCGGATCACCAGCCCGTCAAGCTGCACCGGCGGCATCGAACGGACCATCCGGTAATACCCGTGACTCGCCACCGCCCCCCGCGCGAAATATTGCATCCCGATCGCTCGCACTTCGGGAATGTCGCGCACCGCGCAATCGCTCACCAACCCTACCGCGCCCAGATGCGTGAAAATCGTGGCCAAAACTTCGCCGCAGTGCGCCGCGAATTCCGGCCGCCCGCCCACTTCCCTCAACACGACCACGGAAGGTTTCGGCGCCGCGTCCATCGCTTCGAAGAAATCGCAGAACGGCTCCCGTCCAACGCCCGAAGCGCGCGTCATAGTCTCCACTTCGGCGGTCACGGCGTACCCGCACATCCGCCCCATCTCGGGAAAAATGCAGCGGATGTTGAGCGAAGTGAATCCCTCCGTTCGCGGCCGCACATTCAAGTCTTCAATCGCGTTCGAAAGGGTGGGTGTGTCCACCGTCTTGAGATAAGCAATGAGTTCGTTCATTTTTTCACTCCCGGGTTCCGGGCCGTGGCGTCAAGGCTTCGGCCCGCAAGGAACGAGTGTATCCGAGATCGGCGAATTCCCGGACATCCGGCGCGAATCGGGCACGACGAAAACGAACGCGGCCGTCAACAACAGAACCGCCGCAAGCAAGTACACCGCGGAGGCGGACGCGATTCCGGCGCCCAGTCCGTACCGCGTGGCGAGAAGCGCCACGGCGATCGGCGCCACGCCGCCTCCGCCCAGCCATCCGGCGCTGTTCATGAAACCCGACGCCGTGCCGCGGGCTTCCGGACGGATGACGTCGAACACCGATGCAAAAATGTTGGCGTCGTAAAGCCCTTTGAAAAACCCCCATGCGGTGAGCGCGACGATCAGCCACGTCACCGAGCGAGTGAGTCCGCAGAGCGCGACGAACGGCGCGCCGCCGAGGACGCCGGCGGTTTGAACCAGAATGCGGCCGCGCGGCGTCACCCGCTGGAGCGCATCCGCCCACCATCCGCCGCAGACCGAGCCGGCCATACTCGCGGCCTGAACGAATACGGTGGCGGCGAGCCCGGCCACCGCGAGGCTCATGTGAAATTCGTCGTAGAGAAACTTCGGCATCCAGCTCAACAGAACCACGGCGACGAAGTTCGCGCAGACGAAAGCGCCCATCAGGCAAAGAACCGTGGGCGTCGTCCAGACCATTTTCACAAACGCTCCGATCGCGCCGCGGGACGCGGGAGCGCCCGGGACCAGCGCGTCGGCGGCGCCCCGCACCGGTTCCCGCAGAAAGCGTTTCAAGACGAAGCCCAGCAAAATACCCAGGCCGCCGAAAACAACGAACGACCATCGCCAACCATAGACCTGGCCGATGAGACCGGCGAAAAAACCGCCGGCGATCGTCCCCACGTAGACGCTGGTTTGATGAAGGCCGATCGCTTTCGAGCGCGTGGCCGGTCCATGGTAATCGCCAAGCATCGACATCGACGCCGGGTAGTAAATCGTCTCACCAAGACCTTCAGCGGCGCGCAAGATGAACAAGGCCCGGAAGCTGCTCACGAACGACGTCGCCATGCAGACGACGCTCCACACGTAGAGGCCGCCGAGGATGGCCGATTTACGGCGGACGCGGTCCACGATCATCCCCGCAAACTGGCCGCCCAGTCCGTAAACCCATGCGAACGCGCTCGCGAGGAGCCCGAGCTGCAGAGTGTCGAGATGCAATTGCTTTTGAAGCAGCGGAAAAACGGAAAAGATGGCCTGGCGGTCGGCGTAGTTGAAAAACGAAATGGCCCACAGCATCGCCACCACGTACCAGCGGTAACGCGACGCCGTCACCGGGCGGTCTCGCCCGCTGGAACTTTCACCAGCCAGACTTCGGCGACCTGTGCGCCGCGGCCGTTGCCGCCGCCTCCGGACGGACGCCTCCATTCGAGCGTGAGCGTTCCGCTTTGCGTGGCGGCGGGCGGGAGCTCGAACTCCAACTTGGGCGGCGGGTTAGCGGAGCCTTTGGGACGTTCCCCATGGATTTCGAGGTTGCCGTTCGCCACGAGCCGGACCGGCACGTTGGGCGAATCGCCGCCGTAGACGACCTGCAATTTATATCGCGCGGCGCGGTCGAGGCCGGTGTAGCGCATTTGCAGCGGCTGTTCGAAAAGGCTTTCCGCGTCGGTGTATTGAGACACGCGCCAGCCTTGATGCGGTGACCGCGCTCCGAAGCCCACGAGCGGCGATTTTAGAAAATCCGGGTCCTGGGAGTACGGTTCGCCGGCGACGAGATGAGGCTGATGCGAAGGATCGCCAAGATCGTCGTAAAAGCCGCCGGGACCGGGATCTGTCCAATGAACGATCGCGTCGATCGCGGCGAGGCGTTCGGGTTCCGATGCGAGCGCGCGGATCTCGCGAAAGCGGTTTTCGAGCCAGACGCGATCGTTCAGCGGAAAATCGATGGCGTCCAGATTCGCGCCGCGGCCGAGCGCGATCGCCTGATAACGAGGCACGCTCAATTGCATGTGAATGCTTTGAAAAAGCGCTTCGGCAAGCTCGAAGACGCGGGCGCGAAGAGCGCGCGTGCGCGAATTGAGCGGGTCCTCGTCCAGGATGCGCGCGGAGGCGTCCATCGCGGAGAGCGAATCGGAGGACGGCGCGTTTTCGAGAGCCACGAGAGCGCGGATTTCCCGATCGGTTTCGGCCAGAAGTCGATCGTGGAGGAAGGCGTCATAGTAAGCGCGATACAGCGCCTCCTGAAAGCGCCAGCTCAGCCTTTCGCGCGGCGTGGCCCGCCGTTCCATGTCTTGAAATTGTTCAAGGGTCACATCGACGGCTGAGTTCGCAAGCAGCGGCCCGCGCCAGTTACGTTCCAGCGCCAGGAGGCCCTCGGCGAAGCTGTCCGCCATTTCATCGCCAATGAAATAGCGGCCGTAATCGGTGAGGATGTCTTTGACGTTCGCATCCGGATTCCATCCGAGCCCGCTCCAGATCGCTTTATTCACGTCGTCGTTGCAGCCTTCCGAGTAAGTCACGAACGCGTTTGCTCGCGGTTGATAACGATGGAAGATGGCCGCTTCATCGACCGGGCGTGGGTTGATCACCTCGCGCCCTTCGGTGCTGGCATATGCAAAGTCCCACGACGGCACGGGGAATTCGGAGTGAATGCTGTGCGTGATGTCCGGATAGAAACGGACGGGATAGCGCTTCGGCGTGCGGCGGCGCAGCTCATCGAGGCTTCCGCGGACTTGCGGTCCGAAGACGACGCCGGTGAGCCACGCCGGTTCCTTATCGAGAATAGAATAGAACTCGTCCGTCCACGCCGCGCTGAAGCTCTGCGGCGAGATCCAGACCTCGGCCTTCGGATGATAGCGGCGCAGGCTCGCGGCCTGTTTTTCGAGCAGCGCCATCAGGTATTTCGGTTCCGTGTGGCCGGGATCGCCGCCGGGCACGAAGATGGCGTCGATGCGCGGCAGTTTGCGGAACACCACCTCCCATTCCTTCAGGGCGGAGGCGACCGTTTGCGGGTCTGAATAATCCTTGTCCATCGCCGGATACCAGATGGAGACGTTCAAGCCGTAATCGTTCGCCAGGCGCGACATTTCGATCATCATCTCCATCTTCGGGAGCGGGAAATGAGGGCTCTCGTCGTCGTCGTCCGAGCGCGGAGGGATCAGCTCGATCGTGTTGGCGCCGAAGACGGCGAGGTCGCGAAGGTACTGTTCCCACATTGGCACGGACCACGCATCGTAGGCATTCGTCTTTGGGCGGTAGCCGAGTTGGTGGCCGCGGATGGGGACCTTCGGCGCGGTAACAACGCGCAGGCTGTCGTCGAGATCGAGCCGCTGGCGGTTCATATGCAACTTGCGCAGAAGGTAACCGGTTCCAAAGAGCACGCCGCGGTCGTCGTTGCCGCAGACGATGGCGAGAGCGGGCGCGCCGGGCGCGGAGGTTAGCACGGTGAAGCCTTCGGCGGGACCCGCGGCGAGGAGACCGAGCGCGGCCGGAGGCAAAATGCGCCGCAGATCTTCCAAACGCCCGAGTACGATCGCGGGGCCTTGCGTGGGCAGCGCGGAGACGATCGGCAAGCGAAGCTGCGTGCGCTTCTCGATCTCGTCCGTCAGCATGTGGGCGGCCTTCTCGCGAGGCGTGCCGGCGCCGCCGGGAAGAACGATGACGGCTTCGCGGAAGTCGGCGGCAAAGCACGGAGCCGCGGACAAGAGCGCTGCAAGACACGGCAGGATCGTTTTCATCATTGCGCTTCATAATTATAGTTACGATTCCGATCCTGGCAATCGCGCCGCCGCGGTTGCAATACAACGGGCCGCTGGCCTTTAATGGGAACGTGAGAAACCGATTTGCCCTCGCGGCGTTCGCGCTGGCGGCCTGCGCGGGCGATGGACGGGCGCAGGCGCCTCTCTCGCCCACGCCTCCCATGGGCTGGAACAGTTGGGATTCGTTTGGCACGACGGTGACCGAAGACGAAGTGAAGGCCAACGCGGAGTACATGGCCGCGAAGTTGAAGAGCCACGGATGGCAATACATCGTCGTCGACATTCAATGGTCGGAGCCGAATCCGAAAACGCACGGCTACCGCCCGAACGCGGATCTGGAGATGGACGCTTACGGCCGCTTGATCCCGGCGCCGAACCGGTTTCCCTCGGCGGCGAATGGACGGGGCTTCCAGCCGCTGGCCGATTACGTTCACGCCCAGGGTCTCAAGTTCGGTATCCATATTATGCGCGGCGTTCCAAGACGCGCCGTCGAGGCCAATCTGCCGGTCTTCCATAGCCGTCTGAAAGCGGCGGAGATCGCCGATAAAGCTTCGATTTGCCCCTGGAACTCGGACATGTACGGCGTGGATGTGAGCAAAGGCGGCCAGGCGTACTACGATTCCATCGTGGATCTGTACGCGTCGTGGGGAGTCGATTTCATCAAGGCCGACGATATGTTCGGCGTCGGCCCGAACGGCGATCACACGACCGAGATCGCGGCGCTGAGCGCGTCGATCCATAAATCCGGGCGTCCCATCGTGCTGAGCCTCTCGCCGGGGACCCGGGATACGAGCAAGGTCGCCGCTTTCTCGCAGTACGCGCAGATGTGGCGCATTTCGGGCGATTTTTGGGACCGTTGGGTGGATTTGAAGAACCAGTTCCAACGGTTCGTTCTTTGGAACCCGTATGTGAAGCCGGGGAACTGGCCCGACGGGGACATGCTGCCGCTGGGGCATATCGGGATTCGCGCCGAGCGGGGAGACCCGCGGATGTCGCTATTGACTCGCGACGAACAAAGGACTCTAATGACTCTATGGTCGATCGCGCGGTCGCCGCTGATGTTCGGGGGCAACCTTCCCGACAACGACGATTTTACGCTTTCGCTGATGAATAACGACGAAGTGTTGGGAGTCAATCGGAAGGCATCGTCGAGCAGGCAATTGTTCGCCAAGGGGAACCAGGTGGCGTGGGTGGCCGAGGCCGCTCCCAACGCGAAATACTTCGCGGCATTCAATATCGGCGACGCGGGCGAGGAACAGGTGCGGGTGAATTGGTCCGATCTGGGTTTGCCAAGCCGTTGCGCGGTGCGCGATCTGTGGGCGAAGAAAGATCTGGGAACGGAGCGGGACGGCCGGACGTTTCCGGTGAAGCCGCACGCCGCGGGACTCTACCGTATCGAGCCGGTCCGTCCTTAAGGACGCGGTTTTTGGGAGAATTAAAAAAAGTCCTTCCGGCTTTCGATGCAGAAAAAAGCGAAATCAACACCGGCCGCCCATGGCGAGCGCGGCTCTTCCCTGTCCGAACCGGTGGAGTGCGCGGTCCCGGATCCCTATTATTCGAGGGCGGTTGGGAAGGCGTTGGAGGCGCTGGAGGCGATCGGCCATGGGGCGCGTCCTTACACATTGAACGAGGTTTCCATCCTGCTGGGGTTGACGAAGGCGTCGGCGTTCCGGCTTCTGTATACGTTGGAGTCGCTGGGTTATCTGGAAAAATCGAACGAGGGGCGTTACTCGGCTCACAGCCGGACGCTGGCGAGCGTACAAACGCGCACTCTGAACAAGATGATGCGTCACGGGCCGGAGGCATTAGATCGGCTGTGCATGGAATATCGAGAAACGGCGAGTCTGGCGGCGCTGTTGGATAATCATATCGAAGTGATGGCGGTGGCCGAGAGTCCGCAACTGGTCCGGATGGGGAACACGACGGGGCGGATCGTTCCTCCGCACGCCAGTTCGTTGGGGAAGGCGATTACGGCGTTCCAGCCGCCGGAAACGAGAGACCGTCTGCTGCGTAGCTACGGGACGGCGGCGATTACGCCGGCGACGGTTGTGGACCAGATCGCGCTGCGGGAGGAATTCGCGCGGATTCGGGAGACGGGGTACGCCGAAGATCGCGAGGAGAGCGTAATGGGAGGATGGTGCTTCGCGGCGCCGATTTTGAACGCCGGGGGCGTGGCGATCGGGGCGGTGAGCCTATCGATGCCGAGGATGAGACTGCCGGAGACGGAACGGAGAGCGGAGATGGTGGCGGCGTTACAGAGAACGGCGGCGGCGTTGGCGCGGCAATATACGCCGGGCGAACGGATGGGCGTGGTGGCGTGACGGAACGGGCATGATCGCGCTGCACGCGGCGTTTTACAAACATCGGTTTCTGCTGTGGTCCGAGCCGGCGCCGGACCAGCGGGCGTTTTTGGCCACGGTGGAAGCGACGCTTCCGGAGGTGCATCAACCGCGGCAAGCGTTGGAGGAAGCGGTGATCTGGCAGCCTTCGCAGGAAGGGAAACCGTTGCCTTCGACGGCGCTGCTGGACGACGCGCCGCCCTCGGCGGAGGAATGCTATTTGGCGCCGGCGATTATTTCGGTGCTGCCGCTGGGAGCGCAGCAGGCGATTCATTTGCTGGCGACGGCGATCGGCAAGCGGATGTTAGGGCCGGGCGTGTTGATCGGCGCGGACCTGGCGTATTGGTGCGCGGCGATGCGATTCGCGGCGGGGTTGGTGACGCGAGGGCAGTTCCTGCCGGGAATTCAGATCGAGAACGGGACGTACCGCGCGCGATGGGTGCCGGCGTGCGGCGGGGCGGACGCGGCGGCGATGCAGACGCTGGCGTCGGCGATGCCTCCGGCGGCGCGGGCGGTGACGAAGGAAGCGTCGGACGATCCGCCAAGCCTGGCCGCGGGCGAGGCGCTTGGCGATTTCGTGGCGTTCATGGTGGACGGACTCACCAGGGCGACGGCGGAGACAAACGCGTCGCGGCGCGCCGAAAGCGTTCACGAACAATGGCTGAGGGCGCTCGGCAGCGAGCATGGAACGATGAAGGCTCCGGAGGCGGAGTCGAAAGCGTTGGCCGGACAGGTGGCGCAGTGGCAGCGGCCGATTCAGGTGGCGTCGCGGTCGCCGTTCCGTCTCTGTTTCCGGTTGGAAGAGCCGGAGGAGGGTCGCGCCGTCTGGAAGGTGCGGTATTTCTTGCAGGGGACGAGAGATCCGAGCCTGTTGCTGCCGGCGGGCGACGTATGGCAGGCGAAAGCGGGCGATCTGGCGGCGTTGAAAGAGAACGCCGCGGCGATTCGCGAAAATCTGTTGGTGTCGCTGGGGCAGGCGGCGGGGATTTGCGCCGGCGTGGAAGCGAGCCTGCGGGCGCGGGCTCCCGATGGATTCACGTTGAACGTGGAGGGGGCGCACGAATTTTTGCGCGAGACGGCGCCGGCGCTCGAGCAGGGCGGCTTCGGGGTGATGCTGCCGGGCTGGTGGTCGCGGCAAGGGGCGCGGGCGCGGCTGAAGGCGCAGGCGCACGCGAGAACTCCGGCGGTGGCGCCGCCGGGAGGATTGTCGCTGGACGTGTTGGTCGAGTTCGACTGGCGGCTGGCGCTGGGCGACGAAGCGGTATCGCCGGAGGAAGTGGAAGCGCTGGCGCGATTGAAATCGCCGCTGGTGAAATTGCGCGGGCAGTGGGTGGAGGTGGACGCGCGGGAGATTCAGGCGGCGCTGGATTTTCTAAAGCGCAATCCGTCGGGCAAGGCGCAGGCGAGGGAGCTGGTGCGGATGGCCATCGGCGCGGTAGAGACCGCGGGGCCGCTGGAGATCGCCGGGGTGACGGCGACGGGATGGCTGGGGGACGTGCTGGCGCAGTTGAATTCGCGCGATTCCTTCGAGCAGTTGCCGCCGCCGAAGATGAATGCGACGCTGCGGCCGTATCAACTGCGCGGGTATTCGTGGCTGGCGTTTTTGAAGCGGCTGGGGTTGGGAGCGTGCCTGGCCGACGATATGGGGCTGGGCAAGACGATCCAGACGCTGGCGCTGGTGGAGCTGGACCGCGAGTTGGGCGAAAAGCGGCCGGTGCTGTTAGTGTGTCCGACCTCGGTGGTGGGAAATTGGGAGAAGGAAGCGGCGCGGTTCACGCCGGGGATGAAGGTGATGGTGCATCACGGCGGCGGGCGCAAGCGCGGGCAGGAGTTCCGGGCGGAAGCGGCGCGCCACGCGATGGTGGTTTCCAGTTACGCCCTGCTTTTGCGCGACGAGGAGATGCTGCGCGGGATGGACTGGGCCGGGTTGATTTTGGACGAGGCGCAGAACGTCAAGAACGCCGAAACGAAGCAGGCGCGTGCGGCGCGCGGAATTCAGAGCGGTTACCGCATCGCGCTGACGGGCACGCCGGTGGAAAACAACGTCGGCGATTTGTGGAGCCTGATGGAGTTTTTGAACGAGGGGCTGCTGGGGACGCACGCGGAGTTCAAACGCAAATTCTTCGTGCCGATCCAGGTGTATTCCAACCGCGAGGTTTCGGGGCGATTGAAGCGGATCACCGGGCCGTTTATTCTGCGGCGATTGAAGACGGATAAGAGCGTGATCTCCGACTTGCCGGATAAGCTGGAGATGAAGGTGTATTGCAACCTGACGCCGGAGCAGGCGACGTTGTACGAAGCGGTGGTGAAGAACGCGGAGGAGGCGATCGAGAGCGCATCGGGCATCGAGCGGAAGGGGTTGGTGCTGGCGACGCTTACGAAGTTGAAGCAGGTGTGCAATCATCCGGCGCAGTTCTTGAAAGACAAATCGAAGGCGGAAGGGAGGAGCGGGAAGCTGGCGCGCCTGGAAGAGATGGTGGAGGAGACGCTGGAGGCGGGAGACCGGTCGTTGATATTTTCGCAGTTCACCGAGATGGGAGCGATCATCCAGAGTTACTTGCAGGAGCGGTTTGGAGAAGAGGTATTGTATCTGCACGGAGGAACGTCGAAGAAACAACGCGACGCGATGGTGGAGCGATTCGCGGGGGAGCACGGGCCGCGGTTGTTCCTGTTGTCGTTGAAGGCGGGCGGAACCGGATTGAACCTTACGGGCGCGAATCACGTTTTTCATTTCGACCGGTGGTGGAATCCGGCGGTGGAGAATCAGGCGACGGACCGGGCGTTCCGCATCGGCCAGACGAAGAACGTGCAGGTGCATAAGTTTATTTGCGTGGGTACGCTGGAAGAGAAAATCGACGAGATGATCGAGCGCAAGAAGGAAGTGGCGGGACAGGTGGTGGGCGCGGGAGAGGCGTGGTTGAGCGAGCTGTCGAACGCCCAATTGAAAGAGCTGTTCGCGCTGCGGACGAGCGCGGTGGGAGAGTAGCTGTGAGCCGGAGAGGCCGATTTAGCGGGCATTTTCCGCCGTCGCGTCCGCGGGCGGCGAAGGGCGGCATCCGCGCGCAGTCCCAGCGGGGCGAGTTCGCGAAGAAGTGGTGGGGGAAGCGATGGATCGCGGTGCTCGAGAGTTTTCAGATCGGCGGGCGGCTGCAGCGGGGGCGGACGTACGCGCGCAGCGGGCAGGTGCTGGCGATCGAGATCGAAAAGGGCGGAGTGTTCGCGCGCGTGCAGGGGTCGCGGCCGAAGCCGTACGAGGTGCGGATCCGGATGAAGCCGCTGCCGAGGGCGGTGTGGAGAAAGATGGCGGGCGCGCTGGCGAGCCAGGCGGTGTTTGCGACGAAACTGCTGGCGGGAGAGATGCCGCAGGAGATCGACGAGCTGCTGCGCAGGGCGGGAGTGCCGTTGTTCCCGCGCAAGGCGGGCGACTTACAAACGAGCTGCACTTGCCCGGACTGGTCGAATCCGTGCAAGCATCTGGCGGCAGTGTATTACTTATTGGGCGAGGAGTTCGACCGCGATCCGTTTTTGATTTTGAAGATGCGCGGGATGGACCGCGACGAGTTTCTGGCGCTGATGGGAGAGCGCGACGGCGCGGGCCCGGACGAAGCGGTGGTGGAAGAGCAAGAGGAAGAGGCGGAGCCGCTGCCGGTGGCGCCGGAGGAATTTTGGTCGATGGGCGCGCTGCCCGAGGGCTTATTACAGGCCTCCGGAGAACGAGTGGCGCACGCGGCGCTGCCGCGAAGGTTGGGGAAGTTTCCGTTCTGGCGCGGCAAGGAAGATTTCTTCGCGTATATGGATGGAGCTTACGCGCGGGCGGCGGCGCGGGCGGAAGCGGCGATGACGGAACGGGAGTAAGAAGGAGCGGCTAAGGCCAATGCCGTTCCCTTAAGCATGGGAGGGCGCCCCGAATCGCCTTTCTGGCTTCTGGCCCTGGTCCGGTGGCGGGCAGACTGTTTTTCCCGCCAGGAATTTAGACGTCTCACCCTTTTGTTGACGGGCCCGCATCGCGCCGAACGAGCTGTTTCCGCGTGGCCGGACGATCCGACCGAACACAGTGCAGGTGACGTTATGGTTCGCTTGAAAGACTTTATTTCACGCTTTTGTAATCTTTATCGCCGACAGGTTCCAACCAAATGGTCTTTCCCTTTTGAGTCGGTGTAACCGCTATATAGGCTAAGCTACTGTCCGGCGTTGCTCCGTGCCAATGTTCCACGCCGGGAGCGCATTTGATTACATCTCCCTTATGAACGATTCGAATCGTCTTGCCCCTTTCCTGATAAAAACCCGTCCCTTCGGTTATCAGCAGAACCTGGCCGCCGGGATGAACATGCCAATCCAACTTTGCACCGGGATCATAGGTCGCCATGGCGATACTGGGATCGAAAGTACTGTCTCCCATGTTTAGCTCACTGAGCCAAATCTTCCCCGTGTGATTGTTGGCGGAGGACAGCTCGCCTTTCGGGAAACCTGAATCCAACGTTTGCGCTTGAGACTGGACGATAAATAGAGAGCTCACCGCGAAAGCGAAGACTGAAAATTGAGTACTCATGCCTTATCTTCTCCTTGGTCCTTTTATTCGATGGCGCCGCAAATTCGATATCACAAGCGGGAGCGGTCTCAGAAATCGGAACGCTTCCCTGACTCGGTGGCCAACTGCATCACGTCCAGCCGCGCTTTCCGGGGATCTGGAATCGCGCCGGCCGTGCCGTCGGGATGGAAATCAAAGATCAAATCCTTGCTCGGATCGTAACGTGGCCAGGCCGGCAAGCCCTCACTATTCGGATCGCCGGTCCTGGCGAAGTTGGCCCAGTAGCTTTGCGCCATCCGAGAGACCGCCTGATCCTCGGCTGTCGGAGGAGGCGGTGGCGGCCCGAAGCCCCCGGCGCCCAGGGTACCGAATACAAAAGCGATTTCGCCGCCATGCGGTGTCCCGGCCCTGAGCCGTTCGCGCATCCCAGTCTGAACGTAGGAGAACCGGTAGAGGTAGACGGGAGAACCATTGACCGCGAAGGCACGCGCTGCGAAGCGCGCCGGCTCGGCCTGGCCGAAGTCGTCGTTGACCCTCGCTATCAGCGTGGCCAAATCCGTCGATCCGTCGGGATCGTAGGCCGCCTTCGCCTGGGCGCTCCACTGTCCGAACCGCGCGAACAACTGCTCCTTGCTGGTCGCTCTTACCCGGTTACCCGCGGTATCGGCGCTGTTGCTTCCGAGCATAAGCGGAATACGCGGCTCGCGATGTGCTTTGTAGGCTGTTTCCGCCGTTTCCGTGACCAGCTTGCCATCAAGGATAGGCGTCGTCTCGGGGTTCTGAACGCTAACCCCCGGTTGGGCCGGCGCGCCGCGAAGGACGTCCTCCGTGCCGAGGCCGCGGAGTTTGGCCAGCGCGGCTCGATCCGTTCCCTGGATCCCCATCGAATGCGCGAAGTCGATCCCGATCGTCTCGGCCGACACCGGATAGTTCGGATCGACACCGTCCCTGCTCATCGGCCGCGCGGTGAGCACGCTGTCACGCGAACCGCCAGACTCGACAATCGCCTTGTGGAACAGACCGCGCGCCATTGGCGAAGCGAGCAGGCTGTGAACAGAGACACCGCCCGCGGAGAATCCAAAGATAGTGACATTGTTCGGATCGCCTCCGAACGCGGCGATGTTCCGCTGCACCCACTTGAGGGCCGCAATCTCGTCCATGTAAGCGTAGTTGCCCTTGAGTTCATCAGGATGTTCCTTGCTGAGCGCGGGGAAGGCGAAGAATCCGAAACGTCCCACCCGGTAGTTGGCAGCGACCAGGACGAGACCCTGTTTCGCAAATTGGGTACCGGAGGTAATGGACATGGAGCTCGAGCCACCGGTGAACCCGCCCCCGTAGATCCAGACCATCACCGGCAGCTTTGCCCCCGAGATAGCTCCCGCAGGCCGCCACAGATTGAGGTACAGGCAATCTTCCGACGAACCCGACGAAATCGACATGGACCTGGAGCCCGGAGTAAATCCCATCTGCGCGCAATCGGCGCCGAACCTGGTCGCATCGCGAACCCCCTGCCACGCGGCCAACGGTTGGGGCGGGCGCCAGCGGTTGTCGCCGACGGGCGGAGCGGCAAACGGAATCCCCTTAAAGCTGGAGACGTCTCCTTCGGTCACACCGCGCACGGTTCCCGCGGAGGTACGAATCATTGGCGCCGCAGCCGGCGTGGACGCGCCGAGTGTCGTCTGCGCAGACGTCCACTGCGAACCGATTATGAGACACAACCCAACCATTGGCGACTTCGATTTCACGTTTTCAGTCCTTTCTTGCCTTTCGGGTTTGGAGGTCAGCGGACCAGTGTGCAACAAGGTGGCGAGCGCCGCATCTAGCGTCCGGTCATCTTCAATGCAGCTTCAGGAAGGCGCGCTCCTTCGAGTTTCAGCTTTCCGGAAATTTCGTCAATCCGCCTGAGGTCAGCCTGAGTCAGATCGACGTTCACAGCGCCGAGATTCTCTTCAAGCCTGTGCAGCCTGGTGGTTCCAGGAATCGGCACGATCCACGGCTTCTGCGCCAGCAGCCACGCCAGTGCGACTTGTGCGGGCGTTGCGCGTTTGCGTTCCGCGGCGGCCTTGACGAGATCGACCAGAACCATATTGGCCTTGCGCGCTTCGGGCGAGAAGCGCGGCACAAGGTTCCGGAAGTCGGTGGGATCGAATTTCGTGTTCTCGTCGATCTTGCCGGTGAGGAACCCGGCGCCAAGCGGGCTGAACGGCACGAACCCGATACCAAGATCCTCCAGCGCCGGGAGGAGCTCACTTTCAGGACCGCGGTAGAAGAGCGAGTACTCACTCTGCACGGCAGCGACCGGCTGAACCGCGTGCGCCTTTCGAATCGTCTGAACGCCGGCCTCCGACAAGCCGAAATGCCTGACCTTGCCCTCGGCGATCAGCTCTCCGACCACTCCGGCCACATCCTCAATCGGCACGTCAGGATCGACGCGATGTTGATAGAAGAGGTCGATGCGATCGGTCCGCAAACGCTTCAGGCTGGCGTCGGCCACAAGCTTGATGTGGTTGGGCCGGCTATTGGTTCCGCCACCGCGTTCCCCGGTTTCAAGGTTGATATCGAAACCGAACTTCGTGGCGATCGTTACCTCGTTGCGGATCGGCTCGAGGGCCTCGCCTACCAGCTCTTCGTTTGCGAACGGCCCATAGGCTTCGGCTGTGTCGAAATGCGTCACGCCACGGTCATGTGCGGCGCGGATCAACTGGATCATTTCGCCCTTCTCGGCTGGCGGGCCGTATCCCGAGCTCATGCTCATGCAGCCGAGGCCCAGAGCGGATATTTCCAGATCCTCACCTAACTTACGTTTTTGCATTGTTCCCTCCTTACCGATTTCGCGCCGATCATTTCGGCATTGCGGGAGCTTCCACATTGGAGAGCGACAGCAGCATTGCCGGCAATCGCGCACCGTGAACAGGAGTATGGGCCAATGCGGCGTTCAACTCCCCGATCTCTTCGGACGGAAAACGTACGGCGTCCGCGCCGATGTTGTCGAGCATGTGCGCCATCTTAGTGGTTCCGGGAATTGGAACGATCCACGGCTCCTGTGCCATTAGCCACGCTAGTGCGATTTGCGCGGGTGTTGCGCCTTTGCGCTTCGCCCACTCCTTCACGACAGCAACGAGCGCGAGGTTTCCTGGGCGATTATCGGGAGCAAACCAAGGAACCATGGCGCGGAAGTCCCCCGGCGCGATGGGAGTGTCCTGGCCGATCGCTCCGGTCAGAAACGCCATGGCAAGCGGGCTCCAGCATACGAAACCGATTCCGAGCTCTTTACATACCGGCAGGATCCCATCCTCAGGGTCGCGAGCCATCATGGAGTATTCATTCTGAACGGCGGACAGTGGATGAACCGCATGAGCGCGACGGATCGTGTTCGGCCCCGGTTCAGAGAGTCCGTAGTGCAGGACTTTGCCTTGCGCGACGAGGTCTTTGATCGTGCCGGCGACGTCCTCGATCGGGACCTTTGGATCGACACGGTGCCGATAAACGAGATCGATCCGATCCGTTCGCCACCGCTTCAGCATTCCGTCGATCGACCGGCGGATGTGCTCGGGCCGGCTATTCAAGCCACCCATCATGCGCCCGGTGTCAGGATCGATGTCCCAGCCGAACTTCGATGAGTAGACAACTTCGTTTCGAACCGGCGCCAACGCTTCGCCAAGGATGCGTTCCACCTCGAGCGGGCCATAGGCTTCAGCCGCGTCAAACAACGTAACGCCATGCTCATGCGCCGCGCGAGCGAGGTTAATCATGTCAGCGCGGTTTGGGTGGGTCGCATAAAATGTTCCGGTCATGTCCTGGCAGCCAAGCCCGACGCTGGAGACCTCCAGCTTTCCGAGTTTGCGCCGCCCGTTCACCCGTCGTTCGGCCAAAGCCGGGCCGCCCCGCTGAGCAAAGGCCGGTAATGAAAGGGCGCCAGCTATCGTCGAAGCGGCGACCATCCCAGTCGCGCGCAGAAATGACCGGCGGTCCACACCGTGGCTGCGTCTCGGAGCAATGTCTCCTGAGTTGTGCATGTCGATCCCCTTTTTCAGGCTAAGGCGAAACGCGAGAGCAGCGGTATCCCGATCCTGCCGAATGATTGCCTAAACCTACCGAATCATGTTTTGGGGGTTGTGCGGCCGGCGTACTTTGCGGTTATGCTGAGAGTAGGAAATCGTGACTTCGTGGAGAAAAACAGTCGTAACGGTGCGGTTCTCGCGGCGGATCGCGGACGTGAGCTGAAGCTTGCGCTGGCGTCCCAGATTGCTCGGCTGATCGGCTCGGCACAGAAGCAGGCAACCGCGATCCCTCGCCTGACCTTGCTCCAAAGAACCGCGCCTACTGCCGCCTGCCACGCCACGTACGAGCCAGGCGTGATTGTGGTCGCACAGGGACGCAAAGAGGTACGGATTGGTACGGAGACCCTGACGTACGATTCTTCGCGCTACCTCCTTACTTCGGTCGATCTGCCCACCGTCACCAGAGTGGCGGAGGCAAGCGAGGATAAACCGTGCCTCGCGATCTCGCTCAAACTTGATGTTTCGATCATTCGTGAGTTCCTCAGCCGCGAGGAGTTCCCGCGTTCAGGCGCGCCTCCGGACAGTCCCGCCATGTCCACCGGTCCGGTGACAGTGGAGTTCCTGAGCGCATGGCTCCGGCTGCTCGATCTGCTTTCGACTCCGGAGGACATTCCGTTCCTGAGCGGATTCATCGAGCGCGAGATCATGTATCGAATCCTGCGTGGACCTGAGGGGGCACGACTACGAGCAATCGCGACGCTCGGAGACCAGAGTCACCGTACGGCCAAAGCAATCGCCTGGATAAAGGCAAACTATGGCAGGCCGCTTCGCGTAAAGGAACTCGCGGACGTCGCGGGCATGGCGGTTACTACGCTTCACCACCATTTCCGGGCGCTCACAGCGATGAGTCCGCTTCAATACCAGAAGCAAGTTCGATTGCAGACCGCGAGAGCACGGATGCTTGCCGACGATGTAGACGCGGCGACGGTCGCCTTTGAGGTTGGATACGAAAGCGCGAGTCAATTCAATCGCGAGTACAGCCGTTTGTTTGGCCAACCGCCCATCCGCGATATTCGCAGCCTGCGTGCGCCAGCCGCTCCGTCACTCGAAGCAATCACCGAGCGTAATCAGGCGTCTCAATGACGATCCGGTAGCGGGGGTTGGATTTCAAGAAACCCCTCGCTGGGGCAGATTGCCGGTGGATCGTTGGCTATTCGGGAACCGACCCCGGCGTTCGAGCAAGTGTGGGCCGGATCGGGACGTCGGCCAATGTAGAGCTATTGTTGTGGCAAGATCCGTTTTCGATTGGTTTTGGTCCGATGATGCGCCATCCGGAAGTAGACCGGATTCGCGTCCACTTGGCCGTATAAACGCCCATGTCGTGGAAGTGGATGCCCAAATGCCCGCGAAGTCCGGTTGGGGAGATTGCCTCGCGGCAGCCCTCGCCGGGCGGATGGGCGCCGGCCGTCTGCCCCGCGTCGGTTTCCGTGAGCGGCGTTTGGCGCGAGGAATCCCTTTCCAGGCCGGCGGGGGATCGGTACGCTTCGCCCCGGTTGTCAATGCCAAGGACGCGGATCAAGTCAGGCGGTTCGAGGCAGAAAAAGACTCGCCATTTGCCGACCCGCAGCCGCAGTTCATCGGGACGGCCTTGGAGGGACTTTACGTCGCCGTGGCCGGTCGCAGCGAAACGGACCAGGGCCGCATCGATCCGTGCCTGGACGAGGCGATCCAGACGCGCCAGATCGCGCACCGCGGCAGGGCGAAAAACCACACGGCGAATCACAGCCCAAGCCGGCGCCGGACTTCTTCCAGGGGGACATCGTCGCCAGGTTCCGAGCGTGCCAGATCCAGCTTGGCCGCAGTCTCGTCATCGACGATTTCCCGCTCACCCAGTTCCGCAAGAAAGGAAATGGCCACCTGCACGTCAGTGTCCGGAAGAGCATCCACGAGGGATTGAAGGCGGCTGCGATCGGGGGTCATGGTCCAATTATAACTTTACGGGCGAAACGCTCCGTTAGGCGCGAACAGTGGGTGTTCCATCTGGAGTCCGGAAGCGTGCCGGCAATCCGCCGGCGAGCTCCACGGGCGCTGTGGGCATCCTTTCGCTGGCTCAGGAATCCGACTCTATCCCAATGTGTGGCGATCGAGGTTGTGCGACGAAAGAGTGAGAGTAGAGCGGATCAGGCGGCACGGGTCTGCTCCCAGAAGTCTTCAAACCTTTGATTGAAGCGGCAGCAGCGTAGAGCAATGATGGCGTTGGCTCCTCGTACCGTCCAGAACATGCCTGATTGCTTGAGACGTACTCCGACGATGGACTTGCAACCGGCTTCGGTGACGCCGGAACCGACGAAGAAGCCTTGTTCGCGGAACTTTGGGTATTGCATCCTCAGCGTGTTGGTTTCGAAATAATCAGCCTCTTTGCCGACCTCTTCGGCGTGGCCGGGTTGAGTTCCGGCGTGCTCGGCTGCGATTTCGCGCAGCCACTCCACGAGAAGTTCAGTCCAGCCGTGATCGAGCAGGTCTTTCATGGGTATCATCCAGCGTTTCTTCGCCGCCGAGTCATGGGGATAAAGCAATGCGGCTATATCCCACAGGTGTTGCCGGGCGTGATAGAGATCGACGATCTGCACGGCTCCCGGGAAGTGCCGATCGGCGAGATTCCAGATCCAGACAGCTCCGTCGCCAATGACGATTTTGGTTGCGGCCCACTCCCAGCCTCTGCGCCAAGCCTCGGTATATATGCGGTATCCGAACTCGTCGGCCCTTTCGACGGCGCGTATATGGATGGAGCTTACGCGCGGGCGGCGGCGCGGGCGGAAGCGGCGATGACGGAGCGGGAGTAAGAAGGACAGTGCCGTTTCGGACCAACGACTGCGTCGAAGGCCGCCGGTAGATTAGAATAGCCTACGTGCCAATTCATTTGGCTCGCGCCGGGGAACGCCCGGACGGGACAAATTTCGGTCACCCGAGAGTGCTGGCCGTGACATCAGAAGGAGGTGCAATGCGACCAATTCCGATTGTGGCGCTGATGGCGGCCGGGTTCTGCCTGGCGCAGGAGTCCGGCGATTTCAAGCCCGCCGCGTCCAATGTTCTGAACGCGCAATATCCGCGGGTGGACAGCAAGTCACGCGTCGAGATCCGCTTCAAGGCGCCGGACGCCAATAAAGTCCGGGTCAACTTCTGGAGCGGTCCGAAGGCCGATATGGACAAACAGGCGGACGGTTTCTGGACATTTACGACGCCGCCAATGGCCCCGGGGCTTCACTATTACACGGTAATCGTGGACGGCGCGGAAGTAAGCGACCCGGGTAGCACCGCGTATTTCGGAGGGGGTAAATGGGCCAGCGCGGTTGAGGTGCCGGAAGCGGATGCGACGTATTATCTGGCGCAGGATGTTCCACACGGGCAGGTTCGCGAGATATGGTACCTGTCGAAGGTCACTGGCACGTGGCGACATGCGCTGGTATACACGCCGCCCGAATACGACACTCGGCTGAAGGAGCGCTACCCCGTGCTTTACCTCCAACACGGCGCGGGCGAGGATGAATCCGGTTGGACGCGGCAGGGCAAGGCCAATTTCATTCTCGATAACCTGATAGCCATCGCGAAAGCAAAGCCGATGATCGTCGTAATGGCGAATGGCTACGCCCGGCGGGCGGGTCAGCCCGTCCCGGATCTCGCTGGAAAGGCGTTCGGTTCTCCAGAAATGAGGAAAGCAATGCAGGACATGATTTCCGCGTTCGACGCCGACATGACTGAGGCGCTTATCCCATTCATCGACTCGAAATTTCGCACGATGCCCGATCGTGACCATCGCGCGATGGCAGGGTTGTCGATGGGGGGCATGCAAACGTTTCAAGTGACGTTCCAACATCTCGACCTGTTCTCCTATATCGGCGGATTCAGCGGAGCGGCTAATTTGTTTGCGACAGGAAGCGACACGCTGGACACCAAGACGGCTTTCAACGGCGCAATGTCGGACCCCGTCGCGTTTTCCAAACGCGTTCATCTGCTTTGGATCGGTGTGGGAACGAGCGAGCCTGAGCGCATGAAGCGGAGTATCGAGAAATTGCACACCGCGCTTGACGACGCCAAGGTCGCGCACGTGTTTTACGAGTCCCCCGGCACGGATCACGAGTGGCAGACGTGGCGCCGCGACTTGCAGGACTTTGCACCGCGGTTGTTCCAACCGGCTCAAAGATCGGCGGACGCGCGTCCGAGATAGAGCGCGAGGGGGTTGCGGATTGGCCCATGTCGTCCCTGGGGTATTTTCCAGCCTCCGTAACGCCGGCCATCCGGCGAGCGCCTGAGACCGCGGCCGGGCACGTGCGGATCGAGTCCTCGCCACGCGGCTAGATCTTTCGGCCCGTTCCATCGGAACGGTGAATGATTGCGGCTAAGGCACGCGGACGATGAAGTAAGCGTCGCCGGGTTTGATGGCTAACTTCGCGCCGGTGAGCGCGCCCGAGGTGTCGGAGTAATCGTCCAAGACGGCGCCGTCGGGGCGGGCGACGACGACACGATTTCCCTCCAAGGCGATCGTAAGCTCCAGGTTGTCCTTCCACTCCGGTTTAAAGGGATGCTCCGCGGATTTTCCGTTGTCGGGCTTGCGGGCGAGTTTCCGCACGCTGAGTTCGTAGGTAATTTTCCCCCGATTGCCGCCGGAATCGACGAGCCAGGACACGGTCTTGGGAATTCCGATGCCGTTCTTTCCGGGGTTTGAAAATATCAGAGTCAGCCGAGGGAAGGAGCTCTTCAGCCTGATCCATCCTTCGCCTTTTTGCGCCTGGAACCAGGTGTCCCGTTTGACGAGCTGGCTGGGAACTTCAAAAAGATCGCTTAACCCCCGCTGCTTGACTTCGGGCTTGGCGGCGAGCTTCTGCAAGCCGATTTTCACATCGGAGGCTTTTCCCGGATACACGGTCGCGTCGATCGATTGCGAGAGATAACCGTCGGCGCTCGCCGTGACCGTGTATTTACCGGGCTTCACCTTGAAGTTTGCCGACGCTCCGGCCGGTTTGGAATCGCCATGTTCCTCGCGGAACTCCACCTTCGCCGTGGAAGGAGTTACGCCAATCACCAGCCTTCCCAACTCGGCCAGAGTGGCGTCTTCCGCCTTCATGGAGACCGTCTCACCGGCGATGAACTCAAGATTGGTGGTCCTGGTCTCGTATCCGTCCTTCGATATCGTGACCGTGAACTTTCCGGGCTGGATTTTGGCGGATTTCAGAGATCCACTTGCATCGAACTGGCCGATTACTTTTCCGTTTAGTTCGATGAAGGCTCCGGCGGTTCCACCTTCGACGGCGAGCGAGGCCATGCGAGGAACGGGAGTCAACGCGAGATCGGGGGGTGCGTTCGATCCTTTGACTAACTTGACGGAAACCTCTTTGTCTTCGTAATTGGGGGCGGTCAGTTTTACTTTGTAATCGCCGGGCGGAAGGCTTAACCAAAACGAATTCTTCGAGGTCCTCTTCGGCTTGCCGTCCAGGAACAACTGGGCGCCTTCGACGTCCCAAGTCAGGTGCATGGAAGCGAGATTCGAGCTGGCATTGCGGCCGAGGAGAAGCTGGGGAGCGTTGCCGGAATCGACCGGGATCTCCGGCGATCCGGCTTGGCCGGTGAATTTAAGATCGTGGTTTTGGGCGCTCAGTCCGCTCAATTTGAGGCCGTTGGCGGGGATGAGTTGAGGATTGCCCCCGCCGAGCGCGACGCGGAGAGTCCGATCGGCGGAGTAAACGATGGCGTCCGGCCCCAAGCTGGTTACGACGATGAGATCGTTTGAGGTAAGTGCGGAGACGGTGGGTGGCGAACCGGGCACTAAGTCGATTTGAAAGTCGAGGGAAACTCCCGGCGCCGTCCGGACGGAGAGTTTGTGTTTGTCGCGCGAGACGCCGGAGGGATAGCTGGTGAGGCCGCCTTCCTGCGCGCCCGGAATTTCGCGGTCGTCGAGGAATAGTTTGTCCGATGGCTGCGCCGAGAGGACGCCGACGGCGAGCGGCGCGGGTTCGAGCGCGATCTTCCATAGATCGGTCACCGATCGACTTCCCGCGAGGGTTACGAATCCGGGGCGCGAGACGGTTACCATGTGCGGTTTGCCGGGGGCAACCCGGACGGCCCCGCCGCTGACAATTTGGCCATCGACGGTGACGGTGGCGTCGGGCGGAGCGGTTTCGATGCGCACGGAGTTGAGGGCGATACCCGCCGGCGCGGCGGCGGGAGGATGGCTCGGGCGCCGGAGGAGAACGAAGGCTGTCCCGCCGAGGAGCAGAAGCAAGCCGGCGGCGCCGGCGATTTGAACGGGCGAAAACTTGGGCGCGATACGACGGATGTTGGCCGGCCGCGCC
>VFSW01004150.1_pt1 | contig 21589 bp, 12 predicted proteins | sample 5358111 | NCBI WGS metagenome assembly VFSW01 (sample SAMN11554181, study PRJNA540505) | mine drainage metagenome | isolation source: sediment from site ElyBrook_90M | place: USA: Ely Copper Mine, Vershire, VT | collected 2017 | reverse complement strand
GCCCACCACCAGCGCCCACACCGTGAGGGCGGCCAGCGTCCCGGTCCAGAAGACCCGGCGGCTGAAAGGGATGAAGGGCACGTCGCGCTGGCCGGTGAGCGCAATTCACGCCAAATAGGGCAGAGGAGCGCGCACCGCGGCCGCAACCAGAAATCCTGCCGCCCACACAATCGCAACCCTGAACGCGAGCTGAATGGTCTGTTTCATCATCGCTGTCCATCTGCTGCTGGAAAGTGGGAACGGCGTCCGCAGGCGCGATTTGTCGCTTCGGCTTTACCGGATACGAACACAACGATACAATCTTTGAGGGGCAGGCCGACGTAGCTCAGTTGGTAGAGCAGCTGATTCGTAATCAGCAGGTCGTCAGTTCAAGTCTGACCGTCGGCTCCAATCTTCCCTTCCATTACCCAGCCGCAACCAGAGCTTTCGTCACAAGGGCTACCTCCGCCATAATGGCGCGAACGGCCCTATATCTCCCGCATCAGTGCGTTCAGCTCACCAAGCAGAGCATCGCGCAGGGCATAAAGCTCTGTAAGGCGACTCAGCGCTTCCGGTCTGCCGCCATCGGCGTTCTGCGCCAGAATCTCGGCGGCCAGCGCGTGGGTGCGCCGGTGCAGAGTCTCGATGTGCTGAAATGTGGGTAGTCCCCCATGCCCCGTCAGGCCATCGCCGTGCAGCCATGCCCCAAGCCGGCATTGGCGGGCGTCCCAGGGCGAAGGCATGTGCCGCCGTCCTTCCAGGAAGGCTTCAATGCCCACGATCCAGGCTCGGTGCTCCACACCGGCATACAGCAGGGCCCGGTCGGCCAGGTTGAACGGAGACACGCCGGCCCACTGCGGACTGGGCTGCCAGCCCGTCAACCAGCCAGGCAGTTCGTCCGCCGGCATGGGTCGCGCAATGCCGTACCCCTGCGCCAACTGGCAGCCCATCCGCAGCAGCATCAAACCCTGCTCCACGCTTTCAACGCCCTCGGCCACAGCCTGGCGGCGGAATGCCGCGGCCAGGCCCAGCACGCCTTCCAAAATAGTCAGATCCTCGGGGTCGTCGAGCATGTCGTGCACAAAGCTCTGGTCGATCTTGAGTACTCGGGCAGGCAGCCGTCTGAAATAAGTCAAAGAAGAGTAACCGGTGCCGAAGTCATCCAGGGCAAACGACACCCCAATGCTGCCGCAGGCATGAATCAACTGGGCCACCTGGGCCACATCCTGCAGCGCGTTGCTTTCCAGCACCTCCAGTTCCAGGCTGGAAGGCGCAATGGCGGGATGCGCAGACAGCAGAGCACCCAGTCGATCGACGAAGTCCGCCTGCTGCAGTTGCTGCGCCCCTACGTTGACGCTGACAGGAATCTCCAACCCCGCCGCGCGCCAGCGTTCCATCTGGGTGAGGGCGCTGTCGATCACCCACTCGCCGAGTTCAATGGCCAGCGGATGCCCGTCCACCACCGGCAGAAACTGTGCCGGTAACAGCAGACCACGCTCGGGATGCCGCCAGCGGATTAAGGCTTCCGCGCCCAGAACCTGCCCGCTGCACATGTTCACCTTGGGTTGGTAGTAGAGCACGAACTCCTTCGATTCCAGAGCTTGGCGGATGCGCTCCAACTCTTCATGGTGTCCGCGAACGCTTCGGTCCTGGCGGGGATCGAAGATGTGGTAGCGGTCTTTGCCTTCCAGCTTTGCCTGGTACATGGCCTGGTCGGCCTGCCGCAGCAGTTGATCCGCGTCCATGTCCTCACCCTGCGGAAAAAACGTGATTCCGGCGCTCGCCGATACCTGGAACACCAGCCCGCCCACCTGCACCGGCTCTGAGACGGCATCCAGCAGCCGTGTGAGCACCTCGATGCTTTCGCTGGTATCGGCAAGCTCCGGCAGAATGGCGCCGAACTCATCCCCACCCAGCCGGGCGAGCGTATCGCCTTCGCGCAAGGCCAGTTTCATGCGGTTCGCCACGGCTGTCAGCAACTGGTCGCCTGTGTCGCGCCCATGGCGGTCGTTTATGCCTTTAAAGTCGTCCAGATCGACACACGCCACCGCCACCGGGTTCCCCCTGTGGCGCGACTGCACCACGGCGCGATGCAAACGCTCTGTGAGTGGAATCCGGTTCGGCAGCCCGGTCAGCAGATCATAGTGGGCCGCGTGTTCCAGTTTCTGCTCCTGTTCCTTCATCGCCGTCACGTCAGAAAACAGCGCAACATACTGCTGCGTGTTGCCTGAGACGTCGCGCAGCGCGCTGATCGTAAGCATCTCGGCGTAGATCTTGCCGTTCTTCGCCCGGTTCCAGATTTCACCGGCCCACTGGCCCTTCTCCGCGAGACTGCGCCCCATGTTTTCGTAGAATTCCTTGCTGTGGCGGCCGGAACTGAGAATGCTCGGATTGCGCCCCAGAACCTCTTCGCGCGTGTAGCCGGTGATGCCGGTAAATGATTCGTTTACCTCGATGATCGTGCCGTTGGCATCGGTAATTGCAATACCTTCCGAAGCATTGGTGAATACGCTGGCCGCCAGGTGGAGTCGATGCTCAGCCTGCTTGCGGCGGGTAATGTCTTCTGAGAAGATCATGATGCCGCCAATGGCTCCATTGCCCGCGCGCAACGGCCGCGACTCCCAGCGCAGCCACTGTATTTGGTCATCTTCTCTTTGAAAAGGGTCCTCGTCGGCCTGTAGGGTCTCTCCCGCCAGGGTCCGTCGATGCACATCCTTCCATCGGTCTGGAATCTCGGGAAAGATTTCGTAGTGAGAGCGGCCGATGATCTCCCGGCCACTAAGCCCAAAGTCGTCCAGCCAGCGACGGCTCGCAGCCAGGTAGCGCATCTCGCGGTCAAACATCGCCAGTGCCGCCGGAGCGTGCTGGATAAAAAGCTGCAGAAGCTCCTTGTTCTCGCGCAGTGCCTCTTCGGCCTGCTTGTGCTCGGTAATGTCCTGGATCGTGCCCCGCAGAATCACGGGTTTTCCCTTGGCGTCGAATTCCAATCTGCCCAGGCCGTGAACCCAGCGTTCCGCCTGGTCCGTCGGCCGAACAATGCGGTACTCCTTGCTGAAGGGATTGCCCTGGCCAAGAACCTCATTGAGCAGGTGGGCGGTCATCATCGCACGGTCATCGGGGTGAATGAGAGCCCCCCATCCCGCCACGGTGCGTTCGTAGCTCTTGCCGATTCCAAAGATCTCATCCAGCACATCGGAACTGGTCCAACCCCCCGTTGCAATATCCAGAACATAGCTGCCCAGGCCGGCAATTCTCTGCGCCTCTCTGAGCGATTCCTCCTGTTCGCGCAGCGCCTGCTCCGCAAGCACACGATCGGTGATGTCGCGGGCGATGCCAAACAGGCCGATGATCTCTCCTGTGCTGTCTTTCACCGGATACTTCCGGATGTCCGTCCACACTGTTTTCCCGGCTTTGTCGACAGACGCCTGCACGACATGCGCCAACGGCGACCCTTCAAAGACCTGCTGTTCGAGCCTGTAGGAAGCATCGGCGTACTCCTCAGGGAACAGGTCGTAATCGGTCAGGCCGGTAAGATCCCGTGGTTCAGCGCCAGCGCCGGAGAGGGCTCTCCGCAGATTCAGGTTTGCTTCGGTCAATACATGGTTACTGTCCTTAAAGTGGAGGCGCTCATCGATGCTCTCCATCACCGACCTCAGGTTGATCGAGGAGTACTGGCCGGCTGTTTCCGCCTTCAGGCTCTTTGCATCCTGCAAGCTCAGATTCAGGACAATTCCGCCATCCGGGCCAGCGCTTTTGGTGCAGTGCCCGCGCACGCAGCGAATCTTGCCATCGGCATGGCGAAGACGAAGATTGAAGCCGCCACATCCCTCATGGATGTCGCGAGAAAAAAGCCTGTCGGCCATCCCGGAATCATCGGGATGGATGCGGTCTCGAAGTGACACTCGGGAAGCGAGAAAGTCCTCTGGCGTGTAGCCGAGCAGCACCTCGACGCCGTCGCTAACCGAGAGAACGTGCCAAGGCTCCAGCAACTCAATGCAAAAAGTGGCATCAACCATGGCGGGCCGGTTCCTGTTCTTCATGTTGTGCCATGCGAGCTGGCGGAGAAGAGCGCCGAAAGGCAAAAATAACACGTCAGGAGTTGAGATGCACGCCCACTTTCGGGCCAGGAGTGTTGCGCTAAGAGGACAACGGCAGCCGCCATGGGCATCCCTGCGGTCCTGACCGTGTTCGAATCCCCGGACTTCTTGTTCTATCGGATTCGCTGACCGTACGGTTCGAGCCTACGCCGCGTGGTTCCTATTTCCGCCACGATTTCCACAGAAAACCCCGTCCAGGCCCTGCGTGAACCATATCAGGTACCAGTTATCCACCCACTTTTTTATTGCGGCAGTGATTCGTGTCTGCTTATCCACGGCTATTCTTGGCATAATCGCAGCAAGCGCGGTTTCTCAGTAGCTGTTCCAAGAGCCACGTCCAAAACCAGAATCGGGAGTTTGAGTTCAGGAGTTCAGTTTGAGACCCGAGACCGGCCGGACCAACCATGGGAGCGTTCAAGAGTGACCAGCTATAGCCGCCAGGATGTATTGCGGATACTGCAAATCAGTTCCCGCCAGTTGCAGGGGTGGGAAAGGGCCGGGCTCGTTCCCCAGCAGCAGGCCTACACTTTCCAGGACCTGGGCCAGTTGAGGACCCTGCGCGCCCTCCGCGAGGAGGATGTCTCCGCAGCCTCGATCCGGCATTCCATTGTGGCCATGAAGGCCGTCGCCGGCATGACGAATCCTCTGCTGGAGGCCAGCCTCGTGCGTACCGGCACGCGGCTGGCATTCCGTTGCGAGGGTGCCATGGTGGACCCCATCCGGCGGCAGTTGCTGTTTGACTTTGAGCGCCTGGAGCGCTATCCCGCCATGCCGGCGCCGTCGCCCTTGCGCCGCCCGGGCGTGGGCAGCCGGCGCGGTGTGCAAGACCTGTTCCTCGCCGCCGTGCAGGCTGAAGAAGCCGGTGAAAAGCATCGCGCCATTGCGCTCTATGAGAAGATTCTGGCGCGCGACCACGCCTACGCACCCGCCTACATCAATCTGGGAACCATCCATTTCCACCTGCACCAGTACAGCCGCGCAGAGGAACTCTACCGGCGGGCCACCGAGGCAGATCCCGGCTACGTGCTGGCATTCTTTGACCTCGGCAATGTGCTCGACGAGCTGGAGCGGCCCGATGAGTCGATTGCCGCCTATCAGCGCGCCGTCCAACTGGCCCCGCGCTACGCCGACGCCCACTACAATCTGGCGCTGGCCTATGAGCGCAAGGCGGAGTACCGGGCGGCGTTGCGTCACTGGCAGGCCTATGTGCGGCTTGACCGCAGCGGACCGTGGACCGATCACGCCCGCGGACAGATTCGCAGGCTGCTCGATCGCGAAAAGCTGTCCATCGCCTGGCGCGCCGGCAGTTTTGTCCCCCCGCACAAGGGAAAAGCTGCTCTGATACTGGTTGGCCGGGAGCCGGAAGCCCGATAAGCAGCCGTCCTCCGCGTTCCGGCTATCCTTCAATCCGCCCCGGCAAACGGGCTGCTGGCCATTCCGTTATCTATGTCCCAAAAATTCAAAACATTCCCCGTACAACTTTGCGCAGAATTTGGTGTCTAATCTACACGGGTGGGTGTCGCTCTGCCATGGAGGCTTCCCCTTAGAGACACAGCGCGCGAACGCCGGCTCTTGCCGTTTTGGGCTTTCCCCAGGCTGTTCCTGGAACAGAGCTCAGGCGGTTTGACCGAGTCCACGACTGAAGCATGTGCACTGCTCGGGCGTGGTAGGATTTCAGGATTCTTAACCCTTCAATTCACAAGGATGGCTATGAAGACGATGCTTGCACTCTCAGGACAAAAGCGGCTTCGGATTTGCGGCTGGTTCGCCGCCTGCGCAATGGCGGCGACCTCGCTGGGCGCGCAGACGCCGGTTCCCCGCATCCAATCCGAGATCAACTATGAAATGTCCCAATTGAAGGGTTCGCTCAACCCCATGGCGCAAGCGCAGTCTGACGCCGGCCGGATGCCCTCCAATGCCCGTCTCACCGGCATGAGCATCTTCTTCAGCCGATCAGCCGCGCAACAGGCGGATCTTCAAGCGCTGATCGCCGCGCAGCAGAATCCCGCCTCGCCGCTCTTCCACCAGTGGCTCACGCCTGACCAGTTCGGCGCACGCTTCGGCATGGCCCAGACGGATATCGACAAAGTGCAAACCTGGCTCCAGCAGCAGGGATTTTCCATCGACTCGGTGGCCCGCAGCAAAACGATGATTCGCTTCTCCGGCAGCGTAGGCCAGGTGGAGCAGGCCTTCCAGACCCAGATGCACTACTACAACGTGGGTGGCACAAAACACTTTGCCCCGTCCACCGCTCTGTCGCTGCCCACGGCCATTGCGCCCGTGGTTGCGGCGGTCAGGAATCTTGACAACTTCCGCCCCAGGTCGATGCACATCCCCAACCGCACGCGCCCGGCATTCACATCGAGTCAATCGAGCAGCGTTTTCTTTGCTCCTGGTGACATCAAGACGGCGTACGACGTTCCCACGTCCAGCACGGGTGTCGGGCAGTCGATCGCGGTTGTTGGCCAGTCGGCAGTCAACGTCAGCGACATTGAGAACTTCCAGACTGCGTCAGGGCTCACCGTGAAAGACCCAACCATGGTGCTCGTACCCGGAACCGGAAGTTCAACCGTAGTCAGCGGAGGAGACGAGGGTGAGTCGGACCTTGACCTGGAGTGGTCGGGGGCTATGGCTCCCGGCGCCGACATCTACTTTGTCTACGTCGGCAACGGCACCGACGTCAACAACAACAGCTACAGCATCTTTGACTCGATTCAATACGCGGTAGACGAGCGCATCGCGAACATCATCACCATCAGCTATGGCGCTTGCGAGGCAGGTCTCACGTCATCCGGCGCCACCGCGCTTGAGAACATCATGCAGCAAGCCACCACCCAGGGGCAGACCGTTATCTCCGCCTCGGGCGATGAGGGCTCCTCAGCCTGCTTCATCAGCAACCCCGCCCAAACGGGCGATCCTACCCTCACTGTCCAGGAGTCTCTGGCGGTCAATTACCCGGCCAGCAGCCAATATGTCACCGGAGTGGGCGGTACTGAGATTACGTCAGCGGACGATAAGGTCGGCACATATTGGCTGGCAGCCAGCGGCTCCGATCAGATCAACTCTGTCACCAAATACATTCCTGAGGTGGCATGGAACGACGACGCCTACAACATTCAACAAGCTTGCACGAGTACCGCCAGCAACCCAACAAGTTGTTTGAGCGCCAGCGGCGGCGGCGCCAGTTCGCTTTTCGGCAAGCCGACCTGGCAGGCAGGCCCAGGCGTACCCGCTGATAGCAAACGCGACGTGCCCGATGTCTCCCTGTACTCCTCGGCAAGCTTCCCCGGCTACCTCTACTGCACGGGCGACCAAGCTGATTGGTCACCGGCGAGCAATGGCCAGGCGGCTCAGGCCGCCAGTTGCAGCAATGGCACCTTTCGCGATTTGGTCTCCGGCGGGAATTACCTGACCGTGGCCGGCGGCACCAGCTTTGCCGCGCCCATCTTCGCGGGCATGGTGGCCATCATCAACCAGACCAAGGGCTATACAGCCGGGCAGGGGCTGATTAACCCCACGCTCTACAGTATGGCCGCCAATAGCGCCACCTATACGGCGGCCTTCAACGACATCACCACCGGCAACAACGAGTGCACCGCCGGATCAATCTTTTGCAGCAGCACCAGCGGAACCACCACCCACTACACAACCACCACAGGCTATGACCAGGCCACGGGACTCGGGTCAGTGAATCTCAGCGCCCTGGCCACGGCGTGGGCCCCCACCGTCACAGTCCCAACCCTCACCGGCACAACGACCACGGTTTCCGCGTCGAATAACACCCCGGCCGTCGGCGCTTCCGTTACGTTCACCATCACCGTCGCTGCCGGTGCATCGCCTATCTCCACAGGCAATGTAACCCTCCAGATCGATGGTGGAGGAAGTTCTTCCTACGGCACTGGCATGACGGCCACAGCGGCTCTGACCGCGAACGGCACTGCGACCTACACCACGTCGTTCGCGACCGGAGGGACTCACCAGGTCATTGCCCAGTACGCGGGCGACTCCACGAAGTACGCAGCTTCCACAGGGCTTGTCCAAGTCGCGGTGGGTGGCTCCACTTCGGGCGGCACGTTTACGCTTGCCGCAACCCCCAGCACACTGACCGTGTCACAGGGTAGCCAGGGCTCTGAAACCATCGCCGTAACGCCTACGGGTGGCTACTCGGGTACCGTATACCTGAGCTTCACTTCAACAAACAGCAGCGCGCTCACGAATCTTTGTTACGGCTTCACGACCATGGCTCCCGACGGCTCAAGCGGCTCGGTAGCGGTAAGCGGGACAAGCGCCGCGACCACAAAACTCGTCCTCGACACCAATGCTTCCGATTGCGTGAGCAATGCAGGCAACGGTTACGGTTACGGCTATGGCTACGGCTACAAGAAAAGGACCGGCCTCATTCCCATGCATAAGATGCAGGGGGGGAATACCTCCAGGAATAACGGTCCGAATCCGGCTCCGGCAGGGCTGGCCTTTGCCGGGCTGCTTCTGGCCGGATTCCTCGGTCGCTACTCAAAGAAGTTCCGCGCCCTGGCTGGCGTCATTGCTCTGGTGACACTGGGCCTGTCTATTTCGGCCTGTGGTGGAGTCAACAACGGCGTCTCGAATCCATCCAAGGGCACCTACACCGTTACTGTGACCGGAAAGGACTCGGTTAATTCCGCGATCACCAACACAACCAAGTTCACCTTTGTAATCGACTAAGCAGGGCAAGGAAAAGCAGAGGGGGGCAGGCGTCGGTCACGGCGCTTGCCCCTTCTGCTTTTCCAGCTCTCCCGCGGCAGGTGCGCCTACGGTTTTGATACACTGCGAAGCCGGAGGCAGGATTCACGTGGCCGAAACCGATCCCATCCGTTTGCCCCTCACGCAACTCTCTGAAGAAGAAACTCTTTTCTTTTCAACCGTCCGCAAGTTTGCTGATGAAACCATTGGCCCTCTGGTGCGCACTATGGACGAGGAGCAGCAGTTTGCTCCGGGACTGGTGGCGCGGCTCTTTGACCTGGGATTGATGAGCATCGAGATTCCGGATGAACTGGGCGGCGCAGGCGGCAGTTTTTTTGACGTTGTGCTGGCCATCGAAGCCGTCTCCACCGTAGACCCTGCCGTGGCCGTGCTCGTAGATGTCCACAACACACTTACGATCAATGCCTTACGCCGCTGGGGCAGCGAGGAGCAGAGGCGGCACTGGCTGCAGCGGCTGGCCTCGGGTACGGTGAGCGCGTATGCGCTGAGCGAGGCTGGCTCCGGCTCCGATGCCTTTGCGTTGCAGACCCGCGCGGCGGTGGCGGAAGGCGGCTACCGGCTGAACGGACGCAAGCGGTGGATCTCAAACGCCCGCGAAGCAGGGCTGTTTCTGGTCTTCGCCACTCTGGACCCGGAGGCCGGTTATCGCGGCATCACGGCCTTTCTGGTGGAGAAGGGAACGCCGGGTTTCACCGTGGGCCGCAAGGAAGACAAACTGGGAATCCGCGCCAGCAGCACCTGTGAATTGATCTTCGATAACTGCCTGATTCCAGAGACGAGCCTGCTCGGCGAGCCGGGCAAGGGCTACAAGATCGCCATCGAAACGCTGAACGAGGGGCGCATCGGCATTGGCGCGCAGATGCTTGGGCTGGCTGAGGGTGCGTGGGGCCACGCGGCCCGTTATGCCAGGGAGCGGCGCCAGTTCGGCAAACCGATCGCCGAGTTCCAGGCGGTGCAGTTTGCGCTGGCCGAGATGGCCACGGAGATTGAGGCGGCCCGGCTGATGGTCTACAACGCCGCCCGCCTGAAAGACGCCGGACAGCCCTTTGTGCGCGAGGCCGCCATGACCAAGCTCTTTACGTCGCAGGTGGCCGAGCGCGTGGCCAGCCAGTGCGTTGAAATCTTCGGCGCCAACGGCTTCGTCCGCGACTACCCGGCAGAGAAGTATTTCCGAGACTCCAAGGTCGGCAAAATCTACGAAGGCACCTCAAACATGCAACTGGCCACCATTGCCAAACACGTTCTCGGCGGGCTTTAGCTCGTCTTAAATCTTTTGCGTCCGCTGCACGGCGCGCACGCCGCTAACGCGGCGGATGCCGAGGACCATGCGGTTGAGGTGGCGCAGGTCTTCGGCCTCGACTACAAATTCGATAATCGCTTCACCGTTGTCGTCGCGGCGAATATCCACGCCGCGGATGTTGGTGTTGTCGTCGGAGATGACGGCCGTCAGTTCCTTCAACATGCCGGTGCGGTCGTCGCAGAAGACGGTGATTTTGACGGGATAGCGCTGGGGGCGGCCTGCGGATTGATCGCCCACGCGGGACCACTCGACAGCGATACGGCGGTCGCTCTCGTAGAGCAGATTCTGCACATTGGGACAACTGCGCGCATGGACGGCCACTCCTTTGCCGCGCGTGACGTAACCCACAATCTCTTCGCCGCGGATGGGATTGCAGCAGCGCGCGCGATACACCAGCATGTCGTTCTGGCCCTCGACCTGGAGCGAGTCAGAGCCGGTGAGGTGCAGCTTCCGCACCGCTTCTGACATGGCCGCCTCGCTGCCTGGAGGCTTGGTTTCCACGCCGGGTGCGGCGTCGCCCTGGTTGGCATAGCCGGGTGCGAGTTTGTTGAGTACCTGGTGGGCGGAGTGTTTGCCCTGGCCCAGCGTGGCCAGCAGGTCGGCGGCCGTGGCCACGCCATACTCGTTGGCAATGCGGCCCAGGTCCTGGTCGTCGATCTGGTTCAGCGGCACCTTGAACTTGCGGGCTTCGCGGTCCAGCAGTTTGCGCCCGATCTCCACGGCGCGGCGGCGCTGGTCCTCGTTGAGCCAGTGCTTGATCTTGTTGCGGGCGCGCGGGCTCTTGACGAATGTGAGCCAATCGCGGCTGGGCTTGTGATCCTTCTGGGTGACGATCTCAACAATATCCCCAGTCCGCAACTTGGTGCGCAACGGCACCATGCGGCCGTTGACCTTGGCGCCCACGCATGTGTGGCCCACCTCAGTGTGGATCGTGTACGCAAAGTCGATCGGTGTGCCGTCGGCCGGGACCACGACAACCTTCCCCTTGGGCGTGAAGGTGTATACCTCATCGGGATACAGGTCCATCTTCAGGCTGGAGAGGAACTCGTTGGGGTCGGTCATCTCCTTCTGCCACTCGACGAGCTGCCGAATCCAGTTGAGGCGCTCCTCGTCGCGGGCGGTTACGACGCCTTCGCCGGCCTTGTATTTCCAGTGAGCGGCGATGCCTTCCTCGGCGATGCGGTGCATCTCTTCAGTGCGGATCTGCACCTCGAACTGGTGGCCGCCCTCGCCGATGACCGTGGTGTGCAGCGACTGGTAGCGGTTGGCGCGGGGCATCGCGATGAAGTCCTTGATGCGGCCCGGCACTGGCCTCCACAGCGTATGAATCAGCCCGAAAACGGCGTAGCAGGAAGCCACATCCTGCGTGATGACGCGGACGGCCAGCAGGTCGTAGACCTGTTCGAACGAGATTTTCGTGCGTTGAATTTTCTGGAAGATGGAGTAGAGGCGCTTGATCCGCCACTCCACGCGCGCCTCGATATGGTTTTCGCGCAGTTGCTCTACCAGCGTGTCTTCCACGCCGCGCAGGAACTGCTCGCCCTCGATGCGGCGGGCCTCGACGGCTGCCGCCACCTTTTCGTAACTCACCGGGTCGGTGTAGCGGAAGGCCAGGTCTTCCAGCTCGCCGCGCACTTTGCCCATGCCCAGCCGGTGGGCCAGCGGAGCGTAGATGTCCTGCGTCTCGCGGGCGATGGCCTCCTGGCGGTCCGGCTTGAGGTGCTCAAGGGTGCGCATGTTGTGCAGGCGGTCAGCCAGTTTGATGAGCACCACGCGCACGTCCGTGACCATGGCCAGCAACATCTTGCGCACATTTTCGGCCTGGCGGTCTTCGCGATTGGCGAACTGAATTTTGTCGATTTTGGTGACGCCGTCCACGATGTGGGCCACCTGGTCGCCGAATCCCGCCTCAATTTCTTCGCTGGTGGCGGGCGTGTCCTCGACGGCATCGTGCAGCAGGCCGGCGGCGATGGCGGTCGCGTCCATTTTCATTTCCGCCAACACCTCGGCAACTTCAAGGGGGTGAATAATATAGGGTTCGCCGGAGGCTCGCATCTGCCCCTTATGGTGCTGGACGCAGAAATCCCAAGCCTTGCGAATAAGACTGACGTCTTCGTTGGGGCGATTTGCCTGGACCTGGCGGAGCAGCGCTTCGAAGCGCGTGGCGATCGCTGCCTGATCAGGGGCACACAAACCTGTGCCCGCCTCCCCGGGTACAGGCGGGGTGGCGCTGGGGAAATCCGCCGGTACGGCCTGCCGGACTGTCGCCATGCTTCATTATAGGCCGAGAGGGTTTGAGTTGGATGAAACCTGCGCCCCCAGAGGCGCATCTAAGCCGCTGCGTCAGCAAGGCAGGCAACCGAATGAGCACGATCTGTATTTCTATCTTGTTGATGTAATTAACTTTATCTTAGTCCCCTGTCTTTAAACTGGCCCGTCTGCATCTTGACGCGCTGCTGAAGATCACGACATTGGGCGGCAATTGATCGGGATCAAGGCAAAGTAGCTTTCTCACATAAGTCATACTTCTTTGAATTCATCTAATTTGTCGTGTGCTCCTCCCGCGCTTGCAGTAAATTCTCATGCCGTATGTTAGTTGCTGGACCTGCGCGGATTGAATCTCGAACTTTCTGGATAAATATGCTGACTGATTATTTCTGGATATCTTGATTTAAACCGCTATCATGGCAATAAGTTATGCAACCTATCCATGTAAATGGTAGCTTTGTAGCATGGTTTCGTCGGTGTTGTAAGACGCTTTGTTGTGTGCCAGCCATCACAGCAGGGGCACTATAGAAGAGGCGTACAGTCCCATCCGGAGTAGAGGTCCAGAACGGAGGGACTTATGTTGAAACGCCTCTTACTTACAACCTTTGCCGCGGCTGTTGCTCTCGGCATAGGATACGCAGACCAAGCCAAAACAAAGATAGTCATCCCGGTCAACAAGACCGCGGCGACGGACGGCAAGCAGATGTATACCAGCTATTGCGCGCCGTGCCACGGTGTGGATGCCAGGGGGAACGGTCCGGTAGCGGATTCGCTGAAGAAACAGCCGACCGACCTGACCGTGTTGAGCAAGCAAAACCACGGTAAGTTTCCAGACACGCATGTCGTTGCTGTGATGCAGTTTGGCACTGACGTACCTGCGCACGGCTCGGCACAGATGCCCGTATGGGGACCGATCCTTGGTAAGATGAGCCATACAAATCCCCAGGACAAGCTGCTCAGAATCAGTAACCTGAGCCGCTACCTGGAGAGCATCCAGGAAAGGTAAGGGCGGGCGGCGGATCAGCTCCCGGCCTGGGGCCGAGAAGCCCCGAGGGAGCAAATGACCAAGCCACGCAAGCCCAAACCTGAAGTGAACCAGAAGGCGCCTAAAACCGCCAGGTCAGCGGCGCCTTTTGTGAGGACTCACGAGAACCCTTCTCCGGCTGTACGGCCGGAAGGACGCAACCCCCAAGGGAATCCCTATTTTGCAGCTCACGATCGAACAAAGGTCCGTGCTGATGCGGGCGCAGGTCCGGGAGCCCGTGTAAGCCGCCGCGCCGCGGACCGGCTGAGGGCTGGCCATCTGTGGGTTTACGCCTCAGACATTGAGTCGCTTGAAGTCGGCGAAGGCGAACCGCCCGCGCTGCTGCCTGTGGCTGACAGTCGTGGCCTGCTTTTGGGCACGGCGCTCTTCAGCCCGTCTTCGCAAATTGCGCTGCGCCTGGTTTCGCGCGAAGCGGTGGACGAGGCTGCATGGTTAAAGCTGCTTGAGGCGCGGCTCCGAGCCGCAATTGCCCGCCGCAGGCCGCTGCTGAGCGACGAGACCAACGCCTGCCGCCTGTGCTTCAGCGAAGCCGATGAACTGCCCGGCCTGGTCGCGGACAAATATGGCGACCTTGTGATTCTCCAGCTTTTGACCAAGGGACTCGACTCCCCTGCGGTGCGGGAAACGTGCGTGCGTGTTCTGCGCGAAGAGCTGGAACCTGCATCGATTTTGGAGCGGCCCGACCCGCGCATGCGCGAGTTGGAAGGGCTGGCCGCGCCCGGCCTTGCTCCGCTGTGGGCTGCTGGGCCCGATGCACCGGCGATCAGCACGCAATTCCGGCTGAATGGGCTGCTGTTTCACTACGACGCCAATGCGGGACAAAAGACAGGCGCCTTCCTTGACCAGCGCGCCAACTACGCCGCCACGCGGGAGTGGGCGCAAAAACTGGGCAGCACCGGCCATGCGCTGGATGTTTGCTGCTACCAGGGTGGCTTTGCGCTGCATCTGGCCCAGGTCTGCGAAAAGGTGACGGGAGTGGACGCCTCGCGCGCCTCACTGGAGGTGGCGGAGCGCAATCTTGAAGTCAACCGCCCTCGGCTCAAGGCAGAGGTGGAGTGGGTTGAGGCTGACGCCTTTCAGGTCCTGCGCGACTGGTCGGATGCCGGGCAGCGGTACGACGCCATTGTTCTGGACCCGCCGGCCTTTGCCAAATCGCAGCGGGCAGTGGAGGGAGCTTTGCGAGGGTATAAGGAGCTGAACCTGCGCGCGTTGCACATGGTGCGCCCCGGCGGCCTGCTGGTCACCTGCTCCTGCAGCCATCACGTGGGCTGGGAGGAGTTGCAGGGCGCGGTGGCTGCGGCAGCGACCGATGCGCACCGCCGCGTGCGCCTGTTGGAGCGCAGGGGCGCCGCTCTGGATCACCCGGTTGTGCTGAATCTGCCTGAGACCGAATATCTGAAGTGCCTTGTGTTGGAAGTGGAGTAAGGCGCGGGAATCTCAGGCGTGCGCGGTTCCCTGGTTGCCTGACCAGCGCGGAAAGAGCCTTGCCCGCCAAGTGGACGAGGAAGAAGTCGCCGGACTAGGCGGCTTCTTCTCGTCGGCCGAGACAGAAGCGCGAAGCTGTACCAACGCTTCCTTAACCTGCGCGCGCAGGGATTCCGCCTCGAAGATGCAAGAGCGCAGATAGGCCGAAACGGTGAGACCGGCCTCTGCGGCGCGTTCGCGCAATTGCGCGCCCTCCTCCCTGCTCAGACGAATGGTAATGCTCGCGGACTTGCGGTTCTTCTCAAGAACAGTAGAGCCATGCCCCGCTTTGGGCTGGCCTGCGGAGTTCCGGCCCTGTGTGCGGGTGTGCGGCGTGCCCCCTGGCCCCGAGAGCGAAGAAGCCCTTCCGTGCTGGATTGGCCGGGAATTGTCCGGTTGGGCGGAGCGATAGCGCGTGTGGGTCCGCAAAGCCTGTTCGTAGCTGAGGGTGGCGATGTCTTCGGCGAGGCCATCTTCGTTCCACTCGGTAGCGGGCTTTGGCGCGGGTGCGGTAAGGGCAGCCAGCAGGCTTGCAAAGTTGGCGGTGGTAGCGGAGGGCGTATTTGCGGCGTCTGGTTCCTGCATGGGTTGAAGCATAGGGCCGGCAGCCTGGGAGCGTGAGGAATTTTCTGCGCGGCGGGGTGCAGGGATTCCCGACATGGGGCACAGCGCGACCGGTTTCAAATTGAGACTGCCGGGACTTGACTTATGCCCAGTAGGCATTGCCAGACGGATACAGATCTTCGCTGTCGGGAAGTATGCGGCCTGGAAGGCGCAGCAGCCGGGTGACGGCTTCCGGAGTCATGGGTTTGGCGAAGAGGTAGCCCTGGCCATAGCGGCAGCCCAACTGCCGCAGCAGAGAATACTGCTCGCGCGTCTCTATACCCTCGGCGACCACATCCATGCCCAGAACGCGCGCCAGTTCGATGATGGTTCGCACAATCTGGAGAGGCTGCTCTCCCTCGGTCATGCGCCCCACGAAGGAACGGTCGATTTTGAGCACGTCGAAGGGGAAGGAGTGAAGGTAGCTCAGCGAACTGTAGCCGGTGCCAAAGTCGTCCATCAGCAGGGAAACGCCCAATGCGCGCAGGCCGCCCAACACCTCAAGCGCGGTGCTCATGTTGGGAATGAGGCTGGATTCGGTCATTTCCAGGCCAAGCTGGTGGCTGGAGGCGCCCGACTGCAGCAGCAGCGATTCCACATGATCGGCCAGCCCCTCGCGCGAAAACTGGCGTGCCGAAAGATTAACGCAAACGCGCAGAGAGCTGTTGCGTGGATCGTCGCGGTTCCACGCCTGGATCTGGTTGCAGGCCTCGGCCAGGCCCCAGTCGCCTATGGGCAGGATCATGCCGCTTTCTTCGGCCTGGGGAATAAAGTCAATGGGCAGAATGAGCCCCCGCTCGGGATGCTGCCAGCGAATCAGCGCCTCGACGCCGACAATCCTGCGCGAGGAGAGGTCGATCTCGGGCTGGTAGTGGAGCACAAACTCATGCTGGTCGAGTGCGCGTCGCAGGTCGGAGCTGCGAGGCCAGATTGGTGCAACATCCAGTTCCGCCGCGCGCGCCCGCCGAACGCCCTGTCGCGTGAAAGCCTTGCGGAGTCTTTGCAGTTCCAGTTGGCTGGCCACCATCCCGGCCAGACTCTGAAACATCTCAAGCTCGTCCGGATTCATGCCGGGGCGCGGCTGATGGCTGAAGATTGCCAGCACTCCCAGGATGCTGCCATTGCCGGAGCGAACCGGAACACCGGCGGAGAAGGCCGCATCAAAGCGCCGAATCGGCGAGTGGTGGTCACTGAAACGGGGGTGGCGGGCAAGGTTCGGAATCACCACAGGTCCGTCCGCTTCAAGAACCATCTCAAAGATGGAGTGGCCTCTGGGCAGTTCGCGAACTACCTCGCCCCAGTGGGATTTGATCCAGATGCGGGTGGCGTCCACAAAGCCGAGCAGCGCGGCTTCTGCGTGGAAGTACTCGGCGGTGAGCCGGTTGATGGTGTCATAGATGGCTTCCGGCGCGGTGTCGAGGACTCCGAACGAGTTGAGTACGCTCAGCCTTGCTGCCTCCTGCTGGCGCTCAGTACTGCTGGTCTCGAACTCTGTTTGCAACATCTCGACTCCGGCGCGCGGGTTGGCCCGCTCGGCGTGCAATCCGCACGAAAAAGGGCAAAGAGCAATAGCCCAGGGAACTCCCGCTGCAGTCCCGTTTCTTCTTTATCGGATGGAGATGCAAAGGCTTGAATGCGTGGCGCGGGTGTCCATGAGCGAACAGTTCCCTGGATGCGCTCAGCGCGCTGCTGCGGGCTGTCCCGTTTCAGTCCACAGAAAGGTGAGCTGGTCCGCGTCGTCCTGGACCTGCTGCTCCACGCTGACACCGGCGGAGTGGCCTCCGGCGAGGCTGTAATGGAGCAGGATAGGTCGGCCGCTGGACGAGGCCGACTGGAGCAGCGCCGTCATTTTGCGCGCGTGGAGCGGGTCAACCCGCGTATCGCTGTCGCCCGTGAAGAACATGATCGCGGGATACGAGGTACCGGTTTTCACGTTCTGATACGGCGAGTATTTGAGCAGATAGAGGAATTGTTTTTCGTCTTCGGATGAGCCGTATTCTGTGATCCAATGCGACCCTTGCAGAAACTTCTGGTAGCGCAGCATGTCCAGGAGCGGATAGCCGCACAGGACAGCCGAGAACAGCTCAGGGTGCTGCGTCATCGCCGCGCCCATCAGCAGGCCCCCATTGGAGCGGCCGGTGATGGCGAAGTGCTGGGGTGAGGTGTATTTGTTGGCGATCAGGTACTCCGCGGCGGCAAACCAGTCGTCAAACACGTTCTGCTTTTTCTCAAACATGGCTTGCTCGTGCCAGTGCTCGCCGTACTCGCCGCCGCCGCGCAGGTTGGGCAAGGCAAACCACCCGCCCTGCTCCATCCACCAGGCGTAGGCAGGGTTCCAGTGCGATGTCATGCTCAGGTTAAAGCCGCCGTAGCCGGTCATCAGCAGGCGCTCCGTGCCGTCCTGCTTCAGTCCCTTCTTTCCGGCGATAAACATCGGGACCTTCGTGCCGTCCTTTGATTTGTAGAAGACCTGTTGGATCTCGTACTGGCTGGGATCGAAGGGAACCTTGGGCTGGGCAAAGATTTCGAGCTTGCCGGTCTGTGTGTCGATCCTGTCGATGGTGGGCGGATGAATGAAGGATTCTGCGCTGTAGAAGCCATAGCGGTCCGTGGTTCTGCCGTATACCGTCGACGCTGAGGCCGCGCCGAATCCGAGGTTCTGGATCGCGCCGATGCGTTTGCCGTCCAGCGCATAGATGGTGGTTTGCGATTTTACATCGACCAGCAGTTTGACGTAGATCTTGCCGCCCACAATGGAGAAGTCTTCGATCACGTCCCGCTCCTCAGGAACGATGGTCGTCCAAACGTCGGGCAGGATGCCGGGGTCGGCCTTGAGGATGCGGCCCATGGGCGCCTGATAATCGGTCTTCACGTACCATTCACCCTTGGCATGGATGGCGGAAAAACGCGCGTTCAGGCCCCACACCAGAATGTCGAACGGTGAGCCCGGCTTGGTGAGATCGCGGAAGACGATATCGACGCGGCTGGCCGGGACGCCGCGGTTAATCTGAACAACCAGGTAGCGGCCATCGTCGGTCACAGTGGCGCTGAACAGATCATTGGGGCCCAGCAGCTCGCCGTGAAACTCGCGGCCAAAGAGCAGTGTGTCCTGCGACGGGCGTGTGCCCAGCACGTGCAGATAGAGCAGCGTTCCCTGGCGGTTGGTGCGGGTGTAGTAGAGTCCGCTGCCGTCGGGCGTAAAGTTGACCGACCAATAGAGGGCGCTGGGCAGCACATCTTCCAGGGTCTTGCCGGTCTTTACGTTGAACACCCGCAGCGTGGCCTCATCCGCGCCGCCTTGGCGAACCTCGTAGGCCACCAGCAAGCCATCTCGGGAGACATCGGCGAGTTCCACTGAGGTGTTGGGGTCGCGGCTGAAGGCTGCGGGGTCTATGAGCCGCTCATCCTTGCCCGTTGCGGCGGGGCCGTTCCAGCCGCGGCGCACGTAGATGGAGGACTGCCCCTCGCCCGCCAGCCGCTTCTGGAAGTAGTAATTTCCGCCGCGCTCGATCGGAATGCTCCAACTGGAAACCTGCTCCAGGGCATCCAGGGCCTCCACCACCTGGGGCCGGATGCGCGCCTGCTTGAAGTAGCGCGAAGTATAGGCATTCTGGGCATCGATAAAGGCGCGGGTCGCGGGACTCTTGGCGTCTTCCAGCCAGCGATAGCTGTCGGTAATCTTTGCTCCGGAGTAGTCGTCGACGACTGGAATGGCCACGACATCCGGCGGAGGCGGCAGGGTAATGCCTCCTCGGCCATGGATCGTCTGGGCAACAGCGTTCAATCCGAACCACAAGGCGACACCCACTCCAGCCACGAACTTCATGCGAAACCCTTTCTGGAGACAGAATACGCGCACGCCGGGCCGGGTTGGTTCACCGTTCTGGTTCACAACCAGGACCGGGCAGCGGATAACCCCGGTAGAATCAAGACAAGTGACAGAAGCGCCCCCAACTCAACCGGACCAGCCGCCGCAGTCGCGGTGGGCGCGTGGCCTGCACATGCTGCGGCCGTCGCACGCGCATTCCGCGTTCAGCGCGACCGTCGTGCTGATGGTGTCGGGCTTTCTTTCGCGGATCATCGGCCTGGTGCGCCTCAAGTACATCGCATGGCTCTTCGGCCGCGGCATGCAGGCTGATGCGCTCTACGGCGCGTTTGTGTTGCCTGACATGATTTCGTATTTTCTCGTGGGTGGCGCGGCCTCCATCACTTTTGTCACCATCCTTACGCGCTATCGCGACACAGGGCGCGAGGCGGAGGGCGAGCGCTCGCTCTCGGTGATTCTCACCACGATGTACGTAGTGCTGGGCGGGGCCATCCTTGTGGCCGAGCTGATTGCCCCGTGGTACATCCACTGGTGGTTCCCCGGCTTTGACGCGGAGAAGGCGGCGCTGTGCGTGCGGCTGACGCGTATTTTGTTGCCGGCGCAGCTGTTCTTTTTTGCGGGCGGCGTGTTTGGCGCGGTTCTGCTGGTGCGCAAGCAGTTCAATGTGCAGGCGGTCACGCCGCTGATCTACAACATGGGCACGATTGTGGGCGGCGTGCTGCTGGTCAAGTACATGGGTGTCTCTTCGCTGGCCATCGGCACGGTGGCGGGCGCGTTTTTCGGGCCGTTCCTGCTCAATTGGGTGTTTGCGCGGCGCGCCGGCACGCACTACACGCCCATCCTCGACTGGCACGACGAGGGCCTGCGAGAGTGGGTGCGGCTTTCGCTTCCGCTGATCGTCGGCGTCTCGCTGGTGACGGCCGACAATTGGATCATCGCGCACTTTGCGTCGCGGACCAACGGTGCGATCACGCTGATGACCAATGCCAAGCAGCTTTTCACCGCGCCCATGGCCATGCTGGCACAGGCGGCGGGCGCGGCTTCCATGCCGTTTTTCGCCAGCTTGTGGAGCAAGGAGCGCCATTACGAGTTCGCCACCGGCGTTGCGGACTCTGTTTCGCGCGTAGCCTCGCTGGGGCTGCTGGTGGCTTCAGGCATGATTGCGCTGGCAACGCCGCTGGTGCAGCTGATCTTCATCGGCGGACGCTTTTCCGCTTCTGATGCGCGGCTGTGCGCCGGCTACTTTGCTGTCTTTTCCGTCTCGATGTTTTTGTGGTCGGCACAGGCCATCTATTCGCGCGCCTTTTATGCCGCGGGCAACACGTTTGTGCCCATGGCCGCCGGAACCGTCATTACCATCATTTCGCTGCCCATCTATGGGGCCTTTTACCACTGGTACGGGGCCATGGGCCTGGCTGCGGCTTCGGATATTGGAATTGGCCTGCAGACCTTGGCCATCGCTGTTCTGCTGCATAAGCGGCGCATGGTGTCGCTGGCCAGCCTGGACTACGCCGAAATGGGCCGGTGTCTGCTGGCCGCGGTTGCAAGTGGTGCGGCGGTCTGGGCGGTGTTCTCGTGGTTCGGCGGCCTTGTGGTCCGCCTGTGGGGGCCGCATCTGCCCGCACCAAGCCCATGGACCAACCTCGCGGTCTTGATGGCGGGAACGGCGCTATGGCTGGTCGTGGCGGCGCAGGTTCTGGAGAAGACCGGATCGGCGCTGCCCGCAGTGGCAAAGAAGCGCCTGGGGCTGGGGTAAGACGGCACGGCGCAACTCATGGCATCCTTGCGTCCGCCCTTCGCGGAAATCCTTCGGCACAGCAGCCCTCCTTACACCTCAGCGACAGGTATGCATCGCTGGGATATACGGAGGGCCGCTCTGCGCGGAGAAAACAAGGCGCGACAGTGCCTTACGACTGGGTCGCCTTTGAGGCTTCAGGCGAGGCCGCAGCAGAACCACCCGACTTGGCGTCAGGCTTGCGAATGTCGATGCCACCCTTGAAGAAAGCGCCGTCCTCAATGCTGATGCGGGCAGCGGCCACGTCGCCGGTGAGGGCGCCCTCGGCGCGGATGTCTACGCGGTCCGTGGCAGAGACATTGCCGCGCACCTTGCCCAGGACGACAATTTCGCGGGCGGTGATGCTGGCGGCCACTTGGCCGTTGCGGCCCACGGTGAGGCGGTTGCCAGGAAGGTTGATGCTGCCTTCGACCTTGCCGTCGATAAACAGCGATTCGGAGCCTGTGATCTCGCCTTTGATGAACAGACC
>VFSW01004149.1_pt1 | contig 21591 bp, 19 predicted proteins | sample 5358111 | NCBI WGS metagenome assembly VFSW01 (sample SAMN11554181, study PRJNA540505) | mine drainage metagenome | isolation source: sediment from site ElyBrook_90M | place: USA: Ely Copper Mine, Vershire, VT | collected 2017 | reverse complement strand
CGTCGCTCCGCTCCTCGCAATGACAGCACTGGGGACTTTTTACGAGATCATCATACCTTTTTTGCTTTTGTTTCTGAAAAGGCGCCCCGACGACTGCTACGACAGCTCAAACACAGTCACGATCGCTATGAACGACAGTAAAACCAAACCAAAGAGGAAAATCAAGTCCGCAATTCTCTCGTACTGCTCCCCCCGCCTCTTCGCGCGCATCGCTGCATAGGAGAAAAGGCTGGCGGAAAGAAAAATCAGGATTGTGACGCCATCCAATTTGTCGATCAACTTATCGAAGGCGTTCACTTTTAAGATTTTTTTAAACGTAAGTATCAGGAAGCACAAACCCAAAAGGTTTGAAGACACCGGCAGAATATGCTTGGATATGTTTTTTTTATCGTTATTCGCGTCATGCATTATTGTTGCCCTCGTCAAGCTTTCAAACAGCCCTAGCGGAATACGGCGCGATCCCTCCCGGCAAAAGCCTGGGGGAGTGCAAGTCGCGGGATTCAAAATTCATATATCCCTTTAAGAAAATTCCGCGCGTACTTGTCAACCGCGTTGTCATCATGCAGCAATGCATCGAGCTGCCGGGCATAGGCGATCAGGCGGCCTGTTTGGTCCAGGGTCCGCTCCATTTCCTCCCGGCCCAGTCCTGCGAGGCGGGCGATCAGCAAGTCCCCTTTGATTCTTATGTTAAAACCGTATTCCTTCAAAATGCGCGCAAGAAGCTCCAGCCGCCTCGACCGTTTTGTGAGATCAGTCGCGCCGCCGGCGAAGCGGAAGTAGACGTGATTGTTTTTCGCGTTCTCGCTGCAAAAGCAATCGACCATGTTGAAATGGTATCCGAACCGGATGCTCATGTTCACGTATTCGCGGGAGATGACCGCCACGTTATATCCCGCCGTGCTGTCCGTAGCAGCGGTAATGTCCGGCATCCTCATCATGCTCGAAAGAAAATCCTGCGCCCTGAGCGCCACGGCCCCGGAATGCCATGCCCCGGGATGGAGCATGCCTTTGACGATGGCCTTAAAGGGGATTGACGTGATCTGCTCGAAGGTCGCCTTTCCCTCCTCAGTTCTCCCTTCCAGCCCTCCGCCCATGTCCATGACGAGAATGCCGGTCGGCACGGGCAGATCCAGTCGGGTCACGGTGCCCCGTTGCCTCAGTTTTACGCTCCCGCCGCGCGCGCTCTCCACCAGCTCGGCCACGGACTTCTCGTGCATAAACCGCAAAATGTCGTGCAGGGACCTGCAGCGCTCGGGCGTGAACTCGTCCATGAGCGGGTCGATAAGATGAAGCGGCGAGATGTAACGAAGAATATACCGCTTGCGCCGGAACTCGTACACATTCTCCATCTGCCGTGCATCCTGATCCGCTTTCGTCAGCAGCTCCCGGATGATCCCGCTGTAGATCGTCGTCGCATTATTTTCTCCGGCGACGAGCGTGACGGCCTGTCCCTGTTTCAGGATTTCCGTGGCCTTGGGCATATTCACGACGGTCGGGACGTTCAATTCCCGGCAAAGCGCCGCCATATGGCTGGTCTGTGAGCCTGTTTCGGTTATGATAGCGGACACGTACGGCATGGCCCTGACAAAGAGCGAAGAATCATGGAGAGCGACCAGAACAGCCCCTTTCGGGATAGTTGCGATGTCCTCGGGCTTCCTGACGATAACAACCCTGCCGGCGCCAATGCCGCGCTGGACGACCATGCCGCGGTCTTGCGCAAGAATGAGGTGGCCTGTCGAGGAAGCTGCGCTCGCGCTCTTTGCCGGATCAAAAGCTTGATCCACGGTCTGAACGCTCAATGGACGGGCCTGGAGAATAAAAATCGAGCCTTTTTTATCGACGGCCCATTCAATGTCCCGGGGCGTTCCGAAGTACCGTTCGATGGTCATGGCCTGTCTTGCCAGCGTTGCTATTTGCTCGGGAGTGAGGCAGGGCCGCTCTTTGAGATCGGCAGGGGTCTTAACTTCGATTGTCCCTCCTTTTGAGCTGCTCACGATCATGGATTCTTTGTTGCCGTAGGTTGCCCGCACGAGCTCGGGCCTGTTCCCTTTTCGAACAACGTACAGGTCCGTCTCCGTCTTTCCTTCGACGATCGCCTCTCCGAGCCCCCAGGCAGCGCTGATGAGCAGCCTGTCGCGGTCGCCTTCCGGCGTCGTCGAATAGATGACCCCGCTGGCCGCGGCATCAACCATGACCATGCAGCCGACCGCCATTTTAAGCGCCCTGATATCATAGCCCAGCTGCTGCTGGTAGGCAACCGCCTTGGCCGAGTAGAGGCTGGCGGCCACCTTCCGGTATGCCTGCTCTACTTCCTCGAGCACGGGAGGAACATTAAGGATGGTCTTGAACTGCCCGGCAAAGGAATGGCCGCTGTCTTCTTCCTCGGCGCTGCTCCGGAGCGCAAGAAAGGAGCCGTTGTTGCGCCCGCGAATCTTGTCCAGGGCTTTCTGGATCCTGCGGCTGATCTCCGGGGGGATCGTCCCATGAAGGATGAGTTCCTGCATCTCTTGAAGGGCCGTGTCCGATAAAGAGGAGCCCTGCTGCAGTTGTTCGATATGGTCGCCGAGATGGTTATGTTTGACGAATGCGTCAAAACCCGAAGTCGTGATGACGAATGCGTCGGGGACCTGGAGGTGCAGCTGGTTTTTTACTTCGGAGAGTTGGGCGTTCTTGCCGCCAACAACCTGCAGCATGCCCCAGGGGATCTCTTCGAAGAACAGAACAGGCGCCCCCGCTGCCGGCGGCGCTTCGTCCACCATGCGGCTGATCAAGGAATCGATGTGTTCAAAGGATTCATGCAGCCGTGGATACCGGTCCTGCGTAAACGCATCAAAGGCTTGGAGCGAATTTCCCATGTCGTTCTTGAGAGAAGCATAGGCCTTTTTGACGTAAACAATATCGAAAAGATAATCGCCGCCCAGTTTTTCGCCCATGTCCGTGATGGTTTCCAGCGCCCGGTTGTTGTTTTCAAGCACACTCTTGAAGCGGTCGAATACAGTCTTAAACTCCGCAGGATCAGAAGGATACTTCCTGCGGGAAAAGGTCCGGGACAGGGAGGAGAGCACAGATTTTATGGAAACTGCGTTTTTCATGAAACTCCGGCGAAAAATAATTGCCCCTGCGGAGGCGCGGAAGCCGCAGAAGCAACCGATACATTAATTCCCCCGCTCTGCGGGCTTTGCGCCTCTGCGAGAATAAAGCCTCTCTTTACGATCTTTGCGCGAGAAGCGCTTTTTCATGCTGGTTACGCCTTGTTCAGCGCCCGCCGGATGGATTCCTTCAGCTCTTTGATCTTGACCGGCTTGGGAAAGAAGTCATGCACATTCCCCCTCAGCGCTTCGATGGCTGCGTCGAGGTTTGCGAAGGCGGTGATCATGATTACCGTTGTCGCGGGGTAATCTTTTTTCACGATCCGGAGGACCTCCATGCCGTCGATGCCCTTCATCTTGTAGTCGGTGACCACGACCTGGAACTTCTTTTCCTTGAGACGCGCCAGCGCCGGCTCGGCATTCAGAAACGTCTCGACATCGTAGCCTTCCTGTTCGAGCGACATCTTCGCCATGTCGCCCACGATCTTCTCGTCGTCAATGACCATGATGCTGTATTTATCCATTGTTCTTCTCCTCGCAATGATAGCAGGGCAGCTCTATGGTAAAGGTCGTGCCGACCCCCACCTTGCTCTCCACCCTGATTTCCCCGTTATGATTTTTTATGATGCCGTAACTTACCGAAAGCCCCAGCCCGGTCCCGCCCTCCCCCGTCGTGGTGAAAAAAGGGTCAAAGATGTGCGGCAGGAACTCCGGCCAAATGCCCGTGGCGGTATCCCTTAACGTGTTTTGCACGGCGTCTCCATCCCTTCCCATCCTCGAAGCGATAAACAGCTTTCCCCCCGCAGGCGTGGCCTGGACCGCGTTCGTGACAAGGTTCACCAGCACCTGCTGGATCTGGTGCTCGTCGATGTACAAATGGGGCAGCCCGCTCTCCAGCTTTACCGTGGTCTCGATGTTCGACACGTCGATCATGTTCTGGACCAGCGTGAGGGTCTTCTGGATCACGGCGTTGACGTCCTCCTCCTTCGGGTTCGCGTCCTTGGGCTTGGAAAAGTCCAGGAGGTTCTTCACGATCTTGCGGATGCGCTCCGTTTCCGCATCCACTTTGCTCATGAATTCTATCCGGTCCTTCTCGCTCAGCTTGGCATACAGTTCTTCATAGGTCTGGGCGATCATGGAAATATTGTTCAGGGGGTTCGTGATCTCGTGCGCCACGCCGGCGGTAAGAATGCCGAGGGAAGCCAGTTTCTTGGATTGGATGATCTGTTCCTCACGGTGCGCCAGTTCCTCCGACATGGAATTGATGGCCGTAATGACCGAACCCAGTTCGTCCCTGGTCCGGAACCCTTCGATCCGGTTGAAGTTTCCCTCGGAGATGGATTTGGTCAGCTTTTCGATCTCCCGGAGCGAACGCACGATCTTCTGCGAGATAAAATGGCTGATGATGAGCGCCGTACCAAGGATCGCCCAGAAGGAAAAAATCAGGATGCTCTTCGAGCTCAGGATGATGTCGTTGACTCGTTTCCGTTCGAGGCGGGTGATGGACTCGGAAAATTCCTTCAATTTTTTCCCCACTGACCGGATCTTCGCTTCGAGCTCTGCGTTCAGCCGGGGCACACTTCGCGTCTCGGCGATAACGTCCGAATAGGACTGCAGATAGGACTGGAGTTTATTGAGATCCGTCTCGCCGATGGCCGGGATGATATCTTTTCTCGCGGCGTCGAGGGCCTTCATGGTGTAGGAGATCTTGTCCCGTATTTCGGCAAGCGCGCTCTTGTCCTGGTAGAGAAAATAATTTTTCTCCGACAAGCGCATTTCCAGGAACGAGGCGTTCAAATCATCGGCGATCTCGACGAACCTCAGCTTCGTGAGCACCAGGTTCATGTTCTGAAAAGCGAAAAACCCTATCAGGATGATAAAGGCGCCGTTGATGATGTTTGAAATGATGAGTTTGTTTTCGATCTTCATACATCGAATAGTATACTCTAACCCGGCGCTTTTTTGAACCGCTAATATGTCTGGCCGTCACTCCCCTGTCAAGCCTTTCTTCCTGTTCAGCCTTTCCTCTCTGAAGAAATAAAAAGAACTCCCCGCGCGTGAAGATCAACAGAAGGCTGGGAACGGCCCCGGCTTACCGGGTATAGTAAAATTAGTGAAATTATTGTATCGAGTTCATATTGTTTGCTGGATCGTCGGCAGGAGCAGCTTTTATGTACATGGTTTCCATAATGGACAGGTCAATGTCGTATCCCAATTCCTGATTGGCTCTTCCGATGAAGTGCAGAATATCTCTGATGTTCGTCGCCCCCTCAAAAAATATTTTGCGGTTTCCCTGCGTAGTGCTGATCAGTAAATTGTATCTCCCTCGAAATACTCCGACCAGAAGCCAAAGGCCTGCCCCGACCATAAGCCAAAGGCCGATGGGGACCACGGGAATGTTGAAGGTATGGGAAGCAAGATGAAAGAAGTAGGCCCCGACTTCCGCCATGATGAACGCAGCAATAAGCAAAATCAGGCCCGTCACAATCAGCCCAAAACCGGCGAGAAACTGCAGAAACGGATGCCGTGCTATTGAATCATAGGACAACTTGATCCTCCGAATGTCCTCTTTCGGGACAGTCGCCGCAACCCTACTCCCCTCGAGGTAACTGATACCGGATGCAGAAATCTGTACCGTTGAGCATCTCATGATCGTTCGATAAAAAGCTCCGTGGAATAGAGGTCGTTCTGGAACGTTGCAATGCAAAGCCCAGCGCACGAAAAACCCGCCCCCGGGTTTTCAGCTCCGAGGGCAGGTCCTAATGGTCCTAATGACAGATATGCGGCTTGACTAGACTTCTGCGAATTCTTTGGCTGCTTCCGCCGCTTCGGCGTCAACCTTGGCTTCCTTCTTGCCGACTGAGAGCACTGCGGCAATCACGTTCAGCGCCAGAAGCACGCCCATGACCACGATAAAACCCCGCATAAAGGCGTGATCTTTCATATCAAGCGGGATGGCGTTGTTGCTGAAAACGTGTCGAACATCCCCATACCCCTTATCAGCAAGATATCTGTGCTCCAGTTTCGTGAAGATCAAGCCGGAGATGTCCACACCGAAGATCAGGCCAAGGGACCTCATCATATTCAAAACGCCGCCGGCCAGCCCGAGTTTTTCCCGGGGAGCGGATCCCATGATCGCGCTGTTGTTCGGCGGAGTGAACATGCCCATGCCGACACCCAGCAGTATCAGCTCACCGATCAGCAGCGGCAAGTGTGCCTGAGCTCCCAGAAACATGAGGGAAAAACAGGCGAGCCCGGCCACGAACATCCCGCTCGCCGTCATGATCCTCGCACCATACTTGTCGGAAATATGGCCAGAGAAGGGCGCAACGAGCGCCATGGCAAGAGGAATAGGGGTAAGCAGGCTGCCCGTAAGCGCAGGGCTGTAGTTGAGCACCTTCTCAAGGTAAAACGGCATCAGGAACAGGACGGCAAAAAGGACATAATAGGACATCATGCCGGTCAGGTTGCCGATCAGGAACGTGCTGTTCTTGAACAGTTTCAAATCGATCAACGGATGCTTGACCCGGAGTTCCGTGATCACGAACAAGCCCAGCAGGATACAGGCATTCAGGAAGTAAACCATGATGGTAGTCGAACCCCATCCGAGATTGACTACTTCATTGAACGCCAGGACGAGAAATGCAAGCCCCGAAGCGAAGAACACCGTGCCGAGGTAGTCGATTGACTCCTTTTTCCCCGATTTTTCATTGGGCGGCAGAATATACAGGGCCGCGACCGTGCCGAGAATGCCGATCGGGATATTGATATAAAACACGGAACGCCAGCCGATCGTGGAGATCAATACGCCGCCGACAAAAGGACCGACGGCCATGGCAATGGCCTGGACCGCGCCCTGGATGCCGATGGCCTTGCCCCGCTCATTCCCCGGGAAAGCCTGGGTAATAAGCGCAACGGAGTTCGCCTGCAAAAGCCCGGCGCCAACAGCCTGGAGCACGCGCGCCGCAATCAGCATAACCGCGGATGTGGACATCCCGCAAAAGAGCGACCCTACGGTAAAAACGACAAAACCGGCATTGTACAGCTTGGATCTGCCGAACATGTCTGCAAGCCTTCCGAAAAAGGGAAGGAAGATAGTCAGAGTGAGCATGTACGACATTGCCACCCATTCGATAAGGGACATGGAAACATTGAACTCGTTTTTCAGGGTGGGCATGGCAACGTTGACAATGCTGACGTCCAGGGCCGACATAGTGGCGCCGATAAGGACGTTGATCAGAATGAACCATTTCCAGGCAGGCCTGGCGGAGAAAAACGGATGGGGAAACTGTAATAACTTTTTCATAACAGTGACATCTCCTCTCTAAAAATAATATAAACCCATTAAAGGAACAACACAAGCGTCATACTTCACGACAATGGCCGATGCCGGGCGCACGCGTGAAACATCGGTAGACACTTTTGGGTTTAGGAGTCCTGTTCATCCGCGGGACCAGGACGATCCGCGGCTTGAGCCGGTAGAAAACGCTTGTTTGAGCCTTCGTCTCGACTGCATCCGGGGGGACCGGGTCCGTTCCCTTCACGCCGCCGTATCTCGGATCTCCAGCAGGGTCAAACTCCCCCCACATGCCGGTCTGGCCGATGTAACTGAAGAATTCAGTGGCGCTGTAACGGCTTTCCTTTTCCCTTTGCGAAGCTGAGGCCGGACTGATGTTGACAAACTGGAGCATGCTGAACATCAGCATGAGCAGCATCGAGCCGATGAAACGCATACTGCCCAGTCTGGCGTAATGCGCGAGTCTGGTAAATTGCGCAAGTCTGGCATAGTGCAGCAGCCTGACAAAATGTATGAGTGCGTGGATATGGATATGCATTACTGCTCCCTAAAAAAACGATTCCGATTTCGCCGGTCACTCCGGATAAGCGACCCCTCTCGGGATCTCTGCCTGTTCCTTTCGCACGGGCCAATACCAGAGCGTCCCGTCTATCATCATGAGAAGCCCAGCCGCAATGAGCCAGAGATTGAACGATGTCAGCAGGCCAAATCCAAAATAGTTTATGACACCGATTCCGATGCTCAGAAAAGAGATGCCCGTCCGGATAAAGGCCAGCCCGGTCCGTGCGCGGGCATAGATGGTGCGGTAACAAGCAGCTATCGTCCGCTGGGCAGCCAGAACATTCCGCTCCCGCGCAAACATGGTGCGCACTTTGCTCGATGGTGACGGATACAGATAGGTGCTGTGCTCGGAAAGATAATCTCCCATGCGGGCAAGCATCGTGCCCTGTGTTTGGCGCTTGATTCCCGTGTTTTCCAGAAGATGGTAATTTTCGAGGAATTGAATCGTTGTCGCAGTGACCTCAACCAGCGTCTGGTGCCCCGGAGGGGTCAGGCGGGATTGCCGCACGTTCAGATACTTGGGAAGGCCGTAAAAGGTGATCACGAGCCCGATTATCAGCACGGAGAAATACAGATGAGGGGAACTGCTGGCGTTTTTCGTCTGGAGCAAGGTATTGGAAAGCGCAATCGTGCCCAACCCCCAGCGCTGAAAGGCAAGGCCGGTCCTGGCGCTCGCAAGGTCGGTACGGTAGCAGGCGAGCCGCGTCCTCCAGTAGGCCATCGTATTGCGCCAGTAGGCGAGGCCCGTCCGTTCCGTGCCGATCAACAGCCCCGGTTTAGCATGAAGATAGTCCTGGATAAACCACTGGATATCGGAATCAAGCGTGACCCGGAATTCGAACCGATCGGCCGTTATATATTTTTTTACGTCTTCTCTCGTTGCGGGACTTTCGGGATTTCTCGCAGCAATGACCACGGTCCCGCTTCGGTCTTTGATCACGGGCATCCATTGGTTCGTTGAAAGGACGTCGTCACTGAGGCCGCTCAAAAGCTCGGGGGGAATGGGAAGACGCTCGTCATATTCAATGGACGGACATTTGTAATACGCGGCAAGCGCCTCAAGCAGCTGGTGCTTAGGCACACCGTATTCCGCGAGCAGCAGCCTCTCGAGATCGATCCCCCGCGCCTTGGCAACGAGCGTCGCCTCTTCAAGCGAGCTCCGGTTCAGGATTCCCCGCTCAACTAAAGAAGAAAATTCCGGACCTCTCTGCACATCGGCATCCGCCAGATCATTGCTTATGTTCAATAGCTCGTTATTCATTTTGGTTAAAAATAACGGTTCCCCATTTATTCGTCGGCACGCCGTAATCGGGAAGCGTTATCTCCATATCACCATTGCAATAAGGGTACTCCGCTCTCGTTCTTTTGGCCGGGATGGCCCAGTAGTACCCGTCAGCAATCAACACAAGACCGAGGACGATCAAGATGATGTTAAAAAACGTCCAGCCGACCGAAGCCTCGCCGAAATATACCATAAGGCCCGCGCCAACAGCAGTAATGCTCATCCCGGTCCGGACAAATGCCAAACCCGTTCGGGTCACCGCCATGACTGAGCGAAGCCTGGCCATTACGCATCGCCGGTCCGCAAGAACAGTCCGCTCGAGTGCGAGGCCGGTCGTGGCCCATATGCCCGGCAAATGGGAAGCACGGACCGGCGGACTTGCATTGTCTTTTTTGGGCCCGGTGCGGTTATGCCGGAGCGGGAAAACCCTGTCCCAGATGTTTTCCTTGTTGACCGCGTCAATCACGGATTTAAAACTGTCTATGCCGGACCGCCTTCCGCCGAGATACCAGTAGAACCCTTCCGCAGACATCAACAGACCCGCAACAATGAGCGACACATCGAGAATCGTCCACCTGCTGGTGTGAAATTCCCGGAGCAGTCCGACACCGAGTCCGATGAAGGCAACTCCTGTCCTCGTAAAAGCGAGCCCTGTCCGGGCCCGCGCCAGTTTGGTCCTGTGGCCTGCCAGGGAGGTCCGTTCCTCAGCCATGTCGGTCCTGTCGGAGGCAAGAAACCTTCGTCGCATGACAGGCGAAAGGTTTTCCCACCCCGCCCGAAGCGCTTCTGCGCCCATGACAACGCCGCTGCGGTTGAACACGGGGTTTCCCTCTGAGTTCATGGACTCCTGCAGCACGCAGGCGCCCCAGGAAGGCTCGGTACAGGAAGAATCAATCGGTTTTTTTGCTATCTTTCGAGCCGGGAAATACCATTTCAGTCCGTCGTAGAGCATGATAATGCCTGCGACAAAAAGCGGCGCCTCGAGAACGGCAAAAACGCCTAGGCCGAACACTCTGAGGAACAAGAGGGCGATAATGATAAACGAGACACCGGTTCTGATGAACGCCAGGCCCGTTCTTCCCTTGGCGAATAAGGTCCGGTAATGCGCATAGGTTGACCGCCGGTAGGCGAAATAGGTCCTCACCCGTGCCAGGGGCGTCCTCCCGCCGGCGAAAGAAAACCGGGGATTAACATCGAAATTGTGCTCGATGATTCGAATAATGTCGGAGGGAAGGGCAACAATAAAATCGATCTGGTGAACGCCCAGCGTCTTTTTGATGTCGTCAATCACCCGTTTATCGTCGGGAAGGTAGGCGATCACTTCGGCCCGCTCCTGCCTGACCGATCGCGGAAACCAGAGAGCCTGCTTAAGCTTCTCCATGTCCAGGCGCAACGTGACGAAATACGAAGCGATGACGCTTTCATCGTATTCCACGAAGGGAAGCCCGTAGAATTCGGACAGACAAAAGAGGATCTCGTGTTTGGCCACGCCCTTTCGAAGGAGCAGTTCTTCCAGGGCGATGCCGGAGAATGTTGCTTCCCGTGCGAAGACATGGAGTTCGTCTTCGGAAAGAATGCTTCTTCTGAGAAGTCTGCTAAATTTTTTTTTCAACATAGTGACATTCCTGCAGCCGGGTGGAGAGGATGAACGTCTTCTCGTGAATTATTCGATTAACCTGAGATACCGATTTCCTTTACCCGTTATTTCTCAATCGTTCACGCTACGCGATTAAGCCTTCTTTTCTTCTATTTTTTCCACCGCTGTTTTTTCTACCGCAGCAGCCTCCTGTCCTTCTTTCATTGCTTTCTTGAATTCCTTGATGCTCTTACCGAGCCCTGCTCCCAGTTCCGGGAGTTTTCCCGGGCCAAAGATGACCAGGACGATCACGAGAATCAGAATCAGATGCATCGGTTGCGCTAATCCTTCAAACATTATTTACTCCTTTTCCCTGCTCTTTTATTGACGCGAATTGAATGAGAGGCTTGCCTCCTCCCTGCTACACATCAAATTGCAATGTACCACAAAATAACTTCACGTGCAAAAAAAATTCTCTTTATTCCCCGTGTTATTTGACAAAAAACCGCGCTTTATGACGCCCCAACCACCTACACCGGGCAGGGCGCGCGGTCAAGGATTCATCATATCCGACGACAATTGATTTATACATGATTAATGAGCGCCTCCGCCTTTTCTGAACACCAGGCTGACGCCGAAGCCCGCCCCCAGCGCAACTCCGATCGAGAGGATGCCGTAGAACGCCGCGTTGTTTTTGGCCATGGTCGCCAGCGCTTTGACCATACCGACCTGCTCGACGTTCACCTTTGCCTCGGCCTGTTCCACAACCTTGCCGTTCTTGACGGCATAGACCGAGACCAGGTAGTCGCCGGGCTGAGCCTGGTAAGGCCAGTCGGTCAGGATGTAGTAATCCTGACGGCCGTCCTTGTTCATCGTTGTCTCGATCTTTCCGAACGACGTGGCATAGACCTTGGAATTCTCCTTGAATCTGACGAATTCGCTGAACCACTTGGCCTTTTCTTCTTCATTCGCAACAGGAGTGACCTCAACGTGCTTCTGCAGAGCAGTGTAGCCGATGGTATATTTTTCCATTTCGTCCCGGCTCAGGATAGCATCGATCTTTTTCGTGCTGAAGACCTCATAAAAGTTCGGCGTGTTCTCGAACTTGAGCTGCCCAACGTTCATCCAGAGCATGCCGCCGACCTTGCCCTTCTGCTTTAATACCTGGTGCCCCTCGGGAGAGGTTATCTTGATGACCAGATCCACGTTCGGGTCAGATTCTCCGCGAATACTTACGGTGCCGCCGTGATAGAAGAAGTCGATCGTGATATGGTCGTGGTTCGCCTTGGCCGTGAGCATAGCGGAAGCCGGTTTAGCGGCAACGAGCTGGAACAGGGAAAATACGAGCATGAGGAGCAACATGCCGAGGATCCTCGTACTGCCGATAAATCTCGAATAATGAATGATAAACGAATGAAGATGGATATGCATTAGTGGCCTCCTGCCTGAGAGAGAAGTAGCGCTGGGGTAAGCGTCAGTTCGAAAATGATTTTGACCGTCACCGCCAGCACGATGCCGGCGAGCAATATTTTGAGCTGCTCTGCCTTCAGTTTCCTGCCGAATACCGCGCCGACCTGGGCGCCCACAGTGGAGCCCAGAAGCAGCAGCACGGCCAGGATAAAGTCCACGCTGTGGTTGGTATAGGCCTGGAGGAACGTAACCTCGATGCAGGTGAACAGGATCTGGAACAGGCTTGTTCCGACCACGACATGCATGGGCATGCGGAGCATATAGACCATGATCGGCACCATCAGGAACCCGCCGCCTACGCCCATGATCGCGGCAAGAATGCCAACGAAAGCGCCGAGGACAATGGGTACGAAAACGGAATGGGTGATGCCGGACTTTTCAAACCGGGCCTGGAGGGGAAGGGATTTGAGAAACCTGCCCATGGCCGATTCTTTCTCTGTCTTCGCTTCTTCGACCACGGCGTTCTTGTTCTTCTTCATGCTCTGAAGGCTTTCGATGAACATGTAAACGCCTACAATACCGAGCATCAGGACGTAGGTCATCTTGATCACGAAATCCGCATTGCCCATGGCGTGCAACAGCTTGATCCCCTGCACGCCCACAACACCGCCCAGAGAACCGCCGGCCAGGAGGTAGAGCCCCATTTTAAAATCAACATTGCCGACCTTCCAGTGCGCGTAGGTGCCGGACGTCGACGCAGCCACGATCTGGTTGGAATCGGTCGCCGCAGCAACCGTCGAAGGAATGCCGAACATGATAAGAAGCGGTGTCATGAGAAAACCGCCGCCCACGCCGAACAGGCCGGAAAGCAGCCCCACTGCAAGCCCTAGCCCCACAGGAACCAAAATATTGATGCTTGTTAATGCCACCGGTAAATATAAATACATTGTCCCACTCCTTCTCCTCGAATTTTAAATATGACACTCTATATCTTCAGTCGCTCTCCGGAGCACATTGTTTTCCGAAGAATAAACGGAAAAGTTCAGCAGGCCAAGCCACAGGCCTGCCTGGTCATGGTCACGATCGGCCGCGAGGCAGTCCGGACTAGCCGGTTCAGGTCCTTGGCTGAAACCGTGTCACTCCCGGTCACCGCAGGGCTTAGGACCACCTTGTCAATCCCTGCATGGTTCTTCAGGAACGTTCTGATTCCCGATACTACATCGAGATCGGTGTCTTGGACGCTCACCTGGATTCCTTCCTTGCGGCATTTTTCAACGAGCTCGGCAAGCACTTTTTCATAACGTCCTTCCGCGCCGTCGGAACCGTCTTGCATGATCTCGCGAGCTGTCTCATGTTCATCGGCTTCAGCAAAACTCACCGCAGTCATCAGGTTTCCAAGCTTGTCTATGAGGTTGCTCTTCTTCTGGACCAGCAGAAGCGTGATGTCCTCGTACATCGCTTTGGCCAGCTCGATGGCGTAAGAAACACCTTCTTCGAGATTCTCATCACGGTACGTGACAAACAATAACTGTCTCTTTCCCATTTTCGCCTCCTTGTACTGTGTTTCTATGACCAGTAATATAGCAATGCTGATGCCATATGATAATGCACTGTTTTTATTATATAATTAAATATAAAATCTCTACGCTACTGTTTCATATATGAACGCTCATGAAACACAAGGGCAGGGATGAACAGAGAGGAATGATGGGATAAATTTTGGATACACCCTTTGTTTGCAGGCATTAAATGCGTTTATACCCGCAGATCTTATCTCGTTGGGATGTCCTGAAAACGGTTATGAAGAACGTTTAAATATGGAACACAAAACTGCTTTGCATTTTAAAAATTATCTGATAGCATGATCGCGAAGAAAAAAGCTGTCATATACAAAAAATATTTGATAAGGAATAACGGCCTTTTTTGAAACGTTGCTCCTTTGGGGAGTGAACTATGGCGGAAGGCAATAACCCCGGCGAGGACAAAGCATGGGAGATTCTGGCAACACGAAATCCTGAAGAGGTCTGCAGAGCAGCGTCCGTTGCCTATGATGCTGCGGCAGGAATATATCGGGTGATATCATTCAACATGGAAGTCGCTGTCGACGTGAAGAACAGGGCTATCATGAGTTCTGCGGCCGGATGTGAGGTGCTGCTGAAACGGCTAGGCTACTTCTTTAAGCTGTCGGTTCTTTGGTACCTGGTTAGTGCCAAGGATATCGACTGCACTGGCAGGCCCGTGAAACTCGACCATGTTAAAGGTGGGGACGCTTTTACGCGGGGATCGCACGTCTTGCCGCTCGAGGGCATTGCGAACAAATACGGAAAGAACAAGGCAGGATTTATCGAAAAAGGAAAACAACTCGGCGGTGTGCTTGTGAAAAACGGCGATGTCTCAATCCGTTTCTCACCCCTGCCGCGGGTTCCGGTCACTTTAACACTCTGGCTTGAGGACGAAGAGTTTCCCGCCCGCGTGGATTTGTTGTTTGATTCCACCTGCGAATTGCAGATACCGACTGACATCATCTGGTCCATTGCGATGATGACCGCGCTGATAATACTGTGAATGCAGCAAAAGCTGCTTGACTCACACCCCTGCTTGCTGTACGCATTCATCGGGTAGCACGGGCGAGAACGGGTTGTAAATAGCTTCATGGATGGATACGAATTGCATGCTTACTCTCAACAGCAATTAAATGTCACGGCGTATTGTTATACCACTTTAGAAAGGGGTGCGTCCTGAAAAAATCAGTAACAATAGCGTGGGAACTGTTCGAGGGTCTGAGGGAGATCAACACTACATAAGTATGCCGGAAAGGAACTCGCCAATTTCGGGACGTGCAAAACACCTTCGAGAAATATTTTGGATGGATTCGGATTCGACAGAAAATGACTCTGGCCTGCAAGGCTAACGGCTCCTCGCGCTAAATCACTGAAGACGGGGCGCTTAGGCACACTTCTTCAGATACTATTTGCGCAAGGAACCGTGGTGTGCCATTCACATGAAGGTTTCCGTGTTTCAACCATGACGGGCAGCCGCCGAGAATTTAGTTTTCGTAATCACCACAGGTGCTCGCAGGGACTTTACTGGACAATGCTCTCCATTGTAACATTCAGATAGTCCGCCAGCTGTTTCACCGTCCGCGGTTTCATCGTTACTCCTTTGAGCGTCCTGGAAACCGTCACCTTGTGAATACCCAGTTTGTCCGCAATTTCCGTATAGCTCAGTCCTTTTTCCAGCCGTTTTCTCTCGAGAACTTCAATCTTATACATGATGTGTTCCTCCTCTTTCCGTTATATTTTTGTAATTTTGCAATATGGCTTATCGGTCAAAAATCTGATTTTCCCACGCTCCCGCTGCCCCCCTGGTGAACCATTCGATGCTAATTCATGTTTTTTGCTGCGGAATGCTCCACAGGGATGGCATCTTCCTTTCCGTATAAAAGTATGCCGCGAGACAGAGGACATTTTATGTAGTGGATGGAATTACAATATTCCTCAAGCTCGAATAAACTCGGGATATAGACCGCTCTATCTGCAGTACAAGACGCAATACGTGTATCGGAGAGATTAGGGCATTTCATAATATTCTTGCCTTCCGTTGCAGATTTCAACTGCCTGATGATGACTTGTGACATACGTTGCAATTAGCTTATCCTGAGAGAGCCAGAAAAGTAAGCGGAAAAAGCTTATTTTTTTGTAGGACCATTCTGTTTTATTTGTCAGAATATTCCTACACATACTCCAAGCTGAGTTTCCGACTTTTTGGAAACAGTTCAAATAAGTTTGTTCTCGATGACGTAACGGGTTATTCCCGCATTGCTCTTCATGCGCATTTTGGCGAGCAATCGGGTCCGATAGGTGCTGATAGTCTTTACGCTGAGCGATAATTCGTCCGCAATCTCTGTCAGCGTTTTCCCGCCGGCAAGCATGATCATAATCTGATACTCGCGGTCGGAAAGCTGTTCATGGAGCGGCTTATCCGAATAGTTTCCCAGCTTGTGGGCGAGCCTCTCGGCAAGTGAAGAACTGATATACTTTCCGCCCGACGATACCTTTCTGATAGCCGCAATCAACTCGTCAGGGGCGCTTTCCTTGGTGAGATAGCCGGCGGCGCCGGAGCGGAGCGCCCGGATGGCGTATTGTTCTTCGGGGTACATGCTCAGCATAAGGACGGCAAGTTTCGGCCGTTGATTTTTCAGTTCCTTCAATACCTCGAGTCCGTCCCTCCCGGGCATGGAGATATCCAGCAAGATCAGATCGTAATCGTCCTTGCTTACTTTTTCCATCACTTCCTGCCCGTTCCGGGCTTCACCGGCCACGACGATATCGGGCATCTCGGCGATAATCTGCTCAATGCCTTTTCGAACGATCGCATGGTCATCTGCCACCAGCAATTTAATCAACTCGCTCCCTCTCCTCACAGACCGGTACGGTGACGTTGGCTCCCGTTCAAGGCCGGTTCCGATCGCCTGCTCCTCAGCTTATCCCTTCCTTGGCCGCGCTTGCCGGATTGCATGGAGCCGGTTCTCCCAGTCAATATTCCATTCATCCCTTCTCGTCGTACTCTTAAAAGGGATGTTTTTCTGAGAGCATATTCGTGCGTAAGAGTAAATTATAGCAAAATTTGGAGATGACGTGTGTGAGGGAGAAGCCTGGGAAATCCGATTAGTCCTTCAAAATTCTCCAGAGGCTCGTCCGAGAAATGCCGAGTACTTCAGCGGCTTTGGACTTATTGCCTCCGAGCATATCGATCACTTTTTCGGCATAATCCTTGTTCAGCTCTTCCATAGTCTTGATCTTGTCCGGTTCGATAGTCTCGATTTGAAACATTTTGATGGTCTGAGGCAGGCTCTCGGGCGTAATGAGGCCGGTTTTTTCGAGGATGATCGCGCGCTCAACGATGTTTTCAAGTTCACGGACATTCCCCGGATAGCTGTAGTGCATCAGGACGTCCATTGCATCCTTCGTAAACCCCATGATCTTTTTGCGCGAACTCGGCAGGTGCTTCTCCAGGAAGTAGCTGCAGAGCGGAGGAATATCGTCCCTGCGGTCGCGGAGGGGCGGAATAAAGATTTCCATGATGTTCAGTCGGTAGTACAGATCCTCCCGGAACCTGCCCTCGGCAATCACCGTGCGCACGTTTTGGTTCGTCGCTGCGATGAAACGCACATCGACCCTGATGGGCTTCGTCCCGCCCACACGATAGAACTCTCCTTCTTCAATAACCTTGAGCAGCTTGGCCTGGAGGCCCGGCGCCATCTCGGCGATCTCATCCAGAAACAGCGTGCCGGTATCGGCAATTTCCACGAGCCCCTGTTTCGTCTTGATCGCCCCGGTAAAGGCACCCTTTTCATGGCCGAAAAGCTCGCTTGCCAGAAGTTCCTCCGTCAAGGTCGCGCAGTTGATCGAAAGAAAGGGCATGTCCTGCCGCCTGCTCGTGTAGTGAATGATCTTGGCCAGCAGGCTTTTGCCCACGCCCGTCTCGCCGGTCAGAAGCACGTTGCAGTCCGACTCCTTCATCCCTTCGATGATGCCAAGGATATGGTGCATGCTCGAGCTTTTTGCGATGATCGACACCTTCTTATCAATGCCGACATAGGCCTTGAGCGCAATGTTCTCCTTTTTGATCGTGCGCTGCTCGCGGATCTTCTTGACCTTCAAAAGGAGTTCGTCGAGGTTGAACGGCTTCGTAACGTAATCGTAGGCGCCCTTCTTCATCGCCTCGATCACGGAATCGATGCTGCCGAAGCCCGTGATGATGATCACCTCTACGTCAGCCTGGCGTTCCCGGATTTTTTCGAGCAGTTCCATCCCCGTCATCCCGGGCATTTTGATATCGGTGATCAGCAGGTCGAAGTGGTCTTCCTCAATCTTCCGAAACGCATCCAGTCCGTTCTGGGCCCCGACCGTCACATAGCCTTCCTTCTGAAGGGCGTTGGTCATGTGTTTGAGGGTTATTTCCTCGTCCTCGGCTATGAGAATCTTAAATGCCATATTGCTCCTTCCACCAATCAAACAAGCCCTGAATGCCCTGTCCAGCTTTTTACCTTCCCGTCGGCAACATGATCGTAAACGTCGTGCCCTTTCCCATTTCGCTCGCTACCGTGATATCGCCGTTGTGTTTCTTGATGATATTATACACAATGGCAAGGCCCAGACCAGTGCCTTTGTCCTTGGTCGTAAAGAAAGGTTCGAATATCCTGTCCAGCGACTCCCGGGGGATACCCTTGCCTGTATCCGAGACCGTGATGATCGTCTCAGCAGTTTCCTGACGCAGACGCACCGTCAGTTCGCCTCGCAGCTCCATGGCGTCCGCGGCGTTTGCGAAGAGGTTCGTGAACACCTGCTCGAGTTGTCCCTGGTCGGCGTACAGGACCGCAGCCGAGGAATCCATCGCAAAGGAGAACTGTATCTGTTCCAGGTTGCGGGAGTTGCTGAGATGGCGGTACGTATCGGCGATCAACTCTTTCAGGTCTACGGCATCCAGCTGCGGCTCTTTTCCGCGGGCAAATTCCAACAGGTCGCCCACGATCCGCTTCGCACGCTCGGCCTGTCCCAGGATGTCGTGCATGGCCTCGCGTACTTGCGGGGAGCAACCTTCCCCCGCGTCCCCGGCAAGCACCTGGGCCGAAAGATAAATATTGTTGAGCGGGTTGTTCAACTCGTGCGCCACGCCCGACGCCAACGTGCCGATGACCGCAAGTTTTTTCGTCTGGATCAGCTCCTGATTTCTTTGTTCCAGTTCCTTCTCGTGGAGGGCAAGCTGGTCTTCCATGTCGTTGAACATGTCGATCAGCACACCGACTTCGTCATGAGCTTTCCCGTCCTCCACCGTGACCGCAAGGCGGGGGTAGGAACCCTTGCCCGTCTTCTTCACAACGTCGACCAGAAGCATCAGCCTCCTGACTACGTTCGTGGTGATGAAGAACAATATGCCGATGCCAATGGCGAAAAAGAGCGGGGGGAAAATGAGGATCGCAATCTGCGAAACGCGGATCACGGTCTCCGCCTTCTCCCGGGCGATTTTGTCGAGGTCCTTGGATTTGATCAGGATGTCCTCGCCGGTCTTCCTGAGCGAAGTAATGTCCGCGTCGAGCTCGCGCAGGCCGGTTACCAAAGGATGCTGGCGCGGCAGATGAAAAACCGTCGTGAGGAAGTCAGCGGATTGCAACGGCCGCTCCAGGAAGGTCTCTCCAGCCAGAGCAATGTATTTATCATCTCTCCGGTCCGCGGTCCTGACCACGCCAAAGGCAGCGGTCAGTTTTTTTGCCGTCGTCTCGATCTTGCTGAAGCGCTGCTCGTACTCATTCATGCTGCTCTGCAGGGACAGCTGGTCCGCCTGATCGATATGCGGATCCTGCGCCAGCATGTCTTTCAGCTGGGAGAAGTAGTCGTGGACGGCAGCTGCTTCTTCATCGGCTTTCTTCGGGCCGTAGAGAAAATAGTTTTTCTCATGCCTTCGGAGCTGGAGCGATTTCCGGTTGAGCGTATCGGTGCTCTCGAGATACCGGAGCTCCTTCCGAATCTCGATAAAATTAACATATTCTAACGCCGCCAGGATCGCGATAATGAAGGCGCTGATGAAAAAGCTGAGGGCTATTTTTTTCTTTAATGACATGGTTAATTTAGTTCGGAGCATTAACGTTGGGAGTCTTACTTCTGCCTTCTTACTTCGACTTTTTACCGCTCTTTCGGCATCCCCCACTTTTTCCGCTTTTCCCAGAGCGACTTGCGCGTGATCCCGAGCATGTCCGCGAGCTGCTGTTCGTTGAATTCCGTTTGGTACCGCTGAATGAACGCCTTGGTGTAATCCTCAATCGAGAGTCTCTGATCAAAAGATTGGTGATGGAACGATGTCTCGGCTTTGACGCCTCCGGGCAGGTGCTCGGGCCTGATGAGATCGCCGTCGGAAATAAGGATGGCCCGTTCGATCACATTCTGAAGCTCGCGCACGTTCCCGGCCCACTCGTAATTCACCAGGATGTCCATGGCCTCCGGTGATACTTCTTTAACCCGCTTTCCCAGATCGTTCGCATATCGTCCGAGATAGTGTCGTACGAGCGCACCGATATCTTCCTTTCGCTCCCGGAGCGGGGGGATCCGGAGGGAGATCACATTGATGCGGTAGTAGAGGTCCTCGCGAAATGCTCCCTCGCGCACCGCTGCTTTGAGGTCCTTGTTGGTGGCGGTAATGATCCGGATATCGACTTTGGCCCCTTTGGTGCTGCCGACGGGCCGGATGACCTGGTCTTCGATCACGCGCAAAAGCTTCGCCTGGAGCGCCATGCTCATGTCGCCGATCTCATCAAGGAATACCGTACCGCCTTCGGCATCTTCGAGAATCCCCTTCTTTGTCGCGACAGCGCCCGTAAAAGCGCCGCGCACGTGGCCAAAAAGCTCTGTTTCGAGAAGATTTTCGGGGATGGCGGAACAGTTGATGGGCACAAAGGGCATGTCACGCCGGGAACTGTTGTGATGGATGACCCGCGCAAAGAGCTCCTTGCCCGTCCCCGTCTCGCCGAGGAGCAGCACATTGCTTTTCGTATCCGTTATTTTCCTCGCCTCATCCAGGATGGCCAATAGCGCCGCGTTCTCGCCGATGATGCTGCTGAAATCATAGCCTTTGCCGATCTCGCGCTTCAAGAGCACGTTTTCGGACTGGAGGCTCTTCTGCCGGAGCGCGTTCCGCACAATCTGCTTGATCTCTTCGTGGATGATCGGCTTCATGATGTAATCATAAGCCCCGGCGCGGAGCGCTTTCACCGAGGTGTCAAGGGACGCATAGGCGGTTACCACGATGAAGATCTGGTCCGGAATCTGCTCTCTCACCTTCCCGAGCATCTCGATCCCGTCCATGCCCGGCAGGATGATGTCAGATATGATGACGTCGTAGACATTCGTCTCGAGGAGAGCAAGGGCTTTCTCCGCAGAGTCCGCGCCTTCCACAGCAAACCCTTCTTTGGCGAAGATTCGCTTCATGGACTCGCGCAGGGTCTCTTCATCTTCTACGATCAATATGCTTTTGGACATTACTACCTCGTTTGGGCTGGAAACGATATTTGTAACTGCTTTTTGAATCTATCAGCTTATCTGTATACCCTGCGGATAAAGCCCTAGGCCTCCACCGGCATTTTTATGGTAAACCGCGTACCCTTGTCTTTCTCGGAATCGATCTCGATGGTGCCGCCGTGGTCCTTGATGATGCTGTAGCAGATGGAAAGCCCCAGGCCCGTACCTTTCGTCGGCCCCTTGGTGCTGAAGAAGGGATCAAAAACCTTGTCCCTGACCTCCGCGTCGATGCCGTGTCCCGTGTCCGCGAACCGCATCAGAACGTTTCCATTGGACTGCGTTACCGAGATATCGAGGCTGCCGCC
>VFSW01004148.1_pt1 | contig 21598 bp, 16 predicted proteins | sample 5358111 | NCBI WGS metagenome assembly VFSW01 (sample SAMN11554181, study PRJNA540505) | mine drainage metagenome | isolation source: sediment from site ElyBrook_90M | place: USA: Ely Copper Mine, Vershire, VT | collected 2017 | reverse complement strand
GATCGCCGAGGGGCTCGCGCGCATGATCGTCGAGAACCAGGTTCCCGACGTGCTGCTCGATGCCACCATCTACTCCCTCGACATGGGCTCCCTGGTGGCCGGCACCAAGTATCGCGGCGATTTCGAGAAGCGCCTGAAGGCGGTGCTCGCCGAGGTGAAGAAGCAGCCCGGCGCCATCCTGTTCATCGACGAGATCCACACCGTCAGCGGCGCGGGCGCCGCCTCCGGCGGCGTGATGGACGCCTCCAATCTGATCAAACCGGCGCTCGCCAACGGCGAGCTGCGCTGCATCGGCTCCACCACCTACAACGAGTATCGCGGCATCTTCGAGAAGGATCATGCGCTCGCGCGCCGCTTCCAGAAGATCGACGTGGCCGAACCCTCCGTGCAGGACACCGTGGACATCCTGCGGGGCCTGAAGTCGCGCTACGAGGACCATCACGGCATCAAGTACGAGGACGACGCGCTGCGCGCCGCCGCCGAGCTTGCCGCCCGGCACATCAACGACCGCCACATGCCCGACAAGGCCATCGACGTGGTGGATGAGGCCGGCGCCAATCTGCGGCTGCAGCCGGTGGAGAAGCGGCAGGCCTCGGTCACCGTGACGCACATCGAGAATGTCGTGGCGCGCATCGCGCGCATTCCGCCAAAGAACGTCTCGGTGTCGGACCGCGACCTGCTGAAGAACCTCGAGCGCAATCTCAAGCTGACCATTTTCGGCCAGGACAAGGCCATCGAGGCGCTGTCGGCGGCCATCAAGATGTCCCGCTCGGGCCTCGGCGATCAGCGCAAGCCGGTCGGCTCCTTCCTGTTCTCCGGTCCCACCGGCGTCGGCAAGACCGAGGTGACCCGCCAGCTCGCCCTCGCCATGGGGGTCGAATTGGTGCGCTTCGACATGTCCGAGTACATGGAACGGCACACCGTCTCGCGGCTCATCGGCGCGCCGCCCGGCTACGTCGGCTTCGATCAGGGCGGCCTGCTCACCGAGGCCATCGCCAAGCACCCGCATTGCGTGCTGCTGCTCGATGAGATCGAGAAGGCGCACCCGGACGTGTTCAACCTGCTGCTGCAGGTCATGGACCACGGCACCCTCACCGACAACAACGGGCGCAAGGCCGACTTCCGCCACGTCATCATCGTCATGACCACCAACGCCGGGGCCTACGAGATGAGCCGACCGAGCATCGGCTTCACGCACGCCGACAGCGCCACCGACGGCATGGAGGCGATCCGCCGGCTGTTCTCCCCGGAGTTCCGCAACCGCCTGGACGCGGTGATCCAGTTCGCCGGACTTGCCCAGGAAACCATCGAGCGGGTGGTCGACAAGCTGCTGGTCGAGGCCGAGGCGCAGCTCGAGCAGAAGCGCGTGACTCTGACGGTCGATGAGGCGGCGCGCCGCTGGATCGCCAAGCGCGGTTACGACCCGAAGATGGGCGCGCGGCCGATGGCGCGGGTCATCCAGGAATTCATCAAGCGGCCCTTGGCCGAGGAGCTGCTGTTCGGCAAGCTCATCAACGGCGGCATCGTCGAGGTGGGCGTCAGCGAGGACGGCGAGCAGCTGAAGCTCGAGACGCGCGCCACCGACGAGCCGGCGCTGCTCTCACACTAGCGGCCGCGGTAGACGATGCGGCCCTTGGTCAGATCGTAGGGGGTCATCTCCACGGTCACCTGATCGCCCGTGAGGATGCGGATGTAGTTCTTGCGCATCTTGCCCGAGATATGCGCGGTGACGACGTGGCCGGTCTTCAACTTCACGCGGAACGTGGTATTGGGCAGGGTTTCGACCACCTCGCCCTCGAATTGTATCGCCTCTTCTTTAGACATGCTTCCTTGTGGAGTCTGCTGGAAATCCGCGCGCATTGTGCATAAAGCACCCCGCTAATGCAATTTACGCCGCCGGTGGCCGCCAGCAGCCGCCCGGTACGAGCCTGACGTGGCGCTCCAGCAGGTCGCTGAAGCGGGCGCGCGGGATCTCGCGCGCACCGAGGCTGGCGAGGTGCCCGCTCGCCACCTGGCAGTCGATCAGGCGGATCGCGCGCCGGCCGCATTCCTCCACCAGGCGCGCCAGGGCGACCTTGGATGCATCGCGCGCGCCGCTCCACATCGATTCGCCGAAGAAGACCTCGCCGAGCTGCACGCCGTACAGGCCGCCGACCAGGGTCTCGCCCTGATAGGTCTCCACCGAGTGCGCGAAGCCGAGCGCGTGCAGCCGCTCGTAGGAGCCGATCATCTCGGCGTTGAGCCAGGTGCCAGGGCCGGAGCGCCGCGGTGCGGCGCAGGCGCGGATGGTGGCGCGAAAATCGCCATCCAGGCGCGTCGCATACGGCCCGTTGCGCAGGGTCTTGGCGAGGCTGCGCGAGATGGCGAATTCCTCCGGAAACAGCACCATGCGCGGATCGGGCGCCCACCACAGAATGGGTTGGTGCTCGGCATACCAGGGGAAGATGCCACGCCGATAGGCGGCGAGCAGGCGCGCCGGGCGCAAATCCCCGCCCGCCGCCAGCAGGCCGGCCGGTTCCCGCAACGCCTGCTCGAGGGGCGGGAACCATTCGGGGTCCTGATGCTCCCCCAGCCAGACCAGCCGGTTCAGAGGCGCAACTCCTCGGCCGGCCCCTGGTGATAGGGCACATGCTCGCCCACCGCCGCGGCGTAGCGCTGCACGCCGCGCGCCTCGCGGGCGGCGAAGTCGCGGATCGCGGCCGCGAAACGCTCGTCCACCACATCGTGCGCCGAATGCAGCAGCGTCGGCACGAAGCCACGCGGCACCTTGTGCTCGCCCTGGGTTCCGGGCTCGAAGCGCGCCAGCCCCTTCTCGATGCAGTATTCGATGCCCTGGTAGTAGCAGGTCTCGAAATGCAGGCTGTGGAAGTTGCCGCCGGCGCCCCAGTAACGGCCGTAGAGCGCCTCCTCGCCGACGAAGAAGATCGCCACCGCGATGGGTTCGGTGCCGAGGCGGGCGATTTTCAGCATCAGCCGGTCGGGCAGGGCGGCGGCGACGCGGCGGAAGAAGTCGAGATTCAGGTACGGCTCGTGGCCGTGGCGGTGGAAGGTGTCGGCGTAGAAGCCGTACACGTCCTGCCAGAGCGCCAAGTCCATGTCACCCCCCAGACGGGTGTCGAACTCGATCCCGGCCTCGGCCACCCGGCGCCGCTCGCGCTTGGCCTTTTTGCGCTTCTCGGCGGTGAAGCCGGCGAGAAAGTCCTCGAACGAGGCGTAGCCGCGGTTGAACCAGTGAAACTGGCAGTCGCTGCGCAGAATGAGGCCGGCGGCGCGCAGCGCCTGCAGATCGGCATCGGCCGCAAACAGCACATGCCACGAGGAGAGCCCCAGCGCGCGGGCCTGCCCGCCCACCGCCGCGATCAGCGCGGCCCGCACCGCCGCGCCGTCCGCGCCGTCCGCGCCGTCGCGCACCAGCAAGCGCGCCCCGCGCACGGGGGTGAACGGCACGGCGGTCAACAGCTTCGGGTAGTACGCCAGTCCGTGCTCGGCATAGGCGTTCGCCCAGGAGAAATCGAAGACGAATTCGCCGCGCGAATGCGTCTTCAGGTACAGCGGCAGGGCACCGAGCAGGCGCCCCTCGCCATCCTCGAGCAGCACATGGCGCGGGCTCCAGCCGCTGCGCGCGCTGACGCAGCCCGACTCCTCCAGGGCGAGCAGGAACTCGTGCCGCAGGAAGGGCTCGGCCGTGCCGGTCAGGCCGTTCCAGGCGGCGGCGTCCGCCTCGGCGATGCCGTGCAGGAAGCGCGCGCGCAGGCCGATCACGCGCGCAGGGCGTGCGGGGCCTGCCGCAGGTCGGCCTCGAGCCTCTCCAGGTAGCGATCCGCATCCAAGGCCGCCATGCACCCGGTGCCGGCCGAGGTCACCGCCTGCCGATAGACATGGTCAGCCACGTCGCCGGCCGCGAATACGCCGGGCAGGCTGGTGGCGGTGGCATCCCCGTCGCCACCGCCGCGCACCACGAGATAGCCGCCGCGCATCTCCAGTTGCCCGGCGAACAGCTGGGTGTTCGGCTGATGGCCGACGGCGATGAACACCCCGTGGACGGCGATGTCGCGCGTCGCGGCGCCGGACACCGCGCGCAGGCGCGCCCCCGTCACCCCGCCGTCATCGCCGAGGATTTCCTCCACGGCATGGTTCCACAGGATCGTGACTTTACCTGAATTTTCAAGTGCAAATAGCCGATCTTGAAGGATTTTCTCAGCGCGCAAATGATCGCGACGATGCACCAGGGTGACGTGGCTGGCGAGGTTCGCCAGATACAGGGCCTCCTCCACCGCGGTATTGCCGCCGCCAATGACGGCCACCGCCTTGCCACGATAGAAAAAGCCGTCGCAGGTCGCGCAGGCCGATACACCCTTGCCGCGGAAGGTCTCCTCCGAGGGCAGGCCGAGGTATTTTGCCGAGGCGCCGGTGGCGATGATCAGGGCATCGCAGGTGTATTCGCCCATGTCGCCCTGCAGGCGGAAGGGACGTTGCTGCAGATCCACCTTGTGGATGTGATCGAGGATGATTTCGGTGCGAAAGCGCTCGGCATGCTGGCGCATCCGTTCCATCAACTGTGGTCCCTGCAGATGCTCCACGTCGCCCGGCCAGTTGTCGACATCCGTGGTGGTCATCAACTGCCCCCCTTGCTGCAGACCGGTGATGAGCAGGGGCTGGCGGTTGGCGCGCGCCGCATACACGGCGGCGGTATAGCCGGCGGGACCGGAACCGAGGATTAGGAGTGCACTGTGCCTGGACTTGCTCATGTATGATTCGCCTCACTTCGACTTGATTGTCGCGCCGCGCCGCCGATGCCATGGTAAGGGAAACTTCGGCGCGCGGGCCACTCGAATGGGCGCACCCGGCAGCGCCGCCGCGCCCCCCGCCGGCGGCCGCTGGCCCGCCAGCCGCGGGGGCGCGCTGAGCCTGGGATATAATCTTGGAATTCAATCGACTGAGAGTTGATCGTCATCAAAGGTCTGGAATTGTCGGAAACTTCTTCCGCGAAGCCGTCGCGAGCGCAGGCGAAAGTATCGGCCGCCGTGGCGCGCTCGCTGCGCGAGGGCACGCTGTGGGTGCTGGGCGCGCTCGCGCTGCTGCTGCTGCTCGCCCTGCTCTCGTACCACCCGCACGACCGTAGCTTCGCCTATGTCGCCGATGCCGGTCCCACCGGCAATTGGATCGGCCCCGTCGGCGCCTGGCTCGCGGGCTTCTTCCTGCTGTTGTTCGGCCGGCCCGCGTACCTGTTCCCCGTGATGCTGGCCTATGCGGGGTGGCTGGTGCACAAGGAACAGGCGCTGCCCGATGCCCGTTCGCGCCTGAACACGCTGTTGCGCGCCGCGGGCTTCCTGCTGACGCTGCTCACCAGCTGCGGACTGGCCACGCTGCACTTCGACGGCGCGGCGCTGCCCAATAGCGCCGGCGGGGTGCTCGGCGAGCTGGTCGGGCACGGCGGCGCGAGGGGCCTGAGTTTCCTCGGCGCGACGCTGTTGCTGCTCGGCCTGTGGCTGGCGGGCGTGGCGTTGTTTCTCGGCCTGTCGTGGTTCGAGGTCATGGATCGACTCGGGGCGGCCACCCTGGGGGGCTATGAGTGGCTGCGCGAATGGTGGGAGCGGCGCCGCGAACTGGCCTCCGGGCAGCAGCGCAAGCAGGCCCGTCAGGGGGTGGTGCGCGAGGAGCAGAAAAAGGTCGCCAGCCGTCCGCCGCCGCGCATCGAGGCGGCCGCGCCCGCGCCGGAACGCAGCGAGCGGCTGGAGCGCGAGCGTCAGGTGCCGTTGTTCGATGCGCCGAAGTCGAGCGAACTGCCGCCGCTGTCGCTGCTCGATGAGCCGGGGCCGCGCGAGCAGTCCTATTCCGACGAGGCGTTGGAGGCAATGTCGCGGCTGGTGGAGCTGAAGCTGCGCGACTTCGGGGTCGAGGCCGAGGTCGTGGCCGTGCAGCCAGGCCCGGTGATCACGCGCTTCGAGCTGCGGCCGGCGCCGGGCGTCAAGGTGAGCCAGATCAGCAACCTGTCGAAGGATCTGGCGCGCGCCCTGTCCGCCATCAGCGTGCGGGTGGTGGAGGTGATTCCCGGCAAATCGGTGGTGGGCCTGGAAATCCCCAACGAGAAGCGCGAGATCGTCACCCTGGGCGAGATCATCAAGTCCAAGCCCTATGACGAGGTGGGCTCGCCGCTCGCCCTGGCGCTCGGCAAGGACATCGGCGGCGTGCCGGTGGTGGCGGATCTGGCGCGCATGCCGCATCTGTTGATCGCCGGCACCACCGGCTCGGGCAAGTCGGTGGGCATCAATGCCATGGTGCTGTCGCTGGTGTACAAGGCCACGCCCGAACATGTGCGCATGATCATGATCGACCCGAAGATGCTGGAGCTGTCCGTATACGAGGGGATACCGCATCTGCTGTCGCCGGTGGTCACCGACATGAAGCAGGCCGCCAATGCCTTGCGTTGGTGCGTCGCGGAGATGGAGCGGCGCTACCAGCTCATGTCGGCCCTGGGGGTGCGCAACATCGGCGGCTTCAACCTCAAGGTCAAGAAGGCCGCCGAGTCGGGCAAGCCCATCAAGGATCCGTTGCGCATGCAGAAGGTGGCGCAGGGGGTGCCGGGGGTGGTGGCGGAAGATGTGCCGGACCTCACCACGCTGCCCTTCATCGTGGTGGTGATCGACGAATTGGCCGACCTGATGATGATCGTCGGCAAGAAGGTCGAGGAACTCATCGCCCGCCTCGCGCAGAAGGCGCGTGCCGCCGGCATTCACCTCATCCTGGCCACGCAGCGCCCCTCGGTGGACGTCATCACCGGCCTGATCAAGGCCAACATTCCCACGCGCATCGCCTTCCAGGTCTCGGCCAAGGTCGATTCGCGCACCATCCTCGATCAGAGCGGCGCCGAATCCCTGCTCGGCCACGGCGACATGCTCTATCTGCCCCCCGGCACCTCCATTCCCACCCGCGTGCACGGCGCCTTCGTTTCCGACCAGGAGGTGCATCGCGTGGTCGCCGGACTGAAGGCCGCGTCGCCCCCGGTGTACATCGATGAGATCCTCGAGGGGCCGCGCACCCCCATTCCGGGCTTTCCCGAGGAGGGCGAGGAGGCGGGCGAGGGCGGCGACGCCGAATCCGACCCGCTGTATGACGAGGCCGTGCGCATCGTCACCGAGAGCCGCAAGGCCTCGATCTCCGGCGTGCAGCGACGCCTGAAGATTGGCTACAACCGCGCCGCGCGGCTGGTCGAGGCGATGGAGGCCGCGGGCCTGGTCGGTCCGCTGCAGTCGAACGGCGCCCGCGAGATTTATGGCGCACCGCCGCCGGAGGAGTGAGCCGATGTCCCCGAACCCCAGCGCAGCTCCCGGCGGCGCATGTCTCGATGCCGCCCGCGCTGCCGGACGCGCTGCCGCCCGCGCCGGGTGGCGAGCGCTCGCGCCGGGCCTGCTGGCCATGCTCGGATTGTGCGCCGCCGGCCGCGGCCAGGCCACGCCGGCCAGCGATCTGCAGCGCGACCTGGCGGGGCTTGCCACCTGGTCGGCTGATTTCCGGCAGACCATCGAGGGCGCCGACGGCAAGGTGCTGCGCAGCGCCGCCGGCCGCCTCTACCTGCAAAAGCCGGGGCGCTTTCGCTGGGATTACCGCGAACCCTCGGAGCAGCTGATCCTCGGCGACGGCAAGCGGATCTGGTTCTATGACAAGGACCTGGGGCAGGCCAATGTGCGCGACATGGATGCGAGCCTGGCGAGCACGCCGGCCTCGCTGCTCTCCGGCGGCGGCACCGTCGACAGCCAGTTCGAAGTCACCGCGCTGCCGCCGAGCGAGGGGCTGCAATGGTTCCAACTGGTTCCCAAGCATGCCGACACCGATTTTCAGGCGGTGCGCATTGGCTTCGAACACGGTGAATTGCGCCGCATGCTGCTCGCCGACAAGCTCGACCAGGTGACCCGGTTGACCTTCAGTCATTCGCAGCGCAATGAGAAGCTGCCCGCGGAGCTGTTCTCCTTCACCCCGCCGCCGGGCGTCGATGTGATCGGACTGGGCGCCAAGTGAACGCAAGCCGGCCGGGGACGGGCGCCGCCGCGGGGCCCTATCGGCCGCTCGCCGACCGGCTGCGACCGCAGTCCCTGGATGAGTACGTCGGCCAGGGTCATCTGCTCGGCCCCACCGCGCCGCTGCGCCGCGCGCTCGAATCGGGCCGCCCGCACTCGATGATCCTGTGGGGCCCGCCGGGTACCGGCAAGACCACGCTCGCGCGGCTGATCGCCGGTGGCGCGAACGCCGAGTTCGTGACCCTCTCGGCGGTGCTCGCCGGCATCAAGGAGATACGGGCCGTGGTCGAGCAGGCGCGCGCGCTGCGCGGCACCCGCGATACGGTGCTGTTCCTCGACGAGGTGCATCGCTTCAACAAGGGGCAGCAGGACACCTTCCTGCCCTATGTCGAGGACGGCACGCTGATCTTCATCGGCGCCACCACCGAGAATCCCTCCTTCGAGGTCAACAACGCGCTGCTGTCGCGCGCGCGCGTGTATGTGCTCAAGTCGCTCGCCGCCGCGGATCTCGAGCGGCTGCTCGAGCATGCGCTCACCGATCGCGAGCGGGGACTCGGGGAGCTGCGGCTCGCCATCGACGCGCCGGCGCGCGAACTGCTCATCGCCGCGGCCGACGGCGACGCCCGCCGGCTGCTCAATCTGCTCGAGACCGCCGGCGATCTGGCGCAGCCCCAGGGCGCGGGGCGGCGGCTCGACCTGGAGACGGCGCGGGCCTTGATCGGCAGCAACTATCTGCGCTTCGACAAGGGGGGGGAGGCCTTCTACGACCAGATCTCGGCGCTGCACAAGGCGGTGCGCGGCAGCGATCCGGACGCCGCGCTGTACTGGCTGTGCCGGCTGCTCGCCGGCGGCTGCGATCCGTTGTACGTGGCGCGGCGCGCGCTGCGCATGGCGAGCGAGGACATCGGCAACGCCGATCCGCGGGCGCTGTCGCTGGCGCTCGAGGCCTGCGCCGTGTACGAGCGCCTCGGCAGTCCCGAGGGCGAGCTCGCCATCGCCCAGGCGGTGGTGTTCATGGCCTGCGCGGCCAAGAGCAACGCGGTGTACACGGCCTACCAGGCGGCCACGGCCGACGCCACGCAATTCGGCTCGCTCGAGGTGCCGCTGGCGCTGCGCAACGCCCCCACCCGCCTGATGAAGGAGATCGGCTACGGCAAGGGCTATCGGTATGCGCACGACGAACCCGGCGCCCATGCCGCCGGCGAGCGCTACTTCCCCGAGGCGATGCCGGAGCGGCGCTACTATGTGCCGGCGCCCCGCGGCCTGGAGATCAAGATCGGCGAGGCGCTGAGCGCGCGCCGTGAGCGTGATCGGGCGGCGCGCAATGCCTGAGCGCCCGTTGATGCCTGAGCGCGCCATTCGGCCGCCCGGGTGCGTGACTGGATTGCCCGGGCGCGGATTCGGTATTCTCGTCATCCTCATTCGGCCTGCATTCATCGCCCAAAGGACCTGACCGTGCTCGATCCGCGGCTGCTGCGCAGTGATTTACCGGGGGTCGCCGCCGCACTCAGGCGACGCGGTTTCGAGCTCGACACGGCGACGGTGGCCGCACTCGAGGAGCGCCGCAAGGCGGCGCAGATCGAAGCCGACCGGCTGCGCGCCGAGCGCAATGCCAACGCCAAGGCGGTCGGTCAGGCCAAGGCCGCCGGCCGGGATGCGGCGCCGCTGTTCGTGCACGGCGAGTCGCTCGCGCTGCAGCTGGCCGCCCGCGAGGGCGAGTTGCAGGCATTGCAGGAGAAGCTCGCGGCGCTGCAGGCCGGGCTGCCGAACCTGCTGCATGCCAGCGTGCCGGACGGGCGCGATGAGTCGGCCAATCTCGAGCTGCGCCGCTGGGGCGAACCGCGGCGCTTCGAATTCACGCCCCGCGACCATGTGGCCGTGGGCGAGGGGCTGGGCATGGACTTCGAGGCGGCAAGCCGCATATCGGGCGCACGCTTCGTGGTGATGACCGGGCCGCTCGCCCGTCTGCACCGCGCGCTCAGCCAGTTCATGCTCGACCTGCACGTGCGCGCCCACGGCTATCGGGAGGCCTATGTGCCGTACCTGGTGCAGGCGGCGGCCCTCGAGGGCACCGGCCAGCTGCCGAAATTCGCCCAGGATCTGTTCCATGTGCAGGGCGAGCCGGGGTACTACCTGATTCCCACCGCCGAGGTGCCGCTGACCAACCTGGTGCGCGAGCAGATCCTCGATCCCGCGACGCTGCCGCTGAAGTGGGTCGCCCACACGCCCTGCTTCCGCTCCGAGGCGGGCGCCGCCGGCAAGGACACCCGCGGCATGATCCGCCAGCATCAGTTCGACAAGGTCGAGTTGGTGCAGATCGTGCGGCCGGAGGACTCCTATGCCGCGCTGGAGCAGCTCACCGGGCATGCCCAGGCGGTGTTGGAGGCCTTGGAGCTGCCCTATCGGGTGCTGGCGCTGTGCGCGGGCGATGTCGGCTTCAGCAGCGCCAAGACCTATGATCTCGAGGTGTGGCTGCCCTCGCAGCAGCGCTACCGCGAGATCTCCTCCTGCAGCAACTGCGAAGCCTTCCAGGCGCGGCGGCTGCAGGCGCGCTGGCGCAATCCGGCCACCGGCAAGCCGGAGCTGGTGCACACCCTGAACGGCTCCGGCGTGGCGGTGGGGCGTGCGCTGGTGGCCATCCTCGAGAACTATCAGCAGGCCGACGGCAGCGTGACCCTGCCCGCGGCGCTGCAGCCCTATATGGACGGCGCGACCAGTCTCGCGCCGTCCTCGCCGCCGCTCGCGCCTCCGAACGCGTGACCGCGCCCGGGTGCGGCAGCGTGGCGCCAGCGTCGGCGCTGGCCGCATCCTTGAAGTGGTTGCCGAAATGGGTGCGCACGTAGTTCACCACCGCGGCGACCTGCGCATCGCTCAAGTGCACCGTGAACCGATCGCCGCCGCCGGCCGGGGCCTGGCCGAAAGCGGGCATGCCGTGGCGGCCGCCGAGCACGGTGAGCGCCGCGTACTCCCAGGAAACCAGCGCGGGGTCGCCGGCGAGCCGCGGATAATGTCCGGCGCCGACGGCACCCGTGCCCCCGGGCATGTGACAGCCCTGGCAGATGTGCGCATAGATCTGCTCGCCGCCGAGCTGCCCGAATAGCTCGCGCGGCACGAGACCGGCGTCGTCCGCGGCGGCCGGTTTGGCGGCGCCGAGACCCAACCCGAGCAACGCCGCAGCCAGGACGCTCAGCTGCCTCATCCGCCGTCCACGCCATGTCCTTTGCCCGCCCATGCTCATGCCTTTTCTCCCGCGGCCACCGCCCGCTCGTGCAATCGCCCGATGGCGTCCAACGCCGAGGTGACCGCCCCCTCCTGCCAGCCGCCGATGAAGGAGGCATGCTCGCCGGCGAGCACGAACCGCCCATCGATGGCGCAGAGATCGTCGTAATGCTGCGCCCGCGTGGTCTCGCTCCACATGCCGAAGCAGCCCATGGTGAAGGGCACGCGATGCCAGGCCACGGCCACTCCGTTGTCGAATTCACGCGGATATTGCGGGTGGATCTGCGTGCCGTACTCGACCGCGCGGGCCACGCGCTCGGCGGGCGTCATGGCGGTGAACTCCATGGCGTTCAGGCCCCAGATGTAGCCGCCGAGCAGCACCCCCTTGCCGCTGCTCTGATAGCCGCTGCTCGGATAGCCGATGTTGGCGATCGGCAGGTCGGTGTAGGTGATGCCGCCGTAGATCGATTCATCCTCCTCCCAGAAGCGCCGCTTGAATTGCAGCCCCACCTTGATCGCCGAGGAGTAGGGCACCGCGCCGATGGCGGCGGCGAGTGGCGCGCCCACGTTGAGCGGAATCTCGGCCAGGATGGGCAGCGGAATGGTGCATAAACACCAGTCGGCGCGGGCGGTGAGCTTGCTGCCGGGCTTCTCCGTGTCCTCGTAGGTCGCGGTGACGCCCTGCGCGTCCTGGTGAATTTCCGTGACCTTGGCGTGATAGCGGATCAGCGGCCCGAGCTCGCGGCCGAAGGCCTCGCCGAGCCGGCCCATGCCGCCCACCGGTTGGAACAGGGTCTGCTGCATGTCGTACATGTCGGCGGCGACCAACCCGTCCCACAGGCCCGCTGCGAGCACATCGGCGAGACCCATGGGTTCGGAGGCCACCGGCCGGGCGGTCAAGCCGCCGCCGGGGTCCTTGGTGAAGCCGCGCCGCTCGCTGGCGGCAAGAGTGCTCGAGTAGGCGTAATTCTTGTCGAGGGCGCCCCAGCTGCGCAGCGACTCGAGCAGCCTCTCCTGATCCTCCTTGCTCACCGCCTCGTCGAGCGCATGCTGGCGGGTCGCCTTGGCGAGCAGTTCGGCCACATGACCGTGATAATCGGCCTTGAAGGCCCGGAAGCGCTGCGGTTTGCCGCCGAAATGCCGGCTGCTGTGCAGATAGGCGTTGTAGTTGATCTGCACGAAGGGCTCGAGGGCCACGCCGAGCCGCTTGCAATAATGCAGCACCCCGTGGTGGTGGTAGGGGATGCGCCAGGGACCCGGATTGATGTACAGATCCGGGTCGAACTCGCAGGTCTGGGCGAAGCCCCCGAGCTCGGTGTAGCGGTCGCCGCCGCGCAGCGTCCAGTTGCGCCCGCCGGCGCGCCCGTTGTATTCGAGCACCTGCACGCGATAGCCGGCATTGCGCAATTCGTAGGCGGCGGTCATCCCGCCGATGCCGGCGCCGAGGATCAGCACCGAGGCGCCGCGCGGGGCGCCCGCGAGCGCGGGGGTCCCGCGATAGGGCGACTCGGCCGCAAATCCCAGGCTGCTCATGGCCTGGTACATGGCGGCGTTGCCCGCCGTCAGGCCGATCATCCGCAGCAATTCGCGCCGCGACAGCGAGCGGTCAGTCGATTCCATTTCCATCCGTACCTCGTTCGTTCTCGTGATCGCCGCAGCGCAACAGCGGCGCTCGACACCCACCGGCGGTGCCGGATTATGACCGCGCAGCCCGGACTCCAAGCGCGGGCGCGTGACTGTGTCCCGCGAGGACCGATGCATGACTCGTGCCGACGGCGGCCACCGCCGCGGGTCGGCCCGGCGCCAGCGCTGCGGCGCGGGGTAAATGCGCCATGCTCGCGGCGGCCGCACCCCCTCCGCCGGGTGCTCACCGCGCATCGCCGCCCCCCGTCGCAGGCTCCATGGCGGCTCATTCGGCCGGGGCGTGAGCCCCAAAGCGGGGCATCCGCGGCGAAGCCTTCGACAGAATCATCCCGGCATGTCAGAATTGCGGGCTCCGCAGTGACTCGCACTTGACCTGGGGGAGGGCTTTGACGCCCGCCGCCCGGTGAGTGAGGGCGATTTTGCCATTTCTGCGCCGGTCGGTCCGGCCTAACCTTCAGGTGTCACGGAACTCTGCTATGCCTCGCACAACACCCCTCTCCGATATTCGCAATATCGGCATCATCGCCCACGTGGATGCCGGCAAGACGACGACCACCGAGCGCATCCTGTACTACACGGGTCGCAAGCACACCATCATCGACATCCATGACACCAAGGATCTGAAGACGTCGACCACCACCGACTACCTCGAGCAGGAGCAGAAGCGCGGCATCACCATTCAGAGCGCCGCGGTGTCGGCGTTCTGGCGCAACAAGAAGATCAACCTGATCGACACCCCGGGGCACGTGGATTTCACCATCGAGGTGAACCGCAGCCTGCGCGTGCTCGACGGCGCGGTGGTGGTGTTCGACGGCGTGGCGGGCGTGGAGCCGCAATCGGAGACCAACTGGCGTCTGGCCGACAATTACGGCGTGCCGCGCATTTGCTATGTGAACAAGATGGACCGCAGCGGCGCCAACTTCCTGCGCTGCCTCGACATGATCAAGAAGCGCCTCGGCGCCCGCCCGCTGCCCGTGCAGCTGCCCATCGGCTCGGAGGACAATTTCAAGGGCATGATCGACCTGGTCGAGATGAAGGCCCTGGTTTGGGACTCCGACGACAAGGATGCGCAGTGGCAGGTCCTCGACGTCACGGCGGACCTCGCCGACAAGCTCGGCATCGCGGTGCCCAGCGACCGGGCGATTCTCGCCAGCATCGACAAGTTCCGCACCGAACTGGTGGACACCTGCCTGGAGCAGGATGATGCGGCGATGGAGGCCTACCTCAACGACGGCACCGTGCCCTCCGCGGACGTGCTGCGCGGGGCCTTGCGCAAGGGCACCATCAACTCGGCCTTCACGGCCGTGCTGTGCGGCTCCTCGTACAAGAACAAGGGCGTGCAGCAGGTGCTGGACGCCGTCGTCGACTACCTGCCGGCGCCCACCGACGTGGCGGCCATCAAGACCGTCAATGCCGACGGCGAACCCATCGGCGAGCGCAAGTGCTCGGACGATGAGCCGTTCTCGGCGCTGGCCTTCAAGGTGATCAACGATGCCTACGGCGCGCTCACCTTCGTGCGCGTGTACTCCGGCGTGCTCACCAAGGGCGCCTCGGTGCAGAACTCCACGCGTGGCAAGCGCGAGAAGATCGGCCGCATGGTGGAGATGTTCGCCAAGGAGGCCAATCCCATCGAGGAGGCCCGCGCCGGCGACATCATCGCGCTGGTCTCGCTCGCGGAAACCGACACCGGCGACACGCTGTGCGATGCCGCCAATCCCGTGGTGCTGGAGCGCATGCGCTTCCCCGAGCCGGTGATCAGCGTCTCGGTGAAATCCAAGACCAAGGCCGAGCAGGAGAAGTTCGGCGCCGCTCTCGGCAAGATGGTGCGCGCCGATCCATCGCTGCACCTGGAGACCGACCGCGAAACCGGCCAGACCATCCTGCGCGGCATGGGCGAGCTGCATCTGGAGGTCACTCTGGACCGCATGCGCACCGAGTTCGGCGTGGAGGGCGTCATGGGCGAGCCGCAGGTCGCCTATCGGGAGACCTTCACCAAGACGGTCAACGAGCAGTACATCCACAAGAAGCAGACCGGCGGTTCGGGCCAGTTCGCGGAAGTGTGGATCACCTTCGAGCCGCTGGAGCGCGGGTCGGGCTTCGAGTTCGTGGACGAGACCGTGGGCGGTTCCGTGCCGAAGGAGTTCGTGCCGGCGGTGGAGAAGGGCCTGAAGATGCAGAAGGAGGACGGGGTCCTCGCGCATTATCAGACCGTGGATTTTCGCGCCCGCCTGACCGATGGCAGCTATCACGACGTCGACTCCAACGCGCTCACCTTCGAGATCGCGGCCAAGGCCTGCTTTCGCGAGGCCATCCGCAAGGCCGGCCCCATCCTGCTCGAGCCGGTGATGAAGGTCGAGACCGTGACCCCGGGGGATTACCTGGGCGATGTCATCGGCGACATCAACCGCCGGCGCGGTTCGATCCTCGACCAGCTGGAGCGCGGCACCAACATCGCGGTGGTGGCGCATGTGCCGCTGTCGGAGATGTTCGGCTACATCGGCCAGCTGCGCGGCATGACCAGCGGCCGCGCCTCCTACACCATGGAGTTCTCGCACTACGATCCGGTGCCGCGCAACGTCGCGGACGAGGTGATCGCCGAGGTCGCCAAGGCCAAGGCGGCGGCCTCGGGCTGAGGCGCAGGCGGGCTGGAAAAAAAGGGCGCGGACCTTTGGCGAGGTCCGCGCCCTTGTCTTTTTCAACCCCCGTCAAATCCTCGACGGGGCGGGCGCCCCGCGACGGGCGCCGCGCTCGGGCCTTCTTAGTTGCGGCTGCCCATCAGCAGTCGCAACACATACCAGAACATCAGCGCGATGGAGGCGAACAGCTGCATGGCCGCCGACACATAGCGATCCTCCGGATAGGAACGGATGATGTTCGAGGTGTCGTGCAGCACGGCCGCTCCCGAAAGGCCGATCATGGCCACGGAGAACCAGGTGCCGAGCTGGAAGCCGAACACCAGTCCGCCGACCATGGCGACCAGGGCGAGCACGCCCCCCCAGAGGATGATGGAGCGCAGGAAGGAGAAGTCGCGCCGCGTGCGGTGCGCCACCACCATCAGGCCGCCGGCACCGAGCGCGGTGATCAGCGTGGCGCTGTCGATGGTGCCCGGCGCCTTCGCGTCGGCCAGGTACAGCAGCGGTACGAAGATCAGCGCCTCGGTCACCACGTAGGCGCCGTAGGCAAAATATTGCATGCCGATCGAGGTGCTGGTCTGCGCGGTGCGCGAGGCCAGCCAGCCGGTCAGCATGAAGGCGCCGAGAATGAGCATCCAGGGCATGCCCATCATGGCCTGCGCCACGACCGGTGCGAGGCCGGATTCGAACAGCCCCATTTCCACCACGATGAAGCCGAGGATGCCGGCCACCAGATGGGTATAGGTGCGGGTGATGAACAGCGCGCGGCTGTCGAGGCCGCGGGCCGCGGTATTGTTGCCGGAAAAAGTCGCCATGTTGCCTCATCTCCTGATGAATCGGTTCCGGAGGAACCCTGTCAGTTCGACATCCTAACACTCCCGGGGTTCAGCCGACCGATCCACATCGCCCCGGCCGCGCCCCCGCCGCCCACCGGCCGGGCGCGTACCGGGGGCGGGGGTGCAGGCTGTACAATGGCCGGACCCTTGAAGAGGAGAGGTGGCAGAGCGGTTGAATGCACCGGTCTTGAAAACCGGCGTTCCCTCACAGGAACCGTGGGTTCGAATCCCACCCTCTCCGCCACTTCAGTCCCTGAGCGGGCACGCCGCCCGCGCCACCGTTCGCCACAAGCGTCTGCAGCAGCCGGGACTTCGCGCTGGGCCAGCGCGCGCAAGTGGTCGCGGCCTTTCTTGTCATTTCCCTTTCCGGCCCGTTCTCGGCGACACCGCCAGGCCGAGAAACACCAGCATGGCTTGGTTGAGCCGGACCATGTCCTCGTCGTCCAGCCAGCCGATCGGCTCGCCGACCTTGGACTTCGGGACGGTGGTGATCTTGTCCACCATCAGCCGGTAGGTGGCACGAAGCCCGTTGCGCTCGCTCGGCTCCACCGGAAGCCGGAACAGGGGCGCGGTGGCCGGGTCCGTGGTGAAGGCACAGATCGTGATCGAGTCCGTCGCGTCAAAGCTGTCCTCTTGCACGATGACGACGGGGCGAGGCTGGCCCGCATAATCCTTGCCGCCGGAGACGGTGCAGACCTCGCCCCGTCTCATTCATTGTTCCAATTGGACACCGCGTCGATGAACGCCTGATCCTCGGCCGCGTGGGCGCTCGCCGCCACCGCCGCCGACTGTCGGTGCGCCTCCGCCCGGAAGGACGATGCGCGCACGTCCGGCACCCACATCTGGATCGGCCGCAACCCTTGGGCGCGCAGCCTGTCGCGATGCTCCTGCACCTTCATCGTGGTGGGCTTGGCGCCTCTCGCCCGGGCCATGACTCCGCTCCTTGACATGGTTACATGTAACCTATCATGCAGCGCTGGGTATGGAAAGTGGATTCGATCCGGCAGGGCGGCTATCGCCGACTGAGGAATGGGCAAAAAGTGGTTGTTATGCAATATGTTGACGGCACAGCCAGCCTTGCCCCCCAAGGCCGCCCATTGCCGGATCGGCGAACAACCGAAGCAAAATCAATCGACCGACCGAGCCGAGTCAATCCCACCCTCGCCGCCAATTCGCCACGGAACTGCGAGCGCCGTCGTGGGAGAGGCGCCCGACCGCGGTCGCCTTCCAAAGGCCGCGGCCTTCTGTCAGGCTCGATCCATGCGCAAACGATTCCTCCACGTCGGTTGTGGACCGCAGACCAAGGCGGGGTTGAAGGGCTTCGACTCCGAGGACTGGGAGGAGATTCGCTTCGACATCGATCCGAACGTGAAGCCGGACATCATCGGCACGCTCACCGACATGGGGCAGGTCGCGGAGCAGAGCGTGGATGCCGTGTATTCGAGCCACAACATCGAACACGTGTTTGCGCACGAGGTGCCGGCGGTGCTGCGGGAATTTCACCGCGTGCTGCGCGCGGACGGGATCGTCGTCATGACCTGTCCCGACCTGCAGAGCGTTTGCGCGGCGGTGGCGGAGGGCAGACTGTTGGAGCCGCTGTACACCTCACCCGCCGGCCCGATCAGCGCCATCGACATTCTCTACGGACATCGCGGCTATCTGGCCGCGGGTAACGAATACATGGCGCACAAGTGCGGCTTCACGCTCCCGGTGCTGCAGGGCTGCTTCATCGAGGCCGGCTTTGCCAATACCGCGGGCGGTCGCCGGCCGGACGCCTTCGACCTGTGGCTGGTGGTCTTCAAACAGACCCTCGGCGAGGCACAGATGCTGAAGATCGCCGCGCAGTTCCTGCCGTGAACCGCTGTGCGCGGCGGCGTTGGTGCACGCGCTGGTCGGTCAGCGCCGACGCTGCGGTACCCGGAGCAATTTGCCCGGGTCGTAGCCCATCTTGGCCACCGCATCGACCAGTCGGCGGTACTCGGCGTCGTCGATGGTGGGTGTGCGCGCCATGATCCAGACGTAATCGCGGGCGCTGCGCGCGATGATGGTGGCGTCATACCCCGCGTCCAAATACGCGATGCGATATTCCGCCTTGAAAGGCCAGATGAATTGCATGCCCCACAGGGCATGGCTGGAATCGCGCACCCAGCCGCGGGGCTTCATGACCTTGACCGGACCGTCGAACCCGCCCTTGCGGAAGGTGAAGGTGGTGGCGATCGTGCCGTCCGCATCCAGGCGGTACGACTCGCGGGCATCGTAGGCATCCTTCTCCAGGAAGGTGGGGATGCTGGCGATGACGTACCAATCGCCCATGAAGCGCGGCAGATCGACCTGGGCGACGGTGGGCAGGGGCGCCTGCGGCACCGAGGCACAGCCCGCGAACAGCAGGCAGGCGGCAAGCAGAGCGGTTAGAGGGCGCATAGGGTTGTTTATTCGTGGCCGGAGGGGTCATCGGATTCAATCCCCTCATCCGCCTCCGGCCCCGCGGCGATCGAGGCCGGCAACGGCTTGCCCGAATCCAGGCCCTTCCACAGGACTTGGTTGAACCGCCGCGGCGGCACCCGATCGGCATCCGAGAAGTCGAATCCGGCCGTCATCCGCGACCAATAGGCGGCCCCATGCCGGGGGTGGATGGTCGGGCCGGCCGCGAAGCCCACCCCACGCATCGCCGCCGACATCGGCAGCTGGGTGCTCTTCAGCACGGTCGAGGCCACCGCCGTGGAATGCCAGTTCCCCGTGGGCGGCGGGTCGACCAGTTGGCTCATCGGCCTTTGGAAGGCCGTATTCAGGTTGATGTGCGGGGTGTCGAGGAGGTCCTCGATGGTGCGCAGTACATTCACCTGGCTGTAGCGCGTGTTGATGACGGCGCCTTGCTTGACGTAGGGTCCGACCACGTAGGCCGGGGCGCGGTGCGAGTCGAGGTGATCGGGACCGTCCTGACTGTCATCCTCGGTGACCAGGATCAGCGTATCGGCGGCATAGGGACTGCGCGCGACGGCCTGGATGAGCAGGCCCACCGCCAGATCGTTGTCGGCCTGCTGGGTCTCGGGCGTGTTCACTCCCGCCAGCGCCGTGCCGAAGAGGCCCATGTGGTCGTGGCTCAGCCGCACCTGCACAAGGTTCGGCAGATTGCCGCCGCTGACGTACTGATCGAACTCGCGCCGCCATTCCTGGTAGCGCCACAAGTCCGGATAATTTTGATCGAAACCGCGAAAGTAAAGGTCGGTGCAGGGCGCCAGGTCGCGATCGAGCGGCGCCACCTGGATGATTCCCGCGGCGTAAGGGTTGGACACCGGCGCCCGCGGGGTGCCGATACGGCCGATGTTGTGCACCAGGAAGCCGTAGTTGCGCACCGTCTTGCCCGCCCGCAGGGCCGCATCGAAGATGTAGCCCTGCCGTTCGCCGAAGGGGGAGTCCGAGGAGGCGTGATTGCCGCTGTCGGCCAGCAGACTGGCGCTGCCGCCCGGCAGGTCCGCGGTGGCGGCGCTGTAGAGCCGCGTGCCGGCGGGTCCTGCCACCGCGTCGCGTTCGGCGACGCTCGGCCAGTTGACCGGCGCACCGCGGTTCAGACCCTCGGATTCATAGGACAACCCCCGGTCGACGAAGGCGTAGTTGATTTGCTGGGTGAGGGCTTCGGTGTTGGTGACCCGGCCCTGCAGCGACCATGACCAGCCATCCATGCTGCCGTCGGCCGGATCCAGGAAATGGTCGACGGTCACGCACTGGGTCGCCAAGCGATGAAAATTGGGGGTGATGCCCGCGCCGAATTGGGTCAGACGGGGATCGCCGTTCGCACCATTGCGCAGGTCCCCGAGAACCTGGTCGAAGGTGCGGTTCTCCTTGATGATGTAGATCACATGCCGGATGCGTTGCCGCAGGAAATTCATGACCTCGCGGTCGCGCTTCTCCGGCTCGGCGGCGTAGAAATTATTGTGCGCCACCGCTGCGGTGAGCATCGACAGTTCGTCCGCAGTCGGCACGGGCGCACTCACCAGCGAGGCGCGTTCGAGCTGAAACTGAAATTGATTCGCCGCCCTCGCGGCACGCGCCGCCGCCGCCTCGCCGCCGGCGGGGCGCAGCCCGTTGAATCGCGTGCTGCGGCGGGACACGTGGGCGGGATTCGGACCGGTGTCGCTCTTGCCGTTGATGACGTACATCCAGCGGCCGTCGGCGCTGAAGGTCACGTCGTGCGGATCGTAGGCGGTGGGAATGAGGCCGATGACCTGGTTCGCCAGGCTGCCCTCGAGCGCGATCACGGCAATCGAGTTGGCGCCGGAATTGACGGCGTACAGGCGGCTGCCGTCGGGCGCCAAGGTCACCGCGAAGGGGGCCGCTCCGGTGTAGTGTTCCGCGGTTGCCGGCAGCCAGCGCGGCGGAGCGCGCGTGTCGATGCGCGCGCTCACCGCATTGCGGGTCGTGTCGATGACCGCCCCCTGGGCGGCATTGTCATAGGCGCCGTAGAGGCGGGTGCCGGCGGGGTTAAACGTCATGCCGAGCGGGTTGCCGTCGAGTTTGACGCGGGCGACCAACCGCCCCGCGCTCCGGCCCGAGACATCCACCACCACCACCTCCCGGTCGCGATCGGAGGCGACATAGGCCAGATCATTGCCCCGCATGACCACCGCGAAGGGAAAGCTGCCGCCCGCGCCCCCGGAGACCCCTTCATTGTGCGCGAAGTACGGGCGCAGATCGTGCTCATAGCGCACCGTGGCGCTCGCGGTGTCCACCACGCTGATCGAATCGTTGTAGTTGTTCGCGACCACCAGGGTCTTGCCGTCCGCCGACAGATCCAGGCCGGCCGCGTTCGGGTGCACGCCGATCCCGAGTCCCCGGGGGTGCCCGAGCCGGATGATGGCGGCGCGCGTCCACCCGGCGGCGGAGCGCGCATAGGCATACACGGCATCGTCGCGGCCGCCGGCGGCGTACAGCATGCGACCGTCCGCGGAGAACGCCAGTCCGACATGGGCGTTGGTCTGCGCAATCACCTGGATGAGCGACGGGCGGCCCTGATTCGCCCCTGACACATCGTAGAGGAACAGATATTGGGTCGAATGGGCGACGTCGATGGCGCCGTCCGCCCCGTGCAGCGAGTTCTGCCCGGCGCACAGCACCGCGAGAGTGCGGCCGTCGGGGCTCAAACGGGAACGCACCGCCCCGCCGGCGACGAAGTCCGGGTAGGCGGCCAGATGCGGATTCAACGGCGTCTGGATGGCCGCGCGCAGGGCGGTGGGCGTGATGTACTGCCCCGTGG